>ENA-ORUA01000048-ORUA01000048.1-human-gut-metagenome-genome-assembly--contig:-NODE-48-length-116800-cov-5.294582_pt1 | contig 116800 bp, 131 predicted proteins | sample MGYA00242076_ERZ509201 | MGnify/ENA primary metagenome ERZ509201 (study PRJEB26280, sample SAMEA2338863) | human gut metagenome | biome: human gut; feature: human-associated habitat; material: faeces...
CGCACCGGGACGAGTATTCCGTTCTGACGAAGTGGATGCAACCCATTCCCCGTCCTTCCATCAGATCGAAGGTCTGGTTGTAGATAAAAATATTACATTTGCAGACCTGAAAGGTACTCTGGAAGAGTTCGCAAAACAGTTGTTCGGACCGGAGACAAAGACGAAATTCCGTCCGCATCATTTCCCATTTACAGAGCCGAGTGCGGAAGTTGACGTAAGCTGCTTCAAATGCGGCGGCAGCGGTGAGATTGAAGGTCATTCCTGCCGTTTCTGTAAAGGTTCCGGCTGGATCGAAATCCTTGGCTGCGGTATGGTTCATCCGCATGTATTTGAGATGTGCGGCATTGATCCGGAAGAATATACCGGATTTGCTTTTGGTGTAGGTCTGGAGCGTATTGCACTTCTGAAATATGAAATCGATGATATGCGTGAATTATATAAGAACGATATCCGCTTCCTGAAGCAGTTCTAAAAATGCGGATGCGAAACAGAAAATCAACGGAAAGTACAGGAAAGGAAATATAACCATGAATACATCATTATCTTGGATTAAAGCATATGTTCCAGAGCTGGATGTTACGGCACAGCAGTACACAGATGCCATGACATTATCCGGAACAAAAGTAGAAGGATTTGAGCGACTGGATGCAGATCTGGACAAGATCGTCATCGGTCAGATCGATAAAATTGAAAAACATCCGGATGCAGACAAACTGATCATCTGTCAGGTCGATATCGGCGAGAAGACGATCCAGATCGTAACCGGTGCTCCGAATGTAAAAGAAGGAGATAAGGTTCCGGTTGTTTTAGACGGCGGACGCGTTGCAGGCGGACATGACGGCAAAAAAACACCGGGCGGTATCAAGATCAAAAAAGGAAAACTTCGCGGCATTGAGTCAGATGGTATGATGTGCTCCATTGAAGAACTTGGTTCTACCAGAGATATGTATCCGGAAGCACCGGAATACGGCATTTATATCTTCCCGGAAGATGCAGTGGTAGGCGAAAGTGCCATCAAAGCACTGGGACTGGATGACGTTGTATTTGAATACGAGATCACATCCAACCGTGTAGACTGCTACAGCGTGATCGGTATTGCAAGAGAAGTGGCAGCAACTTTCGGAAAAAAATTTGTGCCTCCTGTTGTAAAAGAGACCGGAAATGATGAAAATGCAAACGATTATGTGACCGTTGAAGTGGCAGACAAGGATCTCTGCCCGAGATACTGTGCACGTGTCGTAAAAAATATCAAGATCGCTCCGTCACCGAAATGGATGCAGAGAAGACTGGCATCAAACGGAATCCGTCCGATCAACAACATTGTCGATATCACAAACTATGTAATGGAAGAATACGGCCAGCCGATGCATGCCTATGATTATGATACCCTTGCAGGTCATAAGATCGTGGTCCGCAGAGCCGAAAACGGCGAAAAATTTACCACACTGGACGGTCAGGAACGTACGATGGATGATTCTGTTCTGATGATCTGTGACGGTGAGAAAGCTGTTGGCATTGCCGGCATCATGGGCGGTGAGAATTCCATGATCACTGACAATGTAAAGACGATGATGTTTGAGGCTGCATGTTTTGATGGCACCAACATCCGCCTTTCTGCAAAGAAAATCGGTCTTAGAACCGATGCTTCCGGCAAGTTCGAAAAAGGTCTGGATCCGAACAATGCACAGGCGGCGATCAATCGTGCATGCCAGCTGATCGAAGAACTGGGTGCCGGTGAAGTAGTCGGTGGCATGGCAGATGTATACTCCAAACGCAAAGAGCCAGTTCGTGTGAAATTTGAGCCGGAACGCATCAATGCACTGCTTGGAACCAATCTGTCCAGCGAACAGATGTTGGATTATCTTGCAAATGTAGAACTTGCCTATGACGAAGAGAGCAATGAAATCATTGCACCGACCTTCCGTCATGACATTTTCCGCACCGCAGATATCGCAGAAGAAGTGGCACGTTTCTATGGATATGATAATATCCCGACGACGCTGCCAAAAGGAGAAGCTACTACAGGTAAACTTCAGTTCCATCACAGAGTAGAAAATGTTGCAAAAGATATCGCAGAATTCTGCGGATTCTCCCAGGGCATGAATTATTCCTTCGAAAGCCCGAAGGTATTCGACAAACTGCTGATCCCCGAAGATTCTGTACTGCGTCAGGCCATCAGGATCTCCAACCCGCTCGGCGATGATTTCAGCATCATGAGAACGACTTCCTTAAATGGTATGCTCTCTTCTCTTGGCTATAACTACAGCCACAGAAACAAAGACGTTCGTCTCTATGAACTGGCAAACATTTATCTGCCGAAAGCACTGCCGCTTACCGAGCTTCCGGATGAGCGTATGCAGTTCACGCTTGGTATGTACGGCAGCGGAGATTTCTTTGTCATGAAAGGTGTCGTAGAAGAGTTCCTGGAAAAAGCAGGCATGCATAAGATTCCGCAGTACGATCCGAACGCAGGACAGCCATCTTTACATCCGGGCAGACAGGCAAACATCCTCTACGACGGAGAAGTGATTGGATTCCTGGGCGAAGTTCATCCACAGGTTCTGGATAATTACGGAATCGGTGAAAAGGCATATGTTGCCGTTCTGGACATGCCGAAGATCGTGGAAAAAGCTTCCTTCGACCGCAAATACGAAGGTATTCCGAAATTCCCGGCTGTGACACGTGACCTCAGTATGGTGGTTCCGAAACATGTACTTGCCGGTGAAATCGAAGAGATGATCGTTCAGCGTGGAGGCAAACATCTGGAAAGCTTCAAACTGTTTGATATTTATGAAGGAACTCAGATCAAAGAAGGCTATAAATCTATGGCTTATTCTGTGGTATTCCGTGCAAAAGACAAGACCATGGAAGAAGCAGAGATCACTACGGTGATGAAGAAGATCCTCAATGGGCTGGAAAGCATGGGTATCGAACTTCGTCAGTAATCTGGAGAATAACACATGAAAATGTATATCATACGTCATGGTCAGACCCCCTGGAATGCACGTAAGTGCCTCCAGGGGCGTTCTGACGTTGATTTAAATGAAAATGGGATCTATCTGGCAGAGTTGACCGGAAAGGCACTTCGTGATGTAACGTTTGACATGGCTTTTACCAGTCCACTGATCCGTGCAAAACACACGGCACAGTGTATCCTTGCCGGAAGAGAGGTCCCGATCATAGAGGATGAGCGTCTGATCGAGATCAGCTTTGGAATCTATGAGGGCTGCTGTTATGCAGAAGAAAACCGGCAGGTGCCGCAGCAGTGGATTGAAAACTTCTTCCATGCCCCGCAGGATTATGTGGCAGCACCGGGCGGGGAAAGTCTGGATGATGTGGAAAAGCGTACCCGGGATTTTATGGAAGATATCTGCAGTCGAAAAGAACTTCAAGATAAGACGATCCTCGTGTCGACGCATGGCTGTGCACTTCGCGGACTGCTCAACAGCATAAGAGAAAGCAACCGGGAAGATTACTGGCATGGCGGCGTATCAAAAAACTGTGCCGTGTCGATTGTAACCTGTAACAGAGGCGAGAAGCCGGTTTTAGTTGAAGAAAATCATATTTATTATTAAGGAGTATATATATGAAAACATCGGATTTTTATTTTGATCTGCCGCAGGAACTGATCGCACAGGATCCACTGGAAGACCGTTCCTCTTCCAGACTGCTGGTACTTGACAGAGAAAGCGGAAAGACGCAGCATCGCGTTTTCCGTGATATCATTGAATATCTGAACCCGGGAGATTGTCTGGTAGTCAACAATACGAAAGTAATCCCGGCAAGACTCTATGGAAGCAAGATCGGAACGGATGCAAAGATTGAAGTACTGCTTCTAAAAAGAAGAGAGAATAATGTCTGGGAGACGCTGGTAAAACCGGGGAAGAAATGTCGTGTCGGTGCAAGAATCAGTTTTGGCGAAGGGCTGCTGATCGGTGAGGTGATCGATGTGGTTGACGAAGGAAACCGTCTGATCCGTTTTGAGTATGAGGGGATTTTTGAGGAAATCCTGGATAAACTGGGACAGATGCCGCTGCCGCCGTACATCCATCACCAGCTCAAGGACAAAAACCGTTATCAGACGGTGTATGCAAAGCACGATGGATCTGCCGCAGCACCGACAGCCGGACTGCATTTTACACCAGAACTGTTGGAAGAAATCAAAAAGAAAGGCGTTCACATTGCACATGTGACTTTACATGTCGGACTTGGAACCTTTCGTCCGGTCAAGGTAGAAGATGTGACAGATCATCACATGCACTCGGAGTTTTACATTGTGGAGCCGGAGCAGGCGGAGCTGATCAACCGTGTGAAAAAAGAAGGCGGGAAGATTGTGGCAGTCGGAACGACAAGCTGCCGTACGCTGGAGTCGGCAACCGATGAAAACGGTATTTTAAAAGCAGGAAGCGGATGGACGGACATCTTTATTTATCCTGGTTATCCGTTTAAAATGATCGACCGTCTGATCACAAACTTCCACCTGCCGGAGTCCACACTGATGATGCTGGTTTCCGCACTGGCCGGAAAAGATAAGATCATGGCTGCTTACGAGGAAGCGGTAAAAGAGCGTTATCGTTTCTTCTCCTTTGGGGATGCGATGTTTATTATGTAGTGCTTAAGATGCCCCGGCATTCTTCTGTGCACCTCTGATCTACAGTTTGTCAGCAAGTTCAGATAACGGGGCGAAATGATACCCCATTTCTTCCCATTTTGTCAGAAGTTCATCGAGAATGGCTGCATTCGTAGAAGAGGTGCTGTGAAGCAAAACTACAGCTCCCGGATGGATGCGGCTTAAAAGTTTGGAAAAAGCCTGCTCTTTTGTTGGCTGCTCATCCTGGATCCAGTCCACGTAGGCGAGACTCCAGAAGAAGGTTTTGTAGCCAAGTTCTTTTGCCATTTCAAGGTTGGAGGTGCTGTATTTTCCCTGAGGTGGGCGGTAGTAGTGAGCCATTTCGCTTCCGGTGATCGACTGAAAAAGTGTTTTCACGTCATTCAACTCTTTTTCAAAAGCTTCCTTTGTGGAGATTTTAGACATATCCGGATGATGATAAGTGTGGTTGCCGACGATGTGACCTTCCGCTACCATGCGTTTGGTAAGTTCCGGACTGGTTTCCAGAAAATTTCCGACGACAAAGAAAGTGCCAACCGCCTGATGGTTTTTCAGGGCATCCAGAATAGCAGGCAGATTGCCGTTTTCATATCCGGCATCAAAGGTGAGGTAAATGACTTTTTCATCTGTTTCATCTGCGTAGGCTGCCTGATATTTTGCAAGCTCAGAAGGCGTGGCGTTGCCGACAGGCCGCACACCTTCTTCCTGAAAACTGAGTCCCCAGTTGCCTTCTGAAGAAGATGAGGCAGGAAGTACCGTGGTCGGCTGTGAAAACAGATAATGGATCCCGGATCCGGAAAAGTAGGCGGCTGTCAGAAGCAAGAGTGTGACAGCTGCTTTTTTGAACGGAAAAACAGACATAAAAAATCCCCTGGTATGAAATTGGTTATTTATATGAAAAAACAACCAGAGATATACCAGGGGATTCATTTTAACTGCTGTATTTACAGCGGCAGAATTTTCCCATCTGCGGTTACGAGAACCGTACTGTTTTCATCGATATGATCTGCATAGAGCTGATCATCTTCTGCCATCAGGCAGAATTCTTCGGATTCCTGCTCATAACGCAGGTAAACATGATCCATTGCAATCACCCCATCCGGTCGTCCTTCACATCCAAAATCCGACTCTTCGATACGTGTGACGATTGCTCTTCTTGCATGCATCCGTGCATGTTCTTTTGCAATCTCCTGATAGAGTGCGAAAAATGTCCAGTCTGCATTGGTATCGGTCACGATCGCCTTCAGGTCGATGGAAGGAATGCCGGCTTTTTTCAAATAAGAAAACAGCACATCCATCCGCACACCAGAAAAATGATCCATCACCAGCACAGATTGTGGAATTTTTGAAAAAGGGACATCGGAAGTGCTTTTTTCGAAGCCTGTACGGCCGGTGAGATAGCCGATCTTCTGAGCAGTAGATGCGGCATCCAGAATACGAAACTGGATACCGAGCTGAACGAAGATGGATTTGATCTTCGGCAGGTATTTGGGCTTCTTCGGGTAATATAATAAAACGGTTTCCTGTACAGGGTTCATAGATCTACTCCTTGTTTGGTTGATTTTTGTTGAATATTCTTGAAATTTATAGTACTCTTAACAGGAGCAGATGTCAATATGAGGAGGGAGAAAGGTGAAACGTAATATCGATATAAAAGAAATTTCAGACGGAAAGTTGTATGGGCCAAATGATATGGTAAAAGCAGACTGCAGGGGATGTGAGGGATGTTCTGCCTGCTGTCATGGGATGGGCACTTCGATCGTGCTGACACCGCTTGATATTTACCGGCTTGAAAAGGAGCTAAACGCTTCTTTTGGAGAACTGATGACAAAAGGTGTGGAACTGAATCTGGCGGACGGTGTGATCCTGCCGAACCTGGCCATGCGTGGTGAAAAGGAAGCCTGTGCTTTTTTGAATGATTCCGGGCGATGCACGATCCATGGGGCAAGACCGGATATCTGTCGTCTCTTTCCGCTTGGCAGAATCTATGAGGAAAAAGGATTTCGCTATTTTCTGCAAGTCTACGAGTGTGAAAAGAAAGACCGGCTCAAGGTGAAGGTGAAAAAATGGATCGATATTCCAGATCCTGCACGCCATGATAAATTTATTTCTGACTGGCATGCTTATCTGAAAAAGCAGGAGGAGATTCTGGAAAACGATTCGTCGGATGAAAGCAGAAAAGCGGTATCCATGGGAATTTTAAATACGTTTTATGTGCGAAACTATGACAGGACAAGGGATTTCTATGAACAGTTTTACGAAAGATTAGAGGAGACGGAAGCAGTATTATGAGATATTATCTTGCACCGCTTGAGGGGATCACGGGATATATTTTCCGCAATGCACATACCAGGCTTTTTACACCGGCCGATAAATATTTTTCCCCGTTTCTGGTTCCGAAACCAAACAGCGGAAAACAATTCAGTGCAAAAGAAAAGGCCGATATCCTTCCCGAGCATAATCAGAACATCCATCTTGTCCCACAGATCATGACAAACAAAGCAGCAGATTTTATTGCCATGACAAAGGCTCTGGAAGAATATGGTTATCAGGAAGTCAATTTAAATCTGGGTTGTCCGTCCAGAACGGTTGTCACCAAAGGCAGAGGAGCCGGGTTTCTTTCAGATCCTGAGACACTGCAATTTTTTTTTGATGAAGTTTTTCGGGAAATAAAGATCAAAATTTCAGTGAAAACGAGGATCGGTCTGGAACATGCAGAGGAATTTCAGGATCTGCTTTCGGTATACAATCAGTTCCCGTTTGAAGAACTGATCATACATCCACGTGTACAGTGCATGTATTATAATGGAACGCCGGATATGGAAACGTTTGCATATGCCTGCCAAAACAGCAAAAACAGTCTCTGTTACAATGGAGATCTGTTCCGAAAAGCGGATTTTGAAAGATTCAGGGAGCAGTATCCAAAAGTTCCGGCAGTAATGTTTGGACGCGGAGTGCTTGCCAATCCGGAACTGATCGGTGAAATAAAAGGCAAAAATGCCATGGACAAGATGAGGTTTCGTGTATTCCATGACTGCATTTTTGAAGCATATCGGGAAGCATTTCAGGATGATAAAAATGCCATGTTTAAAATGAAAGAATTCTGGTACTATGCGGCAGATATGTTTACCGCTTCTTCGAAATATGCAAAGAAGATCAAAAAGACGAAGAGTGTCTCGACGTACGAGGAAACGGTGGCACAGCTGTTTGATGAACAGGAGCTGATCGCGGGGGCGGGATTCTCAAAAAAGACAGAGTGAGGGAGCATTTATGATTGCAGACAGTCCTTTGATAGGAAAAATAATTTTGATCCTGGTTCTGATCGCCATTGATGCGTTCTGTTCCTGTGCGGAGATCGCAGTGATCTCACTGGATGCATCGGAACTGGAGAAAATGGCGGAAGAAAAAAACAAAAAAGCAGAAAGACTTTTGAAATTTTTAAGACAGCCGGCGAAATTTCTGACCATGATCCAGGCGGTGATCACACTGTGCGGATTTCTGATCAGTGCCTTTACGGCAGATCTGCTTGCACTGTGGATGACCGGTCTTGTGATGGAGCAGTTTGCACACCTGGTTTCGGCAAAAGTCTGGCATAATATCTTTCTGGTGCTGATCACGTTTTTGCTTTCCTATGTGGTGCTGGTCTTTGGTATCCTGCTGCCAAAGCGTCTTGCGGCAAAGCGGGGGCAGAAGCTGGCATTTCGGATGAGCGGGCTTCTGGAAGTGTTCTGGATCGTTTTTTCGCCGTTTACGGCTCTTTTAAATGCGACTACAAATCTTCTGTTACGTCTTTTCGGGATCGATCCAAATGCGGAGGCGGTGGAAGTCAGCGAGGAAGAGATACGGAAAATGGCAGATGCCGGAAGCAAAAAAGGTGTGATCGATCTGGAGGAAAATGAGATCATCCAAAATCTGTTTGAATTTGATGACATGGCAGTGGATGAGTTTGCCACGCATCGGACAGACATCACGCTTCTGTGGACGGATGAGACACTGCAACAGTGGGAGGAGACCATTCACGACAGCCGCCACACCGTTTATCCGGTCTGCGAAGAGACGGTTGATCATGTGGTCGGCGTATTGAATATCAAGGATTTCTTCCGGTTCCGCGGGCGGACAAAGGATTTCATTATGAAGCATGCCGTGAAACCGGCTCAGTTTATCCCGAAATCGGTAAAAGCAGATGTTCTGTTCCGGCGGATGAAAGTCTCACATAACCATTTTGCGGTGGTTCTGGATGAGTATGGCGGCATGGTAGGTATTGTCACGATGAACGATCTGTTAGAGCAGCTGGTCGGGGATCTGGAAGATGATTTGGCAGAGCTTGCCGAAGAGCCGAAAATCTCCCGGATTTCAAAGGATACCTGGAAGATTGACGGCGGTGTAGATCTGGAAGATGCTGCGGAGGCACTGGAAGTGGAACTTCCGGTGGAGGATTATGATACCTTTGGCGGTTTTGTCTTTGGCATATACGGAACGATCCCATCCGATGGAACACAGTTTGAGGTCGATGCATGCGGACTGCATATCAAGATTCTTTCCATTAAAGAACATCGTCTGGAGTCGGCGGTCGTCTGTAAAACGACAGGTTCAGAAAATGCGGCAGAACAAGAAAGAAGTGAAAAAAATGAAGATAAGTGAAGCGGATCTGTTTGAAAAGATCGAAGCATTTCTTGCAGATTATCCAATTTGTCAGTATGGATTTCTGAAAAGTGAGGATATTCTGTTTTCAGATAAAGTGCGGTATATCTGCGAAAAGGAGTGTCCAAGGTATGGAAAGTCCTGGTCCTGCCCGCCGGCTGTGGGAGAGGTTGCGGACTGTAAAAAACACTGCATTTCTTATCAGTATGCACTGGTGTTTACGACGCTCTCGGAAGTGGAAGATATTGACGATATGGAAGAGACGCTTGCAACCAGGCCGGAGCATGAAGAGGTTGTCCACGCGATCTGTCAGGAACTGGAGCAGTTATCCGAAGCATACTTTGCTCTTTCTTCCGAATCCTGTGCAATCTGCAGCCAGTGTGCATACCCTGAAAGTTGCCGCCATCCGGAACATATGATCCCATGTATTGAGAGTCAGGGGATTTTAGTGACGGATGCGGCAGAAAAATGCGGCATCGAATATTTTTATGACCGTCATACCGTTACCTGGTACGGCATTATTTTTTTTCATCATGATCAAAAGAGCTGCTGATTTCCAAAAAGGATCGTAAAACAGATCAGCAGGAGAAACTAAGAAAGCAAAGGGCAGGTATTTTTTGGAAACGCATCACATAAACTGCATAATAAAAGGTGATGACAGCGGTATGAGTTCGAAAAAGAAAGCGATCCGGCAGCGTATTTTAGAATCTGCCCAGATACCGGAGGATCTCTCCAGAGGAGCCGTTCTTCTTCAGATAACCGGAAGAGAAGAGGTATACATAGAGAATTTCAGGGGGATTTTAGAATATACAGACTGCGGTATTTTGATCCTCGGGAAGCAGGGAAGGATTTTGATCGAAGGCAGATACCTTCAGATTCCGTTTTATACCTCAGAAGAGATGAAAATTACCGGACAGATCGACCAGATCCGCTATTTATAAGGAGGCAAAAGCTTGGTTTTGAAGCTTCTTTTATACCGAAAAGGGATGCTGAGGATAAGCGTAACAGGTGAAAGTTATGACCGCTTTTTAAATCTCTGTGCAAATCATGGAATTGCACTGTGGAATCTGGAGTATCATGGAAATGCCTATGAGATGGATATTTCGGTTCAGGGATTTCGCATGCTGCGTCCGCTTGTGAAAAAAAGCAGAACCAGAGTGAGGATCATACGGCGGCAGGGACTGCCGTTTTTTTTATATCGCTGCCGGAAGAAAAAGATGCTGTTTGCCGGACTGCTGTGCGGTATCCTGCTTCTGTATTTCATGTCCTGCTTTTTGTGGCGGATCGATATTGAGGGAAATCAGCAGATTACAAGAGGACAGATCTGTCGCTATCTGGAAACCGTGCATATTGAAAACGGCACTCGTATTTCCGTGATCGACTGCAAAGAACTGGCGGCGATGCTGCGAAAACAGTTTGATGCTTTTACCTGGGTTTCCGTAAAACAGGAAGGAACCAGACTGCTGATCCAGGTAAAAGAGAGCACAGATCCTGAGGCAAATGTGGAAAATAATGAAAAAAAAGAAACAGAAGGAACAAATCCTGCAAATCTGCCCACGGATCTGATCGCAGATAAAAACGGTGTCATAACATCCATGATCACAAGAAAAGGAGTACCAATGGTGTCAGTCGGTGACACGGTGAAAAAGGGTGACTTGCTTGTGAAAGGAGAGCTGGAGATCCTGGATGATTCCGGGGAAGTATCCGGTTATCAGTACTGTGCTTCGGATGCAGATATTTTTCTTAAAACTTCTTATGAATATCGGGAAAAGATACGATTAAAGAGAAAAGAGAAGCATTACAGCGGAAAAGAGAAACAAAAGATCGGACTTCGAGTCGGAAAATGGCAGATGTATCTGCCGGGTGCCGGCAAAAAAATGCAGACGTTTGATACGGTGACAGAGATGCATCCACTATGCATTTTTCAGAATTTTTATCTTCCGGTTTCTTTTGAAAAGCAGCAGTTTTTCGAGTATACATACGAAACGGTGACATTGACAGAAGAAGAAGCATCTGCCATGGCTGAAAAAGATCTGTATGATTTTCTGAATAAAATTCAGGAAAAAGGGGTTCAAATATTTGAAAATAATGTTAAAATAGAGTTTGATACAAACTATTGCATCGCAAAAGGGTCTGTTATTTTGATAGAGAAGGCCGGAAAAAGTGTAGAAAGGATAACAACGGAATGAGTATTGTAGAAGCAAGTATTTCTGTTCCGGCGGAGCATGAAACAAATGTTTTCGGACAATTTGACCAGCATATAAAAAAGATGGAGCGGGCACTGAATATCACCGTTGTGAACCGTGATGGCGTTTTAAAGATCATCGGCGGGGAGACGGCAGTGAACAAAGCCAGGAAGATTTTTGAACAGCTGATCGAACTGTCAAAGCATGGAAATATTATTCAGGAACAGAATGTTGACTATGCGATCGCACTTTCTTATGAGGATAAAGAAGAAGCACTTTCTGCGATCGACCAGGATACGATCTGCCATACGATCAACGGAAAGCCGATTAAACCAAAGACGCTTGGACAGAAGCAGTATGTTGATGCAATCCGCAAAAAGATGATTGTTTTCGGGATCGGTCCTGCCGGAACCGGAAAGACTTATCTGGCCATGGCGATGGCGATCCAGGCATTTAAAAACGATGAGGTCGGCAGGATCATTCTGACCAGGCCCGCGATCGAGGCAGGAGAAAAGCTTGGATTTCTGCCGGGGGATCTGCAAAGCAAGATTGATCCGTATCTGCGTCCGCTCTATGATGCACTGTATCAGATCATGGGACCGGAAAGTTTTGCCAAAAACATGGAAAAAGGATTGATTGAAGTAGCACCGCTTGCCTATATGCGGGGAAGGACTCTGGACAATGCCTTTATCATTCTGGATGAGGCACAGAATACGACGCCGGCACAGATGAAAATGTTCTTAACAAGAATCGGTTTTGGCTCAAAAGTTATCATCACTGGTGACAAAACGCAGAAAGACCTTCCATCCAGTGCCGCTTCCGGACTGGATGTAGCCATGAAAGTCCTGAAAAAAGTAGATGGGATTTCGTTCTGTGAACTGACCAGCAAAGACGTTGTACGTCATCCGCTGGTGCAGAAGATTGTGCAGGCCTATGAGGAATACGAAAAGAAAGCTGTACAGAAAAAGACAGACAGAACGGTGAAGAGCAAAACGAAGACTTCGACGGGTACAACAAGGAGAAAATCATGACACTGAATTTTGAGAGCGAGTACGAAAAAGAGCTGCCGTTTGATGCCAGGGAAGTGGCGGAAAAGGTATTTACATTTACGATGGATTATCTTGGCTGTCCTTATGAGGCAGAAGTAAGCCTTCTGCTGACCGATGATGAGACCATCCACCAGATCAACAAAGAACAGCGTGATATTGACCGTGCCACTGATGTGCTGTCTTTTCCGATGACAGACTATGTCACAGAAGGTGATTTTGCATTTCTGGAGGAGGAAGGGGCAGACTGTTTTCATCCGGAAACGGGAGAACTATTGCTTGGCGATATCGTGATATCCGGTGACAAGGTGTTGCAGCAGGCAGAAAGCTACGGCCATTCTCCGCTTAGGGAGTATGCTTTTTTGATCGTACACAGTCTTCTGCATCTGGTCGGATACGATCATATGGAAGAGCAGGAAGCAAAACGTATGGAAAAGAAACAGGCAGATGTCCTGGAATCCATGGGAATTACAAGATAGGGGGAAGAAAGAATGAAAAAGAAATTAGCAGTTCTGGCGGCTGTACTGATGGCAAGTGCCGTACTTGGAGGCTGTGCACAGAAAGCACCGGAAACCGAGACACAGACACAGACGCAGACGGAAACGCAGACTGAAACGGAAACCGAAACGGTTGCAACCGAAGCGGGAACGTTTGATCAGGGAGAGGCACTGCCGAAAGGAAAAGTACGCAGCTACCTGACCGGAAAGATCGTTGATAAAAAGATCGGTCGGAAAAGACCGTATGCGATCATGCTCAATAACATTTACGGTGCCATTCCGCAGGCCGGTATCGAACGTGCCGATGTGGTATACGAAGCTCCGGTAGAAGGTGCGATCACAAGACTGATGGGTATTTTTGAAGACTACGACGGGATGGAGAAGATTGGTTCTGTTCGAAGCTGTCGTGAGTATTATGTGCATTTTGCAAAAGAATTTGATGCATTGTATGTACATTATGGACAGGCTGTTTATGCGTGTGAAATTCTGAACAGCAACATTGACAACATCAGCGGACTTTCTTCTCAGGAGGGATTTGGACAGCTTTATGGATATGCCGGAGAAGAGACGTTTTACCGCACGGATGACAGACCGTCTCCGCACAACTGTTATACCAGTGCCGACCGTCTGATCGAAGCGACAAAAAAACTGTGTTACAGCCGAGAGTATGATAAGGATTACGATGGTCATTATCAGTTTGCGGGCGACGATCAGACCGTCACATTTACAGATCCGGCAACCCATATTGAACCGGGATATGAAGTAAATGAACCGTGGTTTGACTATAATGCAGATGAAGGTGTATACTATCGTTATCAGTATGGCGACGCACAGATCGATCAGCTGACCGGAGATCAGCTGAAATACGATAATGTCATTTTCCAGCTTTGCGAATGTTATCCGCTGGATGATCACGGATACCTTGCCATTGAGGCAGAAAAAGGTGGTACCGCGTATGTCTTCACAAAGGGAACTTACGAAAAATGTACCTGGACCAAGGATGATATTGAGAGTCCGGCACGTTATTTTGATGAAGATGGAAATGAGATTACCATCAATCAGGGAAAGACCTGGGTATGTGTTGTTTATGATACAAAAGAAGACCAGATCGTGATCGAATAAAAAAATACAGAAAATATACCCCGTCGCAGGTGCGTCTGCCTGGTTCGCTGCCCGCGGGAACAAAGAGGTATGATAAAATATGAGTAAAAAGAGTTCAAGCAAAACAAATTTTCTGGCACAGGGGACGATTCTTGTAATCGCCTCCTTTGTCGCAAAAGCAATCGGTATGATCTACCGTATTCCGCTCACTCACATTTTGGGGGATGACGGAAACGGTTATTATTCTACCGCAAATGAGATTTATACTATTATCCTGATGATTTCTTCTTTCAGCCTTCCGCTTGCTGTATCCAGGCTGGTAGCAGAGCGGGAGTATGCAGGAGAAGTGAAAAATTCCTACAAGGTTCTGATCTGTTCCCTGCGTTTTGCGGCCGTGACAGGCGGTATTCTTTCCATTCTGACTTTCCTGCTTGGCGGTGTGATCACCAAGTATGTGATGGGGGTGGAGCTTGCAAGCTATGCACTTCGTGTCCTTGCACCGGCGATCTTTCTTTTTGCACTGACCGGTGTACTGCGTGGATTCTTCCAGGGACACGGTACGATGGTCCCGACAGCGGTGTCGCAGATCATTGAGCAGATCATCAATGCCATCGTTTCGGTAGCCGGTGCTTATGTGATGCTGCAGTACGGCCTGAAGCTTGGTGAGAAAAAAGGCGATGCGGAGCTTGGAACCGCACTTGCAGCAGCAGGAGGTACATTTGGAACGGTCGCCAGCGTCGGTGTGGCACTGCTGTTTATGATAGTGATCTATCTTGGCTATCGTAACGGTTTCAAACGCCGCATGAAAAAGGACAAAACAAGAAGAAGAGAATCTGACCGTGCCATTTACCGTGCGATTACTTACACTATTCTTCCAATCGTGCTCAGTACGCTGGTATATAATATCAGCACGATCATCGACCAGGGCGTGTTCAACCACATTCTGGCAGGCATGGGATTTACCCAGAAACAGTATGCAACCGTCTGGGGCATCTACAGCGGTAAATTCCGCGTGTTGATGAACGTCCCGCTGTCGATCGCATCCTGTCTGGCACCTTCGGTTGTACCGGCTCTGACAGAGGCGATGGCGAACAATGATTTACGGGAAGCCGGACTTCGGACCCGCGATACGATCCGCTATACCATGGTATTTACAATCCCGTGTGCAGTCGGTATGGCGGCACTGGCAAGACCAATCATGATGATGCTCTACGGAAACAACGACAGTCTGGCCCTTGCGGCAGGCATTATGCAAAGCGGAGCACTTCTGACCGTCCTTCTGGCACTGTCTACGCTTACCACCGGTATTTTACAGGGACTTGGTGAGATGCAGGCACCGCTTGTGCATGCAGCGACAGCCGTGGCGATCCATCTTGGATTTTTAGTTCTGTTTGTTGTAAAGTTTAAATGGAACATTTATGGAGTAGTCTATGCAAACATTATTTTCGGACTGATCATCTGTCTGCTCAATGCACGTTCCATCCGCAAAAAACTGCACTATCGCCAGGAGATTAAAAAGACCTTCCTGGTTCCGGTGATCGCGGCCGGTGTGATGGGCATTGCCGCATATCTGGTACACAGAGTGTTCAATCTGTTTGCCGGAAATACGATCTCAACGATCCTGGCGGTATGCGTGGGAGCTGTTGTCTATGGTATCTGTCTTGTAAAACTTGGCGGTATCCTGGAGCGTGAGATCCGCAGACTTCCAAAAGGTGATCTGCTGGCAGATCTTCTGATTCGGCTGAATATACTGTAATAGCAGTCATGTGTAAAAACAGGCCGTGAGCTTTGATGTTCACGACCTGTTTTCTAACTGCTGTAATTTTCCAGAAAATCATAAAGTTCTTTTTCGGTCCGGATATATTTTCCGTTTCTAATTTCTGTTTTCAGAGCGTCCGGCAGGCTGCTTAAGCGGATGCTGGTGTTTTCGTACAACGTTTCTTTATCATCCAGATAAATTGAGACGAAGCCCTGTTCTTCTGTAAGATAATATTGATATACCGGATGCGGATTCCCGGCATTTGCCGGAGCAGAGCGTATGGTTTCACTTTCATGATCGGCAGATTCTTCGGCGGAAGGCGGATTTCCGGTGATATAGTGATAGCTTAAATTGTAGGCGGTGCAAATCAGAAGAAGTAAGAGAAATGCTGCCGCAAAATAAATAGGCCAATGTTTCATGATCTTTTTCATCTCCTTTTTTTCAGTATTTCCGCTTTTTCCTGTTTTATCCGGGCAATTGACCTCTGGACGTACCTGACAAAATGGTGTAAGATAGCATGGAAAATGATCTGCAGACGAGCAGCAGATGGATGATACTTCAGGAGGAAAACATGAACAGCAGTATCAGAGAAATATTAAAAGATAAAAAGCGAATTGTGATAAAGATTGGTTCTTCGTCCCTGACTCACCCGGAGACAGGGGCGTTGAACCTTACGAAACTGGAAGTTCTGGTGCGTGAGATCAGTGATCTCCATAATATGGGCAAAGATGTGATTGTGGTATCATCGGGGGCGATTGCGGTCGGAAGAAGAGCTGCAGGTCTCGGACACCGACCAAGTGAAACAAAAGAAAAACAGGCATGTGCTGCAATCGGACAGGCCAGACTGATGATGATCTATCAGAAGCTTTTTTCGGAGTACAATCAGCTGGCAGCACAGATCCTGATGACCAAACGTACCGTTATGGACAATCTGAGTCGTTTTAATGCACTGAATACCTTTCAGGAACTGTTAAAATTAGGGGCGATTCCGATTGTAAATGAAAACGATACGGTTTCCACGTATGAGATGCAGTTTGGTGATAATGATACGCTTTCTGCGATCGTAGCGGCATTGATCGATGCAGATCTGCTGCTCCTGCTGTCGGATATTGACGGTCTGTTTACGGATGATCCGAACAGCAATCCAAATGCGGAATTAATCCATGTAGTAGAAAAACTGGATGACCATTTGCTGAAAATGGGAAAGAGCACATCTACAAGCGATGTCGGCACCGGCGGTATGGCATCGAAATTGACAGCGGCAAAGCTCGCTTCCGCAGCAGGCACGGATATGGTCATTGCAAATGGAGAAGATTTCCGAAATATCCATCGTGTGATCGAAGGACAGGACTGCGGTACCCTTTTTCTTTCTCACAAAAAAGATGAGTTTTATCTGATGGATTATCTGGAAAAAATGTTATAATGCCGGGAATGTGCAAGTTGACTCTGGCATCATAGTTGGGGACTTTTGACACCCACATTATAAAATAAGGAGAAATATAGTATGATAACGGATGAAAAATTAGCAAGAATCAATGAACTTGCCAGAAAAGCAAAAGCAGAAGGACTGACAAGTGCCGAGACAAAAGAACGCGATGTGCTGAGAAGAGAATATATTGAAGCAGTCCGGGCAAACCTTCGCGGACAGCTGAACAATATCAATATTCAGGAACTGGATGGAAGCATTACAAATCTTGGTGAAAAATATGGAAAAAAAGGACATTAGAAAACAGGTTTTTGCACAGCGGGCAAAAACAAGTGAAGCATTTGTGCAGCAGCAGAGTTCTCTGATTGCCGGGAAGATTTTTGCACTGCCGCAGTTTCAGGATGCTTCCTGTATTTATGTGTATATGGATTACAACAAAGAAGCATCAACCAGACCGATCATTGAAGAAGCATGGAGACTTGGAAAAAAAGTGGCAGCACCAAAAGTTTTCGGTGAGGATATGCGATATTTTTACATTCATTCTTATGATGATGTGGCTCCGGGATATTTTGATATACCGGAACCGGATGAGACGAGAAATCTGAAAGAAGCGGCAGATGAGACGGCACTGCTTCTGGTGCCGGGTGTGGCATTTGATAAAGATCGCCACCGCTGCGGATATGGAAAGGGATTTTATGACCGCTATTTAAGCAGACATACACAGCATGCTACCGTTGCCATGGCACTGGATTTTCAGATCGTAGAAACGGTTCCGTCAGATGTGTATGATATCTGCCCGCAGATGCTGATCACACCAACGATGATTTATGAAAAATAAAAAGGAGGATTTGTCAATGAAGCGAACACTGGACGAGATTGGAATGTATGCGATGGCTGCGAAGCCGCATATGCAGTTGCTTGGGACAACAAAAAAGAATCAGGCACTGGAAGCAGTTGCAAATGCATTGAATGAGAAAGCAGATTATCTGATCGCAGAAAATGAAAAAGATATGCAGGCCGGAAAAGAAGCCGGGATGCATCAGGGACTTCTGGACCGTCTGCTGCTGACCAAAGACCGCATTGCCCAGATGGCAGAAGGACTCATACAGATCGCAGGGCTGGAAGACCCGATCGGGGAAGTGCTTTCTATGAAAAAACGCCCGAACGGACTGCTGATCGGTCAGAAACGGGTTCCGCTTGGCGTGGTTGGCATTATTTACGAATCCAGACCGAATGTGACGGCAGATGCCTTCGGACTCTGCTTTAAAACAGGAAATGTGGTCGTGTTGAAAGGCGGAAGCGATGCGATGCATTCCAACATTGCCATTGTAAAAGTGATCCGTGAAGCTTTAAGAGCGTGCAAAGTGGATGAGGATGCGATCCAGCTGATCGAGGATACCGACCGTGCCGTCACAACGGCATTGATGAAGCGGAAAGATTTTCTGGATGTTCTGATCCCAAGAGGCGGTGCGGGACTGATCCGTGCCGTTGTGGAGAACAGTACCGTTCCGGTGATCGAGACCGGAACAGGGAACTGCCATATTTATGTCGATGAAAGTGCAGATCTTGACATGGCCGTCAATATCATCTTCAATGCAAAGACACAGCGGATCGGGGTCTGCAATGCCTGTGAATCACTGGTGGTACATGAAAAAGTGGAAAAAGCACTGATGCCGCTGTTAAAGGCAAAACTGGATGAAAAATCAGTTGAGATCCGTGGCGATGAACAGGTACAGGAAAGCGTTTCCGGCATCGTTCCGGCTGTGGAGAGTGACTGGGGAAAAGAATATCTCGATTATATCCTCTCCGTTAAGACCGTTTCTTCCATCGACGAAGCAATCGCACATATCAACCGCTATAACACCGGACATTCCGAGGCGATCATCACAAGAGATTATGCAAATGCTCAGAAATTTCTTGAAGAAGTGGATGCAGCAGCTGTCTATGTCAATGCCTCCACAAGATTTACCGATGGCTTTGAATTTGGCTTTGGGGCTGAGATCGGGATCAGTACACAGAAACTCCATGCAAGAGGACCGATGGGGCTTACGGCACTGACGACCACGAAGTACATTATCTATGGAAACGGTCAGGTGCGTTAAAAGATAACGGGAATAGATAATGCCAATACCTGGAAGCAAGAGCGGAGGAATAGAAAGATATGTTAGGAAAATTAGGTATATTTTTCCTTGCCATTGGATTGGCAAAAATCGCATGGTATCTTATCTGGAAAGACAGAAAATATACTGAGCAGTAATCAGATAAAAGTAAAGAATAATATAACAAACGGGCATCTGTTTAACAGATGTTCGTTTGTTATACGCTGAGAAAATTTAACGGAAAAAGCAGTTGAATTGACGGGAGATATTTTTAAGAAATTAAAATGTTTGCATTGGAGTAGATGAGATGATCAGGTATATGATTTGTAATATGGATCTTGATATTGGAAGATTGGTTCTGGTAGCAGCAATCATTTTTCTGCCGATGTACTTCTTTCAGAAGCTGGCAGACTGGAGCACGGCAAATCAGAAGAGTATAGCAGACCTTTCCGTTGCTTTTTGCAATATCGTATGTTATATTAGAAAAAGTTATTGCAATTATAGAAGGGAAGAAAATTAGTGACAAACAACGAAGAATTCGAAAAGATATTAGAGAACATTGACGAGAATGGTCCGGAGCCACAGGAAGAACCGCAGAGACAGTATTATTTTATGAAAAAAGCCCGTGCCATCCTGAAACAGAAAGCAGAAGAACTGGGACGTCCGCTGACTGCGTGCACGGTGACCTTTGGCTGTCAGATGTTTCCTGAACTCGAGACGGCTTAAACCCGCATAAACACTGCACTTTTCGAATTCGGACAATGAAAAAGAACACAGGCCAACTGTAAAAGTAAGCTTGTGTTCTTTTTGATTTATGGATTTATTCACGGTACAGGAATTTGTGTGTAAGTCCATTTTGGAATATAATTTCCGTGATGCGTGCATCCACGACCACAATTTCTTTAATCACCAGATTTACAAAATCTTTCAGGACTTCATCATCAACAAGCGGAGCAAACGTATTATACTGGATATGATCACCGGCTTTCAGACGGTGTGCCAGCAGAAACGAAGAAGCAGACTTGATGAAAGCAAGATCCTCTGTCTGAACAGGAAACGCTGTACTTTCCTGTTCCTTGATCTTATTATCCAGTTCAATCCGTTCTCTTTCCAGCTCGCTTTTTGTTTCCAGATATTCTTTTTCACTCATAGCTGCATCATCAAACAGGTATACCTTTTTCAGCCTTTCTATCGCACGGTCAATGCGGACAATTCCCTGTTCCCATTTCTGGATGTTATCATCCGTCTGAACGTTGTGAGAGGTAAGAGGCAGCGGTCGGTAAGGTGCAGAGCTATCTGTTCCGGAAAGCATTGCATACGTGGCATTCAGACCATCAGAGACGATACCGGCAACATTCTGAAAAACGGTATCTGACAGAAGAATCTTTTCCAACTCTTCCGGAGAGCGGATCTGTGAACGCATATCAGAAGCACGGATCATGGCGGAAATGTAGTTCAACACAAACGGACCAATAACAACCTCGCTGCAGCTCTTCGAGATACAGGACTGCTTTCGGTAGCGTCTCCCACATCGGTAAAGAGATGGAGCAAAACCGTTCCTGCGTACACGGTCCATTTTCTCAACCTGAAAATAAGATCCGCACTTACCACATTTCAGGAGTCCAGCAAAAATATGTACATGAGTGCTCTTATGCGAAAAACCAGAAGAACAGCGAAGCTTTGCGTTGCGATCCATGATTTGGTTGCATCGATCCCACTGATCGGGAGGTACAAGAGGCGGAAATACATTTTTTACATAGACTACTTCTTCATCCGGTTTTCTCCGTCCTTTTGCACTCTCGCGATAATTGTAACGATAATCTCCTTTATTCATAGGATTCCGGATCAGATCGGCGATGGTCTTGGTAGTCCATTCACCGCCGCGTTTGGTTGCAATGTCATGTGAGTTAAAATAATCACGGACGCGACAGCTTGATCGTGTTTCCTCGTACATATCATACATAAGTCGGACAGTGGGGGCTTCCTTATCACTGTGTACCGGCATTTTCTTTTCTTCGTTCCAGTCCCAGCCAAACGGCATCCGGGCACCATTCCACTGACCAGACAATGCACGGTTGATCATAATGTCTGTGACACGCTCGGAGGTCAGTTTGCGTTCCAGTTCGGCAAAAATCAGAATGATCTTGAGGACAGCCTCACCGATCGCAGAGCTGGTGTCAAATTGCTCATTTAATGAGATGAACGTGACACGATTATATTTGAAATCATCATACATGAGTGAAAAGTCAACCAGATTTCGTGAAATACGGTCGATCTTGTAGACAATCACGTGCGACACCAGCCCGGCTTTTACCTTTGTCATCATACGCTCGAAAGCGGGACGCTTAGTGTTCTTTCCGGATTTACCGGCATCTTCAAACACCTCCAGCCGGTTTTCCTCTATATGCAGTACGTGCCTGCAGTAGTTCCGAAGCTCCTGCTTCTGGAACGGCAGGCTGTCCTTGTCCACCTGATAACCGGTTGACACACGGACGTACAGGGCAACGGTTCTGGTATCAGGGGCAGCAGTTTGCTGTGAAAAACGATATGCCATAAATAACACCTTCCTGAAAAAGGGTATAAAAAATACACCCTATGCAAATTGGAAGGATGTGTGGTATAATGCTCTTGCTTAAGGAAGATTATATCACGCAGTCCTTCGGGATTTGTAGGTTACAATCTTTGCAACTCCGCTTCGGTACGCCAATACCGGGGCGGTTTTTGCGTTATTTGATTAAATTACAGGATACTATTTTAAAAGTTCCTGAATATTGATCGAAAAGCCTGGATAGATACCTACCGGGATATCCTCTTTGAAAGAATACAGGTTGTTGTTTTCCTCTTCATTTTCGAAGCAATAAACATTTACGATTTTCTGAACAGGATTCACGATCCAGTACTCACGCACGCCGGCATTGCGGTATTTGAAAAGCTTAATGCCGTAGTCACGTTTTTGTGTGCCAGGTGAAACAATTTCGATAATGAAATCCGGTGCACCTTCAATGCCTCTTTCTGATATTTTAGTCTGATCACACAGAACAGATATATCAGGTTCGACATAAGTCTTGTCATCAGCGTTGAGTCGCACAGCAAGCGGTGCAGGAAGAACCTGACAGTCACCATGATTGTTCCGTATATGTTCGCGGATTGTTCCGGATAATTCCATCACAAGACGCTGGTGCATATAACTTGGTGGTGCCATATTATAGAGCTGACCATCGATCAGCTCTGCACGTTCACCCTCCGGGAGTGCATAGATATCTTCGATGGTATAAGAGTGTTCTTTTGGTAATGGCATGGTAACAACTCCTTTCTTTGAAGTTTGGAAACAACCATTTCGGTAAGATCACCGGAATGGTTAAAGCTGCAGTTAAGCAGCCTGTGTATAGTCAACAACTGCAATTCCAGTCAGCATTTCTTTGACCTTCTGAACGATTTCTTCAATTCTCTCAAGTGTTGTTCCATCCAGATATTCTTCGCCGCATTGTGTACACCTTTCACAAGGAACATTTTCAATGATAATGTAGCATCTATAGTGACCGGTCATATAAATGGTTGTTGAAGGTTCTACATTTCCTTTACAATAAAAGCAAGTCATGACTTTGCTTCCTTTCTTCCGGATCGGGAGTTACTTCTTCGCACAGAGCATCAAAGCCGCCTTCGCAAGATAACTCCATAATAATGTGGGAGACAGATGAGACAAAATCTTTAAAATAATCCATTTTTGAATCACTGTAGCCTTTGATATCTTCCCATTTGCCTTCTGGAAGCCAGCAGGTAGCGTTATGAAATCCACCAGTATCGTCCGGTGTTTCGATATATACCTTTACCGTTCCATCTGGTTTCATTTCAGAATGTGTGATTTCAGTATCATCATTCAATGTCATAAATGGATACATCATAATAAGCAACTCCCTTCTCTTTCTCTAAAATACCCCTGATATTTCATATTTAATCAATCGTCCAAATGTTCAATGGCATAATCCGCTTCTTCGGAAGTAAACTGTTCTCCGTACTCGGAAGTAAGCTGATCATGGATAGCGGAAGGAGACATATTCATGCTGTCACGGTAATTTTTTGCAGTCTCCAGAGCGTTTTCATTCCAATCGGCATCTAAGTTTTCTACTGCATAGTCTGCCTCTTCGGAGGTAAACTGTTCGCCGTATTCAGAAGTGAGCTGATCTCTGATTCCTTCTTTGGACATGTGCATACTATCACTATAGTGTTTTGCAGTTTCCAGAGCGTTTTCATTCCAATCGGCATCTAAGTTTTCTATTGCATAGTTTGCGGCTTCTTCACTGAACTGTTCGCCGTATTCAGAAGTAAGCTGTTTGCGAATGCCTTCTTTAGACATATGCATGTGTTCACTGTAAGTTTCAGCACTTTTTAATGCAGATATGTATTCGGATGGAACCTGTGATTCCGTTTCTTTCACTTTGGTTTCGGCTGTAACTGGCTCAGTATCTTCTTCTATGTCATCATCAAGGTCTGAAAAATCTATGTCATCGGATACATTTCCATAAGTAGAATATGTACTGTCTGGATCAGTTATTTTTACAGATTTTAAGATTCTGTTCAGGTACGTGTCATATTCATCTTCTACCTCAGAACTTAATGCGAATGTGAATGTGCCGCTTGTTCCATTGAAAACAATCGCTTTTGCAGGAAAACCTTGCACACTAAAAGTTAATTCGAGGGTGTCCATTCCGTTTATACGGGTATTTTTAGAAGCGACTTTGCCATCATCTACAGAGCTGGCGATACCATCTTCAAACGCAGATACAATAACTTCATTAGAGAAATCTAAAACCCCTTCATTGTACATGACAAAGAACATTCCATCTCCGTTCCCGATGCCATTTTTGTAGAAATAAGCCATATCATCTGAATTGTCAGTGGCTTCTTCCCAAGAGGCAGGTACTTCGTAAGTGACTCCATAAGCATTTGAAACTGATGTATAATCTTCTTTAGAGTCAGAAGTAGAACTTGTTTCAGTTTCAGAGAAAGTTTCGGATACTTCGGTTGAAGGAGTACTTGGAGTGCCTGAACAAGCAGTGATACTACCAGCGACAGCGATTGCAAGTAAAACAGTAATAATTTTTTTCTTCATATTTCATTTTCTCCCTTTAGTTGTTCATTTCAAAGGCATGTGCCTAAGATTTTATAAGTTTACAAATCCCTCCTAATAAAATAAAATTCCTTTGCATATTGTTCGTGAAAGCTGGAACAATAGCAGTATGAAAATACTATTATATGATTACATCATCAAACACGACATGACATTTCGCCAGGTAGCCGAACTTACCGGCATTCCACGTTCTACTGTCAGCGACATCGCAAACGGCAAGACATCACCCACCATGAACCAGATGGAACAGCTGGCAGCGGGACTGCAAATTACTATTTCAGACCTATTTGAGTCTGATTATAAGTAATCTCATCTGAGCTGTCCGGGATTTCGGACAATTTCGAAAATTGCATCACTTTTTTTCTCCTGAAACGTTTACTAAGGTGAATGGAAAAATTTACCATATCACACATCACGCATCAGGAGGTACATAAGATGGATTACAAAAAAGGTATAATGGAACAGATTGAACAAATAAAAAGTAAACAAGTATTAAAATTCTTGTATGAACTTATTATAGCGTTCAAAGAAAATTGGGGCTGTTAAAGCCCTTTTTCTTTTTGAGCTAAAAAGTCAATCATATCATATACACTTTTTCGGTTGTCACTATTTAAATCCATCAATAGCTTCACATGATCAATAAGGCATTTGTCCATTAATATTTTTGTAACTAAATCAGCACTATTGTTTAGATTCTCTTCATACCCCATGAGATAAGCCGGTGTGGTTTCAAGTGCCTGAGCGATTGGTTCTAATATTGTTGTCGGCAAATTTTCAATATCACCATTTTCATAACGATATACAGTTGCTCTGTTTTTGCCAAGTTTAAGAGCTAGCTCATCAACACTCATACCAGCTTCTAATCTTTTTTGTCTGATTCGTTCTCCTATTGTAATAATAACCACCTCCTTTGGAGATGAAAATATAATAGCATATGATTCGCAAATATGCAACAAAATAATATGAAAAAAAATACAAAAATCGCATGTAATGCGAATAATGTATTGACACACTTGAAAAAGAATGCTATTATTTCATTAGTCGCATATAATGCGAATACATAAAGAAAGGAGGAGTTGGATGGTCAATATTCAAAAACTTAAGGGGAAAATGGTAGAAAATGGCGTTAGTGTTGAAAAAATGGCTGAGATTATAGGCGTTAATAGATCGACAATGTACAGAAAACTTGATCCAAACGGTAAAAATATCTCAATAAAAGAAGCGACGATAATGGCGAAAGAATTAAAAATGTCATTTTCAGAGGTAAATGAAATTTTTTTTAATTCGGAAGTCGCATAAAATGCGAAAAACAATAACAAAGCAGGGTAGGAGGTGAAAGATGATTCGAAAAAGAAAATCAGAAAAAGAATTGCTGTTAAAGAAACTCATCAGAAGTGCTCCGTATGATCTGGAAAGATCTGGTGTATTAAAATACATGACATTATCTCAACTGAGAATAGTAGACCGGATGCTTGAAGAGGTTCAGAAGAAGAGCACATACATGATGAAATGCAAAAACTGTCAAAAGTTAAACGCCGGAATGGTGATGTACAACGGATTCGAATGGAAGTATGAAGAAGATGGACATTTACCGTTTCATATGGGATTTGACCGTGAGACAGAGACAATACTTGTTCCGGAAGAAATGCTGATGTATTTCATACAGCTTGCGAATCCAGGACAGCCAAAGCATCGGATTCAACTGTTCTGACGCAAAAACACCCATGAAAAACATCCATGGGTGCGGCACAAAGTCAAGGAATAAAGTTGATCAGAAAATTTACAACTTCTTTTAAACCATTTGAAAAACGGTTTTCCATATAAACAATAGTTTTATCCGTAATGGTTATGAAGAAAACAGTATTGTCATAATATTTGCAGGTTATGTACCCGTGTTGACGAAGGGCACTGCAAATAGAACGTATTTCATCAAGGTTATACGCTGGAAAGATATGCTCTTGAATATAAGCAGCATCGGGAAGAATCTTTGCTTTTTCATTTGCCATAGTTGCTTTCCTATCGAGATATTCTTTATACAGTGCAACGATGAAACGTTGTTGTTCCTTGGTGAGATCATCCATATATTTGACTCCTTTCTTAAGTACTCGGCTGTTGCAGCAGCCTGTAGAACAAGAATAAGAGGAAAGAGCAATAAAGTCAATGGCAGGAAAACAGAACGCGGGAAGAGGGGGTGAGAGAGTTTGGAGAAACGACAAAGAATTGAAGAAGCTTTAAAAGAGATTGGAATCCATAGCATCAAAGATTTGAACGAAGCCATTAAAAAGGAAAAGCCGCTTGATCTTGGAATTATGACAGGAGATGCGGAAGCAGTGAGAAAGGCAGGATAAGGATGAAGAGAAGAGAGTTATATAGCCTGATCGGGAGCGTGATCGCCCCGATCGTGGCGGCAGGAGCAGCAGCATTCACATTCTGGTGGCTGACAATGTACAGTGTGCTGTGTGAAAGGGACGTAGCCGGAACGGTCATTACTGTATGGTGTGCGGTAGTAATCCGCATCATGTTGTGGGCGGAAAAGAAAGGAGAAAAGGAATGATCGGAGTAAGCGAAGAACGCGACCCGGCGGGCATTAAGCTGATGAGACGAGCCGGTCTGAATCCGGATCAGTACATAGCAGTGAAGAACAATACAGAAGAACTGGTGGCTATGAACATCAAAACCAGCGAAACAGTAAGAATTGAAAAAGCCCCGGTGCTGGCAGGCAATCCGGGACTTGAATAAAAAAGCAAGCTTAGTATAGAGCATATGAGAGGAAAAAGCAAGTGAACCATAAACAAGAAATCGTAAATACACTCCAGAGAATGTCCGGAAAATACTCAACGTATGAGATCTTCTCCGACTGGATCAAGTGCTGTGCCCTGGCGATCAGCAACCAGAGCGACCTTTTCCGGGATAATGAGATATGGGAAAGCCGAGAGCAGGAGTATCTTGCGACCATTCGGAAATACCTGCCGGAAGAAGCACAGGAGTTTACCCGGATGCTTGCGGAACTGGCTTTTGCCCTGGAGGACGAAATAACAGACGTCCTGGGCGAAGTGTACATGGAAGCCGATATGGGAAGTAAGTCCACCGGGCAGTTTTTCACACCGTACCATTTGTCGAAGATGACTGCCGGGGTTACGATCCCGGCAGACGTTTCGCCGGCGAAACCATTGATACTGAATGAACCAAGTACGGGAGGTGGCGGCATGATCATTGCCGCCGCTGAAATATTGAGAAAAAGAGGGCTGAACCACCAGAGGTGCATGGAAGTGGTTGCACAGGATCTGGACTGGAAGGGGGTATACATGACCTACCTGCAGCTGTCCCTTTTGGGGATCAAGGCGATTGTGGTACAGGGCAATACCCTGTCAGAGCCATTTACAGACCTGAGGAGCTACCCGAAAGAACGGGTGCTGCTCACGCCTGCACAAAAAGGAATGTTGATTTGAAAGGAAGAAGCAAGAAAGATGGAAGGACAGCAGCCAGATGCACGTCAGAGCCTGTATGAAAGTATACTTCTGGTCCTGATGAACGAAGAGGTAGATATCAGCCGCGTTAAGAATGGGATCTATGTGGCACTGAATGGGTATGAAGTCCAGGAACGAACAACAGAGATTGCGTTGATTTCACAGGAGAGAAATGAGTATCTGCTTAAAAAGTTTATGATTGCAAAGACGGTCAAAGGATGCACACCAAGAACTCTGAGGTATTATCGTGACACTTTGAAATTTGTGTTCGATTACATAGGAAAAACGGTAGATGACATTACCTCGGATGACATCCGGATGTACAGCATTATCCGGATGAAAAAAGATGGAGTGACTGAAGTAACAGCAGATAATGAACTCCGTGTACTGAGGAGTTTTTACGGGTATCTTCAGCGGGAAGAGATCCTGACAAGCAACCCGATGCTGAAGATTGAATGTATCCGGGCACAGCGGGTGAAAAAGACGGCATTTACCGAAATGGAGATTGAAAAACTCAGAATCCAGGCGATGGAAACAGGAGCGAGAGAAAGCATGATTGTTGAAACACTGTTAAGTACTGGAATGAGGGTCGCAGAACTGGCACAGGTCAGACTGTGCGAGATTGAAGGAAACCGTGTGCTGACCCATGGAAAAGGGAAAAAGGACCGTTACACCTATCTGAACGCAAAGGCAGAGCTTGCGATGGACAGGTACCTGAAAACCAGAAACGATGATAACCCATACCTGATCCCAGGACGGATCATGCAGAGAGGTGATAAAGAACTGGAAAGACCGGCAGCGTTTAACTGTCATGGACATATCGAACGTCACCAAATAGAAGAGACACTGAAAGGAATTGCACAGGCAGCAGGCGTTGCCGAAGGGAACCCACATAAATACAGACGTACCTGTGCAACGATGGCACTCCGCAGAGGGATGCCGGTTGAACAGGTGTCGAAGATGCTGGGGCATGAACAGCTCACGACTACACAAATCTATCTGGATATAGACGAGGAAAACATGAAAGCGGCACACCGGAAATATGTGGTTTAGAAAACAAAAGGGTGCTGACCTGAAGGGGGCGAAGAGAAATGGAAGGACAACAGCCAGACGCACGCCAGAGTCTGTATGAAAACCTGCTCATGGTGCTGATGAACAAAGAAATGGATATCGGATGTGTCAAGGATGGCATCTATGCGGTAATAAGCAAATACGAGATCCAGGAACGCACAACAGAGATTGCGTTGATTTCACAGGAGAGAAATGAACAGCTGATGAAACGCTTCCTGCTTGCAAAAACCGTCAAGGGGTGTACGCCGCAGACATTGGAATATTACAGGAGTGCATTGAAGTTTGTATTTGATTACATAGGAAAGACGGTGGATGATATCATTTCAGATGATATCCGGATCTACAGTGTCATGAGGATGAGAAGGGATGGGATAACGGCAGTGACTGCTGACAATGAGCTTCGGATTCTGCGGAGCTTTTATGGATACCTTCAACAGGAAGAAATCCTCCTCAAAAACCCGATGACGAAAATTGAGCGGATCAAAGCACCAAAAGTGAAAAAAGAAGCATTTACAGACATGGAAATTGAAAAGATAAGACTCCAGGCAATAGAGACAGGACCGAGGGAAACTATGATTGTGGAAACGCTGCTGAGCACTGGAGCGAGGGTTGCGGAACTGGCACAGGTAAAGCTGTGCAACATCGAAGGGAAACGTATGCTTGTGCACGGAAAAGGGCAGAAAGACCGTTATGTATACCTGAATGCAAAGGCAGAGCTTGCAATGGGCAGGTATTTAAAGACCAGAAATGATGATAACCCCTACCTGATACCGGGATGTGTGATGGAAAAAGGGGAACAAAAGATTGGAAGACCGGCAGAACGTAACCGATATGGACACATCGGAAAAGGCGGCATTGAAACGATTGTACGAGATATTGCAGAGGGAGCAGGTGTTACAAAAGGGAACCCGCACAAGTACCGCCGCACCTGTGCGACAATGGCACTCCGCAGAGGAATGCCGATTGAACAGGTATCAAAGATGCTGGGGCATGAGAGCATTGAAACCACACAGATCTATCTTGACCTTAGTGAGGAAGACCTGAAAACGGCACACAGAAGATATGTGGTATAGAAGCAAAAGGGCATTGCCATGACAGCAATGCCCTCCGCGAATATGCAATATTCCTCAACCGGTTATATTGTATCATTTCGCCGGCGAAAATTCAAGCGGCAAAAGCAGCGGCAGGGCCGCTTTTCAACTTGATTTAGACAATTAAAGATAGGAAAACCAGAGGGATGTATACAAGAAAGACTTGGAAGAGTAAAAACGCGATCGAGATAGCAGAATACCATGACTGCAGGTACGGGGCACCGGGAAGAAGCAGGATGGAAAAAAGGAAAGCCACACCGGAAGAGATGGAGAAGCAGAACCAGAGAAACCGGGAGCGGAAAGCCAGACATAAGTTATGGGCAAACTTCAAGGAAGACGACTACTTTTCGACCTGGACGTTTAAGAAGGAAAGCAGACCGCAGGACATGGGAGAAGCAAAGCAGATCTTCAGCAAAGTGATCGGGATCATCCGGAGGGAATATAAGAAGCGTGGGCATAAGCTTTGCTGGATCCGCAACATAGAGGTAGGCACAAAAAATGCATGGCATATCCATATCGTGCTGAACCGGATACCGGACACGGACCTGATCCTGAAAAAAGCATGGACATATGGCGGGATCCATAATGAACTGCTGTATACAAGCGGGGAGTTCACAAAGTTGGCGGTATATCTGTGCAAGACACCGAAGACGGACAGGCGTCTGAAGGAGAACAGCTATTCAACGTCCAGGGGATTAGCCGGGATCGAGCCGAAAAGGCGGGTCATGAAGGGCAAGACCTGGAAAAAGGAGATCAGACCGCCGAAAGGCTGGTACATCGACAAGGAGAGCGTCCGCCAGGGAGAGAACAAACTGACCGGACAGCCATACCGGACTTATATCCTGTTCCGGATACAGAGGGAATAAAGACACGGTAACATGGAAAGAAACCACTAAAAACAATAGATAAAGACAAAATATGTGGACAGTGTGCATAAAATGTGCACAACTACAAGGAATAGGGCAGAAATACGATAAAAGGGAGTCCGCAGAAAGGAGAAATCAGTGGAAGAACATAGAGCAAAAGTAAAAGCATACATAAAAGTGACCAGCTGGCAGTATGCCTGGATGCTGGAATATAACGGGCACCGCCTGTACGGTGAAGGAGAAGGGAGCACGCACAGCGTAAACCGGAAGCTGACAGCGATCGAAGCCCTGGCAGATATGCTGGGACACATGAACAGGGGAGCAGTGATCGACCTGGAGATCAATGAGATGAACGTTGCAAACTACATCAACAGTGGATGGCTGGGCAAGTGGAAACAGAATGACTGGAAAACCGTGGGTGGTGTCGGGGTTAAATACGCGGAAACATGGAAAACGGTACGCTTTGAGCCACATGCACTCCGTGCGAAATACGTCCGCGGGCTGGAGATACCGGCATGAAGAATGAATGGGAAGGATTTATGCTGCCAAAGGGCAGTGGAAAAAGGAAAAGAAAACAGCACGGGAAGAGCATCATGCAGGATGAAAAATACTGCTATCTGTGTGCCAAGCTGTATGAAGATTATGGGCGAAAGCCTGTGCAACAGCACCACATAGTCTTCGGGTGGGGAAACAGGCAGATATCAGAGGAACTGGGCTTGACCGTCTACCTGTGTGACCAGCACCATGAACACGGACCGGATGCCGTGCATGTGAACCATGAGACGGCAAGGATTCTTCAGCAAGATGCACAGGAAGTATATGAACAGACACACACCAGAGAGGAGTGGATGGAGCGAATTGGGCGGAATTACAAACTATAAACGGCAAAAGTGATGAAAGCATTGAAGAGAAAGGAAGGCAAACAGAATGAACAAAGTAATCTTGATGGGAAGATTAACCAGAGACCCGGATATCCGACATTCTGCTGGCGAGAACAGTACAGCGGTTGCACGTTATACACTGGCAGTGGATCGCAGATACAAGCGTGATGGCGAGGCAGGTGCTGATTTTATCGGCTGTGTGGCGTTTGGCCGCAGTGCAGAGTTTGCAGAAAAGTATTTCCGCCAGGGCTTGAAGGTAGTGATAACCGGCCGCATCCAGACCGGGAGCTATACCAACCGGGACGGCAACAAGGTTTATACGACAGATGTAGCCGTAGAGGAACAGGAATTTGCGGAAAGCAAAGCGGCAGCAGGACAGGGAGAAAACAGCAGATCCCAGCAGAAACCAGAGCCACAAGTGGATGCAAATGGATTTATGAACATCCCGGACGGTATTGACGAAGAACTGCCGTTCGCATAGAAACTGATCTGAATTACGGCAAGGAGAAAGGAAGAAGATATTATGATGTTCACAAAATTTGGCGAAATGAACTCCTACAAGGAGATCAATGAACTGGCGGAAAACCTGTTCAACGAGGGCGATATCAAAAGCCTGAAAGAAATGGCTAAAGAGAACGGGATCCCGGAAGATATGACAGAAATGTACCTGCAGGGCGAGATCCCACAGCTCTGCGAGGCAATGGATGCGGCACTGGGCAAGATCGATGTCGAAGTCCGGGAACTGAAGCCGAAGGAGATCATGATGGACTGGGTAGAATACCTGAGAGGTCAGTGTATGGAAAATGAGATGCTTGCATTTCAGGTGCGAAAAAAGGGCAAGAGCCTGGCGGGATGCATCGGGACACTGCTGAAATGGTCCTATACTAACCAGGTGTCTGTACATAAGGACGTAATGAAGGCGGCAGGCATCGGAGGAAGCTATAGACTGGGCATGTGCCCGGGGATGGCAACCGCCAAGAAGCTGATCACAGGGTACTATATGGGAAAGTAGGAGGCAGGAATGAAAAAGAAGGCAATCGAAAAGATCCCATATCTGGGGTTGAAGAAGATCAGCAGAAAGCAGGATGTGAAATATATCGGGGTAACGGCGGTCAAGACCGTGGGGCACGAAAAGCATCTGTTCCTGGAAATGTATCGAAACGAAAAAGAATCAATGGATATTCCGGTCGTGCGGATCGCACTGACAAAGAAAGACTTTGGCACTTACTACCCTGACAAAGATACATGGACAAGAGAAAAAATCGGAAAGGACTATTATTACGGTTCAACACTGGTCTGGAATAAGGCAGGGGGAAGGACAGAGCGAAACAGCAGGGCAAAAGCCAATATCCTTGCCACCGAAGAAGACATGCAGCGTATTGAAAAATTCTGTGGAAAAAATGAATGGTATAAAAGCGAATGGTGGGAGCACATATACCGGTTTCAGAGTTCCATCGCAATAGAAGAACGAAGAAAAGCAGAAAACAGAAAGTATGAAAAACGGCAGCAGGCGTTGAAAGACCGCCAGGAGCACACACCGGAACTTCCGGAAGCGGAGATCCTGGAGATGGCAGACAGGTTCTATTTCCACCAGAAGCATTATCTGTATTACAAGAAACACGGCTGCAAGGTACGGATCGCATGCACCAAATGCGGCGGTGTGACAGAAGCCAGATGGAAAGGCGGAATGAGTTACGAGAGCCAGTTCCAGAAATGGGTGGACCCGCCGAAAGAAGGTGTTCTTGCACCATGCCCGATGTGTGGGGAGACTGGTGAGTACAAATGCCAGGGCAAAGTAAAAGGTATGCATAGCCAAAAGATTTATGCATTCATTGGACAGAAATATAAAGAAACAGGCATGGTGTTCCGTTACATAGAGCTGATAAAAGAATGGAAACTCGGGCTGGTAGAAGACGGGGAAGAAACGGTCATGTATAATGCCAGTGAAGAAATTTCCGGTATCGAAATAGCAAGGGCCTATTTTGCACCGGGAGAGAAAACACAGATTGATTACCATAAGTGTGACCGCATTGACGAAAAAAATTACTGGGATGACTGCAACCTGTACGGCAACGCCAACATCACGATCCATGCAGGGCGGATCCTGCCGCATACCTACCGTGAAATGCAGGGAACTATATTCCAGTACAGTGCCCTGCAGGAATATGAAAAAATGGTCCCGGAAGTCAACCCGGTCAGCTACCTGGAACGCTGCCTGGATATCCCACAGTTGGAAATGATTGTAAAAATGGGATTAAGCGAGATCGCGGCGTCCATGGTCCGGTGTGAGTGCGGCATCATAGCAGACACAAATGCAAAACGGCTGGATAAATTCCTGGGGATCCGGAAAGAGCGGACACAGCAACTGATCGAAAGCAAAGGCAATCTTGAACTCCTGAAAGTTATGAAGATGGAAAAGAACCTGAAACAGAACTGGACCGAAAAACAGATAGAACATCTGGCGGTCACAAGACTGGGACAGGGACAGATCGAACCGGCATTGCAGCACATGAGTCTGCAAAAGCTTCTGAACCGGATAGAACGGTATGCCGAATGCAGATATGAAAGTGCCTGCCTGCGTGCACAGGAACGGATCAGACACATGGCAGTAACCTACACGGATTATCTGAATATGCGGCTGTCACTTGGCTATGACCTGACTAATACCGTATATCAGCAACCGAGAAATCTGGAAGCAGCACACAACAAGATGAACATGGAACTGAACAAGGAAGAAATAGACAAACGCCTGCAGGAAGTAAAAAAGAGATTTGCAGGCATCAGGAGCAGATACCGGAAGCTCAGAAACCGGTATTTCTATGAGGATGATGAATATATCATCCGGCCGGCAAGGTCAGCGGAAGAGATCGTTATGGAAGGCAGGATCCTGCACCATTGCGTTGGCGGGGACAGCTATCTCGGAAAACACAATGACGGACAGACCTACATTCTGATGCTGCGGTTTGCAAAAGAACCGGAGATACCGTACATAACCGTAGAGATCGAGAGGGACACGCACCGGCTCATCCAGTGGTACGGGGCACATGACCGCAAACCAGATAAGGGGCACATGCAGAAGTGGCTGGATGATTATGTGGGGCATCTGAAACAGAAAGATGCAGAAGCAAAGCAGAGGGCACAGAGCGTGGCGTAAGGAGGGAATATGGAGTACACACAGATCACACTGAATGACTGGATGGAGATGAAACAGAAGCTGAAACAGGAACTGCTTGGCGTGAAGCAGTCCTTTGTCCGGATCGGGTACGCACTTCGAAAGATCGATGATGCGAAACTGTACGAACAGGACGGATACAAGAGCGTTGCGGAGTTCGCCAAAGCGGAATATGGCCTTGAAGGTTCCACGGTATCACGATTTATGAGCATCAACCGGGAATATTCCATAGACGGCTATTCCGAACGCCTGAAGCCGGAATATGCAGACTTTAACCGTTCCCAGCTGGAAGAGATGCTGAAGCTTCCAGAAGCAGACCGGGAGATGATCACACCGGATACCGCAAGAAAAGAGATCCGCGATATCAAGAAATTCAACCATGCAGAACCGCAGGAAGGCATTGCAGACGATGTAACAGACCTGATCCGGCACTTCGGGGAAGATAACGAAGAAACATTGGGAAAGCTGTATCAGTGCGGTATTGCAGATAACCTGCATGAAAATATCAACCGGCTGATCGAGATCGTAAACCCGGGCGGCAGCAGGAGCTACCGTAAAGGGCTGTTCTTCCTGATGTTCCATGAAGACTGCCTGAAATATAAGAAATACGGACAAACACCGCAGAGAATGGAGTACCGTGAATTTTTTGAACGGATACTGGATGCTTTTGGTGATGAGCCGGAAGATCCAGAAGAAAAAATGGAAGAGGTGACAGAAGTTGAGCATGAAAGAGAAGTGGAAGAACTGGCAGCAGAACCGCAGAGAGATAGCGGAACTGAGAGAGAAAATCCTGAGAGCAGGGAACATGAACCGAAGCGAACTGAACAACCAGATCAGAAAGTCGAAGAACCGGAGAAAACAGTAATTTCGCCGGCGAAAAAATCCGAAGAAAAAGAAGAGGAAACCGTTCCGAAAATCGTGGAAGATATGGCTGAAACTGAGGAAAGTGTTCCGGAAATCATGGAAGATGTGGTTGAAATCGAGGAAACTGTTCCGAAAATAAGCGAAAACGTAATTGAAACAGAAATGAACGTTACCCATCAGATTAAGCTGGAAGCGAAATTTTTCGACGATGCGGCAGCAGGAAGAAAGAGTTTTGAGCTGAGAAAGAACGATCGCAATTATAAAGAAGGCGATGTATTAGAGATGGAAGAAGTACAAGATGGGGTGAAAACCGGGCGAAGGTGCAGTAAGCGTATTGTATACATGATGGAAAACTTTGAAGGACTGGAAAACGGATATTGCATCCTGGGATGCGAATTGCTGTAAAGGAGAGGATGATAGGATGTTTATACATTTAAAAGATTTCAAAAGAATGCTCAAGCAAGCCTATACAGGCGTAGGGTTATGTGTGGCACGCAGAGGAGATGATCTGCTGTTCAGTGGTTCTGGCTGGGCGATTGCCACAGAAAAAGGGTCAATGGATAAAAAGCAGCTGGCAGCAGTCATTGAACTGACTGGTGAACTTCCGGGAGACGGGGAAGCTCTCAAAGCAACAAAGGAAGAGAATCAGTATGAGATCGGCGAAGTTCACTGGGATATGATAGACAGAACAGAGAACCGAGAGGAAGAAGAAAAATTAACCGTGACGCAGGTTGTGTTAGAAAGATATCCATATGGCAAGGCTATGAGGGTATTGCAGGCAGCAGACGGACGAGTAGAGGTGCTGGATGACAGATTCGCAAAAGCGATTGATTCCATGTTGATGAACTTGGAATATGAGTATGAAGTCCAGGGACCGTTCATCAACCGTAAATTTCCGAAACAGGTGTACTGGAAAAGCGAAGCAACGACACTGACTGCTCTGTTATATGATCAGGATGAGATGAAAGAAAAAGATATCCTGGATTATCTTCGGGATACAAAAATTGAAGGGTGAGTGGGAGAGAATGAATGATAATAAAAACTGCAGCACATGCAGATATCATAGCGAAAACGGAGTATGCAGATGCACAAGAAGTGAAGAATTCAGTGACGTAACAACGGAAACACATTGCTGTGATTGCTATCAGGAAAGAATGGAATATGACTGGAGAATGTCAGTATTGGACAGGTTCATGAAAGGGGCGAGAAGATGAAGAATGAAAGCAGCAGAAAAAAATGTGAAACGGAAAGCACATTATGATCATCTGGAGCAAAGTGTGGATGTCGAGGCGGCAAAGCGGTTCCATGAGCCAACATATATGCAACGGACACCACACTACGTAAAACAGGTGTATGACCAGCTGGAGCTGGCAGCAGGACTGAGCGGATTCGAGCTTATCGGTCTGAAGGACAGAAGAACAGGTAAGGAATACTGCAAAACCGATAATGAAGTGCATGAAAAGACATAATAGCACGGAAATGCATGAGGGGAGCGAACAATGGAAATTATAACAAAATTGGAGCAATATTATGCAATGAAGCAAGAAGCGAAAGACCTCCGACAGAGGATTGAGGCGGGGGAGCGTTATCTTGCAGAGATGGAAAAAGAGGGGTGTCAGGTATCGGATACGGTAACAGGAACGCGGAAAGACGGGACAATCGGAGTAATCTGTGTTACCGGATTTCCGATTCCGGAATATGAAAAGATCAAAACAATGACGAAAAAAAGAATAGCAAGGCTGAAAATACTGGAAGGGGAACTGATCGAAGCGATGAATCAGGTGGATGATTTTATCAATCAAATTCCAAAAAGCGAATTACGGATGATCTTTCGTCTGTATTATATTGACGATTATACATGGTTTCGAGTCGCTCACGTTATGAACAACCGGTTTCCAAAACGGAAAAACAAGTATACGGCAGACAGTTGCCGGATGTTACACAACCGGTATTTGGGAAAAATTGAAAAAAATTAAAAAATGTTCGCTCACGTTCGCTTAAAGTATGTTACAAATAAAATGCAAAAACAGACAGAAACATACCTCTTGATGTTTGGAAAAAGCCGCCGATTCATTCGGCGACTGACGGAATGTAGTTTAAGGGAAAAACATACGGCGTTACGCACCGTAGACTCTGGTTCGAATCCAGGCTTTCCGATCGGCAGCAGATGTTGCCGCTGCTGTGAATAATCAATAATTTCTTCCTTTCAGAAAAACGCACTTTAATGATAAGGTGCGTTTTTACTTACGTAAAAATACGTAAAAAGTACTTGCAATACGTAAAAATACGTGGTATAATATAAACATGATAAGGAAAGGAGATAAATAACATGCCAATGAGTTCGAAGGAGATGATAAAACTTCTCCAGAAAAAAGGTTTCGTGATTGTCAGCCAAAACGGTTCACACGTTAAAATGGCCAACAGAGAAACCGGAAGAACGGTAATCGTTCCTTATCACTCCAAAGACCTGAAAAAGGGAATGGAGCAGGCAATACTGAAACAGGCAGGACTGAAATAGTCCTGCCACCTGAAAAGGAGGATTGTGCATGAACAGGTTATTTTATCCAGCTGTTTTTCACACAGCAGAAGAAGGTGGGTTCTGGGTAACATTTCCGGATATACCGGAGTGCATGACACAGGGCGATAATATGCAGGAAGCTTACGAAATGGCAGTTGATGCATTAGGATTGTCATTGACAAGTAGAGAAGCAGAAAGAGAAGAGATTCCGAAAGCATCTTCGCTTGATGAAGTAGATGCAGAGGACGGTACACTGGTTATTGTAGAGTTTGACATGGCGGAGTATCGCAGACGAAACAGCTCAAGGGCAGTCAAGAAGACACTCAGCATTCCGGAATGGCTGAATGAGGCAGCAGTCCGTGAGGGTGTGAATTTTTCACAAATCTTGCAGGAAGCATTAATGTCAAAACTTGGAATTCAAAGACAATAGAAAAGATACAAGACGAAGGGGCATCCGTTTAGCGGGTGTCCTTTTTGCATACTCAAACAGGAGGAACGGAATGACCGGAAGAAAAAGTAAATATGAAACACACGTGAAGCCGTATCTTCCGGAAATTGAGAAATGGTGCAACACCATGACGGAAGCCCAGATATGCAAGCGGCTCGGTGTTGGCAAGAGTGCATGGAATGAGTACAAGAAAAGATTCCCGGAACTAATGGAAAGTATTAAAAGGGGAAGGACAGATCTTGTATCTGATCTGAAAAGTGCACTGATTCGAAAAGCGAAAGGCTATGAATACACAGAAACCAAGATCACAAAGCAGAAAGTAGAGCTGCCGGATCTGATGAAACAGGCGTTGATTGAAGCAGGTTTCAAAAAAGAAGAACTGGAAAGGGTTGATCTTGTAAAGACAGAAATCAGCCATAAGAAAGCTTCTCCAGATGTTGCGGCGATTAATTTGCTGCTAAAGAATTACGACAAAGAGAACTGGGCGAACGATCCACAGATGCTTCAGATCAGGCAGGAAGAGTTGCGGCTCAGAGAGAAACAGGTAGAGAGCAATACATGGTAAGCGAGGTGAAGGAATGGCAGATAAAAAAGTATACGGTATGTATGAAAACAAATGCAAAGAAGAAGTAATACCAATGCAGAATATTTGCACGTTTACAGGAGAAATCAATGCTGAAAAAGACAGTGTTACGATTTTATTTCCTGACGCAGAAGCTAGTTCTATGGGGCTTGAGCCATGGAATACAGTTCTCCTTAGTGTATGCGAAAAGACTACAGGAAATGGACGAAAACGAGTGTCTTCTCAGGATTTTGAAGTATCACTTATAAGCAGGGCAGGACTTAGAGTTCAAGTCAAAAACCTCACGGGTAAAGAAGTTACCGGTTTTTATGCGACTGTTATGAAAGTCGCAACGTGATATGAAACAGACATTAGATACGTTCTATAAGTCGAAAGAGTGGGTGAGCTTGGTTGGTGCTATCAGATTGCAGAGAGTAAACGCTCAAGGTGATCTGATATGTGAGTATTGTGGGGAACCTATTGTGCGGGCATACGACTGCATCGGACATCATGTCATTGAACTTAACGACAACAATGTGAATGATGCAATGATTGCACTGAATCCAGATAACATACAGCTTGTGCACCATAAATGCCACAACAGAATACATAAGAAGTTCTGCTATGGAGAAGATATGCGGCAGATCTTTCTAGTATATGGTTCACCATTGTCCGGCAAGACGAGCTGGGTGAGGGAAGTACAGAACGAAGGCGATCTGATCGTTGATATCGACAGTATCTGGCAGAGCGTGAGCGGATGCAACCGGTATACAAAACCCGGAACGCTGAACAGTATTGTATTTGGCATCCGGGATTATCTTATTGAGAGCATCAAGTATCGGCGGGGAAAATGGCGGAACGCTTACATTGTCGGTGGCTATCCTCTGATCAGCGAGCGAGAACGATTATGCAAGACACTGGGGGCAAGGGAGATACTGATCGACACCAGCAAAGAGCAATGTCTTGCACGACTGAAGAGCTGTTCGGATGGCAGGAACATCGCAGAGTGGACACAATACATCGAAGAATGGTGGCACAGGTACTCCCCCCACGTCCCCTGATACGATAGCTGGGATGGACTGTCGGGGAGGGGGTTTCTCTCACCGAAAACCGAAAAATGAGATTTTTGGATTTGAAAAATGAGAAAAATTGAAAAAAGGAGGCAGGATAATTGAAAAATACGATCGTTATTGACGCGACAAGAAACTGCATATGCGATCTGGTGAGTGCCGTTGATAACGGTGAAAATCGTTTTTTCATAGAAATCAGGGCAGATACGGCACTGAACCCAAAGCTGCAGATTGAAAATGAACAGATTACAATAACAGGATCCACGTTTTTGTATGAGGTTGGGACTGCTTACTATATAGGAGATGAAACGTTACAGTTTCGCATTGTAGATGACGAGAACGTAGGGGAATATTTTAGCATTGAAAAAATCGCAAAAGTAGATGGAAATCTGTTTTTGACACAAGAATCAAATTATATATATACCTTGTTGGATGTCGTGCAATCAATGGGAGATATACCAATCGCTACCACAGAACGACTTGGAGGTATTATTGTTGGATCGACACTGTGTATTACGCCGAGTGGTGTTCTGGATGTGCTATCTGGTGAAATAGCAATGCCAATCACAACAGAAGAATTGGAAAGAATTTTAGTGTGAGGTGAATATGTATACAAAAAGAAAAGAAGTGATGCGATGTTAAACAATCTATTTGAAACCTGGAACGCCGGATTTCTTGCGGATGGTGGACGAAATCTGGCAGAAAACACTAACCAAGGAGTGACTGGCTGGTACTGGTCAATGTCGGCGAGGGGGGCATTCGAAGACTGAAGTAATTGAGGATGGGTTCGTACTGCAAAACTTGTTAGGGATAAAAGCGAATTTAACGGTAATTGGTCTTATCTGCACTTTGATAAACCGGGAATTAAAAAATACTTACCCAGTACTATATATACGATTTCAATCGATATAAAACCGAGTGTTATTACACAAATTGCCGCTAACATCAAAAATGGAGACGGCACAAATCCTATAGCAAATGATGCAAAAACAAAAGAACTGATTGCGAATTCTTGGAATAAAGTGATTTGGAAAATAAGAACATATTCATCACTACCTGAATTAAAACAACAAGTATTATATTTGATTAAAATGAATTCTGGTGTAGGAATTTCTTACCAATTTCGAAATCTAAAGATTGAAAAAGGAACAGAAGCAACTGCCTGGACGCCAGCTCCTGAAGACACTATCGGCAATGGTGACTACCCGAACTCAATCTTTACGAACACCATTCCCGTTAAGAAAAACACACAGTATGCCTACGGTCTGGAAAATGCTGGTACGTTACCAGCCCACACCGTGCGATATCTGAAATCTGATGGAACATATATCAGGTCGGAAGACATCGCGGAAAATCAGACTAGTGGTATCAGAACCGTAACATTTGATGGGGACTATGATATTGAGATCATGTTCCCGGACGGCTTAACAGACGATGAAAAAAATAATTTCTATTATAGGAGGATTGGAATAATGTCAAAATTTTTGGACACAGCCGGATTAACTTATCTCTGGAGCAAAATCAAAACAGCACTCGGCAAAAAGGTAGATAAAGTAGACGGAAAAGGGCTGTCTACAAACGACTATACAACAGCAGAGAAAAACAAACTGACAGGAATCGCAGACGGTGCAAACAAATATGTGCATCCGAGTTACACAGCGAAAACAAATGGACTGTACAAAGTGACCGTGGATGCAACCGGACACGTATCTGCCACGACAGCAGTTACTAAGACAGATATCACGAATCTGGGAGTGCCTGGAAGTAACACAACCTATTCCGACTTTAAGGGGGCAACAGCGGATGCGGCAGGTGCACACGGACTGGTACCGGCACCGGCAAAGGGAACGACTGGATCATTCTTGAAGAGCGATGGAAGCTGGCAGGCACTCTCACTGGATAAGAACCTTGGATTAGATGAAGGATTTTTGGAATTGAACTGGGGTGACAGCTATTCCAGAGTAATCATTCCGGCAGCTACAGCATCTCTTGCAGGCTTCATGCCGGCTGCAATGTACACAAAACTGAATGATCTGCCGACAAATGCAACGTTGGCCAGTACCTACGCGAAAAAAACCGACATCACGGGCGTGTACAAGTACAAGGGTTCCCTGGCGGATGCAACGAAACTGCCGACTACAGGGCAGGTTACCGGTGATGTGTACAATCTGGAAGCAGCATCTGATTATGGACCGGCAGGAACGAATGTAGCATGGGACGGTAAAGCATGGGATGCACTGGGCGGTCTGTTCGTAGTTGATGCGATCACCAACGCTGAAATTGACGCTATCTGCGTGTGATTCATTGACGCAGTCATAATAAGGAGGAAGAAACATGGCGTATCTGGACAAGTCAGGGCTTACTGAGTTATGGAAGAAAGTGAAAAGTTATGTGGATGCCAATGGCGGCGGAACACCGACAACAATTACAGGAAATGCAGGTTCAGCAACCAAGCTCCAGACAGCACGGGCAGTAGATGGCGTCAATTTCAACGGTACGGCTGACATTGCCCATTATGCCGTGTGTTATACGACAGGCTCGACCGCCGCAAAGACGGTCAGCCTGACGAACTTCAAGCTGGTAGCTGGTGCGAGAGTGTTCGTGCGGTTTAGCTACGCCAACACTGCAAGTAACCCAACACTGAATGTCAATTCTACCGGGGCGAAAGCAATTCAATACAGAAACAGTGCCATACCTGCAAACCTGATCAAGCAGTATGCAGTATTGGAGTTGGTGTACAGCGGATCATATTGGTATGTAGTTGGCGATATTGATGCAGCAGTGGTTCTGTCAACGGCAGCAGTAACACCGTCAGCAATAACAACGTGGGCGTATTCGGCGGCAATCAGCACACTGGCAAATTACGATGAGATTCGTGTGTGGCTGGAAGTTTCTGACGGGCAGAAAGGCTGGGTAACACTTACGCGAAGCGATCCGGCAGAAACCGTGATCACAATGTACCTTAGTTCTACATACAATGTGCGTGTGCAGCTGAAATGGGACACCGCAAACAATAAGGTAGGCGTATATGTACGAAATATCGGTTCAGGTTGGACAGTGGGACAAGTGAGCATGAAACGCATCGAAGGGGTGAAGCTGAAATGAGTAGAAAAGCAGAATTATTAGATGCGATCAACCATGATGCGGCACTCATACCTCTTGTTGATGAAGCAGTATTTTTGGAGGGCCGATTGGAGGAGCTGAAAAAACTGCCATTTATTAAGGTTCATCCAAAAGATTCTACCAAACAGAAAGCGACAACGGCACAAAAGCAATATAAAGAGCTTTTGCAACAGTATGTCAATATCATTCGTGTATTGATCAGGGCAACAGGAACAGATGAAAGCGATGATGAGTCACCGCTCAGAAAGTGGGTAAATTGTGTTAATTCAAAATACAACAATCTGGACTCCTGACAATTCGTTTCTTCTGGAGTACCGTGCACGTGCAGAAACGGGCGAGATCATCATAGGTCAGGAGTTATGGCAGGAACTGGACAACTTGGCAGAGGATTTTTATAACGATCGGTATTTTTACGATACGGATGCGGCAAGTCTGAGGATGGATTTTATGGAAAACTGCGTGCGGCTGACAAAATCGCCGTACTATAACAAACCTATGGTGTTGATGTTATGGCAGAAAGCATGGATCGAAGCGTTTTACAGCTTCAAAATGGCAGAAACCGGATTTGACCGGTTCAAGAAAACCATCTTGCTGATTGCCCGAAAGAATACCAAAAGCGAAACATCCTCAGCCCTGGCAAACAGTGAGTTTATTGTAGGAAATGAAGGTGCAGACATATGCTGCAGTTCAAACGATGAAGCACAGTGCAGCATCGTTTACGATGCCATTGATCTGATGCGGCAGCTCTATGATCCGGGTGACCTGGATACAAAGAGAAACCAGCGTTTCATCCTCAACAAGGCAACGAACACGAAGATCTTTAAGATGTCGGACCGCACCAAAAACAAAGAAGGACGAAATATTGACTTTGCCATCGTGGACGAAACCCATGAAATGAAAGAAAACATCATAGGAAAATCCATCGAACAGTCACAGAGCCTGAAAGACAATCCAAAATTCATCAATATTACGACAGAAGGATTTGTGATAGACGGCTATCTGGACGATGAGCTGAAAAAAGCCAGAAAGGTGATCACAAAGGAAGATGACACACTGGCAGGCGAAAGGCTGTTGCCCTGGCTGTATACGCAGGACAGCGAACAGGAAGTCTGGAACGGAAACCGGAAGAACCGACTGTGGCAGAAGTCAAATCCGACACTTGGGATTGTCAAAAAGTGGGAATACCTGGAAGAACAGGTTGACATGGCAAGAGAATCGAAAGCAGATCGTATTTTTGTACTTTCGAAAGATTTCAACATCAAACAAAACGGCACAGAAGCCTGGTTGAATCTGGAAGATTATGAATATCATGCAGTGTATGACCTGGAAGAATTTCGCGGATGTATCTGCATGGGTGCGGTCGATCTGTCAGAAACAACCGACCTGTGTGCGGCAAAAATTCTGATGATGAAACCAGGCGATCCGACCAAGTACATCTGTCAGCATTACTTCATACCGGAAAGTAAGCTGGAAGATTCCGATGACTGGAACGCAGGGGCACGTTATAAGGAATGGGCAAAACTTGGAGTCCTGACGATCACAGAGGGCAATGACATTGATCTGGCAAAAGTGGCAGACTGGTTTTACCAACTGTATACCGACTACAACATCCGTCTGTGGAAATGTGGATACGACCAGCGATTCGCAAAAGACTGGATCAATCGCATGGGGTTCTACGGCTGGCAGCGTACCAGTGATGAGGATTCGGATCTGGTTATGATTCTGCAGAACGCTCAGACACTTTCGAATGCGATGAAACTGTGCGAAGCAGATCTGAAACACCAGCTGATCAATTACAACGAAAACGTTATGGATCGTTGGTGCTTCAAAAATGCAGGCATCAAAGTGGACGATCATGGGCAGTGTCTCTGCATCAAACAGGAAACAAACAAGCGAATAGATGGTGCGGTCTGCCTGATCATCCTGTATGAAATGTACAGGAGATATCGCACGGAGTTCATGCAGATCATTGCGAATGAGAAGTGAGAAAGCAGGTAAATATATGGGATTTTTTGACAGATTAAGAAGAAAACCACCAAAGACGCAGAAATGGGCACAGACACTGAATGGTTATGCCCCTGTGTTTTCACAGTTTGGGACAAACATTTATGCTTCCGACGTTGTGCAGCAGGCGATCAAGTGCATCGTGGATGAGATGAAGAAATTAAATCCTGCACATATCCGATACAACGGAAACGACCCGGTGCCGGTAAACGATGACATCCAGACAGTTCTGAATAATCCGAACCCGCTTATGACAACGAGCGAATTCCTGGAAAAGATCCTGTGGCTGTTGTTGCTGAATTACAATGCATTTGTCCTTCCGACCTATTACATATGGGAAGATGAAAAGGGGATTCAGAAAAGGAAATACAGTGGACTCTATCCGCTGAAGCCGACACAGGTGGATTTTATCGAAGACGGATCGGGGCGGATGTATGTAAAAATGCGTTTTGAAAACAATTTCGAAACGACCGTGCCATACGATGACCTCATCCACATCAAATACAATTATTCCGTCAATGAATATATGGGCGGCGATGCGTCCGGCCAGCCGGATCACACGGCACTTCTGAAAACTCTGGAACTGAATGACACACTGCTCAAAGGAATCGCAAAAGCGATGAATTCGAGTTATGCGGTCAATGGGGTTGTGAAGTATAACACAATGCTGGATGACGGGAAGATGGAAGCGGCATTGAAAGAACTGGAGCGAAAACTGAACAATTCAGAGAGCGGATTCTTGCCGCTGGATCTGAAAGCGGAATATACACCGCTGCAGCACGAAATCAAGCTGGTGGACGAAGAGACACTGAAATTCATTGACGAAAAGATCCTGAGAAACTGGGGTGTACCGTTATCGATCCTGACCGGAGACTACACAAAAAGCCAGTATGAAGCATTTTACCAAAAGACGCTGGAGCCGCTGATCATATCCATATCACAGGCTTTTACCAAAAAACTGTTTACAGATCGCGAAAGGTCATTTGGAAACAGGATTGAACTGTATCCGAAAGATCTGATCTTTATGACGGTAGAGCAGACGCTTGAAATGGTGAACCTGTTAAGCAATACCGGTTGCATCTATGAGAATGAGAAACGTGTGGCGTTTGGACTTAGGCCGCTTCCGGAACTGGAGGGAAAGCGTTATATGTCACTAAACTGGGTTGATATGGATATTGCAAATCAATATCAGGTGGGAAAAAACGAGAAAGAAGGAGAGGCAGATGGAACAGAAGAATAAACCGCTGGAACAGCGTTCCTATCATTTTGAGGTCCGGGCGGAAGAGTCCGAAGCCGGGAATATCATTACCGGCCGGCCGATTGTATACAACAGCCGGACGGATCTTGGATGGTTTGATGAGATCATTGAACCAGGTGCCCTGAACAATACAGATCTGACGGATGTACGGTTTCTGGTAAACCATGATACCAGTAAAATTCCACTGGCAAGATCCAGACGGAATAACGGAAACAGTACCATGCAGCTCACTACCGACAATGAGGGTCTGGGTATCCGGGTAACATTGGACACAGAAAACAACAGTGAAGCAAGGGCACTGTACAGTGCCGTACAGCGTGGCGATATTTCCGGAATGTCATTTATGTTCGGCATCCGGGACGAAGAGTGGGAGAACCTTGACAGCGACCACCCGACACGTCATATCAGAGATATCAGCACAGTCGTCGAAGTAAGTGCCGTGACATTTCCGGCCTATGAATCGACTGAAATAAATGCACGAAGCAAGGAGGCATTGGACAATGCCCGGTCAGCAGTGGAGACTGCAAGGCAGCAGGGTGCACCGTCAGTGGAAACTGATGACCTGGAACTTTTAAAAGAAAAAGCAAAAATCTTAGGAGGTTTTTAAGTGGGCAGAAAGAAAGTATTAGAGAAACGCCTGGCAAGACTGCAGGCGAAGAAAACAAAACTGACAGAGAGAGCACTTGCATCCCAGGATGCAGCGGAAGTAAGAAGCATCAATGAGGAACTGGGCGAGCTGAATGAAGAAATCGCAGAAACACAGGAAGAGATCGATACGATTGAAGAGGTGACACCGGACCCGGAACCAGATCCGAACCAGCAGAGAAGCAACCCGCCTGTGGGGGCACAGCAGGTAAACAACGGAATCCCGATGGCATCCTATTCTCAGAATCCGGCAGGTACACAGCAGAGAGAGAATAAAGATCCATATGCTTCCATGGAATACCGTGAGGCATTTAAGGCGTATGTACAGAGAGGCACACCAATTCCGGAAAATCTGACACAGCGTGCAGGCGGCGATGCAGGACCAACTGTGGCAGCTGATCTTGGTATGATCATCCCGACAACGATCATGAATGAATTCATCAAAAAAGTTTCCAAAGTGTACGGTCAGCTGTACAGCAAAGTACGCAAGCTGAATATTCAGGGCGGCGTAAAATTCCCGATTTCAGATCTGAAAGCAAATTTCAAATGGATTACGGAAACAACTCCTTCAGGCCGCCAGAAAGCCGGAGACGTAAAAGAATATGTTGAATTTTCCTACAATATCGGAGAGATCCGCGTATCCCAGACCTTACTTTCACAGGTTGTTGCTCTCCAGATGTTTGAGGAAGAGATCGTCCGCATTATGACAGAAGCATATGTGGAAGCCATGGACAAGGGTATCATTGCCGGAACAGGTGCAGGTCAGATGCTGGGCATCCTGAAGGATACCAGGGTTACAGAACAGACCGGCCATATTATCGAGTTTACTGCGGAACAGTTTGGAGACTGGGCACAGTGGAGAAAGAGGCTGTTTTCTGTGATTCCGCTTTCCAAGCGAGGAAAAGGAGAATTTATTTTTACTGCCAGCACCGTAGAGTCCAACCTTCTGACCATGAAAGATGCAAACAACCGTCCGATCTTCAAAGAGGCTGCTGAGTTAAATGTCGGGGAAAGTGCAACAGACGGCAGATTCTACGGCCGTGAGGTTGCGATGGTTGAGCCGGATATTGTAGCAGACTTTGATACGGCAGGCAGCGGCGATGTCGTAGGCGTTTACTGGATTCCTGACGATTATGCGATCAATACTAATCTTGCATTTGGCATGAAACGCTATTTTGACGAGGACAAAAACGAATGGGTGAACAAAGGCTTAACGATCGTTGACGGAAAGATCCTGGACCCATCCGGTGTCTATATCATCAAAAAGAAATGATGAGGTGAGAAATGAGCAGCACAACAGTAGAAGCATTAAAAGGATTATGTGCCGCAATCAGAAATGACGGTACGGCAGCAGGTGACATTCCGGGGAATACCATCCCGGAAGTCATCGATCAGATCACGGCAGCGAAAGAAAGCCAGAACAAGGCATCGGAGACAGGCAAAAATACAAGTGAGTAGGAGGTGTCAGGTGACGGATGAAGAACTGCTTGCAGCAGTGAAAAAGAGGATAGGCATTACAGGTGATTATCAGGACGATACGATTAGCGGGCATATTCAGGATGTAAAAGACTATATGGCAGACAGTGGCGTAAGCGATGCGGTCATGGAGTCCGATGCGATCCTTGGAGCCGTTACCCGTGGTGTATCAGATCTGTGGGATTATGGGAGCGGAAGCGGGGAGTTTTCCCCCTACTTCTTCCAGAGGGTCACGCAGCTGACGTACAAAGGCGGTGAGGGCATATGAGAGAATACAGGCCGGCATTGTTCACGACTCCGATAAAACTGCTGGCACCGGGCTATCAGACAGTCAAGGGTGTGCCAAGGAAGATTTATCCAGAAGATGGAGAACTGATCTGGTGCAGTTTTAAAACTTATGGTGGGACAGAAAGGACAGTCAATGATATCTATGCGATCGAGGACACTGCGGTGATCGAAACCTGGTATCGCCCGGATATCAGAAGTGACTGTCGGATCATGCTGGCAGAAAACGGTGCCGTGTATGACATCCTCAATGAGCCGGAAGATATGGAGCAACGGCATAAGTACTGCAAATTTAAGGTGCAGCGGATTAAGGGAGGTGCGTAGTCTGGGAAAAAATATGCTGAAACTGGATACCAGTGCTTTTGAAGCATATGCAGAGAGACTGGACAGGCTCGGTGCAAACCTGAAACCGATCTTTACGGAAGCTCTGGAACAGGCGGCTGATAAGATCACGCAGGACACACAGGAAGCGATGCAGAACCAGAACCTTCCGGCGGGAGGAAAGTATCACCATGCCGGAAACCCGACAGAAAGAAGTATCCTGGAGCATCCAAAAGTGAAGTGGTCCGGTATGATCGGTGAAATGGGAGTAGGCTTTGACTTTTCAAAGCATGGTGCAGGGGGTTATCTGATTACCGGAACGCCCAGGATGGCACCGGATCGGGAACTGAACAAAATTTACAAAAGCAAACGGTATATGTCTGAGATTAAAAAAGGCATGAGAAACGTGTTTGAGGATGCGATTCAGGACTATATGGGAGGTTGAAATGGAAGATGATTTGATTGAGATCCTGTCAGGCTTTGGCTTTCCTGTATTCCGGCAGGGGAGCCTGACTGATACCGATGCTTATCCGGACAGTTTTTTTACATTCTGGAACAATGACAGTCCGGATCACGCACACTATGATGGGGATGAGTATGGTACCGAATGGGATTTTGACGTAAATTTTTACAGCACGGATCCAGAGAAAACATACAAAGTTCTGACGGATGCGAGAATCCGGTTGAAACAAAACAGATGGATTATTCCAGGCAAAGGGTATGATGTGGCATCGGATGAGGCCACACACACCGGAAGAGGAATGAGGGCATTTTACTTACAGGTATAGGAGGAAAAAACATGAAAAAAAGCAAAAAGATTTATGAGTACAGAGGTGTTTCGGACGCAGTATATGCAGAGGTTCTGAAAGATGACAGCGAAAATTTTACGGTAGGTGAGGTAAAACCGTTTGTCGGTGTTTCGGAGATTGGAAAAACAACAGAGTCCAGTAATGAGCCACACTATTACGACAATATCCCGGCAATCATTATCTGTTCGACTGGTTCAGATGAGATTTCAATCACCGGTTCTGCATTCCCTATGGACACACTGGCAGAAATCACCGGACAGTATTACGATGAGGCAACCGGGATGATGGTCGAATGCGAACGCACGCAGAAGTACTTTGCATTTGGCTACCGCACGAAGCGAACAGATGGAACAGAAGTACTGGTATGGAGACTGAAAGGCTCGTTTTCCATTCCGGATGCCACACACGTGACAGAAGATGACGGAACCGATGCAAACGGTCAGGAAATTACATACACAGGTATTTCCACAACCCATAAATTTACCAAAACCGGAAAAACGGCGAAAGCGGTAAATGTTGATATGGGACTTGATCTGGTAGATGGCAGCACGTTCTTTGATACCGTCCAGACACCGGACAGCGTAAAGGCAAAAACAGCGTAAGGAACGAAGAACGTAAACAGACAGTGAATAAGACTTCCCGGCATGAAATGTGCCGGGATTTTACAAATGGAGGCAGATAAAGTGAAATTAACCTTAAATGTATACGATGAAAAAGGCGAAGTAAAAAAGATATGCGAAGCACAGACGGTAGACCTGGAATTTGGGACGGTCCGTTCGTTAATGAAGGTGCTGAATGTAGACAAGATGGATGACAGCACGGAACTGCTGTCTTCTGTATACGGTGCATGGGAACAGGTGACAGGAGTACTGAACCGGTGCTTCCCTGATATGGAACCACAGGACTGGGAACATGTAAAGGTGAAAGAATTATTGCCGGTTGTCCTGAACATCCTGAAAGCATCCTTTACTGAAATCCTCAGCATTCCAAAAGACCCAAAAAACTAGAGGGCGGGGACGATGACACCCCGCTTTTTGAGGTGCTCTTTAATATTAACTATCAGTTGTGCAAAGAATTTCCGGCACTGACACCATACGATATAGAAAAACGGACATTTCACGACGTCATAAGGCTTTACAGTGATGTGCGTGCCATGCAGATCCGGGAAAGCAGATATAAAAACAGGAAAAACAGCAGCGTGATAAGACGGCCTGCCGGAGATGACTGGTTTTAGGAGGTGGGAAGATGGCAGAAGACAGCACGACCCGGATGCGGGTGGATCTGTCAGAATTAAAAAAAGAATTTAAAGATGCACAGCGGCAGATCCAGCTTGTTAATTCTGAATTCAAGGCAGCAACTGCAGGTATGGCAAAATGGGCAGATGATGCTGATGGCGTGTCTGCAAAAATTGAACAGTTAAATGGTGTACTTGCGGCAGAAAACGTAAAGCTGCAGTCTCTGGAAGACCAGTATAAACTTGTGGCACAGGAGCAGGGAGAAAATTCCAGAGGAGCACAGGAACTGCTGATCCGGATCAACAACCAGAAAGCAGCGATCGAACGGACACAGGCAGCACTGGCACAGTATGGGGATCGTCTGGAAAACTTGCAGTCTGAATCACAAAAAGCGGCAGCAGCGACCGAGCAGCTGCAGAACAAAATTTCTGATCAGCAGACAGAGCTGGACAGCCTGAAAAGTAAATACACGGATCTGGTACTTGAACAGGGCGAAAGTTCAGATGAAGCAAAACAGTTAGCCAGCGAGATTCAGGAACTGTCGCAGGAATTACGACAGAACAAACAGAAATTAGAACAGGCCACACAGGCAGCGGGTAACCTGGGTGAAGAACTGGATGATGCCGGAGACGGTGCAGAAGACAGTGCCGGCGGCTTTACAGTTTTAAAAGGTGCACTGGCGGATCTGGTGGCTGATGGCATTAAAGAAGCGGTCAGTGCAATCAAAGAGCTTGCTGCAGATGCACAGGAAGCATATGCGGGATTCCAGGCACAGACGGGAGCCAGTGCGGATGAGATGCGGGAATTTAAGCATGAGATGGATGACCTCTATGCAAATAATTATGGCGAAAGCCTTCAGGACATCGGCGATAAGATGGCGTATGTGAAACAGGTAGCCGGTGAAACAGATCCGTCTAAAATCCGGGAACTGGTAGAGAATGCGATCACGCTGGAAGATACCTTTGGCAGTGATTTCAATGAAACCATTCGCGGTGCTAGCAACCTGATGCAGCATTTTGAGCTGGATGCATCCGAAGCATTTGACCTGTTCGCAAAAGGATCGCAGGAAGGACTGGATTATACCGGTGAGCTTGGGGACAACATCGCAGAATATGGCGGCAACTTCAAACAGGCCGGATACAGTGCACAAGAGTACTTCCAGCTGTTGAAAAACGGCACCAAAGGCGGAGCGTATAACCTGGACAAGGTCAACGACTCCATTAATGAGATCAAGAACCGCCTGGCTGATGGAACCATTGGCGATACGATGGCTGAGATTGACGAAAAGACCGGAGAACTGAAAGACGGCACCGGTATATGGTCAAAAACCACAGAGAAAGCATTTAAGGCATGGCAGAAGGGCAAAGGTAAAATGAAAGATGTCATTGACTCGATTGTCAGTGATATTTCGAACTGTAAGGATGAGCAGGAAGCCCTTACCATGGCATCTACGGCGTTCGGCACGATGGGTGAAGATGCCAACCTCAATGTTGTGAAATCCTTAACTACGCTGGGTGAAGATTTTACAGATGTGAAGGGGAAGATGGAAGAAGTCAAAAACGTCAAGTATGATACGGTTGCATCCTCTCTGGAAACCATCAAACGAGGCCTGACTGTCAATGTGGTGGAACCGATCGTAGGACCGGTACTTTCCAGCCTGTTACAGCTCGCACAGTGGTTTCCGAAACATATTCCGGAAATCGTCACCTTACTCGCATCGGTAGGAACAGCGATGCTGGTGTTTAATGCCGGTGCAGTGATCGCAAAAACAACCGCAAAGATCGCATTGCTGACAGGTGGAATCAAAGCACTGGGGCTGGCAATGGCTGCGAATCCGTGGGGAGCGATCATTGCCGGTGTGGCAGCAGTTGCCGCCGGTATTGCGGCATATACAGCCACACAGAAAGCAGCAAAAGCCCAGGATGATGAAAATATCCAGGCAACAAAGGAACTGAAAAAGAGCCAGGAAGAATTAAACGCAGCACTGGAAGATTCGAAACGTACAAGAGAAGAAAATAACACAGCGGCGGAAGCTCAGACAAAACAGGCAGATATCTATGCGGAACGTCTGGAACAGCTGGCAGGAGTGGAAGAAAAGAGTACGGCACAGAAAGAGCTGATGAAAGACTATGTGGACAAGCTGAATGAGCTTATGCCGGATCTGAATGCAAAGTATGATGAAGAGGCAGATAAGCTGAACATGTCCACAGATGCGATCAAAGATAATATCCAGGCACAGAAAGAGCTGATTCTGGCAAAAGCAGCCCAGAAAAATCTGGAAGGGATCGCAGAAGATATCGCAAAGCTGGAGATCGAACAGTCTGATATCGCAAAGCAGCACGCAGACAATGAACTTGCACTGCAGGCGGCAGTAGAGAAAACACAGGAAGCAAAAGAAGCCTATGCACAGACAGGCTATGATGTTTCTTCTATGGAGCATAAAAATTATCTGGAGGCAGTTGGAGACGAAGGACAGAAACGCACTGCCTATGAAGAGACAAGAAAGGCACTGGAAGAAAACAAAAAATCTCTGGAAGCCCTGAACGATGAATACAACAATACAGAAAAATACGCACAGGACAAACTGGACGCATCCGAAATGGAAAAGAGTATCGCAGCCATTACGGAAAAAATGCGAAAAAAAGGTATAGAGATACCAGAAGCTGTAGCTGAAGGCATGCAGTCCGGTCAGTACGTCATCCCGGAAAAAGTAAAAGGGATGAAAAATCTGATCAACTTTGATGAACTGGCAGCGGAAGCAGGCTTGAGCGGCGTTAAGATTCCGAAAAACCTCGCAAAAGGCATCAGTGATAACAGCATTTCTGCAAAAGATGCTATTGAAGCTCTGAAAAAAGTAGCTGACTTTGATAATTCAGATGCAGTGAAGAACGCAGAGAAAGCCGGTATCAAGATTCCGGAGTTCTTGCGAAAAGGTATTGCAAGCGGAAAACTGAGTGTAGAGGATGCGGTGAAGCGTGTCAGTGACCTTACGTCATTGGATAAAGCAGTACAAAAGGCAGGATTTGAGGGGCTTGAAATTCCAAAAGCCCTTGCCAAAAGTGTGTTAAAAGGCAAGACAAGTGTGGAAGATGCCCAGAAACGTATCGAAGATGCCATAAGTTTTCGAAAAACAGCAAGGAAAAATGGCGTTACCGGAAAAAACGTAGTCAATGCATTTGCAGAAGCCATCTTAAGCGGTGAGATGACGGTGGAAGAAGCGGCGAAAAAAGTCTCACAGGCAAATGTAAGAGGTGTAAAGTCCGGTGCGAAAGGCATGAAGAATGCAGGCGAGGAACATGGAAAAGAATATGTGACCGGTGAGAATTCACAGAAACCGGCAGTGGAAAAAGCTGGTCAGGAGATAGGAAAAACGGCAACAAAAGGAGCAAAAGCAGGAGCTGCTGGAATGAGCAATGTTGGACTTGGGACAGGAGAGCATTATGCAGCGGCATTACAAAGCAAAAGTAATGCTTCAAGGGAAAGCGGTGAAACTTTAGCGAAAAGTGCAAATGAAGGTGCAGATTCGTATCGCGGAAACGCCAAAACATCAGGGGAGTTTTTTGGTCAAGGATTTATAAATGGTATCGGTTCTATGGTGACAGGTGCATTTAATAAAGCTTGGGAACTTGCTAAAAGTGCATGGAATGGACTAAAAAAAGGACAGCAGGAAGGTTCACCGTCCAAACTGACAAAGAAATCCGGTGTGTTTTTTGGTCAGGGTTATATCAATGGTATCAACAGTATGCTTCCGACATTGATGAAGACTGCTAAGAATTTTGCGGATACGTCTGTTAAGACTCTGAAAAAGAATACAGGGCAGGATATGCTTAAAAGTGCGGGCGGAAAATTCATGCAGAGGACATTAAATGGGTTGCAGCCTGCAGTCGATGGAAAAAAGAAGACACAGACGAATCTGTATAATGCTGGCAAGAAGATCACGGAGAATTATGCAAAAGGCGTGACTGATGGGCAGAGCGAACTGCAGACAGCAGTAAAGGGAATGGTTACTACTGTGTTGACAACCATGCTGGATCTGACAAAATTCAATTTTTCCAAAGTGGCAGAAAAAGCAGGCAGTCAGTTTGGAACCGAACTGTCAAAGAAAATCACGTACATCAATAATAAAGCCCAGTATCAGAGTGAGCAGAAAGCGAAACAGCTGGAAAAGAAACTGAGTAAGTATGAAACAGACAAGAAAACTGCCCAGAGCAACTATAAAGCCACCAACACAAAACTGAAAAGCACAGAAAAGAGCCTGACAAGTAACCGGAAAAAGTACGCCACAGCGGAAGAAAACTATAAAAAAGCAGCGGGAAAATATAACAGTGCTACAAAAGCAACGCAGAAAGCCAGTTATAAGGAACAGATGCAGAAATATAAAAAGCAGATGGAGACGTACAAAAAAGAGGCAGATGCGGACAAAAAGAGCATCGCAGCACTGAAAAAGAAAAAAGCTGCTTATAAACAGGCGGTAAGCGATAATAAGAAACTGATTAAAGATCAGAAAGCATTTAATGAAGCTTACACAACGGCTTCATCGCAGATGTTAAGCGAATTTTCGGAAGCCCTGAGTGACTATCAGACAAAAGCACAGGAATTGATTGATGAAACGATCAATGGCATTGAAACGAAGTATCAGGAAAGATATGATGCACTGATCGAAAAACAAAACACGTTGATCTCAAAACTGAAAAGTGCAGGAGATCTGTTTGAGGTATCCGGTGCAGGTATTATGACCGTCAATGATCTTAAAACTCAGACTCAGAATATCAGGGATTATGCAGATAAATTACAGAAAATTAAAAGCAAAGTGTCATCCGAGCTTTTTGATCAGATTGCAGGTTATGACATGGACCAGGGAAGTGCATTTATGGATCGGTTGCTGGCAATGGATGACCTGGAACTGAAAGCGTATGTTGATGCGTATGATGAAAAAATGAGAGTATCCGAGGAACTGGGAAAAAAGACTTACCAGAAAGACCTTGAGAACGTTGAAAAAGAATACAAAACAGCATTGGAGACAGCATTTAAAGATCTACCGAAAAAGATGGAAGAGCTTGGAAAACAGGCGATGGCCGGTTTTACCGAAGGTCTGACAACCAATACCGATTATATGGCAGAGGCGGTAAAGTCTGTGGTATCCGATATGGTGGAACAGGTCAAGACACTTCTGGATATCCACAGTCCATCGAAAGTGATGGAGAAACTGGGAGTGTATACAGGCGAAGACTTTGGAAACGGATTGTATGAAACAGCAAAACGGGTACAGAAGCAGGCAAAACAGTTCCTTGCTGAAGCAGCGACACCGTTTGAAACGTTTTCGACATCTGTCGGAAATGTCAGAACAGCAGTCGGACAGAATGGCAGTATGGCAGCATCAGAGTCGGTAAATGTTGTAAATAATTATAATCTGGTACAGAACAATACCAGTCCGAAGGCGTTATCTGCATTGGATACCTACAGGGCGAGACGGCAGCAGGTGAGCATGGTAAAAGCCATGACACAGACCGTATAAGGAGGGATAGAGGAATGTATGCACTGACAGCGGAAAATAAATATGGCGAAAGGCTGGAACTGACGCACAATCCCTGTTACGACATCACGGAAATAGATGGTCTCTATCCGCCGGAGGCTGTCATAAACAGTACAAAAACAGCTGGAATGGATGGGGCTGTTTTTAACAGTGCCTATATGAACAGCAGGACGATCACGATCACTCTGGTGGTGAATGGACCGGCCGAGGAAAACAGAATTCAGTTGTATCGATATTTCAAAACAAAATATCCGGTGAGACTGTATTACAAAAACGGCATCCGGGATGTGTATATTGACGGATATGTATCTAAAGTTTCGGTTGAATACTTTAACCAAAAGCAAACGGTGCAGGTGGTTGTTGAATGTCCGTTGCCATTGTTCAACGCAACAGCGGAAAGCAGAACAGAGTTTTCTACTGTTGAAAGCTTATTTGAATTTCCATTTGCAATTGGTTCAGGCGGTATTCCGTTTTCTGAGATCCAAATTGGAAAACAGGAAAGTATTATAAATGGTGGAGATATGGAAACAGGCGTATTGATCAGACTTAATGCTGTAGGAAATGTGGTCAATCCTAAAATATACAACACAGATACCGGAGAATACATGATTATCAATCAGGAAATGCAGAAAGGCGATGAGATTACGATCAATACCAGAAAAAAGCAGAAGTCGGTTACCATGTTGCGTGATGGAACAGTATCCAATCTGATTGGAAAACTGCAGGCGGGATCAACCTGGTTCAGCCTGATTCCGGGGGATAATCTGTTTGCATACGAAGCGGATGAAGCTTCAGATAACCTGAGATGCACATTTATTGTAAATGATCAGTTTGAGGGGGTGTAAGATTGGAAGTCTATGTTTTGGGAAATGACCTGGAAATCATAGATATGATAGACAGTTACGAAAGCATCATATGGACCGTTCAGTATTTTTCACAGAATGACTTTCAGCTGATCGTACCGGCTACTCCTTATTATATAAAGCTCCTGCAAAAAGATCGCCTGTTATGCCGCGAGACAGACCGGATGGAAGACACCTGGAAAAATGTAATGGTGATTGAAAATGTGAACATTTCAACTGACTGGGAAACAGGGGATAAGCTGACTGTAAGCGGAAAAGGATTAAAGAGCATTGTGGGCAGACGCATTGTGTGGAAACAGACAAATCTGACCGGAAACGTAGAAAGGGGTATCCGACAGGTCATCACAGAAAATATTGTGGATCCGGATGACAGCATGCGAAAAATAGAAGGATTTCAACTGGCAGAGGCAGAAGGGATTGCCGATACATTTAACGTTCAGCTGTTAGGTGAAAATATTGCAGAATGGTTGGAATCTACCTGTCAGACGTATGGCATCGGCTGGGATGTGTATATAGAAAACAAAAAATATATTTTCAAGCTTTATAAAGGCACAGACCGATCGTATAATCAGACAGAGGCTTTGCCGGTGGTGTTTTCAGAGGAGTTTGATAATTTACTGTCTTCCAGTTATTTATATGAAAAGGCAGAATACCGGAATACAGCCTTGATCGGTGGTGAAGGAGAAGGAATCAATAAACGCACCGCATCGATTGGCGATACTGCCGGATGGCAGCGTTATGAAACTTATATTGATGGTTCCAGTGTTTCAAGTAATGGAAAGATTATAACGGAAGAACAATACTATAAAATGCTGCAGGATTATGGAAAAGAGCAGTTAAATTCATCTTTGTACACAGAAAAGTTCGAAGGAAACGTGGATCCGGCAGGCAATTATGTTTTGAACAAAGATTACTTTCTTGGTGATATTGTCCAGGTGATAAATGCGTATGGGATCCGTGCAACGCCGCGGATCATAGAAATTATCGAGAGCGAAGATGAAAACGGAGCGTCTACCGTTCCGACATTTAGTACGTGGGAGGTGTAAAATGGCAGTAACCTATGGTTTTTTTAACAGTGTCAATGGAGACAGAAAATACAATGCGGATCAGATGTCATCCTATTTTGAAGGACTTGTGACAGATGGGGTATATGAAAAGATTGGTGATGCACTGATTGTGAAAGCTGGTACCGGAATGCAGGTTAGAATCGGAAAAGGTCGTGCTGTTATCCGGTCAAAATGGTTTGACAGTGATGCATCATATATCATCAATCTGAATCCGGCTCATGCCACATTGAACAGATACACGGCAATCTGCTTAAGACTGGATCTGGAAGAACGCAAAATAGATTTTTACATGAAAGACAGTGCAGATGCAACAACACCTGTAAAACCTACAATGGAAGACAGCCAGACACTCAAAGAGTTATGTCTGGCATATATCTATGTGAAACGTGGAATGACAGAAATAACACAGGCAGACATCACAGACACCAGGGCAAATACACAAATTTGCGGCTGGGTAACCGGATTGATTAAACAGGTAGATACCAGTCAGCTGTTTTTGCAGTGGCAGGCAGCCTATGAAAAATCCATTACAGAAATGCAGGACTGGAGAATCCAGCAACAGGCAGCATTTGACAGCTGGTTTGCAGCATTAACTGGTCAGCTGCAGGTAAATACAACGCTGAAAGAGTATAAGAACTGCACAACAACTACAGCGGATGTATCTATGCATCCGGTCGGCGTTCCGGAATTTGATGCGTCAAAAGATATTCTGTATGCAAACATCAATGGCATTCAACTTGTCGAAGGTGAAGACTATACCGTATCAGGAACAGGTTCAACGGCATCATTAAACTTTAAAAATGTGATTGATGTCGGAAATACGATTGAGATCAGGGTAGTAAAATCCGTGATCGGATAAAGAGGGGATGGTTATAAATGATGAACAAAATTATTATGTTGCTTGCGGGTAATTCGTTTTTCCGCATTTTGCTGATCGCTGTTACTCTGGACACAGTGCTTGGCGTGCTCAGAGCGATCAAGGAACACAAGTTCAACAGTTGCGTGGGTATTGACGGTGCAATTCGAAAATCAGCCATGTTACTGTCTGTATGCTTACTGATGGCGGTGGATGTGATCCTGAATATCAATGTATTGTTTATGGTGCCACAGGATTATATTGAATTGTTAGGAATACATAAACTTGGAATTTGTGAATTTTTCAGTATTCTGTTCATATTATATGAGATCGTGAGCGTGTTGAAGAATATGACGTTGTGTGGTTTGCCTGTTCCAGCAAAAATTAAACGCTGGGTGCAGAAATTTCTGGAGGATATGACAGAGGAACTTCCGGAAGAGAACAGAACCAGTAACACATAAACATAAAAAACAATCAAATAAAAAAGAACAAGAGGGCGTGCAAGCGTCCTCTTTTATATTGCAAAAAAATGAATGGAGGAAAGCAAAATGAACGGATTATTAAAAATCAATTATAAGGAAGAGAAAATGTCGGTTACGGATATTTGTGAAGTACTTGATCAATGCAATGACTTCACACAGTTTTTTATTGCTTGCAGTGAAATGAAAGTACAATTTGATCGTGAAGGATTAAGAATACTTATTGATGCACTTAGAAAATATTATTCCAAGTATGGAGCCGAAAGTATTGCTTATCTGATTGATTCAATTCATGCGGAAATGGCATTACCGTGCAATAACGTAGTGACTAGAAAACTTTCTGAATCAACTATGAGAAAAAGAATATTGGATAATTTCGATAAGATATTTCCTGAATGCGATCACATACAAATAGAAAAAAATGTGAAAGGGATTGGAAGGATTGATATTTATACTGAAAAAAATGGACGGCCAGTAATTATAGAGCTAAAAATCGGTAGAAAAAATCCTAATCAACAATTATTAGCATACAGTGCAGGTTTTGAAAACCCTATTCTTATTGGGATTACGGAATTTCCATTAGATGAAGAACAAAAGATTTCAGGTATTGAGTACTTTTCTCTTCATGAATTAGAGAAGACAAATAAAAAGAGCCGCTTAATAAAAAGCGACTCACACACACAAGCAGGCGGTACTTGCCATCGCCTGCACCCAATAAGAACATAACACAGTTTAGGGAAAATGGCAAGAGTCAAGAGAAAGGCGGGTAGAAACTATGAATAAAATTAACCGTATGATTTCAAAGTACAATTTTAATCCTGGTAACATTTCCAGAATCAAGTACATCGTGATCCATTACGTCGGAGCATTAGGCGGAGCACAGGAAAACTGTGCATACTATGGTGGTGGTAACCGTGGAGCATCTGCACATTATTTTGTCGGTTTCGCCGGCGAAATCTGGCAGTGCGTGGAAGATCAGAATATTGCCTGGCATTGCGGGGCGAGCAGCTATAAGCATCCGGAATGCAGAAACGCCAACAGCATCGGAATCGAGATGTGCGTGCGAAAAAAGAACACGGCAAGTCTTGGAGCGACGGATAAGGACTGGTATTTTGAAGAGGTAACAGTGAAGTCCACTATTGAGTTGACCAGATATCTGATGCAGAAGTACAACATTCCTGCAGATCATGTCATCCGTCACTATGACGTGACCGGAAAAATATGTCCGAACCCGTATGTATACAATACAGGTACATATACCTGGGACGCGTTCAAGAAAGCTATTTCCGGACAGAATGGAGATATTCTTCCAAGCACCGGCAAAGACTGGTATCGCGTCCGTAAGACCTGGAAGAACGCAGGCAGTCAGATCGGGGCGTTTCAGACATTCGTTAAGGCAAAAAAATGTGCAGATCAGTATGCCGGATATCATGTATACAATCCTTCCGGCAAGAAAGTTTACGCATCTGCCAAATTACCATATAAGGTTCAGCCGAAAAACAACAACGTTCCGATCAGAACGGGACCGGCGAAAACCTACAGCCGTGTCCAGATGTGCCCGGCTGGAACTTACGTGATTATCGAAGAAAAGAACGGTTTTGGCAAGCTGAAAAATGGATCAGGATGGGTATATCTGAAGAAAGTGACGCGAGTATAGCAGACCTTTCCGTTGCTTTTTGCAATATCGTATGTTATATTAGAAAAAGTTATTGCAATTATAGAAGGGAAGAAAATTAGTGACAAACAACGAAGAATTCGAAAAGATATTAGAGAACATTGATGAAAACGGTCCTGCACCAGCGGAAGAGCCGGAAAGACAGTACTATTTCATAAAGAAGGCACGTGCACTTGTAAAGAAAATGTCGGAAGAACTCGGCCGACCATTAATCTCGAGTGTCACAACCTTTGGTTGTCAGATGAATGCGAGGGACAGTGAAAAGCTGATCGGTATTCTGGAGAAGATCGGTTATGTAATGACAGAAGACGAACATGCAGATTTTGTGATCTACAATACCTGTACGGTCCGTGAGAATGCAAATCAGCGAGTTTACGGACGACTCGGAGCTTTAAACAGCATGAAAAAGAAAAATCCGCATATGCTGATCGGTCTGTGCGGCTGTATGATGCAGGAGCCGGAAGTTGTAGAAAAACTGAAAAAGAGCTACCGTTTCGTGGATCTGATTTTTGGAACACACAATATTTTTAAGTTTGCAGAGCTGATCTACACCAGACTGATCTCTGAACGTATGGTGATCGATATCTGGAAAGATACCACGCAGATTGTAGAGGAGCTTCCGGTGGAGCGAAAATATCCGTTCAAATCCGGTGTCAATATTATGTTTGGCTGCAACAATTTCTGCAGTTACTGTATCGTTCCATATGTCAGAGGACGTGAGAGAAGCCGTGAGCCGAAGGATATCCTTCGTGAGATTGAAAAACTGGTTGCAGATGGCGTTGTGGAAGTGATGCTTCTTGGACAGAATGTCAATTCTTACGGCAAAAATCTGGAGCAGCCGATGACTTTTGCAGCTCTTTTAAGAGAAGCAGAAAAGGTAGAAGGCCTGAAGCGGATCCGTTTTATGACCTCTCATCCAAAGGATCTGTCGGATGAACTGATTGAGGTTATGAAAGAATCAAAGAAAATCTGTCCGCATTTTCATCTGCCGCTGCAGTCCGGCAGCAGTGCTATTTTAAAGAAAATGAACCGCCATTATACAAAAGAACGCTATCTGGAACTGGTTCGAAAACTTCGGGCGGCACTTCCTGATATTTCTCTGACAACGGATATTATTGTCGGCTTCCCGGGTGAAACAGAAGAAGATTTTCTGGAGACGATGGAAGTGGTAAAAGAAGTGCAGTATGACAGTGCGTTTACCTTTATCTATTCCAAGCGTACCGGAACCCCGGCAGCTGTTATGGAAAATCAGATCCCGGATGATGTAGTGAAAGACCGTTTTGACCGTCTGCTTGCAGAAGTACAGGAAATTTCGAGAGAACGCTGTGCAAGATTTGAAGGACAGACGATGGATGTTCTGGTGGAAGATGTCAATGACCATGATTCGTCCCTTGTCACCGGAAGACTGACCAACAACCTGCTGGTACATTTTAAAGGTACAGAAGACTTGATCGGAAAAATCGTCGATGTGCATCTGGATGAGTGCCGCGGATTTTATTATATGGGAACGATGATTTCAAAATAAAGTCAAAAGAAACAAATCGAAGAAAACAGGCGTATTTTGCTTTTTCAGTCAGAAAAGGCGGGGTACGTCTGTATTCATGAACATAAGGAGAGGTTTATGCAGCAGGAGACACCAAAGCCGTACAAACGGCGTGTAAGATATAAAGGAAAATATCCGAAAAAATTTGAAGAAAAGTACAAAGAGCTGAATCCGGAAAAATATCAGGATACGGTTGAACATGTGATCCGAAAAGGGAATACACCGGCAGGTATGCACATTTCCATTATGGTGAAGGAAATCCTGGATTTTCTGAAAATCCAGCCGGGAGAAACCGGATTTGATGCCACGCTTGGATACGGCGGCCATACAAAGGCAATGATGGAATGTCTTCATGGAGAAGGCCATATGTATGCTACGGATGTGGATCCGGAAGAGTCGGCAAAGACAAAAAAGCGTCTGGAAGAACAGGGATTTGGGGAAAGGATTCTGACCATAAAGCTTCAGAATTTCTGTACGATCGATGAGATTGCAAAAGAAGCGGGAGGATTTGATTTTATTTTGGCGGATCTTGGTGTATCTTCCATGCAGATCGACAATCCGAAACGGGGATTTTCTTTCCGTGCGGACGGACCTTTGGATCTTAGACTGAATCAGCAAAAAGGAATCAGTGCGGCAGAAAGACTGGATCAGATCAGCAGAGAGGAACTTGCCGGGATGTTATATGAAAATTCGGATGAACCGTACTGCGAAGAGATCGCAAAAGCGATCACAGATGAGATCCGCAAAGGGAATCGCATCGATAGCACAACAAAACTGCGGACTGTTATCGAAAATACGCTGGATTTTCTTCCGGAAAAAGAGAAAAAAGATACGATCCGAAAGACCTGCCAGCGTGTGTTCCAGGCACTTCGCATTGATGTCAACCAGGAATTTGAAGTTCTGTATGAATTTATGGAAAAACTGCCGGATGCCTTAAAGCCGGGAGGACGTGTGGCAATCCTGACGTTCCATTCCGGGGAGGACAAACTGGTCAAAAAAGCACTGAAGGCCGGATACAAAGCAGGTATTTATTCGGACTATGCCAAAGATGTGATACGTCCGTCCATGCAGGAGTGTGCACAGAATGGCAGAGCCAGGTCAACGAAAATGCGTTGGGCGGTAAAAGCAGAGTAAGAACAGAGGTACAAGCATGTTTTGTGCAGAACAGGCACAAACAATAGAAATGAGATGAAAGAGGTCTGACCGTTGAGTACAACAGCAAAAAATAATAAAAAAAATTCCGTAACGCCGATGATGGCAAAATATCTGGAGACAAAGGAACAGTACAAGGACTGTATTCTTTTTTATCGCCTGGGTGATTTCTATGAAATGTTTTTTGACGATGCCCTGACGGCATCCAAAGCACTGGAGATCACACTGACAGGAAAAGACTGCGGACTTGAAGAGCGTGCTCCGATGTGCGGCATTCCTTATCATGCTGCAGATACATATCTGAACCGTCTGGTGGCAAAAGGATATAAGGTTGCAATCTGTGAACAGGTAGAAGATCCAAAGCAGGCGAAGGGACTGGTTAAGCGGGAAGTTATCCGCATTGTCACGCCGGGAACGAATCTGGATACCAACGCCATGGATGAGACAAAGCACAATTATCTGATGGCGATCGTGTGCATGGCGGATCGTTTTGGTGTCTCCATTGCCGATATTTCCACCGGTGACTATCTGGTGACGGAAGTGGATGGATGCAGAAAACTGTTAGATGAGATCACAAAGTTTGCACCGACTGAGATCATCTGCAACGATTCCTTTTTTGTCAGCGGTGTGGATGTAGAAGATCTGAAAAACCGTCTTGGAATTGCCGTCAATGCCCTGGAAAACTGGTATTTTGGTGATGAACGCTGTAAGAAGACACTGCTGGACCACTTTCATGTCTCCAGCCTGGCAGGACTCGGACTTGGTGAGCTGAACTGCGGGATCATCGCAGCCGGTGCACTGCTTCAGTATCTGATGGAAACACAGAAAACAGCGATCGCAAACCTGACTTCGTTAAATACTTATTTTGCCGGAAAATACATGGTGATCGACAGCTCGACCAGAAGAAATCTGGAGCTTTGCGAAACTTTACGTGAAAAGCAGAAAAGAGGTTCTCTTCTGTGGGTTCTCGATAAGACAAAGACTGCGATGGGGGCAAGACTTCTGCGTTCCTTTATTGAGCAGCCGCTGATCGACAAGGAAGAAATATCAAACAGACTGGAAGCCGTCGGAGAATTAAAAGACAATGCGATCTGCAGGGAAGAACTGCGAGAATATCTTTCTCCGGTCTATGACCTCGAGCGTCTGATCAGTAAGATCAGCTACAAGACTGCAAATCCAAGAGATCTGATCGCATTCGGCACATCTCTGTCCATGCTGCCGCATATCAAATACATTTTATCTACGATGAAATCTCCGCTTCTTGTGGAAGTATGTGAGCAGATGGATGAACTTCAGGATGTGTGTGATCTGATCGACCGGGCAATTATGGAGGAGCCGCCGATCCAGATTAAAGACGGCGGTATCATCAAAGAAGGCTATAACGAAGAAATCGACCGTCTGCGTGCCGCAAAGACAGAAGGCAAGACCTGGCTGGCACAGCTGGAAGCCAAAGAACGTGAAAATACCGGCATCAAAAACCTGAAGATTAAATACAACAAGGTGTTTGGCTATTATCTGGAAGTGACAAACTCTTTTAAAGATATGGTTCCGGATTACTATACAAGAAAACAGACACTCACAAATGCTGAACGTTATATCACGCCGGAATTAAAAGAGCTGGAGGACATCATTCTCGGAGCGGAGGACAAGCTCTTTTCTTTGGAATACAATCTGTTTTCCGATGTAAGGGAACAGATCGCAAAAGAGGTAGAACGCATTCAGAAGACCGCAAAAGCAGTAGCGGCGATCGATGTCTTCGCTTCTTTGGCACTGGTTGCGGAACGTAATAACTATGTCTGCCCGAAAATGAATGAAAAAGGCGTGATCGATATCAAGAACGGCCGTCATCCGGTAGTTGAACAGATGATCGAAAACGATATGTTCATTGCAAACGATACTTACCTTGACAACAGCAAAAATCGTATTTCCATCATTACCGGTCCAAACATGGCAGGTAAATCAACATACATGCGTCAGAGTGCCCTGATTGTTTTGATGGCTCAGATCGGTAGCTTTGTTCCGGCATCTTCTGCGAAGATCGGCATTGTGGACCGTATTTTTACAAGGGTCGGAGCTTCCGATGACCTGGCAAGCGGACAAAGCACTTTTATGGTGGAAATGACAGAGGTTGCCAATATTCTTCGAAATGCAACTTCGAACAGTCTTCTGATCCTGGATGAGATCGGACGCGGAACGAGCACTTTTGACGGGCTTTCGATTGCCTGGGCGGTGGTTGAGCATATCGCAAATACAAGACTTCTCGGGGCAAAAACGCTTTTCGCAACGCATTACCATGAACTGACCGAATTGCAGGGCAAATTATCGGGTGTGAATAATTACTGCATTGCTGTAAAAGAAAAGGGTGATGATATTGTATTTCTTCGAAAGATTGTAAAAGGCGGTGCGGATAAGAGTTATGGTATCCAGGTCGCAAAACTTGCCGGTGTTCCGGATTCCGTGATCGAACGTGCCAAAGAGTTGGTAGAAGAATTAAGTGATGCGGATATCACAGAGCGTGCAAAAGAGATTGAGGCAGCAGGCAGTGCACCGCAGGCAAAAACAGTGACAAAAGTCCGCAACCGTCCCAAAACCTACGATCAGGTTGATATGGGGCAGATGGCACTGTTTGACACTGCAAAAGATGAGGATATTTTAAAAGAATTAAGTGAGATGGAGATTGCTTCCATGACACCGCTGGAAGCATTAAATACATTGAACCGTCTGCAGAGCAAACTAAAAAACCGTTGGAGTGTAACAGGCGTACAGGGATGATAGTATGAAGAATATTGCAGTATTAGATGAAAGTACCATTGATAAAATTGCAGCAGGAGAGGTAATCGAGCGACCTTCTTCTGTGGTCAAAGAGCTGGTAGAAAATGCCATCGATGCCGGAGCGACTGCTGTGACGGCTGAAATCAAAGACGGCGGGATCTCACTGATCCGGATCACCGATAACGGCGAGGGCATTGCAAAGGATCAGATTTCAACCGCTTTTCTGCGTCATGCGACCAGCAAGATCACGAAAGTGGAGGATCTGCTTTCTGTATCTTCGCTTGGATTTCGCGGTGAGGCGTTATCGAGCATTGCCGCAGTCTGCCAGGTGGAAGTGATCACCAAGACGGCCGGCACACTGCTCGGCACCAGATACCGCATTGAGGGCGGACAGGAGATTTTAACAGAAGAGATTGGAGCACCGGATGGAACGACCTTTCTGGTCAATAATATTTTTTATAATACACCGGCAAGAAAAAAGTTTTTAAAATCTGCGATGACAGAGGCTGGATACATCAGCGAACTGATGGAACGCATGGCTCTTTCGCATCCGGAAATCGCGTTCAAATTTATTAATAACCGACAGACCAGGCTGCACACATCAGGCAATCATAACCTGAAGGATATTATTTATGGTATTTATGGAAGGGATATTGCGGCCAATCTGCTTCCGGTAAAAGCAGAAGGAGCATTTGGCAGGCTGGATGGATTTGTCGGAAAGCCGGTGATCTCCAGAGGCAACCGCAATTTTGAAAACTATTTTGTTAATGGAAGATATGTAAAAAGCAAGATCATCACAAAGGCGATCGAGGATGCCTATAAAACATTTATGATGCAGCATAAATATCCGTTCACGGCACTGCACTTTACGATACCGGGGGACCTTCTGGATGTCAACGTTCATCCGACCAAACTGGAACTGCGTTTTTCCAATCAGGAAGAAATCTACCAGATCGTATATGATACTGTACGGCAGGCACTCTCATCCAGAGAACTGATCCCGGATGTTGGTGTGGAGAGGGAGCCGAAAAAGGCAGAACTGCCAAAATATAAGAAGCCGGCACAGGTTCCGGAGCCATTTCAGCTCCCAAAGGCAAAACCACAGTCCTCTTTTACGGCACATGTGATACGGGAGAGTGCACCTTCGTACGGAAATCTGCATACAGCCACATCTGATCCGGCTGTTGTACATGCTTCCAAGCAAATGGCAGTTTCTATGCAGAATCCAGTTTCTACGCAGGATCAGACAAAGGCAGAGCTGCCAAAAACAGAAAAAGCTCCACGTCCGCTTCCGCAGATGTTCCAGAAACAAAATACAGAGCCGGCATCAAAGAGCGTACCAGAAACCGAAAAAGGAGAAGTGTCTGAAACAGCAGAAAAACCAGAGAAACCGTTCGAACAGGAAATCACCAGAGAGATTCAGAAAGCAGAACAGATGGAGCTTTTTGATGATAAGCTTTTATCGCAGCAGAACGTGAAGCAGCATACGGTCATCGGACAAGTGTTCGATACTTACTGGATCGTGCAGTTTCAGGATAAGATGTATTTGATCGACCAGCATGCGGCTCATGAAAAGGTTTTATATGAGCAGACAATGAAACGATTAAAAGATCATACGTTTACGTCGCAGCGGATCAGTCCGCCGGTCATTCTGACGCTGAGTCTCAAAGAGGAGGAAGCTTTAAAAATGCACATGGATGTTTTTGAAAAGCTTGGCTTTGAGATAGAACCGTTCGGAGGCATGGAATATGCCCTCAGTGCAATTCCGGACAATCTGTTCGGCATTACGGAGCGTTCTCTGTTTCTGGAGATTTTAGATGACCTGGTAGACCAGTCGGTCAGGGGCACGCCGCAGAGTGTTTTGGAAAAGGTGGCTTCCATGTCCTGCAAGGCAGCAGTCAAGGGAAATCACCGTATGAGTACAAAAGAAGCACATGCTCTGATTGATGAGCTGCTGACACTGGATAATCCATACAACTGCCCACATGGGCGGCCGACGATCATTTCCATGTCGAAATACGAGCTGGAGAAGAAATTTAAGAGAATTGTATAGAAACGGGGGGAGTTATATTATGACAAAGGAACCACTGATCATTCTGACCGGACCGACGGCGGTCGGGAAAACGGCACTTTCTCTGTCTCTTGCAGAGCGTGTGAACGGGGAGATCATCTCAGCAGATTCCATGCAGGTTTACCGCGGCATGGATATTGGCTCAGCAAAAATCATGCCGGAAGAACAAAAAGGAATTCCGCATCATCTGATCGATGTGTTAGATCCGGATGAGGAATTTCATGTTGTCCGGTTTGTACAGATGGCAAAAGAAGCGATGGAAGATATCCGGAGCAGGGGAAAAGTACCGATCCTCACAGGGGGGACTGGATTTTACATACAGGCCATGCTTTATGATATTGATTTTACGGAAAGCGGAGAGGACGATTCTTACCGAAGAGAGTTGGAGACTTACGCAAAAGAGCAGGGGGCAGAAAAGCTGCATGAGAAATTAAAGGAAGTCGATCCCATTTCCGCCGAGAAGATCCATGCAAATAATGTTAAGCGTGTGATCCGTGCACTGGAATATTATAAACAGACCGGGGAGCCAATCTCCAGGCACAATGAGCAGGAACGGCAGAAGGAATCTCCTTATGCCTTTGCCTATTTTGTATTGAATGACAAACGGGATCGTCTTTACCAGCGTATTGATGCCCGTATTGATGAGATGCTTTTAGAAGGTCTGGTGGCGGAAGTAGAAAAGCTGAAGGAAAAGGGGTGCCACCGCGGTATGGTTTCGATGCAGGGACTTGGCTATAAAGAGATCCTGGAGTATCTGGACGGAGAATGTACCCTTGAGGAAGCAGTTTATAAATTAAAGCGAGATACGAGACATTTTGCCAAGCGTCAGATCACCTGGTTTAAGCGGGAACGCGATGTGATCTGGGTTGACAAAGATGCTTTTGAATATGACGAAGAAAAAATTCTGCAGTATATGCTTGCAGTTTTACAGGAGAGACATGTATGGAATCATTAAAAAATATGTACGAAGAATTTGGCATCTGTGATGCGATTTATGAGTTTGGACAGAAAACGGAGGAAAAATTAAAGACACGTTTTGATGCGATCGATAAAAATGCAGAGTACAATCAGTTGAAAGTACTGCATGCCATGCAGAAAAACCGTGTCTGTGCAGAACATTTTTCCGGAAGTACCGGATATGGCTACAACGATGACGGAAGGGATACGCTGGAAAAGGTATATGCGGATACATTCCACACGGAAGATGCACTGGTAAGACCGCAGATCACATGCGGAACCCATGCGATCGCTCTGGCACTGTTCTCTAATTTAAGACCGGGAGATGAACTTTTATCGATCGCCGGAAAGCCGTATGATACGCTCGAAGAAGTGATCGGTATCCGCCCATCGAGAGGCTCTCTTGCCGAATATGGAGTTTCTTACGCACAGGTGGATTTAAAGGAGGATGGTTCTTTTGATTTTGATGGGATCAGAAATGCAATCAATGAACGAACGAAAGTGGTGACGATTCAGCGTTCGAAAGGCTATCAGACCAGACCGACGCTTTCGGTTGCAAAAATCGGGGAGGCGGTTGCTTTTGTGAAAAATATAAGAGAAAATATCATATGTATGGTTGACAACTGTTACGGTGAATTTACGGAGCTGAGTGAGCCAACGGATGTCGGTGTGGATATGATGGCCGGCTCTCTGATAAAGAATCCGGGCGGCGGACTGGCACCGGTCGGCGGTTATATCGTCGGAAAGAAAGAATGTGTGGAGAATGCAGCCTGCCGTCTGACGTCTCCGGGACTTGCCAAAGAGGTCGGAGCCTCCCTTGGTATTTTAAATTCTTTTTATCAGGGATTTTTTCTGGCACCGACCGTTACAGCCGGAGCTTTAAAGGGTGCCATTTTTGCAGCAAACATTTACGAAGCATGTGGATTTCCGGTAGTCCCGAATGGTTCTGAAAGCCGTCATGATATCATTCAGGCTGTGGAGCTTGGAACAGCAGAAGGTGTGATCGCATTCTGCCGCGGTATCCAGGCAGCAGCACCGGTAGACAGCTACGTGACACCGGAGCCGTGGGCAATGCCGGGCTATGACAGCGATGTGATCATGGCAGCGGGAGCTTTTGTTCAGGGATCTTCCATTGAGCTGAGTGCAGACGGACCGATCAAACCGCCGTATGCCGTGTATTTCCAGGGCGGACTTACCTGGCAGCATGCAAAACTTGGCATTTTGATGTCTCTTCAGAAACTTTATGATGCCGATCTGGTGAGACTGCCTCTTTAAAAGGAATATGATGACAGGGAGAAAACAGATGAAACGAATTATAGTCGCAGGCGGAGGGGCAGCAGGATTTATGAGTGCTTTTCATGCAAAACGGCCGGATACAGAAGTGACCGTTCTGGAGGCACAGGAAAAACCGGGGAAAAAGCTTCTGGCAACCGGAAACGGAAAATGCAACCTGACTTATGCATCCAGAGAACCGCTGCTTTCCTATCGGGGAACAGGGCAGGATTTTACAGAAGCTGCCTTGCAAACATTTGATCAGGAACGGACCGTGCAGTTTTTTGAAGAACTTGGCATGTTGATGCATGAAAAAAACGGCGGAGTTTATCCCTATACGGATCAGGCACAGACGGTGCAGACGCTTTTTCTGGATGTATTGCGTGAGCGTGGTGTGAAAATAAAAACACGGGAACGCATTATTGATATTCTGCCACAAAAAAAGGGAGGTTTTTTTGTGAAAACAGAAGGATGGCAATACGAGGCAGATGTCGTGATTCTTGCCTGCGGATCAAAGGCAGCACAGACACTTGGCGGGTGTGAGGACGGCTATCATCTGGCAGAAAAACTTGGCCATCCGGTTACGGAGATCGTTCCGGCACTGGTTCCGTTAAAGACAAAAGAAGCTGCTTTCCATGCACTTGCCGGACTTCGAAGCCCGGCGAAAGTAAGGCTTTTTCTTGATGGAAAAAAGGCGGCTGAATCGGAAGGAGAACTGCAGTGGACATCGTATGGAATTTCCGGGATTGTGGTTTTTCAGGTCAGCCGTTTTGCAGCACTTGGGCTTTTAGAAAAGAAAAACGTGCAGATTTCTCTCAATCTGCTTCCGCAGGTGAACAGACAGCATCTTCTTGCAATATACCAAAAACAGACAAATAAAAAGGCAGAGCATCTTCTGTCCGGGATCTTTCCACAGAAACTGGCCGCTCTGCTGCTGAAACAGACTGGATATAAAGCAGGTGAAAGTTTGCAGGAAGAATCGTTTCTTGAGATTCTTTCTCTGGTATCTGATCTGCGTCTTACAGTAACCGGTACACGTTCGTTTGAGTATGCACAGGTCTGTGCCGGTGGTATTGACACTGCTTTTGTAAATGCAAAGACCATGGGATCGAAAAAGGTGCCGGGACTTTATTTTGCCGGGGAGATTCTGGATGTAGATGGTGCCTGCGGCGGCTATAATCTGCAATGGGCCTGGAGCAGCGGTTACCTGGCAGGATATCATGCAGCAAACGATCAGAAAGGACAGGTAGAACAGAATGCTTAGAATTTCACAGATAAAGAGAAATGCGGAAAAAGGAGAACAGGGATTGAAACACGCCGCAGCAAAAGAACTTCGCATCCGGGAGGAAGAAATTCAGAATCTTCGGATCTGCAAACGTTCTCTGGATGCGAGAAAGAAACCGGAACTGTATTATGTCTATACGGTAGATGTGGAAGTAAATGACGAAGAAAAAATACTGCGAAGATGTAAAAGCAACAAAGTTACCAGAGCAAAAGAAGTCATCTACGCCCCAGAGCAGAGCGGCACAATTCCATTCAAACATCGTCCGGTTGTGATTGGCATGGGGCCTGCGGGGCTTTTCTGTGCACTTTCTCTTGCAAGAACCGGTTTTGCACCGATTCTTTTAGAGAGAGGCATGGATGTCGACCGCAGACAGGAGATGGTTGAAACATTCTGGCAAACAGGGCAACTGGATGAACGAAGCAATATCCAGTTCGGAGAAGGCGGAGCCGGCACTTTTTCGGATGGAAAACTGAATACAGCCGTAAAAGATGCCACCGGAAGAAATACGTTTGTATTGAAAACCTTTGTGGAATTCGGTGCACCGGAAGAAATCCTGTGGCTGAACAAACCACACATCGGAACCGATCTTCTCAGGGAAGTCATTAAAAATATCAGAAAAGAGATCCTGCGTCTTGGAGGAGATGTGCGTTTTGAAGCACAGGTCACCGATTTTGAAATCCAGAAAGGACAACTTCGGGCACTGATTATCAATGGAGCGGAACGGCTGGAATGTGAGGCGGCCGTCCTGGCAATCGGTCACAGTGCGAGAGACACGTTTGCATTGTTGAAAAAAAGACAGTTTTCTATGTCACCGAAAGCTTTTGCGGTCGGTGTCCGCATGGAACATCCGCAGCATCTGATCGATCAGTCCCAGTACGGAAAAGAGCGGGGAACGCTTCCGGCAGCAGATTACAAGCTAACCTGTCAGCTTCCGAACGGACGAGGTGTATACTCTTTTTGTATGTGTCCTGGCGGATATGTCGTAAATGCTTCTTCCGAGGAAGGAAAACTTGCCGTTAATGGTATGAGTTATCACAGCCGAAACGGTGACAATGCGAACAGTGCCATTGTTGTTACGGTGACACCGAAAGATTTCCCGGGAGATGATGTGCTTGCCGGTGTGGAATTTCAGAGAAAACTGGAAGCGGCGGCATATGAAGCCGGAGATGGGAAGATCCCTGTGCAGCTGTATCATGATTTCTGCAAAAAGCAGGTCAGTGAATCACTTGGAGAAACCACGCCTTCCATGAAAGGAGCATGGACATTCGGAAATGTAAGAGACTGTTTTCCAAAAGAGATCGGAGATTCCATCGAGCAGTCGGTCAAAGTCTTTGGAAGAAAGATCAGAGGCTTTGACAGAGGAGACGCGATTTTATCCGCAGTAGAGAGCAGAACATCTTCACCTGTGCGGATCGAGCGGGAAAAAGAGACGCTGGAGAGCAGTATTTCCGGTATTTATCCATGCGGGGAAGGAGCAGGATATGCCGGTGGGATTACTTCCGCAGCCATGGATGGACTGAAGGTTGCGGAAGCTATTTTAAAAAAATTTAAGATTAAATAGTGTGTACACTTCGCACTATTTATGATACAATAGCCTATCGGAAGAAAATGGATACTGCGATACGGGTATCAGGGGGACAAGAGAGCCGGTTGTATTTTATGAAAGAAAACAACTGTAAAATGACAGAACTGCCGGCAGATGAATTGCCATATGAAAAATGCATAAACAAAGGTGCGGAAGTGCTAAGTGATGCAGAGCTTCTCGCCGTTATTTTGCGTACAGGATCAAAGGGGATCAATGCATTGGAACTTTCCAGAAAAATATTGGATGCAGGAGCACCAAGAAATGGACTTCTTGGCCTGTATCATATGACAATTCCACAGTTATGCCAGATACGCGGTATCGGAGAAGTAAAAGCAGTACAGCTCAAATGTATTGCGGAGCTTTCCAGAAGGATTGCCGGTCAATCCGCCTGGAGTGCCCTGAACTTCAAAGATGCTGCCAGCATTGCAGATTATTTTATGGAGGAGATGCGTCATCTGGAGCAGGAGCAGATGATTCTTCTGATGCTTGACACAAAATGCCGTCTTCTTGCGAGGCAATCCATATCCAAGGGCAGTGTAAACTGTTCTGTCATTACGCCGCGTGAGATTTTTTTGCTGGCCCTGCAGCATCATGCGGTTTTTATTATACTTCTGCACAATCATCCAAGTGGAGATCCGACTCCGAGTGAAGAGGACAAAAGCCTTACAAAAAGGATTTCACTTGGCGGTGAGCTGGTTGGGATACGTCTTCTGGATCATGTTATTGTGGGAGATCGGTGTTATGCCAGTTTCAGGGAAATGAAAATCCTTTGAGATAAGGAGTTTGAGTACATGTTGTTTCGAAAAAAATGCGGGATCGATCTTGGAAGTGACACGATAAAGATCGCCGATAAAAAAAACAAAAAAGTGGTCTGTGAAAAAAATATGATCGCGGTGCGGGATAAAACCTATGTGATCGCAGTCGGCCAGCGTGCATACGAAATGTACGAAAAGACGCCCCTCTGCGTAACAGCGGACAGTCCGATGGTTGACGGAGCGATCGCAGACGGCGGGAATCTCGGCTTTATTCTGGCACGGTTATTAAAGCGTTTTTCGAGTGTTTTTACAAAAAGGCCGGATATTCTGGTGACGGTTCCGATGGAGCTGTCGGAGATTGAGATGCGTGCTTTTTATAAAGTACTGACCGGACTGAAAGTAAGAAGGATCGCTCTTGTGGAAAAAGGAGTTGCAGATGCGGTCGGCATCGGTATGCCGGTTCTTGCCCAGACGGGAAGTATGGTGGTCAACATCGGAGCTTCCACAACCGGGATTTCTGTGATCTCAGATGGAAAAGTGATCATCGGAAGACAGTATCCGTATGGCGGAAATGCAATGGATCAGGCAGTCATCACGATGGTACGCCGCGAGCATAATCTTGCAATCGGCAAAAAGACGGCAGAGAAGCTCCGTGTTGCTATGGGGTATCTTATGAACGGGGAAGCAAAGAGCAGCGAAGTTTACGGTATCCACACGATCAGCGGAGTCCCAAGTTCTGCCAGGATACCGTCCGAAGATATCAGCAAGGCGATAACCGATACGGCCGATGCAATTGCCGATGCCGTGAAGATGACACTGCAGAGGACACCGCCTCAGCTGCTTGAAAATATACAGCAGAATGGTATTTATCTGGCGGGAGGTGTGTCACTGACACCGAATATTGCCAGCTATATACAGGAAAAGGTAACATTTCCGGTTTATAATGTTCCAGATCCTGTCTATAACACGATGAATGGTCTTGTGGAGATTATGAATGACAAAGAACTGAAAAAGCTGACATTTTCTTTGAAGGATTATGTCGGCAATCTGATATAAAAGAGGAAATGCAATGAAAAAAAAGATGAATGATTCAGGAAAAAGCAAACTGGTACTCACAATTCTGACAGCGGTATGTGTCGTTTTGATCATTCTGTCTTTTACGACAGATGCAGTATCCGGGCCACTTCATTATGTCACAGGAGTGATCACGCCGATCCAGAGTGGAATGAACGCAATCGGCACATGGATCTCGGACAAGGGAGAATACCTGTTCCATACAACAGATCTGCGAAGTGAAAATGCCGGACTGCAGAAAAAAGTGGACGAGCTGACCGCAGAAAACAGTGATCTGCTGCAGAATCAGGATGAGTATGAAAGATTAAAAGATCTGCTGGATCTGAAAGATGAATACAGCAACTATCCGACGATCGCCGCACGCATTATCGCAAAAGATTCCGGAAACTGGTTCAATGTATTTACGATCAACAAAGGATCGAAAGACGGGATTCAGGAAGATATGAATGTCATTGCAGACGGAGGTCTTGTCGGGATTGTAACTTCGGTAGGATCAAACTGGGCGACTGTTCGTTCAATCATAGACGATTACAGCAACGTCAGTGCCGAGATCAGCTCCACTTCCGACAACTGCATCATTGCCGGTAATTTGAAACTGATCGATGAAGGCAAGATCAGCCTTGTGAAGCTGACGGATGCGGATAATAAGGTGACAGTCGGTGACAAAGTGGTGACATCAGAAATCAGTAACCGCTTCCTTCCGGGGATTCTGATCGGTTATGTCAGCGAGATCGGGATGGATTCCAATAACCTGACAAAATCAGGAAGCATTACACCGGTTGTTGATTTCAGACATCTGCACGAAGTGCTGGTCATTACACAGCTGAAAAATACCGATGAGGCACAGAAAGATATCCAGTCTCAGGCACAGAGTGAGACGGAGATGATTCTGGAAACAGAAACCGGAAAACAGACAGAAAGCAGTAAGCAGGCAGGAGGAGAACAGTGAAACGCAGAGTCATAATGATTATTTTGATCTTACTGACATTTGTTCTGCAGACGACATTGATGCAGACATTTGCCATTGCATCCGTCTCCCCGAATCTTCCGATCATCCTGACGGTTTCTTTTGCACTGATGCGTGGAAAACGCGAGGGGATGTTTGTGGGTGCATTTTTTGGTATCCTGATGGATATTTTTTACGGACCGGTGCTGGGATTTCATATGCTCCTCTTCACCTATGTCGGATACTTTAACGGTTTCTGTTATCGCATTTTTTATGATGATGATATCAAGATGCCGGTACTTCTGATCGCATTCAGCGATCTGGTCTATGATCTGGTGGTTTATCTTTTCCAGTTTTTCCTTCGCGGAAGGATCAGCCTGTTCTTCTATCTGAGAAGGATCATTATACCGGAAGTGATCTATACTGCACTGATCACGCTGGTTGTATACCGCCTGCTTCTGGCATTAAACCATAAACTTGAAAAGGCAGAACAAAGGAGTGTAGGTAGCTTTGTTTAATTATGTTAAAAATTCACTGTCCAAACTGATAAAGTCCAGACTGATCGTTCTGGTTGTCCTGTTTGCATTGCTTGCAGGCATACTGATCCAGCGTCTGTATACCATGCAGATCATCAACGGTGAAAAGTATCTGACGGATTTTACCATGCAGATCAAAAAAGAAACAACACTGAAAAGTACGCGGGGCAATATTTATGACCGCGACGGAAATGCGGTTGCATACAACAAGCTCGCATATAATGTCACCTATGAAGATGTAGGCAGCTATGATACGACAAGAGAGAGAAATCTTGCGATGAACGGCAGCCTGTATCAGATCATGAAAGTGATCGAAGATGGCGGTGACCAGGTTTATACCAACTATGCGATCGACATTGGAAGTGACGGCCAGTATGAGTTTACAAGGGAAGGCTTTAATCTTCTGCGTTTCCGGGCAGATATTTTCGGATACGCAGATACGGAAGATCTGAAAACCGATGAGAGAAACTGTACGGCAGAAGAGATGATGCAGACACTTTCTACGAAAAAATGGTACGGAATCGACCTTTCCGTTTACACGGAAGAAGAGCTGCAGGAGTACGGCCTTCCATCCAGTTTTACAAAAGAAGAGCAGTTAAAGCTGACTGCACTGCGAAGTGCGGTTGCACAGAACAGCTATCAGAAGTATGTGACGACTACGATCGCAAAAGATATTTCTAAAGATACGGTTGCTGTTATTATGGAAAACAAAGACCGCTATCCGGGCGTGGATGTGGAAGAAGATTCTATCCGGGTTTATGAGGACGGTCTTTATATGGCACCACTGATCGGTTATACCGGTCAGGTTTCCGCAGAAGAACTGGAAGAACTTAATGGTGAAAACGGAAACGGTCAGTACAGCAGCAGTGATATCGTCGGAAAGTCCGGACTCGAGAAATATTTTGAAAAAGAGCTTCGCGGACAGAACGGAACAAAAACGGTTTATGTGGATAACCTTGGAAAAGTATTGAAAGAAGATTCTGAAGTTGCACCGCAGGCCGGAAATGATATCCATCTTACCATTGACCGCAATCTTCAGATCGCAGTATATAAGATTCTGGAGCAGTATATTGCCGGAATTGTATACAATAAGATTTTTGATGCCGAGAAATTTGATAAAGACAGCATTTCATCAGAGGATGATATCCTGATCCCGATCTATGATGTGTATTACAGCCTTTTTGAGAATAATGTGCTGGATGCAGATCATCTGGCTTCTGACGATGCAAGCGATAATGAAAAACGTATCTACAGTGAATTTCAGAGTCGGGAAGAAGAGATTTTCTCTGAAATACGGGGTCAGATGACATCCTCTTCAGCAACGGCATATCAGGATCTTTCCGAGGAGATGCAGGTATATGAAAGCTTTATTGTGGACGATGTTCTGATCGAAGGAACAGAAGTCCTTGATAAAGACAAGATCGATACCAATGACGAGATGTGGACAAAATGGAGCAATGACGGATCCGTCAGTCTGAATGAGTTTTTAAGTTATGCGATCTCCAAGAACTGGATCGATATCACAAAAGTAAACAGCGATACTACATACCTTGACACCAGTGAAATCACAGGTGCACTTGCCGATTATGTGACGGACTATCTTTCAAAGAGTGATGCATTCAGCCGCCAGGTATATAAATATATGATACAGAATTATCAGATCAGCGGAAAGGATATCTGTCTGCTACTGTTTGATCAGGGTATTCTGAAGATGAATGAGGAAGATTACAGTGCTCTGGAAAACGGAGCAGTTTCAGCTTATGATTTTATCATGGCGAAGATTTATTCTCTTGAGATCACACCGGCAATGCTTGCACTGGAGCCGTGTACCGGTTCAGCCGTGATCACCGATCCGGACAACGGCGATGTTCTGGCATGTGTTACATATCCGGGCTATGATAACAATCGTCTGGCAAACAATATGGATGATGATTATTTCTATAAACTGAACAGCGACAAATCTTCTCCGTTCTATAATAAAGCAACGCAGGAAGTGACAGCACCTGGTTCTACGTTTAAAATTGTGGCGGCAACTGCAGGTGTGATGGAAGGTGTTGTAGGTGCCTATGATACGATCAACTGTACCGGAAAGTTCCAGCTGATCCCTCCGGATGTAAACTGCTGGATCTATTCAGAAAGATATAAGAGCGGATCTCATGGTCCTCTGACTTTGTCACAGGCGATTACGGAATCCTGTAACTTTTATTTCAATACAGTCGGTTATATGCTTGGAAAGACCTCGGATTTTACCAATCTTACACCGGAGACCGATGCGGATGGAAATGTCGTACAGTCTTCCACTTATAATGACGCACAGGCGATCAGCACACTTACCAAGTATGCTGCAATGTATGGTTTTGATGCCAATACGGGCATTGAAATAGATGAGACAGCACCGCATGTTTCCACTGCGGATGGTGCCAGAACTGCAATGGGACAGGCAGGCAATACCTTTACGACCAGTCAGCTTTCACGTTATGCGGCAACGATCGCAAACAATGGAACCTGTTATGATCTGACTCTGCTTGACCGTATCACAGACAGTGATAATAATACGCTGGAAGAGCCGGAGCCGGTTGTGCACAGCACTGTGGATCTTTCGTCAGATCTCTGGGATGTGATCCATTCCGGTATGAATGGAGTTTATCAGAATAACGCCGCATTTACGGACATAAAGAGTTCTTTCAATATGGCCGGAAAGACAGGTACTGCACAGGAGAATCAGGACAAACCAAACCATGCACTCTTTATCGGCTATGCACCGTATGATACACCGGAAATTGCCATGGCAGTGCGTATTACAAACGGCTATTCTTCCACGAACGCGGCGTCCGTTGCAAAAGATATTGTAAGTTATTACTTTAAACTGAAAGATGAAAGCGATATTATTACAAATACTGCAGCAAATGTAAATGTAAGTAACAGTTTTGCGGACTAACAGTCTGGGGAGGCGAGCGTATGAACCGTAAATCCGTGATCATTAAGAGTAATAAATACGGCCTGACCGTTATCCTGGATGACAAGATGCCGTTTCAGGAACTCCTTCTTGACATTGCGGATAAATTTCAGGAATCTGCCAATTTTTTCAGAAATGCAAAAATGGCTGTGACATTCCGTGGAAGAGTACTGAACCGGGAAGAAGAACGGCAGGTGATCGAGACGATCGTAGATCACTGCGGCATCCATATCCTCTGTGTGGTGGATGAGGACGCCGTCAGTCAGGAGCATTACCGCAGGATTTTAAATGCGGCACTGGAAGAGCAGGAAAAAGTGGATGGCCTGTTTTATCGAGGGACTCTTTCAAATGGCGAAGTCCTGGAAACAGAGACAAGTGTGGTGATTCTTGGAGATGTACATTCTGGTGCCAAAGTTGTGTCAAAAAGCAACATTGTCATACTCGGATCCTGTCGTGGCAGCGTTTACGCGGGAGCGACGGGGGATCGCAGCTGTTTTATTGCCGCCTTTGTGATGAAACCGGTTCAGATCCGTATTGCCGACAAAGCTGCACGCAGTGCGATCACCAAATATTCGGATCAGACAGAATACAAGCCGGAACCGAAAATTGCTTATATAAAAGAAAATCATATCCATGTGGAGTCTATGAGCCAGGATACATGGGACGCCGTTTACGGGTCGGCAGAAGAAATCTAAAAATAACTGTGAAGACACAAAGCAGTTCACAATGTACACAGGACAAACGGCCAAAACGCCGGAACAAATCATTTTCGTTGAAAAGGCTGTGGGACAATCACAAGTTTGATTTGAAAAGATTTATGGAGGAATGTGTAATGAGTGAGATTATTGTGGTAACTTCCGGAAAAGGCGGTGTCGGAAAAACAACGGTGACTGCGAATCTCGGAGCAGGGCTGTCTATGCTCGGCGGACGAGTCGTTCTGATCGATACAGACATTGGCCTTCGCAATCTGGATGTTGTTATGGGACTGGAAAACCGGATTGTTTACAATCTGGTTGATGTGGTCGAAGGAAACTGCAGGCTGAAGCAGGCGTTGATCCGGGATAAAAACAATCCCAGTCTGTTTCTTCTGCCGGCTGCTCAGACAAGAGATAAATCCGCGGTGACTCCGCAGCAAATGAAGAAGCTTACGGATGATCTTCAGGAAAAGTTTGATTTTATCCTTTTAGACTGTCCGGCTGGGATCGAGCAGGGATTTTTCAATGCGATCGCAGGTGCAAAAAGGGCGATCGTAGTGACTACGCCGGAAGTTTCCGCTATCCGTGATGCAGACAGGATCATAGGTCTTCTGGAAGCAAATGAGATCGATCGCATTGATCTTATTATCAACCGGCTGCGGATGGGCATGGTAAAGCGTGGTGATATGATGTCTGTGGAAGATGTTGTCGAGATTCTTTCCGTAAATCTTCTCGGGGCGATTCCGGATGATGACAGCGTAGTGATCGCGACTAATCAGGGCGAAGCACTTGCTGCATCGGAAAGTCTGGCCGGACAGGCATTTTCCAATATTTGTCGCCGGATATATGGTGAAGCGGTTCCACTTATGGATTTTGAACAGAGGGATGGATTCTGGAGACATCTTGGTGAGCTGCTGAAAAGAGGAAGAAGGGAGTAAGTTAGATTGAAACGATTTCTTTTCTGTTTTCCACAGAGATCTGCTGTACTTGCCAGACAGAGGATGGCTTCCATTCTTTATATGGATCGCCTGGACTGCCCGGAAGATACGCTAAAATATCTGAAACGTGACATAAGAAAAGTGATCGAAAAGTACCTGAATATTGAAAATGCGGATGTCAGTATCCGCATGGATATCAAAAGAGAAGTAAGGCAAGGGGTTAAAGATGTTAAGACAATACAAATTGAAAGATTATAAATTCAGACTGGTTCTTTGGGTTTTGATCCTGTCAGTAATCGGTATCATGGTGATCGGCAGTGCGAATAGCAGTTATCAGATGAAACAGATGATCGGTATGGGCGTCGGAATTGTTTTTATGATCATGGTGTCTTTGATGGATTATTTGTGGATCAGCAATTTTTACTGGATCTACTATATTGGCGGTCTGGTGCTTCTGATCGCAGTACGTTTCTTCGGAACAGAGGTAAACGGTGCAAAGCGTTGGATTGACTTTGGCGGTTTTAGCTTTCAGCCATCTGATATCATGAAGATTGTGGTAATCATCTTTTTTACTCGTTTTTTCATGAAGCATGAAGAGGATCTCAATAAACCGCAGACTATTTTAAAAGCTGTCGGACTGGTGGCGATCCCATGGTTCTTTATTTATAAACAGCCGGATTTGTCTACCAGTATCGTTGTGCTTCTGATTTTCTGCACAATATATTTTATTGCAGGCTTGAGTTCTAAAATAATCGGTGGTATGATACTGATATGCATACCGCTTGTAGTCATCGGAGCGATGCTTGTGACACAGCCGGATCAGAAGATTCTGAAGGGGTATCAGCACGATCGAATTATGGGGTGGCTTCAGCCTGAAAAATATCCTGACATTTCTTATCAGCAGACAAACTCTAAAATTGCAATTGGTTCCGGCCAGCTTTATGGCAAAGGGCTGAACAACAGTGATGTCAATTCTGTAAAGAACGGTAATTTTATCGCAGAACCGCAGACAGACTTTATTTTTGCAGTTGCAGGAGAAGAGCTTGGATTTTTAGGCTGCTGTCTGATCGTTGCACTGGAATTTCTGATCGCACTGGAGTGTATTATGGTCGGGAAAAATGCAAGGGATGTTTCCGGGACGCTGATATGCTGCGGCATGGCGGCTTTGATTGCATTTCAGAGTTTTATCAATATATGCGTTGCGACCGGCCTAATGCCGAACACCGGACTGCCGCTGCCATTTGTAAGTTACGGACTGACATCACTGATCAGTCTTTACATTGGGATTGGCATGGTTCTGAATATAGGACTGCAGGTACGAAAATATTAAAATGGAGAAGATACAAAGGAGGTCTGATTTATGAATATAGGACTTATTGCACATGATTCCAAAAAGAAGCTGATGCAGAATTTCTGCATTGCCTACAGAGGAATATTATGTAAAAATGAATTATATGCAACAGGAACGACAGGAAGGCTTGTGGAGGAGGTTACCAATTTGAACGTCCACAAATTTCTTGCCGGACATCTGGGGGGAGAACACCAGATGGGAGCCCAGATTGAGAATAATCAGATTGACCTTATGATTTTTCTGAGAAACCCGATGGGAGCAAAACCACATGAGCCGGATACGAAGAATATCTTTCGACTCTGTGACATGCATAATATCCCACTTGCCACCAATCTGGCAACAGCAGAACTGCTGATAAAATCCCTCGACCGAGGAGATCTTGAATGGCGGGAGATGTACAAATAATGGAATCAACAGGAAAAAATACAAGACGGGAACGCAATCGTCGCACACCGGTACAGCCGCCGAAAAAAGAACATAAGATCAGCCTGATGAAGGTTGGCATTTCGTTTCTTATCGTGATAGCACTTGTTCTCGGCTCCGTTTCCGTAGTAACAGTGATCAAAAACAGAGAGATTCACCTTTCCAATTTTTACGACAAAAGCAATGCGGTTTTTGGTATAGAGAAAGTTCAGTTCAATGCCAACAGAGCGGCTGCTTTTTCTGAAAATCTGTGTGTACCGGATGGAACAGAAGACGATTCTTCCTTAAATCTTACCTCAGGAGCAGCTGGTTCTTTTGATTTGGCATCCGGGGAAGTAGACTATGCACAGAATATTTTTAACAAGATGTATCCGGCAAGTATCACAAAAGTCATGACGGCTCTTGTGACTTTGAAAAACTGCAGCCTGGATGAAACCGTAACAGTTGGAGAGGAATGTCAGGATATTGAAAGCGGATCCTCCGTCTGTATGATCGAGCCGGGAGATCAGCTTACCGTTGAGCAGCTTTTATACGGTCTGCTTTTGAATTCCGGAAACGATGCTGCCATGTCTTTAGCTGTCTATGTCGGCGGTACCGTTGACAATTTTGTCAATATGATGAACGAAGAGGCGGCATCTCTTGGAGCAACCGGGACACATTTTGCCAATCCGCATGGTCTTCATGACGAAAATCATTATACAACGGCATATGATATTTATTTGATGTTTCAGGAAGCATTAAAGTATGATGCCTTTCAGGAAATTATCGGTTCATCTGAATACTATAGTATCTTTATCCGCGATAATGACAAGTATGGTATCATGTGGCAGTCAACGAACTATTATCACATCGGAGAGGCAACTCCGCCTCAGGATGTAGAGGTGATCGGCGGTAAGACAGGTACTACGGATGAGGCCGGAAGCTGCCTCTGTCTGCTCGCAAAAGATAAATATGGGGATTCTCATGTCTCAATTATCCTTAATGCAGGTGATAAAGAAACATTATATGCCGAAATGAATAAATTATTGTCTAAAATTAACAATTAAAGGTTGTAATTTTTCTAAATATACACTATAATCAACATATAATATTTAGGTCGCCGGACTAAAGGAGGAGATTATAATGATACAGATCATTGCAGGCAAAAAGGGTAAAGGAAAAACAAAACATCTGTTGGACAAAGTAAATGCAGAAGTAAAAGAAGTGCATGGAAATATTGTTTATCTCGATAAGAGTTCTAAACATATGTACGAGCTGAACAACAAAGTTCGTCTGATCGATACTTCAGAATTTGGTTTGTCAAGCAGTGATGGATTTATCGGATTTATCTGTGGCATTATTTCACAGGACCACGATCTGGAGCAGATGTATCTGGACAGCTTTCTGAAAATTGCCAAACTGGAAGATGCAGATATCACAGAGACCATCGATAAACTGGATGAGCTGGGCGAGAAATATAATATAACTTTTGTTTTAAGTATTTCTCTGGATGCAGATGATCTTCCGGAAAATGCAAAATCAAAAGTCATTGTATCTTTATAAGCGAAAAGCTTTGATTTTCTATGGATGCAGCAAGCAATCTTTGCAGGCAGGACGGTTTTCCGTCCTGCCTTTCTAATTCAGAGGAAAGGGTTCTGTAAAATATTTACACTGAAAATCTTTATCTGGCATCATCAACCTGGCAGATGCGTCCGTAAGTACTGATCAGATACAATCCTGACAGACCGACCAGTGTATAAATGATCCTGGAGAGCCAGCTCATGTCTCCAAAGAGGAAAGCGACCAGGTCAAAGCGGAAAATGCCGATCAGTCCCCAGTTGATCGCTCCGATAATAGAAAGTGTAAGACAAGTATAGTCCAGTCCTTTTACATTCATATATTTTAACTCCTTTCATCGTTTATCTCTATTTTTTCCTGAAATTAAATATTTATTCCATTGTTTCTGAAACAAGAACGTGGTAGAATGATATCTGTTCAAAAATTTCTCAGCTAAGATGAAAATAAGGAGGCGTATTGGTTGATTGCAAAAAAGAATAGTAAGAAGATTGTAAAGTATAAAAAATATATTGGCATAAATATTGGTACACTGCTGTTTGGAATTGTATTTGTTTATATGATGGTCTGTATCGTCATGTATCTGACTTCGACGCACATTGCACCATATGAAGTAAAAAAAGGCAGTCTGTCCGGAAATTATAAATATACAGCACTCGCACTGAAATCAGAAACAGTTGTAGAAGCACCGGAATCCGGAGCTGTTACTTACTATGCAAGAGAAGGAACAGAAATCGGTAAAAATGGTGTGATCTGTTCTATCAACGAAAACGGAACAACAAGAACAGAACGGACATCGGCATCATCACAGACTACAGAGTCAGCATCGCTCACAGAAAGTACGGAATTGTCTGAAAGTACAACAGAAAGTTCCGCTGAGACAGAAACAACGACTGAAAGTACAGATGAGAAAGAGGATGCATTGCAAACTACAGATACTTCCGAAAGCGGAACACTATCTGCCGCAGATGCAAAAAAACTGTGTGCTGCGGCTGCCGGATATGCGTCTGCTTTTTCAGGTCAGAACTTCCAGAAAGCATATGATATGAAGGCGGATGTAGAAAGTGCCGTTTTAGATCTCTATACAGAAGATGTTTACGGAAATGCAGACGAAGGCAGTCTGTTCAATGTATGTCGAACGGATGGACCTGGTATTGTGGTTTATTCGGTGGATGGCTTTGAAGATGTAAAAGCGGAAGATGTAACAACTGATATGTTTTCTATGAAGGCATATCACAAAGAAAATCTTCGTCTGAACGGAACAGCCAAAAGTGGAGATCCGTTATATAAACTGGTGACAGAGGATAACTGGTCTCTGATTCTGCCAATTGACAGTAAAATTGTTTCCGAACTGACGGATCAGAGCTCTGTTACGATCCGTTTTCTGAAAGATGGTACAACGGCAGATGCTACAGTGTCGGTTGTTCAGAACAAGAATACCTATTTTGCAAAGCTGGATATGGATCATTCTGTTGTGCGTTTTGCATCGGATCGCTTTCTGGATATTGAATTACTTTTAAATAAGAAGAGTGGATTGAAGATACCAAAAACTGCAATCGAACAGCGGAATTTCTATATTATTCCGCAGGAATATGTGATTTCCAATAACGATGACAGCAATGAGGTTACAGTTCTGGTGGAAACCTATACAAACAGTGGAAAATCAGAACAAAAATATAAAACAACAACGGTTTACGAAAAAGTGGATGATAACTACTATGTGGATATCAATGAATTTTCAGAGGGCGATTATATCGTTCGAAAGAATTCCAGCAACAAGTATCGAATCGAAGAGACTGCATCCCTTCAGGGAGTCTATAATATCAACAAAGGTTATGCTGTTTTCCGTGAAGTGACTGTGATCGCAGAGAACGAGGAATACTGTATTGTGGCAGATGACGATACGTTTGGACTGGCACAGTACGATCATATTGCACTGGATGCGGATACGGTTTCCGACGATCAGCTGTTATGATCCTGTTTACAGAGAAAAAGATAGTGGAGGTATAAGAAACATGATAAAAGAAAATTTGCAGGAAGTAGAGAGACGTATCTGTGAAGCTTGTAAGAGAAGCGGAAGAGACCGCAGTGAGGTACAGTTGATCGCCGTCAGCAAAACAAAACCGGTGTCGATGATCGAAGAGGCCTATGCGGAAGGAATTCGCAGATTTGGAGAAAACAAGCCGCAGGAGCTGCGTGACAAATACGAAGAAATGGAAAAAGATATCAAATGGCATATGATCGGTCATTTACAGAGAAATAAAGTAAAATATGTAGTAGGGCGTGCAGCTCTGATTCATTCCGTGGATTCTGTCCGACTGGCAGAGGCGATAGACCAGGAAGCGGAGAAAAAAGGAATTGTGATGCCGGTTCTGGTGGAAGTAAATGTTGCATCAGAAGAGAGTAAGTTTGGTGTTCGTGTAGAAGAATGTGCAGATTTCATCGAAAACATTGCCAAAATGGAGCATATTTCTGTAGAAGGACTGATGACGATTGCACCTTTTGTAGAAAACGCCGAGGATAATCGCAAATATTTTGCAAAATTAAGAGAATTATCAGTTGACATATCAGCCAAAAACATAGATAATGTTAATATGCGTGATCTCAGTATGGGTATGACCGGAGATTATGAGGTTGCAATCGAGGAAGGTGCTACCATGGTTCGAGTCGGAACAGGTATCTTCGGAGAACGCAATTACAATTTGTGATAAAAGCAGATAGGAGAACAAAATGGGAGTATTAGATAGATTCTTAAATGCCATGAAACTGAATGACAATGATGGATTTGATGACGATGACTTTCTGGATGACGAAATGGATGATTTCGAAGAAGAAGCTCCAAAAAAGAGATTCTTCAAAAAGCAGAATGAAGAAGACGATTTAGGTGATCTGGATATGGATGAGAAAGTGCCTTCCGGAAAAGAAAAGAGCAAGGCAAAATCTTTCCAGAAATCCGGAAGCACTTCTTCTCCTCGTCCGTACAGTACATCATCTGCAAAGACCAGCAACTCCGGTAAGATTTCTCAGATGCGTACGACAAAAAAATCCGTTGCCGGAATGGAAGTATGTGTAATCAAACCGCGTTCTATGGAAGACACAAGAGAGATTACCGATACACTGCTTGCAAATTGCACAGTTGTACTGAATATGGAAGGTCTTGATGTTGATATTGCACAGAGAATCATTGATTTTTCATCTGGTTCCTGCTATGCAATCGACGGTAATCTTCAGAAAGTCAGCAATTTTATTTTTATCATTACGCCATCCGGTGTGGAAGTTTCCGGAGATTTTCAGGAAATTTTGAATGGTGTTGATATGCCGTCTCTTGGAAACAAGTTTTAGGAGAAAGTAAATGGATAAGATGGAGGAACGCACAAGGCAGCGTATCCTGGATCTGGCAAATCTGGCAGATCGAAGAGGAATCATCACTTATACAGATTTTATGAATCTGAATGAATTAAATATTTTTCACAGCACGGTCGGAAAGATTCCATTTGTTCGATGGAAACTTTTCGGCGGTTATGCAAAAGCAGAGCGTCAGTTGGCAGCGTTTATCCCTGATGCTCTTTATTTTCGTTATGATTTTTCGCAAAAGGGCGATTCGGATGAAGATGCTATACCATTTCCAATCGTATGTCTTCAGATCAGGCCCCTGAATCTGAAATTTGCAGAGAAACTTTCACACAGAGATTATCTTGGAGCCATCTTGAATCTGGGCATAGACCGTTCGGTTACCGGTGATATCCTGATTGACGAGGAATGTGCCTATCTTTTCTGTATGCAGAAAATAGCAGATTTTCTGTGTGATAACCTGACACGGATCCGGCATACAACGGTTTTATGTCAGGTGTTTGAGGGAGAAAGAAAAGAAATCCCACTGCGTACGGAAAAAATAGAAGGAACGGTTGCTTCTGTACGTCTGGATACTCTGCTTGCCCTGGCATGGAAAACTTCCAGAAGCAGTCTGGTCGGAATGATTGAAGATGGCCGCGTTTTTGTAAATGGAAAATGCATTACTTCAAATGGATATCATGTAAAAGAGAATGATCTGATATCAGCCAGAGGTATGGGAAGATTTGTATACGAAGGTATGCTTTCACAGACCAAAAAGGGACGTTACCTTGTAAAACTTGAAAAATATGTTTAAACAGCTCAGCGATTCTGGAAAATCGGATTCCGCATGTATTCGATGAATGGAACAGGAGGTAAAAACAATGGATACTACAAAATACCGCACACAGATACCGGTTAAAAAAGATGGGATTTTTGCCTATGAAATTTATCTTGAAAAAGATTTTGGGATGCTTGCAGAGCGTTTGAAGGTTTGTAAGCCGGAAAACCGAAGGTTATGTATTGTTACCGATTCTACCGTGGATCAATATTACGGAGATCAGGTAGAAGAAATTCTTGCATCCTGTGCAAAGGAAGTTACTCGCTTTGTTTTTCGGGCAGGAGAAGAAAACAAAAATCTCAATACTGTGCAGGATTTGTATGAGCATCTGATCCTGCATCATTTTGAACGAAAAGATATGCTGGTTGCTCTTGGAGGAGGCGTTGTTGGGGATCTGGCCGGTTTCACTGCAGCGACTTATCTTCGAGGTGTTGATTTTGTTCAAATTCCGACAACACTGCTCTCACAGGTGGACAGCAGCATTGGCGGTAAGACAGGCGTGGACTTTAACTGTTATAAAAATATGGTCGGAGCCTTTCATCAGCCAAAACTGGTGTATATGAATCTGTCTGCCCTGAAGACGCTGACAGACGAACAGTTTGCCTGTGGCATGGGAGAAATCTTAAAACATGGCCTGATCAAAGATCAGGGATATTATGAGTGGACGATCTGTCACAGAAAGGAAATAATGGAACGCAGTTTGGAAGTTCTGGAAGAAATGATCTCCAGAAGCTGTGAGATCAAACGTGATGTAGTAGAGAAAGATCCGACAGAAAAGGGAGATCGTGCACTTTTGAATTTTGGACATACACTTGGACATGCCATTGAAAAGTTAAAAAACTTCTCTTTGATGCATGGACAATGTGTAGCACTTGGAAGTCTGGCGGCTTCCTATCTTTCCATGAGGCGTGGACAGATAACAGAAGCAGAGCTGACTGCAATCAAAGAAGCGAATATCGCTTTTGGTCTTCCGGTATCTGTTGAAGGAGTGACACCGGAAGAGGTTGTGGCAACAACACGTTCTGATAAAAAAATGGAAGCCGGAAAAGTAAAATTTATTTTGTTAAACAGTATTGGAGATGCCTGTATTGACAGAAGTGTTACCGATCAGGAGATGGAAGATGCGGTAAAATATCTTGAAAATATCACGCTTCTGTAACAGAGAAAGGTTAAGATTATGAAAAAAGGATATCGGACTATTGTTGCAGTTGTCTCGCTGTTTCTGCTTGTTCTTATAGACCAGGTCACAAAATTTGCTGCGGTAAAATGTTTAAAAGGAAAAGAAGCATTTTCGCTGATTCCGGGTGTTTTTGAACTGCAGTATCTTGAAAACAGAGGAGCGGCTTTTGGAGCACTGCAAAATCAGAGATGGTTCTTTATACTGATTGTTATTTTTGTGCTCGCAGTACTTTTATGGTGCTTCATCCGTTTTCCGAAGGAAGCACATTACCGTCCGCTTGCAGTGCTGGCTGTTTTTATTGCGGCAGGTGCGATTGGAAATATGATCGACCGGTTGCTTAACGGCTATGTCATTGATTTTCTGTATTTTTCGTTGATTGATTTTCCAATCTTCAATGTTGCAGATATTTATGTGACGGTCGCTATGGTTGTATTGTTTATATTGATACTGACAATTTATAAGGATGATGATTTTCATTTTCTGAAACTGCACGGATCAGAAAAAGCGTGAATCAGATTGCAGGAGAAACTATGCAGGAACTGATATTATTACCGGAAGAAGAATCGATTGGTGAGCGTGCAGATAAATATCTGGCAGTTCAGCTTCCGCAGTATTCAAGGAGCTTCTTTCAGAAACTTTTCAAGGACGATCAGATACAGATTCAAAACACGCCGATCAAGGCGAGTTACCGCATTACCGGAGAAGAAGAAATCGCACTTACAATCCCGGATGCCCAGAAGCCGGATATTGTTCCGGAAAACATTCCGCTGGATATTCTGTATGAAGATCAGGATCTCCTTGTGGTAAACAAGCCGAAAGGCATGGTGGTACATCCGGCTCATGGTCATTACAGCGGAACACTGGTCAATGCACTGATGTATCATTGTAAGGACAGTCTTTCCGGAATCAATGGGGTATTGCGTCCCGGTATTGTGCATCGAATTGATATGGATACCACAGGCTCTTTGATCGTCTGCAAAACGGATATGGCACACAAAGTGATTGCAGCACAATTAAAAGAACATTCTATCCATAGATGTTACCGTGCCATTGTACATGGTGTGATTAAAGAAGATTCCGGTGTGATCGATGCACCGATCGGAAGAAATCCCACCGATCGAAAGAAGATGGCGATCAATGAGCAGAATGGAAAACGGGCGGTGACGCATTTTAAGGTATTAAAACGTTTCCGACAGTTCACGTATATTGAATGTGAGCTGGAAACCGGCCGTACACATCAGATTCGTGTTCATATGGCTTCTCTACAGCATCCGCTTCTCGGAGATTCGGTATACGGTCCGGCAAAATCACCTTATAAACTGCAAGGACAGACACTTCATGCGATGACCATCGGGTTTATTCATCCGTCTACCGGAGGATATATGGAGTTTTCAGCTCCGTTGCCGGCATATTTTGAGGAGTTGCTTCATAAACTTCCATAAAGTACAGAAAATGCAGAAATTGTTTGTAAGATTCAAAAAATGCTTGTAAATTGTCTGCTCAATGATGTATAATCACTCTTATAAGGAGAAGAAATACGGCAGATTTTATCTGCCAGAAAGAAAGGGTGGTTCTATATGACATGTAAATCAATTATTACGATCGGACGACAGTATGGAAGCGGCGGACATGAGATTGGCCAGAAACTGGCAAAAGAACTTGGAATAAAATGTTATGATAAGGAACTTCTCGACCGTGCTGCAAAAGAGAGCGGAATCTGCCAGGAATTGTTTGAGCATCACGATGAAAGGCCGACGAACAGTTTTCTATATTCCCTTGTAATGGATACATATTCCATGAACGGGGCAGCATCCGGATATACCGAAATGCCTTTAAATTATAAGGTTTTTCTGGCTCAGTTCAATGCAATCAAACAGATTGCAAAGGAAGGTCCCTGTGTTATGATCGGCCGTTGTGCGGACTATGCACTGGCAGATTTTGATAACTGCATCAGCATTTTTGTGCATGCCGATATGGATAAACGTATCAAGCGTATAGCATCAAAATATGCATTGACAGAAGCAAAAGCACGTGATCAGATTCTAAAAACTGATAAAAAGCGTGCCAGCTACTACAACTACTATTCGGATAAAAAGTGGGGAGACGGTTCCAGTTACAATATGTGCATAGACAGTGGAGTATGCGGTATTGACGGAACGGTTCAGCTTATCAAAGACTTTGTTGCATTAAAAGAAAAAATAAAAGGATAAAATACATATGAAGTTTGTTATACAGAGAGTTTCCAGAGCAAGTGTTTCCGTAGATGGAGCTGTTATCGGAAAGATCAACAAGGGTTTTCTGGTACTGATTGGTATCGGAGCAGAAGACGGAAAAAAAGAAGCAGATCTTCTGGTGCGGAAAATGTGCGGCCTTCGTATCTTTGAAGATCAGGATGGAAAGACCAATCTGGCTTTAAAAGATGTGGATGGTGAGCTTTTGCTCATTTCTCAGTTTACGCTTTATGCAAACTGTAAAAAAGGAAATCGCCCAAGTTTTATTGAGGCAAAGAATCCGGAAGAGGCGAATGCATTGTATGAGTATATCATTGCAGAATGTAAAAAGCAGATACCGGTTGTTGAGACGGGAAGCTTTGGAGCAGATATGAAAGTAGAACTGCTGAATGACGGACCATTCACGGTGATTGTGGATTCAAAAGAACTGATGTAGATCAGACTGGATTTGTCAAAAATAAAAAACACAAGAAAAGCAGAAAGAAAAAGAAGATTTCATGATACGAAGAAAAACGTATCAGGAACCTTCTTTTTTCAATGCTTCTGAAACAGACTGGACATATGCGGACATAACCCGGTAAAGACCATCGCGATAAGAATTCGGACACTGCTCCATCAAAACGTGAAAAATCGTATAATCATAAGCATCTGTATCCAGTGGCTTCAGGTCAAGCAAATGATCAGCAGAAAGATTCAGTGCCTCACAGATGTTTTTCAGAGTATCAATGGATACGCCCTTCTTTCCGGATTCAATATCATAACAGAAACGAGGTGTTATATTCGCCATTTCAGAAAAAGTTTCTCTTGTATAGCCCATATCCTCACGTGCTTGACGGATACGTTCGCCCATAGTATACAAATCTAACATACCTCTAATCCCCTTTGTAAAAAATAGCAGATAACCTGCGATTGTTTTCTGCTGTATTGTCCATTATTGTGATCAGCAGGATAATTACATTATCTTTTCTATTTTAACGATAAAAAGAATATCTATACATGAACTAAAAGTGTAAATAAAAAGAACTAAAAGTTCAAATACGAAGGTAAAAAAGAAGGAAAATACTATGATTAAGAGCGAAAAGAATGGAAAAGAAGAAATTTGACTCTTGACAATCAGGGGTAAAAGGTGGTACGTTTGTACCGGAATTATTTGTAAATACAATAAGAATATGGCGAGGTATGGATTATGCAGGAAATGAAACCGATAAAAGAAGGTAAAGTACGCGAGATTTATGACAATGGTGACAGTCTGATCATGGTAGCTACAGATCGTATCAGTTGTTTTGATGTAATCTTGAACAACGTAGTTACAAAAAAAGGAACGGTTCTTACACAGATGTCTAAATTCTGGTTTGAAATGACAGAAGATATTTTGCCAAATCATATGATATCTACAGACGTAAAAGATATGCCGGAATATTTTCAGCAGGATCAGTTTGATGGAAACAGCATGATGTGCCGTAAACTTGATATGCTTCCACTGGAATGTATTGTACGTGGTTATATTACAGGAAGCGGCTGGGAAAGCTACAAAAAAACAGGAAAAGTATGTGGCATTGAGCTTCCGGAAGGTCTGAAAGAGTCTGATAAACTGCCTGAACCAATCTATACACCGTCCACAAAGGCTGAGATTGGAGATCACGATGAAAACATCTCTTTTGAACAGAGTGTAGAGCACCTGGAGAAATATTATCCTGGAAAAGGAAAAGAATATGCAGAGAAACTTCGTGATTATACGATCACATTGTATAAGAAATGTGCAGCTTATGCTCTGGAAAAAGGAATTATCATCGCAGATACGAAATTTGAATTTGGACTGGATGAGAACGGAAATATTACAATTGGTGATGAAATGCTGACACCGGACAGCTCACGTTTCTGGCCTGCCGAAGGATATGAACCAGGACATGGACAGCCGTCTTTTGATAAACAGTTTGCACGTGACTGGTTAAAAGAAAATCCAGACAATGACTGGACACTTCCGCAGGAGATCGTAGACAAAACAATTGAAAAATATCTGCAGGGATATGAAATGCTGACCGGAAAGAAACTGGACTGATAGAATTACAGTAACCGGTTAAAAAAACAGTAACTATTCAGCAATTTGCTAAACTTTGATTATCCATGGATACCTCCGTTGTCTTTTATGTGGTTTGCTAGACCCACATAAAAGACAACGGAGATTTTTAATTTGATACTACATTATCGTCTCTTGCGTCCACAAGTATTAGTCTTCACGAAGGCGGATTGCAGTGGCAGCTTTTCTTCTTCTGGCATCATCCATGGCAGCATAATGCTTTTTGGTGGTGTTCACATCTTTGTGCCCGAGCACATCGGCAACCAGATAAATGTCTCCTGTTTCCTGATATAAAGTGGTACCATAAGTACTTCTCAGTTTGTGTGGTGTGATTTTTTTTGTAGTTGTGATGGCACGGGCATATTTTTTGACCAGATTTTCCACCGCCTGAACGCCGATACGTTTTCGCTGGGTAGAGTAGAAGAGAGCGTGCTCGTGTCCTTCCAGTGGGGAAATCGCTTTACGTGCCTCTAAATAGTCTTTTAAAGCTTTTTCCACTTCAGGGCCAAAATAGACTACCATCTCAGAACCGCCTTTGCGTATGAGGCGAATACCGTTGTTACGGAAGTCAATGTCTTCCACATCCAGTCCGACACATTCAGATACACGGATACCGGTACCAAGCAGGAGAGTGACAATGGCAAGATCACGCAGTTTTGTTTTTTCGTAATAAGCTTTTCGCTGACCGGTGAGCTGATCACCGCAGTGTTCAATATAATCCAACAGTGCAGCCGTTTCACCGGCGTCGAGGCGGATAATGGCTTTGTCATGGATCTTTGGCATATCGACCAGCTGGACCGGATTGGTCTCGATTGCCTGTCTTTTATAATAGTAAGTATAAAAGCTTCGAAGAGAAGAAATTTTTCGCTTTAATCCACGTTCCCCGTTTGTGATTGTCATCTGGTCATTCGGACTGTCATAGAGCTTCAGATATTCCATATATTCTTCAATATCGATCGGTTTTAACTGATCCAGTACGGAAACGTTTAAGTTCGGAATCCCGATTTTTGCAAGAGACGGATTCTGAGATATCAGAAACTGGAAAAAAATCCGGATATCATAGGCATAAGAAATGCGGGTTTTTGTGGAAGTTGTAGGTTCAATGGCACGAAAATAATCCTTTGCAAAAGCAGGTAAAGTTTTCAAAACTTCACGAAGTTTGCGGATATTGTCCATGTCGGTTTGTTCGTGATAAGTTATGTTAGCAGCCACAGGGAATCCTTCTTTCTGTAAAAATTATATGCTTCGAGATAACAGCAGTGTGCAGAGTGGTTAGCATTAAAAAATAAATGAATACATAAAAATAAATAATAATGATAAAAATATTTTGAAGCAAAAACACAGATAAATCGAATGAAATGTGCTAAAAGAAGCGGCTTTAATCTATACGACAAACACAAGTTTTTCAAATAGATTAACCAAATTTTATAGAAAAGCACCGCAATCGTCCTTTTATATTGATTTACGCTGTTTTCTATAATAAATAAAATGTATTTCTTCGGTTATTTTTATTTATTTTCTATTATTTATTCCATTTCTTCTTGTATTACTATTTATACTGTTCAGGAATTGCCTTCCACTTTTATTTATTCTTCAAATTCTGCGGTTACCATAAATCCTCTTGGTGTATGCTCAATGTTGACGATCACACCTTCACGTGCTTTGATGCGGTTTGCATTTTTAAAACATCCAGACATCGCTACAGCCGGTTCTATAATGTAACTAAAATTCATATTCGTCTGAATTTCAGTTATTTCAACATGATCTCCAATCTGTACCAGATTTGGACGTTCCATCTTGAATTTTTCCTGTCTCATAGTTAAATTTTCCTTTCATCTTATTTTGTTCATATTATTAAGATCAAAAATTCTCGTTACAGTATAACACAAAAAATATGGTTTTGCATGAGTAAAAAGCTGCTATTTTAATTCAGTAGAATAATATGGAATGACAATACGCTGCCCGGCATAGATCTTATCGACATCGGTAAGGGAATTGATGCTTTTTACTTCTTTGATATAGGTTTTCGGAGAATCATATTCCTCTGTCATATGCTCATTGGCGATATCCCACAGGCTTTCCCCCTTCTGGATCACGATGTCTGTGTAATACTTGTAAGCATGTCTTTTAGGCTTTTCCTGATCTGCATTTACCGTAAAACAGATACTTAAAGATACAGCAAGGATCAGAAAGGTTATTAAGATTGCTGTAAACAGGCAGGAATATCTTTTTACCATACACTGTTTCCGGTTCCTTTTTCGATTCATAATCATACTTTTTTCTGTCATAGTCTCTCTCCTTTTCGTGGTTTGTCTGTCGTGTGATCTTCTGTCTGAACATAGAGCAATCGTTTTTGAAAACAAGGAACGTTTGTTCTTGATTAACATCATTATATTACGGGAACGTACGTTTGTCAATATAAAAACGAACATATTTTCGAGAATATTTGTTTGCTTTTTTTAAAGTCCTGTGTTATGATAAAAGAAAACAGTGATGATTTGGCGAAGGTACTTAACCGTTTACAAAAACAGTGGAATTGAAGTCCTGTCGCATATTCAGACAGATTGGAGGATAGATATGGCAGATGGTACTATTACTGCAAAACAGAAAGAAATATTAGAATACATAAAATCAGAAATTTTAAAGCGAGGATTTCCGCCTGCAGTGCGTGAGATCTGCGAGGCAGTTCATTTAAAATCTACTTCGTCTGTACATTCCCACCTGGAGTCTCTGGAAAGAAAGGGATATATCAGACGTGATCCGACCAAGCCGAGAGCGATTGAGATTCTGGATGACAGTTTCCAGCTATTAAGAAAAGAAATGGTGAATGTCCCGATTGTCGGTAAGATCGCAGCCGGTTCTCCGCTTCTGGCAGTGGAGAATATTGAATCTTATTTCCCGATCCCTTCCGAATACCTCCCGAATGCACAGACATTTTTACTGGAGGTAAAAGGAGAAAGTATGATCAATGCCGGTGTGCTCTCAGGGGATCATATTCTTGTCAAACAGCAGGATACCGCAGAAAACGGCGAGATGGTTGCAGCTTTGATTGATGATTCTGCGACGGTAAAAACATTTTATCACGAGAATGGTCATATTCGTCTTCAGCCGGAAAACGATACCATGGATCCGATTGTTGTCGAGGAGAAAGACGTTCATATTCTTGGAAAAGTAATTGGAGTATTTCGTTTCTTTTCTTAAACGTAATCTTAGACTAATATAAATGATCTGAGAGAATCGCATGCGAGACTTTACGTGCGTTCGACTCGAAATAAATAACTGTAAACAAAACAGGGCGAAAATACTTTCTTTGGTATTCTCGCCCTGAGCATGATTATTCTTTATAATATTGAGAATAAAAAGCATATTGTTTTAATCTCTTACTACTCTATACCTTTATAATTTTTACAGTTCTTCCACCGTCAGGCTTTTGCCGTCACGCCAGATACGTTCCAAATCGTAGAACAGACGGTTTTCATTATCAAAGATATGGACAATGACATCCTGATAATCCATCAGGATCCAGTTGCCGCTCTGATAGCCCTCGATCTGTTTTGGCTCATGACCAAGCTTTCCAAGTGTTTCTTCTACATTATCTGCCATAGCCTGGACCTGATTTCTGTTTGAGCCGCTTGCGATGATGAAGTAATCAGCAAGTACAGTAACTTCTGAGATATTAAGGATCTTAATATCTTCTCCTTTTTTATCAGCCAGAGCTTCACAAATCTGTTTTGCAAGTTCTCTTGATTCCATATGTGGGTACTCCTTTCTGAGCTTTAACTCACTCAATCCTGTTTTTCTTCCTGCAGTTGTCTGTAAAATTCATATGCCTGCTGTGTTGTCGAATCGACTTCGGCATGGATTGTTTCAAGATACTGAAGTGTATCATGAAGTACCATATACAATGCCTTGTCAAGATCCTGAAATGCAGCTTCACGTATCGCAGGCAGATTGGTTGCCTTGTTTCGCCATGGTTCTATATAATCGGCAAGATAAGTAATTTTCTGGAGAAGTGTCATATCGACATTTCCGGTTGTATGATATCGAATCGCATCCAGAATATCCTCATCTTCAATGTCATATTTGGATTTTGCAAGAAAAACACCGGCTTTTGCATGAAGCAGCGAAGGATTTTTCCGTTCTGCTTCTGTGATAGCAATGTTATTTTTTTCGCAGATGCTTATCTTTTTATCGTTTGGTATACATTTTGCACAGTCGTGCAAAAGTCCGGCAACCATCGCACGCTCCAGATTACAGCCGTGGCACATAGCCAGGGCTGCACAGGTATACATGACTCCAAGCGTATGCTGATAGCGATCCGGTGTTAATTTCTTCTGCAGTTTTTCCTGTATTTTTATCAGATCATATCTATTTGTCATTCTTTACACTCACTATACAGATTTTTTTCTTTAATATACGAAATGACTTTATCCGGTACATAATATTTCAGGGAAGTATTCGCTTTTCGGATCCATTCCCGGATCTCGTGCGAAGAAACGTCGATATTTGGTGTGGAAAGGATCCGGATATCCACCTGATATTTTTGAGTGAGATATTCTATCTGTTCTTTAAAATGTTCTGCCGATACATGATCTCGTACCGCCGCAACGATCACACAGTTCTGACAGATTTTCTGCGGCTCATGCCAGGTTTCAAATGCAAACAGAGAATCGGCTCCCATAATAAAATAGTATTCCGTATCCGGATGCTTTACAGTCATTTCCTGTAAAGTTTCGCTTGTATAACAGTAATCTTCCCGGAAGGCTTCTTCCAGAGAAAGTTCAAAATGCGGATTGTCTGCAATGGCACCGCGAACCATATCAACACGTTCCTGAATATCCGCACGGCCGATACGGTTTGGCTTGTGAGGCGGATTGGCAGAAGGCATAAAAAGTACTTTCTCCAGTCCAAACTGATGCCAGGCATTTTCGCCGAGGATCAGATGCCCGATGTGGATGGGATCAAAGGTTCCTCCCATGATCCCAATTTTTCTTGCTTTTTCTTTCTTCAAGAAAATGCCTCCCCTCAACGTGGAAGTTCGATTTTTTTCTTGTCGTCTTTTCCTTCTTTATAAAGAACGATTTTTTTGCCGATAACCTGTACAACCTGTGAATGGGTGCGTTCTGCCAGGGTTCTCGCAAGTTCCTTCGGATCGTCCATGCAGTTTTGCAGTACATTGATCTTGATCAGTTCACGTACTGCCAGTGCTTCAGCAATCGCACTGGTGTTTTCTGGTGTCAGGCTTCCCTTGCCGATCTGGAAGATCGGATCCATGGTCATAGCCAGACTTTTTAAATAAGCACGCTGCTTACTTGTCATAATTATATTCCTCGCTTATCATATCAAATCTTTATTTATAGTAATCAAATTTCAGGCCGTACATACGGACGGTATCGCCCTCCTGAATTCCGGCAGCTTCCAGTTCGTCGAGAATGCCGGTTGTTTTGAGGAAGTTCTGGAAGAACTGGAAGCCTTTTTCGGAATCCAGATTCGTATAACCAAGCATACGTTCAATCTTTGGACCTTCTACCACGTAAGTGTTTTCCTCTTCTTCTGACTTCTCAACGGTATAAGGAAGGTTGTCATTTGGATTATACTCGTTCGGATCGTATTCCTGCTCAAATACGACCGCTTCTTTTGGCAGTGCATCCAGCAGTTCACGCACATAGTATAAAAGTTCCTTTAATCCTTTGCCGCTTACTGCGGAAATGGAAAATACTTTCATGCCCTGAGGCTCAAATTCTGCACGGATGCGTTCAACCGGATCTTCGTCCTCAGAATAGATCACATCGGTTTTATTGGCAGCGATCACCTGCGGCAGAGTTGCCATTCTTGGATTATAGGCTTTGAGTTCTTCATTGATCTTGTAAATATCATCCACCGGATCACGGCCTTCTGTAGAAGCTGCATCCACGACATGGATGATGACCTTTGTACGTTCGATGTGGCGTAAAAATTCATGTCCAAGTCCGACACCTTCCGAAGCTCCTTCGATCAGTCCCGGGATATCCGCGATCACAAAGCCTTTTCCGCCATCCAGATCTACAACGCCAAGATTCGGATTCAAGGTTGTGAAATGGTAATTTGCGATCTTAGGTCTTGCATTTGTCACACGGGACAGGAAGGTTGATTTTCCGACATTCGGGAAACCGACCAGACCGACATCTGCGATCACTTTTAATTCGAGCTGTACCCAGAGTTCTTTGGCACTCTGTCCGGGCTGGGCATATTTCGGAACCTGCATGGTAGCCGTTGCATAGTTCATGTTTCCTTTGCCGCCACGTCCACCTTTTAATACAATTTGACGTTTGTTGTCACCGGACATGTCAGCGATCACTTTTCCGGATTCTGCATCTTTGATCAGGGTTCCTTCCGGAACTTTCAGAATGAGATCCGTACCATTTTTTCCGTGACAACGTTTTTTACCGCCTTCTTCTCCCGGCTGAGCACAGTATTTTGCCTTGTGCCGGTAGTCGTTCAGGGTATTAAGTCCTTCATCGACTTCGAAAATGATATCTCCGCCTTTGCCGCCGTCACCACCGTCCGGACCGCCGTTCGGCACGAAAAGTTCTCTTCGGAAACTTACGTGTCCGTCTCCGCCTTTACCGGAACGGATAAATATTTTTGCTCTGTCTGCAAACATATATACTCCTTTATATCAAAAATGGCTTCAAACCGTACACGATTTGAAGCCACATGTTCCACTTATTATTTTGCCTCTACAGGAACAATTGAAACCTGCTTTTTGTCACGGCCTTTTCTCTCAAAACGTACAACACCGTCTACTAAAGCAAACAGGGTATCGTCGCCGCCGCGTCCAACATTAACGCCCGGGTGAATCTTTGTTCCACGCTGTCTGTAAAGAATGTTACCAGCCTTTACAAACTGTCCGTCAGCTCTTTTTGCACCCAGTCTTTTAGACTCGGAGTCACGTCCGTTCTTTGTAGAACCAACACCTTTTTTATGAGCGAATACCTGAAGGTTCATCTTCAACATGGTCTACACCTCCTCGATTTTCAATCGTATAAATTCATTACCGTATTGTGTCTGAATATCTCTCAAACCAAGAATCATAGAATCAAGCAGAAGTGTGGTTTTATCGGATACACTGCCTTCCAGAATCAGTTCTACGATACCGTGATCTTCACGGGCAGCAAACTTATCGTCTGTAAAAGTCTCAATCGAATTTACAGCATTTACAACAAGTACGGATACCGCCGCACAGATAATATCATAACCTTCCTCAGCATAACCGGCATGTCCGACTACTTTAAAACCAGCATAACTGTCATTTGATCTATGGATTGTAACTGTAATCATATGGATTAACCGTTAATTTTTTCAATCTTAACCTGAGTGTACTGCTGTCTGTGACCGTTCTTTTTATGATATCCGGTCTTTCTCTTGTACTTGTAAACAATAACTTTTCTTGCTTTTGCATTCTTAACAACGCTAGCAGTTACTGTTGCACCAGCTACATCTGCACCAACTTTCAGTCCGTCATTGCTAACTGCAAGAACATTTTCGAAAGTTACTGTTTCACCAGCTTCTGCACCAAGCTTTTCTACGTTAATGATATCGCCCTCAGCTACTTTGTACTGTTTACCACCTGTTGCAATAATTGCGTACATATGGCACCTCCTATTATCATTACTCGCCAGAATATGGTGACTGACTTTTTCACAGTGCTTAAAACCTCTCTGTGCGGCATACTCGAATATCTTAGCACGCTTTTTTAAATTCGTCAATATCTTTTGCTGAAAAAATACATTTTTTTTCTAAATTCTTTTTCCGTCAAGTACTGCCTCTTTTAAACAGTTCCCTTCATAAACCAGCTTTAATGAAAAAAATGGATGATTCTCCTGTAATAATCTCAAAAAAATCCGGTCTCCTTCCCAAAGATTTAAGTTAAAGATTTCATTCTTATCGACCCATTTTAAGACTCCCTCATTGCAGTCACAAAGTGTTCCTTCATAGTCATCTGCGGTATACAGGCACATGTATTCCGTTAATTCAGAACCCTTATCCTTTAATATAAATGTTACAATTCCGCGGAAATGATAAGAAGTCAGAGCAAGACCTGTTTCTTCTTTTACTTCCCTTAACAGACAGTCCTCCGGACTCTCATCTTTTTCAAAATGTCCTCCGACACCTATCCATTTTTCTTTATTGACGTCATTTTTCTTGGATATGCGGTGAAGCATAAGATAACGGTCTTCTTTTTCAATATAGCAAAGCGTTGTAAGCATGGATTTCATAGTTTTTTCCTCGATTTTTATTCTTCTGCCAGTTCTTCAGCAAGAGATTTCTTGATTTTCTTTCTGGTTACCTCTACAATGTTTAATTTTGTAATATCTACCACATTTCCCTTTACTGGGTCTTCATTTAAATAACGCTGAAGCACATGCATTAATTCTTTTTTGTCTTCTTCTCTTTTTAAATTAATAAAATCAATCAAAATCATGCCGGAAAGGTTACGCATACGAATCTGTCTTGCAATTTCACCTGTTGCCTCAAGATTGATTTTTCGATAAGTCTCCTGCGCTTCCTTTTTTCCAATATATTTTCCGGTATTTACATCAATTGAAACAAAAGCTTCTGTCTGTTGAATTACCAGAAATCCACCGGATTTTAACCAGACTTTTTCAGAAAGTGCCTCTTTTAATGCTTTTTCAATCGAATAAACTTTACAAAGCGGCAGTAAGTCATCTTGATAAAAACGCAGTTTCTTTGCTTCTGTTCCATAATACTCTAAATAAACCTGGATGGTTTCAAACAGTTCTTTATCATCCGTTACAATCTCTTCCAGCTCATCCACATACAAATTTTGAAGTACCTGAAGGTAGGAGGGCATGGAAACAAAAAGCTTTGAAAAGCAGGTTCTCATTCCTGCTTTTTTTTGAATTTCTTTTAACTGACCATAAAGCTGGTCTAATTCTTCCAAAATTTTAGTATCTTCTGCATGCATACTATTCGTGCGAAGAATGACTCCAGCATCTTCTGGAAGATGAGCTTGTAAAAGTTCTCTTAATTCCTGTTTTCTCTGTGCTTTTAATTTTCCGGAAAAGCCAAGCGGTTCAAATTTTGAAGTCAAAACAACATAACGCCCTGCCAGATTTAAATCACAGGTTACGCAAGGGAGTTTGCCGCGAATCGGCTCTCTGCACACCTGTACTAAAAGTTCGTCTCCAATGCAAACTCGATTGTTTTTTTTCTGATTTACGAAGAATGGCTCTGCTTTTTCCTCTAAGGAATAATAACAGATAATTCCATTTTCGATTTCGATAAAAGCCGCACGAATGTTTTCGGCAATATTTTTTACTTTTCCAATATAAATATTTCCAAGAATAGAGGCTTCCTCTTTTTTATAAAGGTCAAGCTGACAGATTTTATAGCCGATATCAAGTGCTGCGACAATTTTTTCTTTTCCTTTGACATGCATAGGAGTGATAATTAATTTACTCAATTTCTTCTCCTAAATCCTCTAAGGAAACCAGATTTCTTGCTTCGTCACTAACAGTATTTGCATAAAGCTCACAACGATGAATCATAAATTTTAGATTCTCATAAGGAATCTCCATAAATGCCGCAAATGCTTCCATCACAAGTTCTGGCTTTGTATTATTGGAGCTGCCTGCTGCAAGCTGCATAAAAATTTCATCCTTTTCTTCTAAAGAAAGTTTATAAATAAATGGACGAATATCTAATTCTTTTTCACTTTTTTTCGTTTTCTTTAAAATAACAATTTCTTTTTGTGCTTTAAATTCTTCTAATTTCTCTTTCCAGTTCTCTGGAAGTTTTGCAGTTTCACGGAATTTCAGACGATAATCTGCTGCTGCAACCAGCGACATGGCTTTGGAAGCTTTACCATCCTCTACCTGGCGGATGCTTAAAATCTTCATCCCTTCTGCCATTGCATCATTTAAGCGTTTTACCATATCAGAAGAAGTCGTTGCACTTTTTAATTCCATATCGAAGTATTCACCGGTACTTGTAATTCCAACTCCGAGAGGTGAGGCAAATGACATAATCATATGTGGACTGAATCCTTCTGAAAATGCGACATCTAAATTGGCACGTTTGACTGCCTTTTGAAAATAGCGCATAATATCCAGATGACCGATAAATTTCATAACCCCTTCTTTTGCAAATTTTACCCTAACCTTCAACGCATACCCCTCCTTTGTATTTTCCTGCACCACAGCCGGAACATTTCATACGGCAGTTTGGCGTTACTGTTTCTTCCATTGCTGTTTTCCATTCTTTTTGTAAAAATTTCTTTGTTACGCCGGCATTGATGAAGTCCCATGGCAGAAGTTCATCAAGCGGACGCTGTCTTAGAGTATAAAATTCAGGGTCAATATTTAATTCTTCAAATGCTTCCATCCATAAATCATAGCGGAAATATTCGGACCATGCATCAAAGAGAGCACCCTTTCTATAAGCAAGCTCTAACACATCGGCAACTTTACGGTCACCTCTTGCTAAAATTCCTTCTAATACCGTAACATCTGCTTCGTGATAGTTATATTTAATACTCTTTTGATTTAACTGGGCACGAATTTCTGATTTTACGATTTTAGCACGTTCAAGATATTCTTCTTTTTTACACATCGGAGCCCACTGAAATGGGGTAAATGGTTTTGGAACAAAGAAAGACGTACTTACCACAATCTGACATCTTCCATGACGTTGGTCTTTTGGAATTTCATAATATTTTTTTGCAACTTCTTCTGCCAGATGCGCAATTCCTTTCATATCTTCTTCCGTTTCTGTTGGAAGTCCTAACATAAAATAGAGTTTTACACGAGACCATCCACCCTGAAAGGCTTTAAAAGAGCCATTTAAAATATCTTCCTGAGTCAGACCTTTATTAATTACATTACGCATTCTCTGTGTTCCTGCTTCCGGTGCAAAGGTCAGACTGCTCTTTTTGATATCCTGTACTTTACTCATAACATCCAAAGAAAAAGCGTCAATACGAAGCGATGGAAGCGAAATATTTACATTACGCTCGGAACACTCTTCAATTAAAAAGTCAATTAGCTCTGGAAGCTTGGAATAATCACTGGAACTTAAAGAACTAAGAGAAATTTCCTCATGTCCCGTACTTTCCAGCATTTCTTTTGCGGTTTCCTTTAAAAATGCTACGTTTTTCTCACGGGTCGGACGATAAATCATACCTGCCTGACAAAAACGGCATCCCCGAATACAGCCTCTCTGAATTTCCAGTGTAACACGGTCCTGAGTTGCCTTAATAAATGGCACAACAGGTTTCTTTGGATAACAGACATTGTCAAAATCCATAACGACCTGTTTATCAATCGTTTCTTTTGCATGTTCATTATTTGGATGAAATGCTGCAAGTGTTCCATCCTCGTTGTATTCGGCATCATAAAATGCCGGAACATACAACCCTGGAATTTCTGCTGCCTTTTCCAAAAATTCTTTTCTGCTCTTTCCGGAGTTTTTCCAGATTTTATATTCATCTAACAGTTCATCAAATACCGTTTCCCCTTCTCCGATATAGAAAATATCAAAAAATTTTGCCAGCGGTTCTGGGTTATATGCACAAGGTCCGCCACCCATCACGATTGGGTCATCTTCACTTCGCTCGGAAGCATGAAGTGGAATCTGGCTTAAATCTAAAATCTGAAGTATATTAGTATAGCACATCTCATACTGTATAGTAATACCAAGAAAATCAAAATCTTTAATGTTATCTTGAGACTCTAATGCGAAGAGGGGAATATTTTCTTTTCGCATAATGGCATCTAAGTCCGGCCACGGGGAATAAATGCGCTCGCACCAGGTATCCTCGCGTCTATTGAACATATCATATAAAATCTGAATTCCGAGATGGGACATCCCGATTTCGTAGACATCCGGGAAGCACATCGCAAACCGAATGTCTACCTCATTTTTATCTTTCATTACCGAGTTGATCTCATTTCCGATGTATCGGGCTGGTTTCTCGATTTTTAGTAATATTTCATCACTTAATGCTAGTTTTCTCAATTTTTACCTCTTTCTTTATAAAAATAACATATATATTTCAATAAAATTTTCCTTACAAGTATAAAGCAATAATTTGATTTGTTCAACTGTGAAAAGCGGAATATTTTCAAAATACTTATACTAAATTTAAGATTCCATCATCTTTTTTAGTGTTTTGGAGCATTTAAAATGTACATATAATTTCCAGATTCGATTAAAGTAACTACTTTAGTTACAAACTGATTAGAAATTAAATCATGGATATCATGACCCTCTGTATATAACGTATCAATATCAACAATATCTAAGTTATATTTTTTGACGTCATCTTCACTAATTGGTGTATGGAAGGTATGCGCTAAATCGCTTCCTATGCTGTAGAATAGATAATAATGATATTTGGGATTCTCTCTTAATTCAATGTCTCCAAAATAAACAAATCCATTTAGTTCGTCACTCCAAAAACGGTTTTCCCACACAAATTCATTTTTGTATTTTATGTAATCTTTCTCATAATCATAGATGCGGTGTCGTTCATAACCAATACATTCCCGATGAATACAAACAGGTTGAAGAACAGAAAGCATAATTTCTTTCTGCTTATAGTATTTTAACTTCTTTTCTCTTGCTTTTGCCTCGTTATCATATTTATCATAAGAATATCGGCTAGAACGATAAAATTCACGATATTCTTGTTCTTTATCTCTCCAATTTTTGGCTCGTTTGTTGGAGCTATATAAGCAGTCTAATAACATTTGAGGTGTTATGATATGATTTTTAAGGTTTTTCGTATATTCAAGTGGCGTTTTCATAGTGTTTTCTCCTTTTGTTTGACTTTTTTTCATATTTTGGCAGAATATAATATAGAAAATAAAAGGTTTTTTGTCGGATATTTTTGGTAATAATGTGTAAAAATTGACGATTTTTAGATTGTTTGATATACTATTTACTGTGTCAGTTTGTTGTGTCAATTTTTATTATGTATTTGACACATGAGCTTTTAAATAATTGAATTTTTATGTTTGAATGTATTTGCTAAAATAAAAATAATAGGAGGATTGATATGACAAAAGTTCTTTTCCTTATGGATGATACAACGCACATGGATAAAACAGAATTGTTAAACAAGAAATATAACACAAATGGAATTTCAGATTTTCTTAATAAAGAATTTGAAAGGCAGAAAGCAGAAAATAACAGTCTGGTAGAAGTTATAGATACCGATTTTTTAGAGGTATTACACAACAATTATGAAGCAGACTGTTTCAATTCAGAAAGACTTCCGGAGGGAGTTATTGGTTCTTACGCTGATTTTGCCAAGGATTTTGCCGATTTTCATGACTGGCAGAATCAACTTGTATATGATTTTGCAAAAGCGGATACAGATGTGGTTTTAGCAGGAAATTTTATTTTCTTCCGTTTTTCAAAGGAGCAGAAAAAGAAATGGTTTTCTAATAAATACAAAGAATTTTCTAAGATTATTGCAACGGTAACTGCTGAGAATTTTCATGAATTTGCGCTCATCAAAAAACTGCAGGAAACAATTTCTTCCAGCGACTCTATTGTGTCTTATGTCATGGATGGAATGAGTGATATTCATCGATTTAATGATATGATTCGTATGATTGACTTTAACGAGTGGTATGTCATTGAAAATGCAATCAAGCTTTCTTTTGACGAAGAAGAATAAGTTATTGTTCAATTACAGAGCCCCGTCTTTCTATAAAAACAGACAGACGGGGTTTTCACATTTGTTTTTTAATTTTATTTTATTATTCATTAATTACATCAATCTGACACATTTTCATTGTTTCCAGCGCTGATTTATGAGTTTGTGGTGTAACACCGGCGCAGCAGGATGCATCTACTGTAATCTTTAATTCTGGAAAGACAGCTTTTAAAATCAATGCATTGGATACCACACAGATGTCGGTACAAAGCCCGATTAATTCAATTTCATTATCAAATTTTTGTTCTTCCCAGTGAGCCCAGCCAAATGTTGGCTTATCAATGTATGTAGCTCCTTCTAATTCTAATCCTTCTGCAATCTGCCATCCATGTGTACCATAAATGCAATGTTCTACTGGCAATTTCTTGCCCTCTGGAGTATCCAGATAGTCGGTTTGGTGGGTATCTCTTGTAAAAATAATGTTATCTCCATGTTTTTGATATTCTTTAATTTTTTCTTTTACTGCTGGAACAATTGCCTGTGCTTCTTTTGTGCCGAGGTTTCCATCGATAAAATCATTCTGCATATCTATTACAATTAATACTTTGTTCATTTTTTTATTCCTTTTCTAAGATTTTCCAATTCTAAGATTTTCAAACGTTTATTTTATTATACAATTCTTCAATAGATTTGACAAGCTACTCCTTTCTATGTAAAAATAGAGAAAACAGAAGGGAGGAATTTACCATAGAAGTTATTCTTACTTTAGAGAACAGAAATGGGATGCTTTTTAATCATCGTAGATTAAGTCGTGATAAAAAGGTTTGTGAAAAGATTTTAAACTATTCAAAGAAAAAAGAGTTATGGATGAATGAATATTCAAAGAAACTGTTTGCAAATTTAACAGATGCCGAAGTAATTCGAGTAGATGAAGCATTTTTAGACAAAGCACAATCTGTTTGTTTTGTAGAAAATCAGGATATTATGCCATATCTGCCTAAGATTGATACGTTTATCCTTTTTCGATGGAATCGAGATTATCCGGCAGATTTCTTTTTTAAAGTAGATTTATCACAATGGAATTTAATTTCTACAGAGGACTTTGAGGGAACATCTCATGAGAAGATTACAATGGAGGTATATGAGAAAAAATAATTATGAAAAAACAATTAAAATGGCTTACTCTTCTACTCTGCCTGATGTTTTTAATGACAGGCTGTGACGTTGAGGAAAACTTAGGAATTACTTCTGAAAGCAGTCAGACAACTGTACAAAGCAGTCCTTCAGATATCAGCGTTAGCTCAGATGAAAAAAATATTCAATTGGATTCTATACCGGAATATTCCGGTAAACCTTATGTTGTAATTAATGATAATCAGCCATTTTTTACAGATGCAGATTTAACCGAAGAACCATTTGAAAATTATAGTGATTTAGATGAGTTAGGAAGATGCGGAGTTGCTTATGCAAATATCTGTATTGATTTAATGCCAACCGAGGAACGTGGTTCTATCAGTCAGGTCAAGCCAACCGGATGGCACTCTGTAAGATATGATAATGTAGATGGGAAATCTTTATATAACCGCTGTCATTTGATTGGCTGGCAGTTAGCCGGTGAAAATGCAAACGAAAAGAATCTGATTACTGGCACCAGATATATGAACGTTGATGGGATGCTCCCATTTGAAAATATGATTGCGGATTATGTAAAAGAAACTGACCATCATGTGTTATACCGTGTTACTCCTATTTTCGAGGGTAACAATTTGGTTGCATCTGGAGTAGAAATGGAAGCTATGTCCGTTGAAGATAATGGTGATGGTATTTTATTTAATGTTTACTGTTATAATGTACAGCCAGATATTACAATTGATTATACAACGGGAGATAGTTATTTATCTACAGACAGTACATCCAATTCTTCTGCCTCAAATAAAACGACTTACATTTTAAATGAAAATACAATGAAATTTCATACACAGGATTGTCCAAGTGTAAAACAAATGAAGTCTGAAAATTGTAAAGAATATACCGGAAATAGACAAGATTTATTAGACCAGGGATATGAAGCGTGTCAGAAATGTCATCCGTAATGGATATTTACAATGAGTCAAATGGATATTGCAATTCACTACATATAGTATTTATACAGTATGCAAAAAAGACCTAAAGTTAACTAGCTTCGGGTCTTTTTTATTATTGTTGTTATTGGCAGCAGGGGTTTCGATTGTTAATATCTGATTATCTTGGATTCGGTGCTTTACAGTTTACATAATATAATCTTATGTTATTCTGGTGGTTCTGCTTTTAATTTTACCAGTCCACGAATTGCTCTTGAAGTAGTATCCATATAATTCATATTCTTATAACGACGAATCTGGCTTTCTGTAACTCCCATTTCTCTTGCTACCTGTTCTGGTTTCGCATCATAAGCAAACATTGTGTAAGCGCATGAATTTCTAAGACTTTCTGCACTGTACGATGGAATTCCAGCCAGTGTCGTATATTTTTTCATCATACGACTGATATACATTGTATTTAATTTTGTTCCTCTGCTGTTATAGAAAAGGTATTTATTTTCTATTCTCTGTGATAAGTATTTTTCTATGATTTTATAGACATCTTCCGGTACAAAACAGGTTTCTCGTCGTTTTGGTATCCTTAGATATACACCATTATCATAAATCGTAAAATGTTCTGGCATAAGCTCTACTATCTCCGTTGACGATAATCCCATTCGATATAACAATGTAATAATACAGTAAACCATATAATCGGGTTGAGCTGCAATTAACAGCTTATCAATATCTTCTATCGGAACGGAATGAGCAAATTTACTCATTTTTTCAATATGAGGCAGATATGCCGCAAAATGATTTTGGTAATTGTCTTTTATATGATAATATTCTTTATTTTCTTCGATATATGCTGATAATGAATTTAATTCTCTTATCTTTTTGGCAACTGTACTAGGCTGTAATTCTTTTTCATTTATTTTTTTTTGCTGAATGGCGTAGTAATTTTCCACGTCAGAAGCTGTTGTTTCAAGAAAACTTTTTTCGGTAAATTCCAAAAATTCGATGGTATCACTTTGATAAGATGCTGCACTGTTTTGGTTTCTGAAATGAGAAACAAAATGTTTCCAAATGCTTTGCATTTCGGGGTCAAAGAAGTGATTTTTATCGTTTTTGTTATCCATGTGGAAGCTCCTTTCTTTTTTTGTGTGTGGAGGGATTTGTTTTTGTTATATATAATGTTCATACTATAACATTATATTTTTTAATAACATATCCCTTTTATCTTAAATTTCAACCATAGATATAGCGAAACGGATAAAAGGGATTCTTTTTTTATTTACCAGTATCTTCTATATGCTGTCGGATTTCCATTATAATTAATCCGAGAAATTGTGATGCCTTTTGAACGATTTGCAGCATGAATAATCTGGTCATCTCCTATATAAATTGCTACATGAGAATAGTCGCTATAATAAAACACCAAATCTCCCGGCTGTAATTCCTGTCTTGTAATCGGTCTTCCATCTCTCTCCTGCTCATAACTGGTACGTCTTACTGTAATTCCAAATTTCTTATAGATACTCTGAACAAATCCGGAGCAGTCTGCTCCATTTGTCAGGCTTGTACCGCCATATACATAAGGATTCCCAACAAACTGACGTGCATAAGCCACAATATCTGCGCCTACTCCCTCTTCGCTGATAGAACCAATCAGCTCACCATTATCGCTGAATTTGAATTTTACTCCGTCAATTGTTAGGATTCCAGTTGCCATTGCACCACTGCTCTGCAGATAATAGCTCTTATCTCCCATTTCCAACCAGCCTGTCTGCATCACTCCATCACTATTCATGTAATAACGTTCTCCACCAACTGTCTGCCAGCCGGTTACCATTTTTCCAGAAGCATTTAAATAATACCAGCTATCACCGTCTTCAAACCAGCCTTTTTTCATTGCTCCTGTTGTCTTGTCCAGATAGTACCATTCTTCTTCTTCTTTTACCTTCTGCCATCCAGTCTGCATTTCTCCGGTTGAATTAAAATAATACCAAACATTATTAATCCCCACCCAGCCTATGCTAATTTGACCGGATGGTTTTACATAGTATTTCTTTCCATCCGCTTCCATCCATCCGGTCTGCATTGCTCCTGATGACGGATTTAAGTAATACCAGCTACCACCTACTTTAATCGGACCGGTCTGCATGATACCAGAAGTATTCATATAGTACCAGTAATTTCCGGATTTTACCCAGCCTGTCTGCATCACTCCCGAACTGTTTAAATAATAGTATTTTCCAGAAGTTTTAAGCCAGCCTTTTTTCATCATTCCGGTTTCTGTATCCATGTAATACCACTTATTAGAAACCTTTAACCATCCTCCATGAAACACATGTCCGTCGCTATACATGTAATACCGGTTCCCTTGATATTGCACCCAGCCTGTTTTCTTTAACATTGCTCCAGACTCTTGAAGGATGTATTTCTTTCCATATACCGTAATCATTCCGGTCTGCATGACACCATCGCTGTTTAAATAAAACCAATTGCTTCCAGATTTTATCCATCCATTTTTTGCAAGTGCTTTTTGAGATGTTACATAATACCAGTTTGCACCATCTTTTACCCAGCCCACCTGTGTCCGCAGTTCACCATTGGAATTTATATAGTAAAGAGTTCCATTTAAATCTAAAATACGGCTTTTTGTATAAGGTTTACCCTCTTCGTCATAATAATATTCTTTCCCATTTTCTGTAACCCAGCCCGTCTTTTTTGGTCCGGCCAGTGTTGCCTGCTGCTCGCCTTGAATAGTATTTCCTGTCTCTTGTGATTCTCCTAATGCCTCTTCTTTAGAATTTTCATCAGAAGTTTCATCTTGATTCCTTTCATCCCGACTCACTTCTTCTTTCTGACTTACTTCTTCTTTTGATTCTGCCTCTGAATCTGTAGTTTCTGTTTCAGTTTCAGCTCCCTCTGTTTCAGCTTCATTTTCAGCTTCGGATAAATCTTGGGATATCTTCGGTAAGGTTTCACTTGAATTCATTATTTCTTCTTGAACTTCCGCACTCTGTACTTCTCCTGAAAGTGTTTCACCTGCTATCTCTCCAGAAGCATAAACTGCCTGATTCATCAACAATGATGCACTCATAACAAATCCACACAACTTTGTAACCATTTTTCCTCTATTTTTCATAAATCAAAAACCTTTCTTCTTTTCAATTACATTCCGCTTGGACGTTTTAAATAATTCCACGGATTAACATAAGTTCCATTTACCTTCACCCCAAAATGTAAATGATATCCCGTCGCTGCTCCAGTCATTCCTACATAACCAATCACCTGTCCGGCTTTTACTGTACTTCCTTTTTTTACAACCGGACTTGCTATTAAATGCATATAAATTGTATGAATCCCATTTCCATGGTCTATTTCTGCGTAATTTCCCTCTCCATTAAATCCATATCCAGAAGCAACCACCGTACCTGCTGCAACAGCTAAAACACGGGAATTTGCCGGTGCTGCCATATCTACTCCCTTGTGATTCGTAGAGCCGATTCCACCAGGGCTTTCCCGATATCCAAATTCACTTGATACATAAGTAATAGACGGACACGGAAACACCCAGGTATTTAACGTACTGTTTGAGTTACTCTTTTCACCGTTACTATTAATGTAATAACCATCTATTGTACAGTTGCTTGCCATACTACCATCCGAATAAAAATAATATTTCTTTTTATTAATCGTCTGCCAACCTGTTTTCATGACTCCATCACTGGATGTTCCAAGATAATACCATTTTCCAGATACTCTCTGCCAGCCACTCTTCATCGAGCCATCACCAGAACTTCCAAGGTAATACCATTTTCCCCAGACTCTCTGCCAACCATCTCTCATAGCACCATTTCTTCCAAGCCAGTAATATTTTCCTCTCACCTGATGCCAGTATGTACGCATGACTCCATCATCCGCCCCACCCAGATAATACCACTGACCTGAAATTTTTTGCCAGTCATATTTCATTGAGCCATCATTAGAACCACCAAGATAGTACCACTTACCAGACAGTTTTTTCCATCCCGTCTGCATTTCTCCATTCTCTGCAAGGTAATACCACTTTCCCCAAACTTTCTGCCAGCCTGTTTTCATGGCTCCATCATTTCCATGACCAAGCCAGTAGTATCTTCCGGACACTTTCTGCCAATAAGTTTTCATAGAGCCATCTTCTGCGTCTCCAAAATAATACCATTTTCCAGATATTTTTTGCCATCCGCTCTGCATTGCTCCATCATCTGAAAAATAATACCACTTGCCATGTATTTTTTGCAACCCTTTTTTCATTGCCCCATCATTGGCATTTCCAAGGTAATACCATTTTCCCCGAACTTTCTGCCAGCCAATCTGCATCCAGCCAGCCGAAGAGAAATAAAACCATTTTCCAGATATCTTCTGCCAGCCAGAAACTTTGGTTTTCGTCTGAGGATTTATATAATACCAGTTACTGCCCTGTTTATTCCATCCATAAGAAGCTTCCTGTACCTGCAGATCTTGTTCTATCTGTTCTTCTAATTGAATTTTTTCTGTTTCTTTTGGTTCTTCTTCTATATCTTTATTTTGTGCTGAATCATCCGCACTTGTATCATCTGAAGTTTCATTTTCCTTATCATCATCATCTGCATCCCGTTCTTTCTCTTCCGGATTACTCTCTGCGCTATCCCCTGAATTATCTTCGGAATCATTTTCTGAATCATTTTCCGAACCATCTTTGGAGTCCAAATTAATACCATCTTGTCCTCCATCAAATTCTTTTTTTTCTGGTTCTTGTTCTTCTTCAGTATTTTCTTTTTTCTCTCTATTCTCTACAGAACTATCGGACTTATCTTTTTCCAAAGATAAATCCGATTCCTGTTTGAACTCTTTTGTTGCTTCCATGTCCTCAACAGATGGAAGCTCTGCCGCCATAACTGTTGACTGTCCTAAAAGAACAGCTGCACTCAAAGTTACTGCCAATAATTTACTTTGTAATAATCTCTTATTTTTCACGAATGAATTCCCCTCTGTCAGCGAAATGTATTCTCATCAAAAACAATTGTAAATGGACCTTCATTTACCAGAGATACCTGCATCATTGCTCCAAATTCTCCTGACTCCACCACCGAAATCGTTTCTTTCGTTTTTTTGATAATATATTTATATAGTTCTTCTGCCATTTGAGGCTCTCCGGCATCAAAAAAACTTGGCCGATTTCCCTTTCTACAGTTCGCATATAGTGTAAACTGAGAAACAATCAGTACTTCACCCCCGACATCCGTCAAAGATAAATTTGTTTTTCCATTTTCATCCTGAAAAATTCGCAGTTGTACCATTTTCTTAATGTACTGATCTGCAATTTCCTTTGTATCTTCTTTTCCAATTCCTACAAATACAAGAAGTCCCTTATGCATTTTTCCAACGCAATTCC
>ENA-ORUA01000065-ORUA01000065.1-human-gut-metagenome-genome-assembly--contig:-NODE-65-length-105643-cov-5.158152_pt1 | contig 105643 bp, 140 predicted proteins | sample MGYA00242076_ERZ509201 | MGnify/ENA primary metagenome ERZ509201 (study PRJEB26280, sample SAMEA2338863) | human gut metagenome | biome: human gut; feature: human-associated habitat; material: faeces...
CTCTGCCTTTTTATTTATGTCATCTATTTCTTGGCTTTTATCTATAAATAATTCATATAAGGATGTATTAAAATCAGAATTAAATTCGTATTTATTATATGTTGTTTTATATTCTATAATTACTATAATAAAAAAAATAACACCTAATATTAACTATCATATTAAGTGTTATTTCATCATTTAATTAACTAATAATCATTCATTAAAAATTAAAATCCTGCTTCTTTCATATCCTCTTTTAATTGCTCAACAGTTATACCTAATTTTTCTGCCGCTATTTCAGGTACAATAATTTTTGACTGTACAAGATCGTATAGAGTATATACCTTACCTTTTTCAATACCTCTTTCTTCAGCCATTTCTGCAATACCTTCACCTAAATTGCACATACTTGCAACCTCACTTTCTAATTCTTTAGACATTTGAATACCATATTTGATTTCAAGGACTTTCTTTTTTTCATCAGTTTTAATACTATTTGAAAATAATGTTGACAACATACTTATCAATTTGTTTTTTGAATTAATGGTCTTATCTACGTTAAGATTAATCATTATTGTAGACAATAAATCATAACGCCCTAATGCTATATTATCGGTTGTCACAGTATTTGGATACAACACCTCTGGTTTAATTGAATATTTAACAATTGAATCTGAAATTTTTTTGTGTTCTTTATTTTTAGTTGGTGCATTAAAACAAAGCCATATTGAATATACTTTTTTGACTCCATCATAATTATCAGATGTATATTCAATGTCCATTTGCTGAGATATCAACCTTGTAGGGTAAACAATGGCTCTTGTTACTAAATCATATCCTGGGTAGAATGATTTCTGTGCTTCAATATTGATATACATCTTCTGTTTCTCACCGTTTTTTGTTGTGGTAATGAAAACGATGTCAAAATACATTTTGCCCTCACCAGGAATGATACTCTCATTTTCAAGAGTATTAACAGCTTCAGGGCGAACAGAACGACTTGACACTTCAATATCTCCAATAGAATTTACTGTTTCTTCCATAGAACAACCTAAGAATTCGTCAACACATGATATAAGAATATATGCTAAAATATTTTTGTCTTTTAATATTCTTTTAGCATGTTCATCATATTGTGCTTTTGCATCAGCCGAATCTATTTCGTTAGCTAAATAAGTTTCTTTTCTCATATTTTCTCCGTTTCTTTTTGCACAATAAATTAATTACTTAATTCTTCAAGTTTTTGCATTAGTTGCCTCAACTTGATGTAATCCAATGAACTTAAAGATTTTTTCTTATTAGATAAATATTTTATTTTATCCTCAAGAACATCAAGAGAAGCTTTTATTTCAGAGGCTTCTTTAATCTTTTCATATTCTACTTTATCAATTTGAGTATTTTTCTTTTGTTCTTTAAGTTCTTCAATTTGTTTTTGAAGTTGTTTTTTCTCAGCTTCTACTGTTTTTTTGATAGACTTCATAGATTCAAGTTCATTTAGTAATTCTTCCTTGCTTTTTTCATCAGTTGAAACTTCGCTATTATTTTCCTCTTTTTGAAGTTCTAATTGATTTATTTGTTTTTTTAGTTCTGCTATTAATTCATCTTTTTTGTCCATACCAACCTGAGCCTGAGTTAGAGAATCTGAAATACGCTTAATTTCTTTTTCCTGTTCTTGATATTTCTTCTTAATTGTTTTTAATTCTTCGTTATCAACAACACCATTATTGTTTTTTATTAAATCAACAATTTGCTGTTGAGAATGTTCATTTAATGATGCTAATCCTTCAGCATCATCAAGTTTTATATTACCATTGTCAAGCATATCACTCAACTCAGGAATTAATTTTTCAGTAGATAAATATTTTCGAGCCATCCTATCGCTTACATCTAAATGTTTTGCAATTTTTTTACTCAATTCCGTTGCTTTTATACCACCTCGCATACTATATAGCTCTTTGAGTCGTAAAACTTCCCATCGTTTAACTTGAACAGAAGTTTCTCGTACATCGTGATTAGCAGAAATTAACATTATTTCTTCGTCTATTTCATCCAAATTACCTTTTTCAATTTTACAAGGTATCCCTGTTGGAAATAGTTTTTTATAATCTGCTTCTTCCATAGAACAAATGGCATTATATCTTCTTTCACCCGATACTAAACGATATGTATTAGTATCGAGGTCATGGATAACCGACAAGTTGTGCCTTAATCCATTTAATAATATACTATCCCTTAATTCTTCAATATCATCTTGGGAGTATTGAGAGTTCTTATCGTTTTTTCTGATTTTTTCTTTGGGAATAAATTGAAAATTATATTGGTTGTCTGAATTTATATTATTTATAATATCATCAGCGCTATTACTGTTTACACCACCTAATTGAAAATTCATTTTTTTTGCCATATAATCCACTCCTATCTTTTTAATTCTTTTTATTGATAAAATTCATTAAGGTTTTCATATGAGAACTATCTATTATTTCAAGATATTTAGCTAATTCAATGTAATCCTGAACAGCATTACATTTTTTATCAAAATCAAGTATTCCAACATACATAGTGTTGGCTTGCTTAATAGATTCTGTTTTTCTAATAGATATAGGAATAAAAGCATTGTTTAGTTTCTCTTGATAAAGGTCGAACATTTGTTTATATAATACTGTTCTATTTTCCACTTTTACCATAAATACTCCTTTGAAATTAACATTCAAAGAATATTGACGATTCCAATTTTGAATTTCCTTTGTAAAATTAATAATACCATCGTATGAAAAATTATCATTCTCAATCGGAGTAATGATATCGTCAATGATAAATAAAGAACAAGTTATCAAATTTGTGTTATATGGTGAATTATCTATTAATATATAATCATAATCATTTTTTATAAACTCCATATTTTTTCTAAATATTTGTCCTACTATTGCCGACTTACTTGCCTCATAAATATCATAAACAAGTTGTTCAAGTTGCTTTTCTGCTGGGAAAAGACTTATATTCTCATTTGTTGTTTCTACAATAAATTCTTCTACACTACGTTTACTAAATTGCTTTTTACAGAACAAATGTTTGTATATCAAGCCTTGCTCCTGATAAGCTGGACACAAAACTTTTGTTGTATTTGCTTGGGGGTCTAAATCCATTACCAAAACTTTATATCCAGCACAAGCTAATATTTGTGCGAGTGTAAGAGTTGTAGTTGTTTTCGCTACTCCACCTTTTGAGTTATTAATTGAAATTGTCTTTGCCATAAAATCCACCTTTCATTATGTTTTTAGTATATTTACATACTATCATTTTGTTTAGTGAAATTCAATCTTTTTTAATGAGTATATGGAAATTTTTAGGAAGTCACTTCCAAGATTTTACAAATATATAGCATTTTTCAAAAACTTATAAATTGATTTGATTTAAATATAGAAATTTAGGAAGTTACTTCCATAATTTTAAAATATAAAAATAATAACATAATTTTTGATTGATTTATTGGAAGTCACTTCCTAAAAAATTATAATAGTAACATAAAATACTGCATAAATAATTTTTGAGAATTGTTTTTATTTTATAAGATTAATATTAAATTATTTTAAATGATTATATATTTTCAAAAGTAGGAAGTGACTTCCAAAAATAAATACCAATTAAAAATCGTAAAAAATAGGGTATACACCAACAAAATAATGTTGACATATACCCTATTTTTAGATAAACTTATAATAATAAAATATTATAGGTGGTTAATATGCATACAATATATAATAATATGATATTCTCAAATAATGAAGCTGTAAAGCTTTATAAAATGATAGAACACTTAAGCCCTGATATAGATATTTCAAAACCAATAGAGAGTAAAGATATAATGAATATAATAAAAGAATTATCTCAGCAAGGTTATAAATTCCCTGAACAAGATACATTCTTTTATAATCTTAATAATAAATATATATTATATAGATTTAGAAATAATGAACAATTTAAAAAAGATTGTAAAATATATACATTTTCAACACTTGGTTGGAATGATAATTATACTTATCTTAGAAATGATATAAACAATAATTTTATTTGTGTTGGAGGAAAATAAAATGGAATGCAAACCATTAGAATTAACAAATTGGATAGCAGAAAAATTTCCGAATTGTTGGGAAATTTTAGAAAAAATAAGAAATGATGAGAGTGCTGATTGGGATAAAAAAAGATGTTATATCCCAATTGGGGAATGTATGTCATTATTAGACACAAGTAGTATAAAATGTGCATATATTGGACAAATTATGGCTGCAACGGCTTCATGGAGAATACATAAGCAAATATATCAATTTTCTTCCGAAATGGAAGAAATGCTCATGAAACAAAATAATAATAAAGATACTATCGTGCCAGTAGATGTCTTTGATAATCTACCGTACCAATGTATTTACATCAAATTAAGTCAAGAGAACGAAAATGATGGCTTTTTCGTTCATTTTGATGATGATGTTACTGCTAAAAGACTAGAACTAAGAATATTACTTGTGGATAAAAATAATGTTTGGAAAGCACTGTTTTTGTCTATTGAAAAAGGCAAGACATTACAAGAGAATGCAACAAAGCTAATTGAGGAAACCGAAAGAATGAAACGTGCCTCACACATTGAATCTTCTTTCGATAAAGAAGATTTAATAAAAAATTATATAGATACAATAAAACCATATTTACAGTTGATTTTATACATTTGTTCTGAAAACAAGGAAATAGAAGAGAATCCAGAACAGAAAAAAATTACAAGAAAGCCAAAGAGTAAAGAGTTCATAAAAGATAAATTTAGAGAGGTGCAAATTTGGGATTTAGGGCTACAGACCACAGAAATAATTCGTAAGTATAACAAATCTCATATTAATATAAATAAAATAGAAAATAATGAAGTCCATACAACAAATAAAAGTGGAACACCTAAAAGACCACACAGTAGGAGAGGACATTGGCATCACTATTGGAAGGGTACTATTGGAACAGATGAAAGAAGACTTATATTAAAATGGGTTGCGCCTACATTTATCCATTCAGGAACAACAGCAGTACAAGTTAATATAATACAAAAATAGTAAAAAATAGGGTATGTAAATTATCTACATACCCTATAAAGATATAAAATATCTTTTTTGAAATATAAAATTTGTTTCAATACATCACATGTTGTTGTTTAATTTTTAATGTTTTTAAAATATAAAACGTGTTTCAATACATCATTACATGTTATTGTTTATCTCTGTATTTAAAAATAGCACATAATGATTTAATTGTCAACAATTTTTATAAATAATTAGTAAAATATATAATTAAAATAAGTTTCACGTGAAACTTGAAATGATAATAACGGTAGATAAGGGAATATTGATGAAATTATATATTAGAATACTCCCTTATCTATTGTGTAATTAAGTTATTTGTGTATAAATGAATGGTTATCTCTGTTCTATAATTTGTATAGGCTCATTCATGACATCTCTAACCGAAAAATCTTTGTCCATTTCTTTCCCTTTGTACAACGGATATCCTTTTGTTTCCACCATATCAATACCATATTTTTCGCAAATACGAATTATTTCTTCTTCATTATACGACATTTAATTTTCTCCATTCTGTTATCTAATAATTATTTTACTTACTGTACATTTTGTTTATTCTTGTACTCATCAGAGTTCATAATATCTGCCACAATATCTCTTAAATATGTGTAACCCATTCTAGCTTGAATAACTTCTTCACTTTCTGGGTCACGTCCGAGAAGTACGTGATAGCAGTTGATAATAAAATCTCTCGTGTGTTTAGCTTTGTATTCGTCTGAGTCCATTAAAGCTCTATCTAAGTCTGATAAATCGCAGTTAAATGGTCTGTCAATTATTGCATTTGAATAAGCTTCTAAACCACTAGGGTCTGCCAATCTTCCTAAATGTTCTATAAAACATGTTGTTACACAAATATTTGCTTCCTGTCTTGTCATAAGTCCTTCCTCACTTTCGTTATTATTATTATTATTGTTTTCAATTCCATCAATTATATTTTTAATCCATTGTGCATAAACAATGTTTGTATCAACGTGGTCTGCTACTCCTGCAATAGCTTCTGTGCTTGTATACTGCCAAATATCGCAGTTGTAAGGTGGATTGTTAAAATCAGAATTATTAAAATATGCTGCAATCCATAAATGCTCTATACCGCTTAAATCGAGATTTCTTGCGTGATTAAGGTCACAGTAAAGACCTGCTGTATAGCCGTTATCATTCATGGCAGAAATAAATCTTTTAGCCCAGCTAACAACTAATTCTCCATTGGCTAAGTCTTCAAAACCATTTCTTTCCTTATAGTCAGAGTTTTCTAAATCCCACCAAATGCCTAATTGTGGATTTTTACCTGCTACACATCTTAAAGCATGTGCGATTTCACTTTCTAAATTTTCTTCATTAATTGCATAAGAAAAAATGTAAGTTCCCCACGGTTTGTTTAAAGCTTCTGCTTGAGCAACAAAATCCTCAAACGCCAAATCATCTTGCGATTTGTTATCATCGCCTACACCCAATCTAAAAATAAAGCCATTAACGCCACTGTTAATGGCTTCTGCAAGATTAGCACCCTTTTGATAATTGGAAATATCAATAATTTTGTACATAATTAAAATTCTCCTTTCAATTTTGAAAAATGTATATAAAAATAAGAAGTTGTTAAATTAACCAACTTCTTTAATAATCTGTTCTTTCTGTTTTTCTGTAATCCATTTCTTTTTAACCGCTTTATCTAAGATTGAAACATTGTATTCGCCAGTGTATTCATCGTATGAATTTGTATAAATCCTCTTAATTGTTGTATACATACTAATCCTCCTCACTTTCTTCTAACAAATCTCCTAAGACAAGTGTATCAATCGTATCTTCTAAAGCTTTTAGTCTTAAAGATGTAGTATCTATATCTTTAAGGTTTAATATAGCAACTCCATCTTCAATGCTTAAGCTCTTTTTACTTTTATTTATAAATATATTCATAACATCACCATTTTCGCTTATTGTTTCAATTCTTTGTAATGCTTCATCATTTAATTTTTCAAATATATCTATAGCTTCTTTCGCAGATGCTTGAAATTTTATATAAATATTTGTTGTTTCTATTATGTTTTCTAAAACACTTCCATCGTTAAATTTTACTTTTTCCATATTAAATACTTCCTTTCTTTTTCTAAGTTATTGTGAATAAACTGCGTGGAAACATCGCAGTTAGATTGAGTACAACATTACTTAAAGCTTCTGTCGGTCTTAAAGTTAAATTATGCGAATTATAATTTATATTACACATTACCGCTTTATTTAATGGCATCCATGCCGAATTTAAAGCCGATATAACACCGAGGAAAACACCTTTGGTTGGTGTTACATTTGTTGGTAGTACTACAATAGTTTTGTTTGTTGCTGTTCCGCCATATTCTGTCAAATTTACATTCTGTGCAGAAATTTCTAAATATATAGCAACTTCGTTGTACCATAGAGTGCAATTTGTTCCAGTAAGTTTATTCCATGTACCACTGGCATACGCAAGCGTATTAAGACCTTTAACTTTAACATCTGCAACAGTACCATTTGTATTAACTGCAATAGTACCATTTGTAGAACCAGTAGCAATACTTCTTACACCAGTATTATAGAACGTTGTATTAGAAAGTCCTATTCCCGTTCCTGCACTATAAGTTGTATTGGTGTCTGTAAATTTAGCATTGGCTGGTACATCTGCATTTACTGTATGTTTATTAACTGTAGAGGCATTACCAGCAAAACCACCATCTGCCGATAACACACCTGTCTTTCCATTAAACTTTAAAAATTTGTGTGAACCGTCTGAGTTATTACTAAAAATTCTTATTATGTCATTGTTGTATGCGTCTATCTGATATGTTGTAGCACCATCGGGACTCTGTATTTCTAAATTACCGCCCTCACTATCTACCCACGCACGAACATACCCCTTGCTATAAGTCGGATTGGTTACTTTAATTTCACCGTTAGAGGATTTGGAAGTAAGTTCTTTCCACAGAGTCCAATCAGAAGCATTTATTCTTTGTCTAAAATATATCTGATTATTTGTTGTAAATGCTATCTGATGTATAACTGTACCTGCGACACCTTGAGTAGAATTATACCCATTATTAAACACTTCTAAAGTTCCCCATATACCACCATTAATGTACGAATTAGCTATACCTGTAGAACTTCCATATGTATACACACCTTCAACAGTCGCATTATTAAAATCATTATTAGGAACAGAGCCCATCCTCTTACGATAAGATGTAATAATATTATCTCCTGCATTGTCTTTAACAGCTTTAGTTGCCGTATCAGCATTGCCTGTCAGATTTCCTCGTATACCATCTTGTGCATTAATATAATCAGCTTCTACACAATGTACCCATACGTTATCCCATTTTTTATCACTATGTCCTAAATCAATTAGTCCATTTTTATTTGGGATAATATCACCAGTTATAGTTCCACCACTTAAAGGTAAATAATCTTCATACGCAGGGGAATAAGCTGTTATTTTATTACCTTTTTCTAACTTTATATCAGTAAAATACACCTCATACGCCGATGTTGTACTACTTACCCCTAACATTAAATTAAAAGTATTTATATCACTATTAGGCGATGTGAATGTTACATTAATTAATGTATCTGTTGTATTTACAATAAAATCTTTCCAATTTTGTGCTGAAATCGTTTTATCTATTAACCAATGAATACCAAGTGTAAATGTTTGATTGTCTTTTGAACCTTTTACTCTTGCGCTTATAGTATATTGAGTGTTTTTTTCTATTAGTATTCCTGTATTTTGGCTTATTCCTTGATGTAAAGCCGTTCCAGTTCCTTTAATGTGACACCACTTTTTACCATTTAAAGTGACATATTCTCTTGCAGATGGCAGTCCCCAGTTTGTCCAACATGATGAGAAAACACCGTTCCCTTGCGCAAAATCACCATTTCTAACAAGATTTCTGCCACCGATTTTTAGATTATTGAAATCTTCTATACTAACAGCCCCAATGTTTGCAGGTGTCAAATTTATGTTTCCTGTTCGATATGCGCTTTCGTTTGAACCTTTTACGCCTGTGACTGCACCAGTTTTTAAATTATTTAATGTAGTTTTATCATCAGGGCTCATTAAACCAGCGGTAGAAGTAGTGGCATTTGCATAGGTGGTATTATTATCTGTCAGCGCAATGGTAGTATTGCCATTTTGATTCATTGTAAATGCACCTTTGTTTATACCATTTTGTGTAATAGTAACAGTTCCATTGCCAACTGTAGGAATACTTGGTTTATCAGATAAATCATTATAACTGCCAGTAAAAGCAACAATTTTTAGATCAATAAACCATTTTTTAATTTTTCCTAAAGATACAGATAATTTCTCGCCAGTTGTAAGATTTTCACGAGTGGAAGCGGTGGTAATGGTGTTAATAGTATTACTAGCATCACCAGTCTTATCTAACTTGTCAGTCACTTTATTCCATGTTGCAATAATAGTAGAAGTAATACCATCTAAAACCGATTTGTTAGAGTGAGTATGTTTCTTAGCATTTGCATCGTCATAATTAGTTTTATCTTCTTTACAAAGTAATCCATCTACAGATTGTGTGGCTTTTGGAATAGCGTTTGCTGAAATAGCAACCCATGATGTACCACTGTAACGATAAGTATAGTCAGTATCTTTTACATTTACAGTCCATCCGTCTTGTGGATTTGGATATGTTTTTATAATATCAGCATAAGTAGCAACCGACTCTTTCCAGTCAATATTACTTTCTAAAGTAGAAAATTTATTATCAATTTCATTTTTCGTATATTTATCATTCCAATTATTTTTATTTGAATTTATGATATTTTCCACAGATATAGCTTTATCATAAGCTATTTTGACTGCGTTGGCAGTAGGAGCATGAGTAGTAGAAGTAGATGAAATACTGTTTTCAAGTTCATTTGTAAGAACAAAATAATGACTATCTAATTTATTTTGCAAATCATTTGCTTTATCATTTGCATTTTTAGCAGCATTATTAGCATTGGTTATAGCTGTTGCTGTATCAGCTTGCCTTTTTGTTTCTTGTGTTTTTCTAGTATTTTCATTTTTTACACGTTCAGCTTCAGCATTAGATCTATCTGTTTCGTTAGAAATTCTTGTATTCTCATTAGTTTGACGAGTACTTTCATTTTTTTGACGTGCCGTTTCGTTAGATTGCCTATCTGTTTCGTTAGAAATTCTTGTATTCTCGGCAGAAACACGATTTGTTTCATTGGTCTGTCTTTGAGTTTCATTAGACTTTCTAGTATTTTCGTTCATTATTCGTTCATTCTCATTAGAGACCCTAGTATTTTCAGCAATCATTCTATTCTGCTCATTAGTTTGTCTAGTATTTTCCTGTTTAACACGAGTATTTTCTGCATTTATTCTATTCGTCTCATTTTGTTTTCTGGTATTCTCATTACTAATACGAGTGTTTTCGTTACCAATTCTACTTGTTTCATTAGATTTTCTAACTTCTTCGTTTGTTTGTCTAATCTTTTCATTTTCATTTACAAGTTTATCTAATTCTTCAACTTTAATAATAAGTTTACTTAATACATCAAATTCAGTTGAACTTGTGATATCGCCATTATTTAACACCGCTTCATGAACACGAGCAGCAAAAGCAATAGTACGAGTCCATGTGTTATCCTTTTTATTTCTTAAAATAAATTGTAAATTTGCACTACCAGAAGATATACACATATTTTCATCAAAAACTAATAAGCCTGTACCATCATTATTGATAGTGCAGGCTTTAAGTACTTTATTTCCATCAGCTTTCTTTTCAGCTATGTATAATTCATAATCGGTGGAATTTAATATTATTGGAATTCCATCATCACAAAAATGAACATTGTATTTACGAGTATCTTTTTCATTTTGAACAACGCAAATTCTAGTAATATTTTGATTATGAAAATCCATCCATAATTCTTTAGTAGTTAATGCCAAGAAATCACCTCCGTTCTATAATGCGTTTTACTAATTTTTCTTTTCTTTTGACATAGCTTCTTCATATTTTTCTTTATCTAATTTAGCCTGTTGTATAGTCATTTGATTTATTTCCATATAGATATCTTTAATGATATTTTCTAAAATAAAGGCTGGTAATTTCGAATTATTAATAGTACTTATAATAGCATCTTTAGTATCTTCCATAATCATAGTTATTGGTTTTTCCATATTATTTTTCCTCCAAAAAAGTCAATATATTGTTGATATTTTGTATAATTTTTTCATCTTGAACAATAAAAGACGACTTATTATTTGAGCTTATAATGTTTCCGTCTTTATTTAATTCAGAAAAGGAATAAGATAACCTTATTCCTTCTTGAACTGGCATATAATTAAAATTAGTTATTTTTTTAAATGTCTCCATCAAATTTCCTCACTTTCAATATCAATCGTATTCATTCGCATATTATCTGTATCTTTTTGTCTACATTTAATTTCCCAGTCAAATTTAACACTAGGGGAGTTACTTTTAATTACAAAATAATCTTCATATTTCTCTGATACATACACATTATTATTACCATAAACTTGCAAAAATATATAATATTCAGTATTTTCAATAATAGTTTCCTTAAAAATATCATCTAAATAAATATAACATTCACAAAATTCATCAGTTTCTCCACTCCCAATATCTCCAAAATAAGGAGTAGTCGTTTCATAGGCGGACATAGTGACATCTCCAAAATGCTCAGTTTTAACAAGTCTTGCTTTTGTATTGCCTGTAACATACAAACCTCCATCTACTCGTAAATTACCACCTATAACAATAGCTTGTTCTTTATTATCATTTACTAAACCTGTGTTTATCCATACCCAAGTATCGGTAGTGTTGTATCCAAGAATTGCTAATTTTCCAGCAGAAGATCCCTTTATAGCAACATGTCCGCCGTTAACGTTTATATTATTAGAAGCATTTAATTGTCCACTAATATCTAAATTTTGACTTATAACGCAATCACCATTTACATGTAATTCTTGTGGGGCTTCATTTGTTCCTATGTGAACATCTCCTTTAAAAACCCCTTTTCCTTCAACAGTAAGAGTGTCAAAAATGTTACACGAACCAAACATATTTATAATAGGTTTAGTCTCTAAAGTATTATTTCCTATAGTTATATTTCCAATAATATTTACATCAGAATATTTATTTTTATTTCCAATATTCACAGTTCCAATAGCACTGACTACCGAAGGCTTATCTTTGTTGCCTATATAGCAGTTCCCGATTAAATGTAAAGAACCTGGATTAGCATCATTTCCAATAATTACACCCTTATAGAAAACACCATTACCTCTAACACTTAAGTTTCCACCAGTCCAACTATTTTTACTTGTGGCTTCTACATTTAATGTGCCATTAGCATTGAATACAGGTGTTCGATTACCTATCATTAAATTAGTGCAATATACATTTCCTTCATGTCCTACACTAAATTGATGTGGTAAATGATATTCTCCACGAATATTTTCAAGACTATTAGGGTTCTCTGTAAAAATACTTCTAGCCCCTGCAAACATAGCCCAACCACCAGAAGAATGTATTCCTACATTCGCTATTTCCTGAGATGTGTTGTTTTCTAAACCAATAATTTCTATTTCTTTTTTTTCTGAATTATCATATTTTTTATATTTGACAAATGTAAAACCAGCGATTGTTGATTGTTCTCTAATTTCACATGCTCGTGCAATTAATTTACCATCTTTAGTAATTTCGGCGAAAATATTATCACGATTACCTATAAATAACTTTCCACCCTCAATAACAGGAGAATTGATATGTGTTTCATTAATACTTGTTCCGTCATATCCTAGACGTTCTATAAGTTCAAGACCTTCTATTTCGGCACGAGTTGCAGTAGAGGCAAAAACTTGATTTAAAAAATTCAATAATGTTTGATAAGAATTATAATATTTTTTCCAATGGGTGTTATAAGTAGTTCTTGAGTAATTACCAGTATCAGGCATATTATAAGTGCTTGTCATATCATTTAATATTACCTGACACATTGTTTTTATATTAGAATAATAAGATGTATAGTTTTTATATTGTTGCGACTCATTTATATTTAAAGTTGTACTTTTGGAATTACTTCTATCAAGATAGGTAGCGTCTTTATAAGCAGTAACAATAGTAGTATAATTTTGCTCTTCCTGTTGATATTTTTCTCTTAATTGTATTTTTTCAACAGGTGTTATCTTATTATCTGCACTCATTTCAGATATACTATCAAGAGACTCTTGAGCTTTTTTATTTGCTTCATTTGCTGAACTTTGAGCATTATCAACATTCGTATTTGTTTTATCTTGGATTTGTTTAATAATAAGACTTCGTTGTGTATAATAAGAATTAAATTTATTTTTATAATCAGCGACTTTATTTGTGTTTAATTTTGTAGATATAGTTAAATCCTTTAATATGCTATTTAATAATGTTATTAAGTTATTATAATTAGTGGTGTAATTTGTATAATCTATATCTAAATCTTTTGCGATAGCTGTATATTTAGTGTATTCTTGTTTGATATTATCTTGTGTTACAATTAAATCTCTTTTTTCACTAGGAGTTATTACACTATCAGATACAGCTAAATTTGCTGTTTCATCAGCAATATCGGCTAATTCTTTAGATTTTGTGTTGATTTTTGTTGCAAGATCAACGTTTTTTGAATAGTAATCGTTTAATTTAGTATATATATCTAAAGTAGATAATATAGTGTTTTCATTTAGTTTATCTTCATCTAATCCACAATTACATATTTCAGCTTCTAAGGTACTATACGAAGCAGTATATTTTGTGACAACACTATCTGTAGAAAGATTAAATACTTCAGCAAGTTCTATATTTTTAGAATATTCATTCTGAATTTTATCCCACTCATATTTCATATCCAATTTTTCAGACGGAACAAGAGTATAGGAGTCGTTCATATCATCTAATGTTTTATTAACCCCGTTTAATTCTTCTGTAAGACCAGAGATGTTTGAAATATTAGGAGAATTAACATCGTCCCAAGAAATAGAAATGCCTGCGCCCATACAAAGATTTCCATTTTCATCAATGTACATCATTTTTTTAGTAACAACAGTATCATCAACAATAGTTTGTTTTTGAATAGTAAAAGCGTTTGTTTGTTTATCGTCTGAACCATTTGTAGTAATAACAAGACCATTTTCATCAAAAGACATACTATTATTTGCATTATATATACCAACTTTTTCACCAAGAATAATTTTACCTATGATTGTATCAGCGATTAAACCATAGCTTTGTACTTTTTGTTTTGTAACTGGGTCTATATAATAAAATTCACCAATACCACATTTCATAGTTTTAAAATTATCGGTAGTTAAATAAACACCATTATTAATAATTTTTATTTTTCTAGAGTCATATTCATTTTTAAATTCATCCCACATCTGAGCCAATAAACCATGTGAATCCATTACTATACTTTGATTGTTTGCATCGCTTACCATACCAAGTGTATCAATAAAACCTTGTTGAGTCCAGTTGTCTAATATTAATGAAGTTGCGTTATTTTTTTGGGATTGTTGTTGAATATAAGAAATAGTAGTAGAAAGAGAAGAAGCCTGTTCAAGAATTGATTGTGTATCAGTTGTAATACCATCAACTTTACTAAGATTGCTAAATTCTACATTTATTTTTGATAAATCAGAAAAATCAAAACTATAAGAAATTAATCTAAGCCTATATATTTTTTCATCAGCTTCTAAACGAAGCCAATTACCTAATTTAAATCTACTCCATAATGGTTCAAAATCTTTCATAACCATTAAATTGTTTATATCAGCAGTAAGTGTATAGCTTATTTCACTTTGTTTAGAACATTCTTTTTTTGCTGCTTCAATTAATTCTTTAGCTCGATTTATAACTTCTGTATCAGATAAACCATCACTAATGTAATTATCATTACTATAAGTATCTTCTCTAAGATATGTACATAGTTCAACATAATTTGAACCAAAAAATGTTTTCATGTCTACTAATTTTTGTTTTTCTGTCATTAAAGCTAAAGTATTGTTTATTTCTTTTTTTACATCGTCAATTTCCTTTTCTCGAACTACAATTTGTTTTTGTATTGCGATTAATTTATCATAATATTTTTGATAAATTTCATTATATTCAGTTTCGGTTTGGTTATTATCATTTAATGCTTGAGATTTCATATTTATAAGAATATCGACAACATCTTGATAAGCAGATTGAAATCCACTCAAACGTTGAAGAGAATATTGCGACCAATCATATTCTATATCTTTTACTTCGCTTTTCCCAAGTGTTTTAGCAATTTTTTGCTCAATATATGTTTGATAATCAGTATTTGTTATAGTTATATTACGTTTATTGCTTGTCGCAGATTCATCTGTGCTAAGATTAGTAACAGTAAAACTACCGTTCCATATTTTAGTAGAAGCATTATAATTACCATTCAATGAAAATGAAAAATGACCTGTATCAATTTCTAATTTTGCTAATGCTTTTATTGAATTTTCAATAGTAATTTGTGAAAAAACTGTATTTTTAGGAAATGCAATAGTCTCAATTTGAATTTTATCTAATTCTTTTTGAGCTGTTGAATCATTCTTAATATCAACCGTAGGAGCCATGCTATGTTCTAACTCTAATTGCCTAGTTAAAGAGGTGTAATATTGAGATGTTAATGCTTCATATTCGGGTTCTAGTTCTTTTAACTTTTTACTGTAATCATCCACTTTTTCGGCTAATGATGTAGACATATCAGATTTCATACCTTCAGTTATGTTTATAATATAACCATTATTCATTGTAAGATAAGATACGGCGGCTGTGATATCATCATCACCACCAATAATTTTAAGCATATTTTTTACTTCATCTTTATTTGTTTGTAAGTTAATGCTATTAGCTAAATTTTCTTTAGAAATAAAAACAGTAGTATCATCACCATATCCTTTAATAATATTATCAGCATTATTACACTTGGGACATATCATTTTATAATGACTTTCAGAAGAATCGAAACGCTTTTTACAGCTAGGGCAATAATTTAACAAATCATAACAATTAATGGTTCGTGTAAGACTATCAAATACAAACAAACAATCATATTCTTCTGCTAAATCTCCCGTCATAAAATCGTAGATAGAAGTTCCATCTATGCTAAATGCTCTTGAAATTCCCCTTAATGTCGGGGCTACGTAACCAATCTTATAATGAGGGACTTTATCTAAAATTCTGTTTAAAATGCTTGTCTTGGCATTGGTTTCATCATAAAATACAGATATTTTATAATCATCCCTCGATATATCACTTTCCGTATTAATTTCAATATCTCTTAAAATACGTTGGCTAAGCTCTGCTTCACATAAAGATTTACCCGTTATAGTTTTCTTTGTGGAATCTTCATCATCTATTGAAACACCGATTTCATATTGCTCTTGGAGTTCAGGTATATAGATTATTTTATTATCTTTTATTTTGTTCCATAAAGGATTTTCAACACCATTTTCAAATTTATAAACTTCACAAGAAAATTCTTGACAAGAATTAAAATTAAACGTAGGATTGAATGCTTGAACTCCCTTGATGCTTCCTAAATTATGTAATGATTTATTTCTTAAAATAAAGGTAGGAAGCTCCACTTTATTATTAATATCAAATTTAAACATGTATTACATACCTACCTTTCGTATAAAATTATATGTTAAAGTTATTTGACAAGCTAACGAGAATGTTAGCTTATTAACTCTATTATCATATGTATTAGCTAATCTAAAATAAGCATAGTTAAAATCATCATAAAGAGTGGAATGAGTAGAAGAGGAGAGAGAAGAAGTGATAATTTGAGTATCCCCAGACATTTCAATAACTTCACCTTGTTTACAATTATTTATAACTGTATATCTATTTTCAATACCATTACAAATTGAAAGATTTCCTGCTTCAAGCAATTTTATTTGAATATGGCAATATCTATATCCAACTTCGTCTGAGTCATCTAATAAAACAATTGGTTGATTTTTGGCGACAGTAAATGTTTTGGTGATGTCATCTGTGCAAACATAAGGTTTGTTGGTGGCAATAGTAAGTTCTAATCCATATATATATCCTCCAATTTTGATCTTTGTTGCATTAATCATAGCTTCAAAACATAAATCGTCATAATCTTCTTCAATTAGTTTAAAAGTATGAAAACCATCTTTTCTATTAAGCCATCGCATTATATTACTTAATTCTCTTGGATTTATTTCACCCATTTTATGACAATTTTCTAATTTAAACACTTGTATCTTAGTTGTAATGCTTTCACTATACTGTGCGGCAACAACTTTCTCAACATCTGAATTGCTATTTTTTATAGTTGTAAATTCAATATTACTACCAATAGTGTTATCTTCTTCAAAATTATCCAAAGATAAAATATATAAACCAAAGTCGTCAGAATGATGACCATTGAACCAAAATGTTTTACAAAACATAAAAGTCTCCTCCTTCCACATTTATTTTTATTATTTTATTTAATTTTTTTCTTATATAATTCATTTAGTTGTGTAAATGTTTTATTTAATTGCATATATTCAGCTTTGCAAATTCTAAGACTAGATATTAATTCAGTAAATACTCTTTTCTGATTTTTAAGATCTTGTAAAAGTTTTTTTGTTTCGGATATTTTGTACATATCCACTTCTTTCTGAATTTTGTTGACCTTTTTATTTAAATCATCAAATTCCTTATTTCTCTTTTTGATTAATTGAATAAGTTCTTGTCTTGATAAATTATCATAAATCATATATTCTTCCTTTCATAAATAAACAGCCCTTTAACCAGTTGTGTTGAAGGGCTGTTTATTTTTATAAATACTTAAACATACTTATACACTTCTTTTTCTGACCTTCCCCTTAATTGGTCAATAGTAGAAGCCTTTAACATCTTTTTAGTTTTTGCGTCATTTGCAATAGTATATCTCAACTGTTGTGCAAATTCTTTAGGGTCATTTACATCATTAACAGTTACTCCACCCATATCTATTGCATAAGTAACGGTAGTGGGGGCAGAAATATTACTATTAGTTGTTACAGGAGTTGGAATGGAATTTATATTACTATTTATAAAGTTATCTTTTGACAAGTTATATAATTGTTCATACATTCCATTATTAAACGACAATTCGTTGTTATCTACTGGTAAAAGAATTGTTCCATCACTAAGTTCGATAGGCTCAGACATATCCTTATGGGTATAAGAATATGCAACAGGTGAGTTATTTGTATCAGTATTGGCTGATTCTAAACGTGGTATATCAACACGACTCTCTGTAATATCTTTCTGAATTGGAGAACCGAGCATGTCCTTAGGTTCTTTTTGAATTGGCGATCCAATTCCAAGTTCATTATTTGAGTTATTATTTTTATTTCCATTTATAGCTTCTGTAAGATCTTTTATAGAGTTATTTATATCACTTAATTCATCTTGAGTTGCTTTTTTAATTGTATCGTTCAAATCATTAACAGCACTAATAGTATTTTTAATAGTATTATTTACGCCATCAACCTTATTATTTAATACAGTAGTATCAACATCAATATTATATTGTTTCTGGGTAGATTCTTTTTCCATATTGGAAATAAGATTTTTAATATTTGTTGTAAGACTGTTTATAGCTTCATTGGTTTTACTATAATTTTGACCAATGGCAGATGTAGATGTATTTAGATTTGAATAAGAGCTACCATTATTATATATTGAGCTAATAGTATCACTTAGATCCAATCCGCTATTACCACTTAATTCTTTAAGCGTATTAATAATAGCAACAGAGCTAGAATTTACTTCATTTACAATATCAATTAAATTCTGGTCGATATTTTGAGTCATATTGTCAATCATATCAGAAAATTCATCCTGAAGATTGTCAAGCTGTTTTTGCCTATCAGACTTCATTTTTTCATATTCTGTTTCCTGTAAATCTTTTTCAGCTTCTTCGATACTAACTTTTAACTCTTGAATTTTCTTAAGATTTTCTTCACTATCGTCATTCATTTGAGTTAAAGCTGTTTTTTGTTTATAAAGCTTACTCAAATTAGCAGTCTTTTCAGCAATAGATTTTTGATATTCATAAGCATCAGACTCTTCGTCCATTTGCTCTTTTTTCTTATCAATTATCTTTTGTATATAATCAAGTTGTTTTTGATAACCATCTTTGACCAAGTCTTCAACAGCCTTTTTCTCATCTATAACAGATAAATATGCTTCTCTTTGTGCTTCCACATATTCCTGTTTTTTATCTAAAAGATCTTTGTTTGTTGGGTCGTTTGCGATTTGTTCTTCAATTTCTTTTATTTTATTTGCATATCCTTGAGCTTGTTTTAAATATGTATCTTTATTTTGAAGATGTAAAGCCGCAGTAGTGATACCCTCTTTAGTAATATTACCCTGATCGTTATATAAATCGCTACCCATTTTATCTATAAGGTCAATATAATAATTAGCTTCAGATGTAACATTGGAAATGTTGTCCTGAAGATATTCGAACTTCGAAAAATCCAATTCTCTAATAGATTTCTTTAATCCTTCAATAGTATTAATAGTTTCAAGAATAGAAGAGTTTACATCTCGGATATCAGATTCCATAGAAATAAATTGTTCAGATGATTCGTCAACACCATTCTTAATAGCCTTGTTCATTTCTTCTGTAAGTCTATCTTTTTCATTAATCTGATTTTGTAATTGACCTTGATAAATTTTTATAGATTTTGTATACAATGATTCATCAGCAAATAATCCTTTTGTTTCGACAATACTGATATACTTATCTAATATATCTACACTACTAGAAAGAATATTATTAATATTCTCAAATTGTGTCTTTATATCATCGAACTTTTGTTTATTTAGACTGCGACTTTGTTCTTGTAAATCTAATATAGTATCATCACAAGCTTGGACTTGTTGTAACCATTTATACCATTCTTCTGTATCAGGCTGAATACCAGATTCGTTAAATTCTCTTACAAGTTTTTCTCTTTGTTCTTGTTGTTGAGCAATAGCAGTAGTGACATTTGATATTTGGTCAATTAAAGCTTTGTTTCTAACACTATATGACTTAGTATCATCGTTCATTATACTTTCTGTATTTTTCATTACAGTTTCAATATAATTATACTTTTGCTCAAATTCAGCAACAGAGTGGTCGAGAACAGAAGTAAGAGTACTATTATAATCTTGATTTAGACTTCTTAATGTAGAGTCTATAGAAAAAATTTCACTATAATATTTTTGTGCAGCTTCCGAATTACCATCTTCTTGAGCTTGTTGAAAAAGTTCTATTACCTTATTGCGATATTCATTGTATTGTTCTGTTTGCTGTTGAATAGTATCTTTCAGTATAGAAATAGAATTATCTCTATCTGTCCAACTAGAAAATGAGTTATCAACATTATATTTCCAAATATTATTTTGTTCTTCAGTCCATTGATATATATTTTTAAATTCGTTACTAAGATTATCAAATGTAGTATCATTTAAATCTTTTAAACTATCATTTATATTATCAATTTCATCTTGAACTTCTTGAAGCTTTGTAAGCCATTGATAACCTGCTTCAGAATTAATGTCTATACCAGTGGCATTAAACTCATCTATTAATCTTTGGCGTTCTTGTTCTTTTAATGATATAGAATTTAAGTAATTATTTCTCTGATTAGCGAATTCACCATCTTTAACACTAGAATTAACATAATCATCATCTAAAATGTCTTGAGAATTTTGAATTGCTCTATCAGTAGAGTTATTAAGTTGTTCAAATTCAGAAGTAAGATGGTCAAGACGTTGATTATTAAGATCGTTATAATTTTTCTTTAATTCTAAGACCTTATCCTGTGCATCAGTAGCTTTATCATAATAATCTTGATAATTTTTTATTTGTTCTTTTAAAGTATCATCTGTAATAGTCTCAACATCAAAAGCACCATTCTGAACAAGATTTTTATAATTATCATCAAGTCCTACACTATCTGCAAGTTCAAAATATCTTTGCGCAGCTTGTTCTTGAACACCTATTTCTTCACTAACTGCATTAAGCTCATCAAGTAAAGCATTATTACGCTTGCTCCAATCAGAATAAGTATCATCTACAATGGAGCCAAGATTTGAAATAGTTCTTTCAATATTTTTAACTTTTCTTTCAATCCAATCGAAATCTTCTGGTGTTGGTTCATTAGAAGAATCAGAATCTTTATCTCCTGATTTGTTAGAAGAATCTGTATCTTTACCTAGACTACCATAGGAAAGGTCTATACTTGATTTTATAAGATCTTTCCCTGCATCATCTAATAAATTTTCTTCATTTTTAGAGTGAGACATTATTTGATCAATACTATTTAACAATTGACCATACTTAGGATTTTGTTTTATAATAACTTTATCAGAATGCTCTTTTGAATAAAAAGGGCTAGTAATATCTGTACCCAAACGTTCTACACCTGTTGAATTTTGATGAACTTGAGCAACATATTCAAGTCCATTGGCTACGCCCATAGCTTCATAAAATTCTTTATAGAGCTGTGCAATTTGTTGCATTGCTTTAGTTGAGATATTAACTTTAGCTTGTTCCATAGTTGCCCAGTTAGTAACATCGTTATTATAAACAGTAGCAAGGGCATTCGCTAATTCAGGGTATTTTGTAGATAAAAAGTCGATAAATTCATTATTAGTATCATTTTCGGCAATGATATGTCTAATAAAATTTTCTTTATCATTATCATATACTTCAGCCAATTGAGCATACAATTCAGGATATTCTTGTTCTAATAATGCAAGAAATTCATTTGTTTTATCTTCTTCTGTTGCAATACTATTTATATAATTGTTTATATTTTCCTGTAACAGTTCGTTGCCTTGGTTCATAAATTCTTGCATTTGAGCAAAAACTTCAGGATAATTAGCTTTTAATGAGTTAAAGAAATCTTCGTTAGCTTGGTTTTTCTCAACCATATTTTCAACGTATTTATTTTTATCTTCGTCATACTTATCTTCAAGCTCACTAAAAAACTCTGCGCCATTTTTAACACCTGTCATATAATCGTACAGTGCTTCACTAGCTTCTGGAAATTGTTTACTAAGAGTTTGTAAGGTATCAACACCAACGTCACCAGCTTCTTCAATTTCCTTTTGAATTGTTTTCATTACATCAGCTCGATTTTTTAAATCTGCTAAGTTAATGTTTTTATCCTTACGGTCTTTGTCATCGGCGTCTCTAAGAAGGTCTGTTGGGTCTTTGGTAAAAGAAGAAGTAGTAGCGTCTGCTGTACGTTTAGTTTCTTCTGTAACATCTTTTTGTAAAATCCCCCATTTTACCAATAAATCAAGTAATTTTTGGACTTTATCTGCGTCATTTGATGATACAATACCATATTCTTCTGCTGATTTAAGAATAGCATTAAAAGCGTCTTCTCCATCTTGAATTCCATCGGTTGTCAAAGCATTAAGAATATCGGACTGTTTCAATCCTTTCAAATCATCTGTATTTATATCTAATTCAGGAATTATTTTAGCTTTAAAATTCCAGCTATCAACAATAGATTGTAATTCTGGATACATACTTTCAAAAGTACTTATTACAGCTTGACTATCTTCACCTACTAAATTCGCAACAGTTTTGGACATATAAGAGGCATAATCTTCATTGGCTTTATTAATGGCATTTTCATCACCATTTGTAGTAGCGTCTTTGATTGCATTATATTTATTTTGTATTTCATCAAATACCTTTGAATATTCACTGTTTGGGAACACTTTTTCTTGAAGAACATATTGGTTATACATTTCTTGGTATTTATCAGAAACATCAGAAGCTTCTTTTCCAAGTTTTTCAAGATAGTTACTAAAATCTTCACTATAATTAAAGTTTTTAGCAAGGTCTTGTAGCTGTGATAGCTTATTATATACTTCAGAAGCATCACCAGATAAAGTTGCTAGTGTAGTTATTCCATCAGTTGAAAGTGAAATATCTGCGCCAAAAACATCTTGTAATACATTTCTAAATTCATCATATTTTTCATTCTTATTTTTAAGTCCACTAAATTTACTTAAATCAATATCGACAGAATAGCTTCCATATTCGTCCATCATTCTATCAATATTTGTTTTATATCCGCCAAAGAAATTTGAAGCATTATCCCAAAATCCATTATCATTAAAATCTGCTTTAGTCTTTTTCCATTGAGCAGAAGAAAGGTTTTCCCATGCACCAGCTTCGTTTTGAATAGCACCAGTAATAGCTTCAACTGTTTCCTTTTCAGAACCATACTTTTCAATCATCTGATCCTGAATACTCATAAGTTTAATTCGTGCCTCTTTTACCTCATCAATAGAAGAACCGCTGTCATTAATGGTTGTATAAAGAGCTTCAATTTGTTCTTTATAATCTTTTAATTCAGATTTTGTAGAAGAAAATGATGCACCTAATGTTTTAGCTTTATTAGCCACTTCTTCAGATGTTTGTGACATTTTATACAGCCCCGAAACAACTTCACTTACACCCCACATTAAAAGCATATTACCAGCCATAGACAAAGCTTTAAGTGCAACATTGGCTGCTTTAGCACCAATGGTCATTTGTTGCAAGCTATTATTGTAGTTTAAAGCTGATTGTTTTGCAGCCTTTTGAGCAGCATCTACATCACGCAATGATACTTTGGTCAAATCATTATTTTGAACAAATTTTTCTTGCCATTTTTGTCCACTCTTAAGATTAGAAAAATAATTTTGCCATGTTGTATCACCAGCTTCTACATCTTTTTTAGTATTTTGTAATGTTTTTAAAATGCTAGATGCATCTTGTTCATATTCAGAAAAATCTGTAATTAAAAAAGGAGTAATATCTTTTTTAGTAACAAATAATTTGTTGCTTAAATCAGTTATTTCATTTACTTGTGTTGTTAAATTATTCTTTAAATTTTTAAAGAAACCTTGGTCATTTTCTTCTATTCCAAATATTCCATCAGCAAAACCACCAATAGATGTTGACAAAGCATCATTAAACGCCTTTCCAATATCAGCAAAAGATCTCTTAAATATACCAATTTTAGATAAAAATCCTTTATCACTGTTAAAGGTTGAAAATATCATACTTTTATGTTTCAAGTTGTTTGAAGACTTGTTTATTATTTATCTATATGGTATTATCTAATTAAAAAGGAGAGATATTTATTATGTTAATGTATTGTAAAAAATGTGGAAGAATTTGGACAAAGTTTGGTAACGAAAAAGATAATTGTGACGTATGTAATTCGATTTGTTATCTTATACCAAATCAATATCTTTTAGTACGTGATGATGAAATTAGAGATATTATTGATAAATCCAAAAAAGACCAATTTATAGAAGAGTGTATAAAATCATCATCAGAATTTGATGAAGAACTTTTTAATTCTCGTGATGAAATTCTTGCACGAAAAAATGCTGAATATGAACAAAAAATGGCAATAGGTGATGCGATTAGAAATGGAGCAGATGTTAAAACTGCTTTTCGTAATGGTGGTCAAAATATGCCCAAATGTCCTACCTGTGGAAGTCTAAACGTAGAAAAAATATCTACAGGTAAAAAAGTATTTGGTGGGGCAATGTTCGGCTTATTTAGTTCAGATGTAAGAAATACTATGCACTGTAAGAATTGTGGATATAAGTGGTGACATTACAAATATTCAAGTTTTTTATAAGTACATTTGTTTAAAATTCGTTCTTCTACAATTTTAAGAATATTTCTATATTCTTGTTGAGAACAATTTTCACATAATAAACTATTAATAATATGTTCAGCAATATAAGTTTCTTTTTCACGTTGTTTTATTTGCTGTTCAATAAAATTCAAAACATTTTACACCTACTTTCTTATAAGGAGTGACAATTTAATTATTATTTTTAATATTGGTAAATTTTAACAAAACATATGTTCAATATATTGATTTTTTAGGCATAGTAGTAGTGCGAAATTGCTACTCGTTCTATTTTTTTATATTGAAAAAGAGCACTACCATCAAATGATGATAATGCTCTTTAACTCCGTGAGCCTCACACTTAAATTCTACTAAATACCCAATGGTACAGTAACTTATAAGCAGGACTCTGTAGAAATATAATCCTGTTCCGTTGAACAGGATTATATATAACATATGCTTTTGTCAATAGTTTATTCATGATTTTTTGTAGGAGAAACAAGATTATTAATCTCATTTTCTAGGTCATAAATCCTTTTTGACAAATTTTCATTTTTGATTTTTAAATTGGCAACTTGTCTTTCCATATTTTCAATTGTGTTTTCGTATTTAATAATCTGAGCTTTATCCTTATGATATATTCGACTTGTAGACCTAAGACTAGACAATCAGAAATATATCATAAATGGTTATATAGATGATATTACATGGGATGGGTTCAATTTTTTAAATAATATTCGTGAAAAATCTATATGGGAGGCTACTAAAGAAGGAGCAAGAAAGTAGGAGCTATGTCTATCTCAGCCATTAGCACAATTTTTTTTGAAATTGTAAAAGCAGTTATAACTAATCAAGAAGTAATTAATAACATTATTTCTCATATTCCTTGGATGAAATAGTATTCTCATAATATGTAACAAATAATATAAAAATACCACCTAATTATTAAAATCAGGTGGTATTAATTAAATACATATTGTAAATATGGTACGATAGAGTCACTCTTTAAATTTCACATATCAACTATTAAGTATCAAATTAGAAATCTAAACGCAATCCACATTCGTGCGATACGCTCATAAACAAATTGTGCTCTCAGAACCATTGCATTATTATTATAGATGTAGTAACTAATATACATGACCAAATATTTTTTATTATCAATTTATTATTTTTGCTATTATATATCGTACTACAAAATAGTGGGCAAAATCCACAATAAAAATCTAGTGGAACAGAGCATTAAACAAACTTACTCTTTTGCAAATACCCTCTGTGTTTCTATTAATATTTCTTGGTACAAGCATAACATTTGATTTCTTTTTAGGAGACTTTTTTGATTTTTTAGATGAAGAACTCAAAACAATCACTCCTTTCTTATGAAGTAGAAATATTTTAATCATTATGCCCGAATTCAATCATAACTTCTGTATTGAGTTCGGGAGAATTATTTAATTCTAATTTCTTTATATATTCAATAACTGGTTTAATCTCTTCTAGTTCATCAACTTTAATTTTTATATTTAATTTTATCATATTATTTCACCTCACTTATTATTATTTTATTAGAAAATCAATCAGAATTAGCAACCACATCTCTACCTGTTATTTTTTCATAATCAGCAATAGAAATTAATGTTGCATGTATTGATAAAGAATTTATTACATTTGTTAATAACTCTCTGGCTTGGCTTACTGTCAAGCCTTTTTCTTTAATATATTGTAAAATATCTTCACACATTTTACATTTTTCGTCACTATCATAATTTTTAAGTTCACCCTGATACAAAGTAGTGGTTTTATCTTTCATATTATTCACCTTCTTTCTTATTAAACAATAAAGCGGTTATCTGGGTTGCAATTTGGTCTGTTTTGACAGAAATATAAAAGACACCTGCCTAAACAGATGTCTTTTTACTTTAACATAAATACATGTATGTTCAATGTGAATGGGATAGGGGATTAATATAAAGTTTTCTTACAACATCATTATTATATACCCTTAAATTAAAATCTAAAGTTTTAGATAATTCTAGTACTGCTTTAAATATTGGATATTTTTTAACAAATAAATCTTCACGAAACTTTTCATAAATTAATGCTTGATATTTTTCAAGCCAAAGTTCGTCATCATTTGAAATATATATTGCCATTTATTTATCTCCTGTATCATATTTTTTCATAGTTGTTTTTTTAGATAGCAAAAAAGAGACATCATTTTGATGTCCCTTTTAACAAAAAATAAATATCATAGTGTAGATTATGCCATCCTAAATCAAATTAGTCATAAACTCACGAACAACTATCTCTTGAGAGTAACTATAATATGTAGATTAAATGAGATGGTTGGTGAGAGAGTAGAAATAGTAAGCGAGGGAGATTTATAATTTAGATTTATTCAATAAATTCAACGTTGCGTTTTTAATAAGTTTTTTGTCGTCTTCGCTTAACTCATGTAATACTTTTATAGCTGCGTCATTTTGTCTAACAGTTATATATTGATACAATAAATCAAGCAATTCATCAGTGATAGTGGGAGATATTCGATGGATATCTTTTTTAATTTGCTCTAATGTTTCCATAATTTATATTCTTTCATTTAACAATTAATCTTGACAATTCATTATTTTAACAATTTTTGAGTTGATAATAAGATTTCCTTGATTATCAATTTTAAAATTATTATTTCTACTTTGAATTATTATTTTAGCTTCTTCACTTGTTGCAGTATTATTTTTAATCTTTTTCATAAGCAAAAACATTTCCTTTCAATTATATAATTAAAATCATCTCTATAATACATTCTCCAATGAGTACAAAAATATTTAAAAGTCAATAGGAATTCCCATATATTCATTCTATATTTCTTCAGCGTTGTCTTCAATAGAATAGTGCATTATAAACTCAGGAGAAGTTTTAAGCATTTTGTTTATAGTCGATTTTGCAATTATACTTTGTGCTTTAAGTTCAGATATGTTATGGTCGTCAACTAATTGTTCAGTTAAATAAAATTTATATTTTTCAATGGATATATCTGTGTTATTCATAAAAAAATCCTTTCATTTGCCATAGGTGGAAGCCCATTACCTTTAGGTGATGGGTAGTTGACATTAACGCTTCCTTTTTATTTAATTTTGTGTTGATAGCAATAAGGGAGGAGATATAAGAAAAGAGTAGAAAATTAATTCTACTCTTAAATATAATATATTATTTTATCCTATTTCTTCTACAGGAGATTCCATTATGCTATCATCTGCAAAGGCAGGATCTTGATCCTTATTTTCCCTCAACAATTCTTTTATTCTATGTTCCATTGCAAACATTGATTTATCATAATCTTGTATGTTTTTAATTACAGAGTTCATATAATTATCTTCCTTTATATTAAATAAATAACGTGCAATGATTTCTGGTATTTTTATAAAGGCGACAATTAAAGAAGATATTGAGGGCAGTATAACTGTAATTAAACTTAATATAGCTTCCATTGTGATATCATTCAAACTGTCAAATTTATCTAAACTATTAAATGCGTATTGTAAAGATTTATCAAATAGATGAATAATCGCTATCATAGATCCCATAGTAATTACAAAAAATGAGATTTTAAAAAACATCTTCATTTTCATATTTTTCCTTGCAGATATAACATAAATATCCAGTAAAGAGGAATAGTTTTTGCTATGTTTTAATATTTCATAACTATGTGGATTTTCTATATTAAATTCAGAATTTGATGTCTCATTATTTCTATGAGTGAGTCTATCTAGTATAGATGAAAAGAACATCAAATTGATACCTCCCTAATTCGTTTTTCTATAGAATCAATAGAGGTTTCAAAAAATCTTGATAAATACATAATTACAAACATACGATTAGAACTTTCTCTTTTTGCAATATTATATTGTTTAATAAATAAATCTCTTGGCATCATAAGTTCGGCTGCGAAAGCATTTGCACGTTTTTCTTTATCTGTTTCATGTTGATTTTTTTGATATGGTTCAGAAAAAGTAATATTATTAAGATTATTATAATCCTCTTTACCTAAAAAATCAAATAAATAATGTGCTAATTCATGTGCAATAACAAATCTTAAGTGGAATAAATCTTCTCGTTTGTTTACCAAGATTACTTTATCATTTCCATATTTATTTTTTGTATCTCCATTTATATGTATGTCTCCTGATTTTCCATCAGATAATGTTTCTTTATATGTTTCAAAATTAAATTCTTTTGCTATTTTTACAATTGGTGTTGCTCCCCGCCTAGAATAATAATTAAGCTCATTTAAGATATTATTTGCAATATCCGCTATTTCTTTGGACGAATAGTTATGTCCTTTTTTGTTTTTTTCTTCTAATTCTTTAAGTAGTTCCTCAAATTTCATAGTATCATCCCTTTTTTTAAAATGTGTGTGAAATATAATAATATTATTCATATTAAACCTCCATGAATAATATTATATATTTTTAATAGATCAACATAAAATAAAATTGTCTGCCAGAACGCGGCATAATAACACATATTTTATCAAATGTCAATATAAATTGACATTTTTGTATTTTTATTTTAACATTAAAAGCGAAAAATGTCTATAAAATTTTAAAATGTACTTGACAAAGTTTAAATTATATGCTGTTTATGAAGAATGAAAAATATACAAAGAAAAGTAGGAGCAATAATATATTCTCCTACTCTAATAATTATGTATTTTTAATTTTAACAAGTTACAACTAAAGAACTTGTTGTTTTAACTAATAAACAGGCATATCCTTGTTTTTCTAAACCAGCTTTATCTTTCTGTGCCAAATCCATTTGCTCTAATGAATAGTTATCTTCAAAGAAAATTGAAGATGCAAAGTCATCAATTTTTAATGCTATTAATTTTAAATACATATTACACTACCTCCAAATATCCATATTTTCTAAGTAATTTAGTTATATAAGGAATACCATTTGGATAAATTCTAGTTTGTAAATGGACTGACCCATTGGAAGCAATAGCAGGAACAACAGTAAATTTCCCTTTATTGGCTTTATTTTCATATGGAATATTATCACCATTTTGATTTTTAAATAATAGTCCAATATTTCTCATATAAGAAAAAAGCGTATATTCACCAATCTCCATGCAATGAGCAATATCATTTACTGAGAATGTTCCTTTTGCGTCCATTAAAAGTTTCCAATCTTTTTCTGTAGTTTCCAAAACTTTTATTCTCTTTTTTTGATTTAAAATTATTTCATCTTTATGTTGAATTGTTTCATTTGCAACTTTAACAGCACGAGCGAGAAAAAGTTCATTTGATTCGTTCTCTTGAATTGGAATATAACCACCTGTTATTTCAATAGCTGGCAATACCTCATCTGTTACCCAATCTTGAAATTTTTCAGCATTATCTGTTTGAGATTTGAATATTAATTTATACACTCCGCTTTTTGTAATAAATTTTTCACCACGATTATTTAATTTTCGGAAGTCCATTCCACGGACATCTGAATTTTTAAGAATAATGGCTTGATTTGCATTCATTTTAGCAAGATAATTTCGCACATTACTATCACTGATTTTTAAGCATTTTCCTACATGGTGTGGATTAAATAATGCTTTGCCTTGAAAATTGAAACATTCTACATCTATTGTTTCAAATCTCTTAATAAAATTCAATTCATTCATACATGCTCTCCTTCTAAAAAATAAAACTTGTTAATAGTAGAAGAAGTATGTTATAATATTATATGTAAGTAGTAGTGGTGTATTATAACATACTCCCATGATTAACCACCTAAAACCGACCAAAGTTTAGGTGGTTATTTTATTACATTGACTTTTGGACTAAAGTGAACTATACTGAATATAGTCCAAAAGTTGTAACATAGTTAAATTATAACACTTAATATAGTAAAGTCAATACTTAAATTGGACTTTGAGTAAAAATTTATTTAAAAGTAAAAGATTTACCTTTAGTGAAAATGATAAAGGAGATAATTTTGTATGGATAATGAACTTATAGTAAATTCTATTAAAAAGCTTTGCGATAAGAATAATATACCTATTGGTCAATTTGAAAAAGAGGCAGGTCTAAGCAAAGGGTTGATTAGCAAATGGAAAGAAAAAACTCCATCACTTGATAAAATAGTAGCCATAGCAGATTATTTCAATGTTTCAGTGGATGAAGTAATTGGTAGAAATATAAATATAGAAGAAGATTTACCTGAATATGATATTGTACTTTCACTTATGAATTTAACTCAGAACGAAACTCTTAAGTGGCAAAAGATGAAATATAAAGATAATTATAAAATAAACGATGTAGATTATGAAGATGCTTTTGAAATCTATGAAGATAATGTAGAGATATATGAAACGGAATATGAAGGATCTTATATTTTTATTGTTGCGCAATATGTTCAAGAAACAGGAAAAATATATTCATTAGATATAACTCTCTTTATACAAGCTGATAATAATTCAAATCCAGTGCTTCAAGATACAAGTAAAAGCATAAAAGATCTTTGGCTTCAAGTCCGAGAAAAAATAATAGGTATTCCAGATGAATTTAAATCAGAAAAAATTAAAGATGAAATTATAAACAAATCCAAAGAATTGCAATCAGATGATTCCAATATTCAGCCTAATATTGATGCAATTAAAGAAAACAAAGAAATATTAGATAAATTAAATACACCAGAAATAAAAAAACTTATTTCTGTCTTTTCTGACCCAAAGATGAATGAAACTATAAAATCTGTTCAAAATCTTGTTACATTATATAATAAGAAATAATCAACATTTTCTATAATTGTATTTATAAACAAAAGAGAGGTTTATTGCCAATGATGAAAGTATTTTATTGCCCTAGTTGCGAAAGAATTGCATACACAAAGTATCTACATGTAAGATGTAAAACTTGTGACAAGGATTGTATTAGATTAAAAATTAGTTATTCAGAATACACTATGCTTAATGCTGATGAAAGAAGAGAATATCTGAATAAACTGAATTTAAAATAAATCGAACTGCTGTTTAGGATTGTTTTCGATTTAATACAATGATAATATATAGATATTGGAAAGTAGTATAGGAATGTACCATATCATACCTATAGCTCAATTCTACTTCCAATATCTATATGGTATCGGAATAAATATCTGTCCGTTCTGGACAAAAAGAATATTCCCAACTTATGATTTTTTATTAAGAAGGGAGGTGAAAATGAATATTGAATATACTATTAGACAATAGCTTAATTGGCACATTAATTTTTGGAATATGTTATGTGATTTGTCATATTAGTTCAATTATTGGTAAATGTTACATAGCAACAATTTGTGCAAAATATAGCGATTCCCAGTCAAAATATTTTGCAGAAATGATGTCCAAAGATATCAACATTAATCTTCATCATTAAAAATTCTTTTATATTTATTCTCCTTTTATCAAAAGGGAGGTCATCTTTATGGTGACTTCCTATTTATATATAATTAAATTCTCTTAAAGTTATTTTTTATACATTAATTTTTTAATTACTAATTAAAATATAATTTATTATTTTTGTTTCATCTTATCAACCAAGAAACAATTTGGTTCAAACAATTCACACGAAATATGAGATAAGTTCACATTATTTAACATGTCGTGCCATGAGTACGGAATGCATATTATACCAGCATCGTTTCATATAACTGATACCAACGGTTGTCACTCTCTGAGGGCTTACCATTTTAAAGGTCTATCCCTGCGAACCCACCGAGTTTACACATTGTTACTTTACCTATTTAGTTTCCTTATAATAGGGTAGTAGTGTAAGGTTTACGGTTTTCCTCGCACATTGCGTCTTCGTTTATCGTATGTATTTCATACTTATCATAGTCCAAACTATCGTATCCGATAGAACACCTATGATGTCGGTAAGCTCAAAACAATAACAGTGATTTGATTAATACGCCACTAACGTATCAATGCCGACATTTTTAAAAGCAAGATAACTACTAACACCCAAAGCTGCTGTTTTTAATAAACCTAGATTACTTATTAAACCAGCAACACCTTCAGAAATGCTAGTTAAACCATCGACCATTTTACCTAAATCGCCACGGTCTAATATACTTTGAGCCACACCGACCCATGTTTCTTTTAAAGCATTTAACTTGTACTCGATACTCAAATATTTTAATCAGATTCGCAAAATCTGACATTATGTCGAAATTTTAAATTTTATATATTTCGACATAATCTCTATTTTTCAATAGATGTTAAGACTATTTCTTCATCCTTCCTTATATATAATATAATAGGAGAGGAGTATACCTTTTCGATTTAAGAGATTTTCACTCACGCCATTTGCGATTGCGCCCTACGAGTAATGAATTAGATATTCGAGATTTCCACTCTTATTTTATTATTCTCCATTAACAAGAATATTTTCTAATTCCTGACACAGCTCTAGTCGTTGAAGATTTACCCTCGACTTAAGTACCGTATGGTCTACGGAATACGTTAGGGTACTTTCCTGCATGAACAGCAATTCCTAATTTATATAAAATTAGTAAAATTGATACTTAGGCTTTTGACCTTATATCATCCTTGCGTTGTTTCTACTTTCGTCCCATCATAACGTGATTTCTCCGTTATTGTGGTGCAAGGCTTTACGCATTACCTGCAATTAAATATATTCTTCTATGCACATTTCTGTACATAAGAGCAGTTTTGTTTGCTCCTTACTGTTTCCATTTCCTTATCAGAACTACCAGCAGCGTTGTCCATAACTTCAAGAGATTTAGTAATGGCTGAGTAGTTTTGAATAAGTGCCGAGCCAGCTTGGGCTTGAGTACGACCAAATGCCTTTATGAGATAATCGTTCTGTTGCTTCTGTGACATCTCCGACCATATAGATGAGATTTCTCCAAAGTAATCTACTAAACTTTTAAATTCAGTTGTAGAACCATCTTTAAATATAGATATACCTTGAGAGTGTTCTGCTGTTTTTGTAAGGTCAGCTAATTCACCAGTTATATTTTTTAAATCGTCTGAGTATTCTTCCGTCGATTCGTCAAAGGAACGAATACGAAGTGCAACGCTACGAAGTGCAGTTCCACTCTTTTCAGCATTTTGTAATACTTCTTGTATACCAGAAAACATAGCGAAAGCATCTTCATATGAACTTCCAACAGCAGCGAGAGCAGCCGCAGAACGTTCCATACCTTCTACAATATCTTGGTTACTTAATGCCATATTGTTACCGAGGGCATTTATATTATCCATGATTTCTGATTTAACTTGGTCTGGATCTATTTTCCATCAAATATTTTAACAAAGATCGCAAATTCTTTGTAATAATTATAATTGTATTATGAATTAATTCCTAATTCATTTAATTTTTCTTTTAAGAAATTTTCTAAATTTGTACGTTCAAAATAGGGGATTCTAATAAGATTTATATTATTTTCTTTACAATAATTAGTTTTTATATTATCATGCAATTGAATTTTGCTGAAGTTTTCATTTAATTCTTTTTCTGACCAAGAAGATGAATATGGAATAGGTTTATAATGACCTTCTCCATCAACTTCAATAATTGTATTATTTTGGTTCAAATAAAAGTCAAATGGTAGTGGTAAAACATCTTTACAATTTTCAAATTTATATTGTGGAATATAAGATAAATTTAATTTTTTAAGAATGGTTTCTACGGATATTTCAAATTTTGATTTTGGACAATTTGGACAAGAATGACCTTGAGTCAAGGAAACTCCCTTTGTATCCCAAATATTACCACAAATTAAGCATTTGCAAGTTATGGGAGAGGAATAATTTTTATAATTTAATATTTCTACATTCAATTCTAATTCATTTACTTCACTTTGTAAATCTTCTTTCGTTCTATATTGTCCATTGCAACAAGGACAACTTCCTTTATTTTTTTTCATATTCGTAATATATGTAGAAAATTCACCTTTGTCATAATGTTTTTTACATCTATAAATTATTCTTGTTCTGTCGTTGGAAGAATGTTCCGTTCTTATGTATATAAGTCCTGCTTGTTCTGTAATACTCTTAAGAAATGATTCATCTTTTCTGTTTGATAAATTTCTTTTTTCAATGCAACAAGCATAACATCCACCATTTCCATATGAAGTAATAAAATTATTTGGAAATGATTCTTGTATTCCATAATTTATATGTTTTTTACAAATATATTTGAATCGTGTACTACTTCTTTTAATGTCTTGATTTGGTAAAAGTTCATAATTTCGTTTATTACATTCATCTAATACAAGCTTATTATAATCAACAATGTTATCATATCTTTTAGACTTTGCACAATAATTACAATATTTCTTATTATCTCTTTTGACATCTGACCAATTAGCAAAGTAATGATTACCACATTCACATTTCCATTCTAATTTTTCTTTTGAACTCCTAAATTCATTACTTATTAATTCACATGTAAATTTATTTTTTGTTATCCATAATTTGATATTATCTATTGAAAATGGGTTAAAAATTGAAACAATATTAGGTTTATCTCCACGTCTTTTCAGTCCGTCAGGAGTTATCATTACACGATACCCATCAGAAGTTAAACATTCTACTTTTGTATTCAAATTAATAATATTTCCAATTACTGTATATCCATTACTTTCAATTAAATCTTTAATTTCTTCCATTGTATATATTTTACTCATTTTATTAGTACCTTTATTTAATCTTAATTATGTGTTCTCTTTTTATTCATAAAAATTATCAATATATTAAACAATATTAGTGTTTTCATATTTATATAGTTTTTTATAAATTTATCTTATGTTATTTTTTTAAATAAGCCTGATTTATTAACTATTGAATACAATATTATTTTTTTATTTTTACAATTATAATTATTCTTATACTTTTATATAATGTTAAGACTATTTCTTCATCCTTCCTTATATATAATATAATAGGAGAGGAGTATACCTTTTCGATTTAAGAGATTTTCACTCACGCCATTTGCGATTGCGCCCTACGAGTAATGAATTAGATATTCGAGATTTCCACTCTTATTTTATTATTCTCCATTAACAAGAATATTTTCTAATTCCTGACACAGCTCTAGTCGTTGAAGATTTACCCTCGACTTAAGTACCGTATGGTCTACGGAATACGTTAGGGTACTTTCCTGCATGAACAGCAATTCCTAATTTATATAAAATTAGTAAAATTGATACTTAGGCTTTTGACCTTATATCATCCTTGCGTTGTTTCTACTTTCGTCCCATCATAACGTGATTTCTCCGTTATTGTGGTGCAAGGCTTTACGCATTACCTGCAATTAAATATATTCTTCTATGCACATTTCTGTACATAAAGGCATGAAAATTCTGCCTTCATAATTGAAACCAAGCCACTTTGAGCTTCGTCTGTATCCATACCAGGAGAAATAGAAGCAAACTGTGAACTTAATTGAGCCATTTCAGTGCTAGTTTCTTTTGTATTGTAGCCTCGTTTTGTTACTCTTTTTATTATATAAATAAAAAGGGATAGGTCATTTCTGCCTATCTCTGCAATTTCATTATTCGATTATATTTGCAGTCCAGATCATACCTTCATCTCAGTGAGATGGTTAGCATACGCTTAATCGTTTCCTTTTAAGCTATGATCGTTACAGGACGTATAATATTATTAATTATTTGAATTATTTCTTCTTTCTTCTTGGCAAATAAAAACCTCCTATTTTAAATTTTAAGTAAAATAGAAGGAATAATTCAAATTTATATTAATAATTTTTACATTACCCACGGTATTGTCCTTCTCAGGAGTTTCACCGTTTTGAGCTAACTGTTTGCCTATATGTCGCCATATAGGAGACCTATTTTGTCAAGCCTAGACCACGCACTTGCTTGCTCAATAATTTCTTTAGTAGTTACACCCATTTGTTTAGCTACTTTATTAGAATCAAAATAAAAGCTTTCAAGCTCAGAAGCATTCATAGTAGTAGTTTTCTTTAAATCTACTAAGCTAGTATCTAATTCAGTAACAGTAGAAATAGTGCTTCGTATTTTATTTACAATTCCATAAAAGCCAACATACATACTTAAATAGCTTTGTAATTGTCCAATAAACCCATGTACAGATTTTGTAGAAAGAATATCGAGAAAACTTTTTCCTTCTCTACCAGCCATACGTTCGGCTTCAGCAATTTTAAGCCATTCAGTATGTATTTCCTTTACATTAACATTGGGGTCGCCTGACTTTAATTGATTTAAGTATTCCTCAAGTTGTTGTTTTGCTTCTTTTGATAATCTTGTATTCTCTTTAAGATATTTACTAAGTTTATCAACTTCTTTATAACGAGAAGCTTCGTTTGAACCTTTTTCAGAAGAATCCATTGCTTTAAAAGCATTAGCACATTTTTCACATTCCATTGTTAGTTGTTCAATATGTACTTTCTGTTCATCAGTAATTTCATCAATTCCACTAAGAGAAGCTTTATATTCTTCAAGAGTTTTTATTGAACTTGAGAGTTCTCCTAAAGCTTTTTTGTAAGTATCACTTTGGTTAAAATCAGCAGGGGTAATACTTCTTTGATCAAAAACTTTTTGATATTTATCTATAACTGATTGCATAGAATCTAAAGTATTTTCTTTAACTGACTTTTTGATATCTTCTACAGTTTGTCTGATTTGAGTCAATCTTTCATTAGAATGATTTAGATTTTCTGTAGATAAAATATCACTTCGTTGAAGCTCGTATATTTTATTTAATAAATCACTTGCTTCTTTTTCATCAGTGCTAAAAGCATTTCCACTTGCAATACGTTTTTGGAGAGTAGCATATCTATTCAAAGAATTATTAAGTTCATTCCATACTTGAGTTTGTTTTTCGCCTACACTATTGTTAAATCCATTAAAAGCAGATTTTACTTGTGAATTGTATTCTGTTAAAGTGATTTGTTCATTTTCTAAATCTTTATTTAAACTTTCAACAGTTGACTTAACATTGTTAAAACTTCCTTCAAAACCACTTGGAACTTTCAAGGAATTTAATAAAGTTTGAGTATTACTGATTGCATTATCAATCTCTACAAGTTTAGTCCATTCTTCTTCAAATTTTTTAATATCTGTTTCATATGAATCAAATGCTGCTTTATTTATTTCATATTTATCTCTAGCTCGAAGATAATCATCAGAAGTTAAACCAGATTTAGGAACATAAATGTTATCAGAATTCATAGATGCAATAATGTCACGTTCTTTTTTTAATTCTTGTACAACATTAGAAGTGGCATCGCCATATTTTTCTGCTTTTGCAATCAATTGATTATATTGTGAAACTTGTTGAGATAATAAAACTTGTAAATCTTGGTCGCCAAGTTCCTGCTTTGATGAATTTTTAGCGTTATTAAATTTATTTGTAGTTTCATTAATTTCTTCTTGTAATTTATTTTGTTGTTCGATAGAAGCAGTAGTAGTACCACTTTGAAATGCGTCTTTCGTTCCACTGGAAGTATTCGATTCAACCTGCGTAGTAGAAGAGAGCGACTTTTGAGCATTTGATAATTCATGATATTTATCGATTAAACCATCAAATTTTACAGATAATCCATCTACTTGCTCTCCAAGTTTAATAAATCGTTCACCGCTTACTACAGAATCATCTAGTAAACTCATGTGAGTTCTTAAATTGTCAACTTCACTCTTAATCTTCTCAAGACTTTCTGATAACTTTTGAAATTCTGCATTATCAACAAGATTTACATCTTTACCAGAAATGTTACCTGAACTAATAGAAGATAACTTTTTTTGAGTTTCCTCATATTTTTTATTTAACTCATTTATTTTATTCTCTATTTTACCAATATCAGTAACAGTAGAAGAGGTGTTAATAAACGATTTTCCTTTACCAATATTAATAATCTCATTTATCTTATTCTCTAATTTATCAAATGTTTGTAATTGTTCTTTTAATCCAGAATTACCAAACTCAAATGTGAATTTGTCTAATTTAAGTTTCTGCAATTCCTTAATTTTATCAATTACCTTATCATCTTTTGCATCTAATTGAATCGTAATTTTCTGTTTTCCAGCTTTATTACTAATTCCATCAAATACACCATTTGTATCTTTTTCAAACTGTGCAAGGCTGGCTCTATAGTCAAACCCAATTTTAATAATATCTGAATTAGCCATTTATTCATATCCTTTCTAAATTGTACAACGTTTTCTATATTCGTCTTTTAATCGTTCATGGTACTTGTACATTTCTCTATATATACTAAAACTAGCAGGAATGGTATACCAACCATGATAAGTACCTTTCTTCGGATTATAAATAAAATCCGACATAAGATCTGAAGGTGTAATTTGTTTGTAATTATCAAACATTCTTTCAGATGTCACTTCAACTCCACCATAAAAAATAGTACCATGGCTATTTTTATAAAACTTGTTATAAGACTTGTATAAATTGTGTGTGCGAACATATTGCTGTGGGGTATAATCGCTATAATACAAACCTATAAATGACACGTATCCCTTAACTAATCGTTCCTGCGCTTCATGCGCCAGTTCAGATGCCTTTTTTTGAGCTTGTTTTTCTAAGTATTTAATAGTATTTTTACTTAATCCCATTTATTATACCTCCAAAAGATTTTATTACACTAAAAAGGAGAGTAGTAGTACTATGTTCTCCTTTTAAAATATGATTTTGATTTCCATACTTTTAAAATTATAATATGTATGATATTATATCTGTACCTGTGGTAATGTAGGCAGAAAAGGATAAAGATATGATAGAGATAATTTGCTCAATTATCAGTACAAGTGTTTCAGTCTTAGGGCTTGTATACACAATCTATAAAGACCATAAAAATTAATAATTTTATGGTGTAGAAACATAATTGCGGATATAAGTATCTACTTGACTTATGAATTAGATAGAACGATAGAAGATTAGTCACCTTTTATTACACAAAATTATAATACAAAGTCCTATATTGCATAAGTTCTTGAGGTATAATAAGATGAGTAGAAAAAATATCTGCTTGACAGGGAATTTATTGGTGATATAATATCTATAGAGCAAATGAAAACTATCAATTATCTTTTATGCAATCTGACTAATTGCAAAAACCTTTAAATTTAAATAGAGGTGGTAGAGGTAGTGGAAAAGAGTAGCATCGTAGAAATACGGTGCTATTTTTATATTTATTTTTTAATTGAAATTTGAATTTTATTGAACTTCCTTAAATCCACCTGCTTTAGCAAATTCAATAAGTTTATTTAAATCTTCTTTTGGAATTTCTTTAACTTTTTCTTTTACGGCATCGATAATAGGATTAATACTGATATTTGCTACCTTACCAAATCTTTCGACTTGCTGTGATATAAAAGCCTGTGGAGTTGTATAATTAGTTAATATGTCTGATTTTTTAATACTAAGTAAATATTTAAATTCTACAATTTCATCATATGGAATGAGAGGGGGAGTGTTAGTTTTCTCATCTCCAACAAGAAGAACATCAAATAATCCACTTTTCTTTAATTCGTCATATTCCTCATAAAAGCCTTCAGTTTCAACACTAAGATTTGTATACTGTTCAATAAAAACTCTTGTGAGCAATAAATATTCACCAGAAGAATGTAATTTTACATTTTGTGTTTCTTTATCAAACATTGTGATGTCGAGCAACTTATCAATAACTGCATCTTTAGTTACAAATGGTACATAAGGTGTAATCTTAAGATTTTCATCTAAATACTGTTCCTTTAATTGTTCTGTTGCTCTATTTGAGTATTCCTTGCAAAATTTTTTGATACTAATTTTTTTCATATTTAAAATTCTCCTTTTTTAATCGTTTATTTTTGAGAAACTTTCACATTTCCCATTATGTATTTCTTTTTGAATTCTACCTTCAACAGCCTTTTTTAATAGACTACAATTTCGTTTGTATCTTTTACATCCGATGCAGTGAGATTTAAATTCATCTAACTGTGAAGCATTATCAAAAACTCCAATGTAATCTACAGGCGTAATAGTTATTTCTATTCTTGGATTGTCAGAATCATAATAAATTCCTTGAACTCTTTCACAAAGTTGTGTATCATCAATCCATACAGCTTGACTATCAGTAATAGCATCTGCAAGACATTTAAAGCTATTATTAGCATCTTTATCTACTCTATCAAAATAAAAAATACAATCCATATAATAGTGTTGAAATTTATTATCTGATTTTATCCAATTTTGTTTTTTTGCTTCTTTTCTAACATATTCAGAAAAATTTTTTTGATATTTAGTTGCTTCTGGCTTTTTATAGCTTACCGCCATTGGTTTTCCACATTTTATAATTCCTCGCCAACCGAGGTAGTGATTAACCGAAGGGCTAATAGGGGAAGTAAGTTTTAAAATTTTTTGCATTATTCCTCCACGAATTTTAATAAATTAAAAAAAGTTTCTTCCTTATTATATACATAACAAAAGAGTGACTTCCGAAGAAATCACTCTTTCAAATTACTTCACATATTTAATTGTCAATTATTTCACTACGGAATATGAATAAAGTTCCCATTTACCATTAGGATATTTATTAATGTTATTGTCTACTATCTTATGTACCTCATCCAATGTTTTAACATTTTTGTCAACATGTATAACTTTTCCACCCACAACAGACATTTCCTCGCATACTACATTAAAATAATTACTCATTTGTTTTTTCTCCCTTCAGTTTTTAATAATACAAAACAATTCGTATATATCAACTTTAAGTGCCTTAGAAATGGCAATAGCATTAGTAAGAAGAATATCATTTGTATACCCATTTTCTATCTTATTAAGGGCAGCAACAGATAATCCACTTAACCTAGACAATTGTTGTAATGTTAAACCTTTTTGATTTCTATAATACCATATTTTATTTTTCATAATATTAATATGTACAGAATTGTTATGTTTATATCAAGGATTATATAATATATAATTTTTACTGTGGTAGAATTATAGTCCATTATGTAAACGTTTTTGATACATTTCAGATATGAATTTCATACTTTCATTTATAACATCATTTTTCAAATTATGTTCTTTGAGAACGTCATCATATCTTTTATGTGTATTAAAAATATACATAAATGCTTCGTTGTTTGGTTTTTGTCCATTAGATAAGATGGAACAAAAATCTAAAATGGTTTTTCGCATATCTTCAATGTCTTTATGAAGTAACTGTTCTTGTATACCATCAATTCCTTTAGATATTTTTGATATTTCATTATATTGCCATTTATCATGTTTTTCTAATGTGGCAATTCTATCTTCAATAGTTTCTTTATCTTCTTCAGTTCCTATTTTTATACGAAACTTCTTTTTAAAATACGAGAATATTTCAATCGCTTCTTTGAAAGCAAACAGAAGTGTAAAGAAGCCAATGATGACTATTATATAATTAATCTGTGTTAAATCTTGTATTTGTGACACACATCTTTACCCATCCTTTCTTTATTTTTTAAGAAAATTTTTAAAAGCTTCATACATGCCCGTAGAAGCCAAACCAGACACTAAACCACCAAGCAAAATCTCAGGGGTAAATGCCATATTCATCCAAATATTTAGTGCTATACCAAGTACTCCCATAATAGCAGGTATATACTTATTTACAGCATCAGTTGTTACAACATTTTTTAATATATAACCAATACATAAACAAATACCAACTATAATAGGGATTGCATAATTTGTTAAAAATGTTAAATCTGTCATATCATTCTCCTTATAAATTTTTATTTATTTAATTTTCTTAGTATTTCTACACAATTCTTTAATGATTTGCAAAAACTATTTACTTCATCAGTAGATTCATTTCCGCTTAAAGTTATACGAATGCAACTATGTATATCTTTATTATCTATTCCTATAGCTGTAAGAGTAGAAGAAGGAGTAAGGTCTCCTGACGCACAAGCGCTACCTGTACTAACTTGATATCCGTTCATATCAAGGAATGTTAATAATGCTTCTCCTTCAACACCTTGAAAACATAAATATAAATTATGAGCCAATCTATGTTTTAAATCGCCACCTATCAAATAACTATTTGGAATATTATTAATAATATAGTTATATATATAATCTCTATTATTAGATTTAATAAGAGTATAATCATAATCTTCAATTGCTTTACCAAGAGAAGCAATACCTAAAGTATTGTAAGTACCACCAAATAATTCATTATTTTGAGAACCATATATAAGTGGTTCAAGTTCTATATTCTCATTTTTATAAAAAACACCCACACCTTTTAGTGCATGTATTTTGTGTCCCGAAAAACCCAACATATCAATATTAAGTTTTTTAATATCTACGGGAATTTGACTAATAGAACCTGTACAATCCATATAAACTTTTGAATTATAGAAATGGCACAAATCTATAATTTGTTTAACATTCTGGATAGTTCCTATTTCTGAATTGGCTTGCTCAATGACTACAAGAGATTTTCTATGAGTGCTAAACCAATTTTGCAAGTCATTTATATCAATAAATCCTTGATTATCTACTTTCAATGGATGTGCATTTTTTATATATTTTACACATTTCAAAATTGATTTATGACAAGTCGGTTGATATAAAATATCACAATTATGTTTTTCAATATATCCTTTTATACCAAGAGTATTTGATGCACTCCCACCTGAAGTAAAGATAATATTTTGGGGATTTGTATTAATAAATCTTGCTGTGTTATTTCTAGCAGTTGTTATTATTTTTTTTACATTAAGACCAGATTGATATACAGATGATGGATTCTGATATGTATCCAAAAGAGATATAATATATTCTTTTACTTGTGGTGTTAATGGGGTTGTTGAGGCATTATCTAAAAACATATTTTAATCCTCCTCGTGTTTCTCACACCATATTTTATATAATTCATTCATTTCTTGAGATTTTTTCCATACAAAAACAACTCTTTTGTTTTGACCAGGAATTATGTCTACTAATTGCCCTTTGGAAAGAAATGAATTTAAATACATAAAATTTTGTGCCATATTAGGTATGTATCTAACATCTTCAGTTTCGTATTCCCAATTGAATACTTCACTATATTCTTTAATCTTAATTCACTCCATTCTATAAATAAAATTGTAAAAAATAGGGATATACTAAAATACTAAATAGTAATAATGGTATACCCCTATAATTTTTAAACTTACTATTCAATATTTTTATTTTTATCTTGTTTGATTTTTGTAGAAGTTGTTGAAGATTTTTTACTTAATGTTTTAGGTTCTATATCAGCCTTTTTTTCATCATTAAAAATTTCATCCAACATTATTTTAATATTTTCATTAAATGTATCTCGTTGAGATAAATCACATTTTGACAATTCTTCTCTTGCAATGATTTTATTTTTAGTATTGCTGTACTCTGTCAATGCAAGATAAATTGCGTAATGAGGACGAGTATCTACAACAGTTCTCCAAGGTTGATATAAATAAGTTCCTTGACAAGCTTTACAAATCTTATAAGATTTTCCACAAATATCACATTTTGCATTGTATTGTTCTGACATAAGTATTCCTTTCTAAAAATAGGAGAGTAGTAATAACTCTCCTATGAAAATTTATAATTAGTCTTGAGCTACAATTATATCAATAAGTTTACCTTCTTCTTCACAATAAGGTTTTCTTAAAAGATAAGTCACAGCATGTTTTCCATCAGATTTAAAATTGATTTCTACGCTTGAAGGATCAATTTCTGCACTTGGACAAGAAATAACTCCTGCGATAACATCGTTCATTCTACATGGGTGATGGAAAATTACATGAATTAAAAGAGACCTAACTTTAGGAGTGCTACTTGTAGTTTTTGTAATCATAGCTGCCTTTTCAGATTTTCTGTTGTAATTAACAAATACACGACCAGTTGTACCTGCTGGTAAAGTAATAGTTTTATTAGATGCGTCTAATTTAAACTTATCGTCTCCAACTTCACCAGAAGTAATTGTATATGTCTTTCCATAAGTGTTATCAGCATTCATGACTTTTACATATTTTATTTCTGCCCCAGATGTTCCAACAGGTGTATATTTAAGAGTTACTGTGTTGTCGTTACCAATTGCAATAGTTTCTGAAACGGGAACTATAATTTCAGAACCCTTACTTGCTACAACTTTATTTGAACCAAATTGAGAAGCAGCTAAATCCATAGAAAATAAAGAGTTAGAAAATTCAAATGTACCAGATTGTGCATTGTAGAATGTTGTTATAGGCGCACCCATAGCATCTGTTACATCTGTGCCATCTGCTGAAAGTTTTAAACTTGGGTCTTCAATTTGAGTATACCTACCAAGTAACTCACTTGTGTTTGGGTCATACTCTTCAACTGAACGAACTTTCTCAATAACAAGTTCATTTGGATTAAATGTTTCCATAATCTTTTTCCTCCTTTTTAGGCAATAAAAAAGAACTTAACTCTCGTTAAGTTCTCCTAGCCAATCTAATTGTTTATTATTAATTTCTTTTAAATTAACTCCAAATCCAGAATAACCAGATTGAAGTAATAATTCTGCATTTTTAATTTTTACTATACGTTTTACAGAATCCATAAATGCATTGATTTTCATATCCCAAACTTGAGAATGATTATATTTAAATCCTTCACTATTTATCATAGCTGAGATTAAGTTTTTTAATTGAGATTGTTTCGGACTTTTATTTGTTCGGGCAAGTTCATCTAACGCATCTTCAATCAATATCATTTTTGTTGTTTCATTTAAAGGATTTTGAAAATCCCTTGTGATAAAATGAACTTTACATAAATAATCCACTACAATATTATATATATGTTCATCAAAAATCACATCATCGCCATTGACTTTTTGATATAATATAAATTTATCTACTTTATTTGTATCTCTATATTTTTTTAATATAAATTTTGTAAAATCTAAATTCCCAAAAACAATTTTTGTACTATTTAAAGGTAACAACTGACCTTTTATAAATAAAATACAAAATAATTCATAAGGTGATTTAATAGTTGTATAATCTATACCTAATTTCCACAATTGTCCTTTAAGGGATTGTGGAGTAGAAACAAAATTATAAACCATTGAATAATATTCATTTTCACCAAAATCACAAATTTCTCCAAGTGTCGGCTGATGCAAGGTAATATATTTTGATACCTTAAAATCTTCTCCTCTATAAACCTTTAATTCATCATTATAAAAGGTTTGTTCTTTATCTATTCCCAATATTCATTGTTCCTAATAGTAGTTTCTTGACCATAAGGAGTATAAACAATACCATTTAAATCAAGAATTTGGAATACAAGGGTACGAACAAGATAATTGTTGTCTGTTGTAGACTCTTTCGAGGAGATGAGTTTTGTTTGCATACCGAAAATATTAGACCAATTAAATCTTTCTCTTATAATAGAAGCAATAAGATCGTGTCTTGGAATCCCCGTAAATTTATCAATTCGGTCATTTCCATAAACAAAAATAGTAAATGTAATGTTGGTATATTTTTCAATGTTATTGTATCTTGGCATTTCATTAAACGCCACTTGATAACAAATATAATGTCTTGCTTCAGTCTGTGCATCGGGAATAAACAAATAAGGTCTAATATTTGCGTTTCTTGAAGTGTCTGAAAAATATCTATCCCATTCACCCAACGGCTCATATTCGCCTGTATCTTCGTTTAATTCCCAATTAATTTTACAATTATCAGTTGGAATATAAAGATTTCGTTCTTTATCATATTGCCAATGTTCCTTGTCGTTTGGATCAAATAATTGATCATAAAGAGTTGATTCATTAAGTGCATATAAAAGACAAGGATTTGATAATAATGCGTGTTCAATTTTTTTCTTATATCGAATAGTTTCATCATCAGGATTTGTGTTGTATGCACGAAGTTTTTCTAATAAATCTTTTTTTGTATTTAATTTTTCTATCATATAACATTTCCTATTCTGTAAGTTCCAAAGATAATATTTCTGTTTCTAATGACATATTATCTTTGAGTTTTATATCACATTTAATTGATAATATTTTTCCAATAATAGAAGTGTCATTAGGAATTTTTAATTTTATTTGATTAAATTCTGCGCTATTTCTCCATATAACTTTATCAGTCCAAATTTCATCATCCATACTACAAGACCATTTAAAATCTGCCTCTGAATATTCAGTTGTAATATTTTCATTGGATTTATTGTAGAAATTAATGGTGAGATTTTTATAGCTTCCTCCAACTTTAATAGTAGGAGTAGAAGTAGTGATATTAGTCGTAATAGAAGATAGATTAGGAGATAGAGTTGGTGGTTCAGTTGGAGATAATTGCGAAGAAAAATAATCTGCCCACATTCCAATTATATTTCCATTAGAATCTTTTTCTATATAATCAGTATGTTCATTCCAAAAATTCTGATAAAAAGTAAGAACTTGTATACCTAAAGGTTTGGTATTTTCAACTTTAGTTAAAGACCATATAATCGGATGTTTTGTTTTTGCAGAAACAACCATACGCATATTTTTATCATCATCTTTTGTATACCAAAGACTTTCGGTTATAGGATTTAATGGTAAAAATGCCTTTTGTTGGTTATCTGGTCTTGTAAAAATGCGATCTGTGTAAGTTCCGATTGTATACGATTTTTGACTTCGGTTTACACCCCACATTTTTCTTTTATAAATATTTTGACCATCTTTTTCAATCCACATAAACTGATAATCAATTGGCAAGATAAGATATTTAGGAAATTGATTACCTAATTCTTTTTCACAAATTAACCATTTTCTATATACACCTTTATCATCTGGTAAATCCACATAGAATCCAATAGGAAATTCTATACCATATTTTTGTCGATATTCTGTTTCAAAATAATAAAGCTCATCACCTAAATTAAATTCAAGTGGTTGCGATGGCTTAAATTGACAATAAAATTCTGGTTGGTCTTGATCTAATGATGAATAGGATTTAACAATTAATTTTACGTCAATACGAGTTTTGATTGTATTCTCATATGTCATATGGTCTTTAATATTTGGTTGGTCATCGTGCATATAATCATAGATATAACCAACTTTTGATTGAATATCTGAGTCCCATGTATTTTCCATTATGAAATCAGAATTTTCTTTTTGAATTTGTCCAATTGTTTTAGAACAATTTGTTTTGGCGTTTAATATACGCCTAGCTGTTGATAAACTTGGCATAAAACACCTTCCTTTGAAATTATTTAATTAAATTAAGATTTGGAATTAATATATGAATTATACATATATCCATAATCTCTAATTATTTTATTCAATTCTTTTTTTGTATCTTCTAAACGACTTTGCAAATTTTTATATGGATTATTTAACATTTTTTCTTCTTTACCACCAATCATTTGTAAGACATTATTTAAAGAATCCACTTGTGGTTGTAACCATTCAATAGTCATACCAAGTATAAAAATATTACAAATAAAATCTTTATCTGAATCTTCGTCAACTGAATTATTTAATGAAAATTTAATTTGTTGACTTATATCATCTAAAGAAAGAGAGGAGAAGAGTCTACGAACTCTTGGATTACCAATCACATTATGTAATCGTTCAATATATATTTCAGTTAAATCATCTTCATTTAAAGATAATTCTTTAGGGTCATTAATACGACCAAGTGTTCGTGAAAACACTGTTTCATAAGAAAGTAGCATTTAAGATACCTCCTATTTAACAAATAGTTCACTTAATAAATTAAAATCTGAATTAAACATTTCACTTAATGCACGTACTTTTGAAATACTATCTAAATGTCCATTTGCAATTTCAGAAGAAATCATTTTTGAAAGTACGTCTTTTGCAGCATCGGGAAGTTTTTTGATTTCTGCTTTCATTCTTGAAATAGGTAACTCTAAAATTTCAAGCAAATCTGCGTTTGTATACATAGAATCATAAGCCTTTTTAACACTAGGAAACTCAGCTAATAAATCTTCATCTAAAATAATGAATCGTGGTAAAAATACATGATCTGAGCCTTTTCTAATAAGTGATATTAAATCTCTATAATTAATTTCACATTCATGTCCGTAATCACCAAATTCATAAGAATTTCCAGATTTACATGTTATATTTAATCCACCACACCATACAGAACGACACAGAATAAAATCTGAATCAGTAAAAACTTTCTTTTCTATTTTCTTTTTTAAGGTTTCTTTTTTTTCAGTATTATTTTCAATTTCTGTTGTAGCCATTGGCTCAACATTAAGCTCAGAAGTAGTTTCTTTTTTTGTTCTTGTAGCCATAATATCCTCCATTAAAAATAGAGAGTGCAAATAAAAGCACTCTCTTTAACAACTTTTAGTCTTCTGTAATTTTCCACTGACCAAAGTAACGTCCAAGACGAGTAGCAACACCAATTTCTCTCTGTACTTCATATTTCATAAGGTCAGCGATATTAGAATTTGCTTCACCTCTATCAGTAATTTCATCAATAATTGTTTCCCCAACGTCAACCATGTCAATCATTTTTGAATCGCCAGCAGCAAATATCCAAAGAATATCATCATCGTATACGTCTTTAGTTACATCATTTCTTGCAAATCTTTGTGGAATTTCAACAAGAGTATAACGTCCATAATTACCAAGTCTTCCCATTTTAGCCTTGTCCTCTTTTTGAGAAGCTGAGATCCAATTGATATCAATAAGATTTTCAAGCTCTTGAAGACCAACCATAGTACCCATAATAACAACTTCTGAATTATCATTAGCTTTAGATACATTTTGAAGAACTTTGTTGAATTTCTTCTTATTTACTGTATTTAAAGCACCTGTCTGAACAAACTCTGTTTGAACTGGAAGTTTCTTTGGGGCTTCAAGAAGTTCTGCAAAAATAAGATCCTGAGTTAATACTACGAATGCCTTTGTAATGGCATCAACAAGTTTTGTCCAATCTTCTTGACCAATAAGATATTTATCAATATCTGCACCGACAGCAGCTCCATATACATCTGTATCAATTGAATATGTTTTGTTTTCTGGCAATCTTTGTAACATTGTATCGTGGTGTCTTTTACCCATTCTAGCAATAGATAAAATAACCTCTTCGTGTTCATTTACGAAAAGGTTTTCATCGCCCTCATTTAAATTCTTATAATTAACAAGGACATTAAACCACTCGTTTTCCTTAAGACCAGTGGAAACAGTCCAGTCAACAACCTCTTCAATTACATCAAAGTATTGACGACCATAATCTCTATAAGCACGTTCACGTTCTCTTCTTGAAGAATCTTTTGTTAAGCCAAATATTTTTAAAGATAAATCTCTGAGTGTATCTTCAGCATCTCTTTTAGAAATCCCCTCATCAAGTTCATTTTTATATAAATCAAACATTAAGTTTTTAACTTCATCGTATGAAGTTTTCATTTCTGTAAATACGTCTAGTACTCTTGAACTAAAGTTAATTCTTCTCATCGTAAAATTTTCCTCCTTTTAATTTTTAACCTGCAACCTCATGTTTCTGACCATTAATAGTTACTTTTTTCCCCGCTTCAGGAGTTCCTTCGAAAGCGTCTTCACTAAGTTCGTAAACATCTGTTACAGTAAGAACAAAACCTCTAACAGTCTTTGTTCTAGTAGCACTTGCTTCATTAAAGAAGTTTGAAGTAGCAGTAAATTTCGAATTATAATTTTCAGCAATTTCTGGAACTTCATAAATTAAAATTGCTGGGGCATTAGGGTCGATTTTCTTAACCTCTACATACCAGTTTCCATCAGCAGCCTTTTCAAGAATTTCACCTTCAAAAGTAGAAGGAGCGTCTGCAACGTCATACTGGTCAAAAGACACATATTTTCCCTTTCCGCATACTGTACCGTTATCTGTATCTGTTTTAATTACCATATTTAAAACTCTTCCAACACGTTCTGAAAGAACTTTTGTTGGAAAACAAACATGATGTTGTTCTAAGTTATATCTAATAGCCATTAGTTTATTTCCTCCTATTTTTTGACATAATAAAAAGACCGTTATAAAACGGTCTTTAAGTTTGTTTATTTTTTAGTTTTCTTTTTGTGAAAATAAATTCCCATATCTACTTGGTTTTGTAGAATTTTTAGCTGTATTCACAAATTGTTTTTTAGAAACAGTCTTCTTTTCATCTGGATTAATTGCAGAGAAATTTGAGTGTTCTGCAATATAATCAGAATGAATTACTTTAATTTTAGTTTCTAAATCAGTAAGAGAATAGTTATCCATTTCAGATGCTAATTTTGCAAACGCTTCGTTTATGTATTTTCCATCTTTATCTTTTACTGAAATTACAGCATATTTTTCAGATAAAAGAATTTCTTCTTTCTTAGCGTGGAGTTCATTTTTCTCACATATTTCTTTGAACTCTTTTAGAGATGCGTAATTAGAACGCATAGATTCAAGTTCAGCTTTCTCACTTGCCGTTAAGAGCTCACGAAATAACTCAATACGTTCTCCTTCAAATGCAACATTATCACCAGTTTTTGTATATGCTTGACGATAGATTTTATCTGTACACCATCCTTCGTATACGAAATATGAATCAAAAACGTTTGAAATATAATAATAATCATTGTCAGATTCTTCATAAGGTGCCAACAGATTATAAAGTGCATATCTTGTATCTTCATGAGAAATCTCATATTTACGAATTAATGAATTATTAACTTTCTTTTTCTTTGTCTCATCATCTGTAGAAGTAGTAGTGTCATCGGATTCATCATCATCTTTTGACGTTCCCGATGGTTCTGTAGGATTTTCAGAAATATCCTCTTTTTCATCAGTATCTTCATAACTAGAAGGGCTATTATCAGACTCTGTAGTATCATCAGAATCAGTTTCATCGAATGCCTTTGCAAAAGCTTCAACTAATTCATCATCTGACATTTCTGCATAATCAAATGTTATATCATCATCTGTCTTATCATATTTGGCAAGTAATTCTTCAAATTTATTCAAGTTTTTACTTCCTCCTTCCTTTGAATTATCATTTTTATTGTAAAAACAAGCAGTCTCTAATTTTTCAAGTCGTGCTTGTAATTCAACCATTTTTGATTCATAATCTTCAAATAAGCTATTGTTCTTTGAACTAAAATCAGCAATATCTAACCTAGCGTTTAACATACCTTCTCCAATATCTTCTAATGTATCTGGATCTTTTCCAAGCAAAGTCGCTCCCATAATGACTATATCAGTCAATTCGAGAACACGTTCCTTTCCATTGTATGTCATTTCATTTACGGCAAGTTCCACGCTAATTTTTGTACCACCTTTTCTTTCTATAATAGAAGTGGCATCTGTATATTCACGAGGGATAGCACAATAACCATATAAGAAATTATGACCTGTACTTTCCTCTATTTCGAAAAAAGGTTCATCATATGTAAAACATCCAATTTGCTTTTCAATATAATTTACTGTACCATCATCATTTAGTGTCATATCGTGAGATGTAAAATCTTTTAATACTTCGCCAGTTTCTTCATCTTCATATTCTACAAAGTTTGCCAATATAGGTTTATAAGCCAACGTCTTAGCGGCTTTTGTCAATGCTTCATCTGTTACACTAGAATGATTTCTGTTTTCGCCAGAGTGCATTAGCTTGACTTTGCAAAATAAAAGAGAATCATCTTTATAGTTAGAATTTTCATCAACTTTAAATTCAGCAGGTACTTGTACAAAAATCTGATGTCCTGTTTTTTTTGCATTAAAATGCGTTGAACGTTTGTATTTATTGGAATAAAAGTCATATAAATCTTCAATAAATAAAAGACGTTTGTTATTTTTCTTAGTCATCTATCCTCCTTTCCAACATAATAAAAGTCGCCTTTATAGGCGACAGAATGTAAGTATATTGCTATAATTTATTTTTGTTTTATCTATATCATCCGAAAACTGTATTTTATCAGTATTCAAAAATGTATAAATACCATTTTCAAAATAAATATTTTGAAACCCAAGTATTTTTAATTTATCAGCAGTAGTAGTATCAGATGTTTTTAAAAAATTCTGTTTCATTTTTACTCCTAATTATTGTTTTTTTCTTTATCTTTTGTTTCACTTCCCGAATCGGTTAATTCTGTATCAGACTTTTCTTGCCCACCACTTTCGTTTGTGTTGGAAACAGTATTTGCACTCACAAGTGGTTTTAATCTATTTGGTAGATCTAAAATATCATTGCTTAAGAACGAGAGAGATAAGGTGTCTAATTCGCTTATTCCGTTTAATGCATTGATTGTTAATAACTTTGAACTATCATATTGCAAATCTTTTTGTAATGATTCTTTAAAGGCATCTTTTGTATAAGCTGAAACTTCAAAGAATTTTACTTTAGCAGGATTGGATAATTGATAAGAAAGCATTCTATTAGTCCAGCCTTGAATTTGTCCAAGTAATGCTGAAATGGCAAATTCTGTATCTGCTCTGGTTGCTGACCTAAATGCCTCTGCCCCACTAATAGAAGCTGAGTTAAGTATCTGAGATCCGCCAGAAGTATTCAATACTTCTTTAGTTGCCTTTTGAACTTTTGTTGTATCTGTGGATTGGTCGTCAGAAAACGAAATAGTATCAAGAGGAATGGGAGTAATAGCAGCTCCAACGTAATCAGGTAAGCTTTCAACCATTTTGTTATAATAATCTACTGCTAAATCAATATTAACTGCCCACGCATCAGATTCATCAGCACCAGAAATAGTGGGAATAGTGGCGGTGATTAATTTATAAATTTGTTGTTCATCTGCAACAGCTTGTACGTCTGCTAGATTAAGAAGTCCGATTAAATCAATAAATAATCCACTATAAATAGGAACAACTGTTTCCCAAGATTCTACTCTTGATTTAGTACATAGAGCATATTCATCTGGCATAGGTTGCCATTTATTTTTACTATCTCCACCATAAGCTTTATACATAGACTCTAATGGGTCTCCAAGAAATTTAAGAATATCTTCATATTTTTTATACTTGCTCATATCAACGCTAAATGAATAATCACCAGTAAAATATTTTCCTGATATTCTACAATATTCTGGCGGTATTTTTAAAATAAAAATTCCTGTATCATCAAGCCAACAACAGCCAAAAAATACATCCTCAATAAAATTGTTTATAAGTGGAGATAACATTTGATTTTGTAAGTCCATTTTTTCTAAGACCTGTAATGTTTCATAATATGACTTTAAAATAGCTTCTTTATCATTATCTTGAGTTGGGTCATAAATAGGCACAACATAACGAGCATTTAAATCGAACATTGTTGCATTATACATAACCAAACGAAAATATACTTGCGAACGATAAAAAAGATAGCGTGATAATCCACGAAGTTCATCTTCGTAACTATCTATATTTTGTAAATATTTAATAACATTTTCTTTACTATATGAACTAATAGAAGTTTGTCGAACAGTTTTTGTCACATCACGAACTTGCTTAAAGGCTTGTTGTGCTTCTGCAAATCGTTGTTTTTGTTGATTTTGTCTTTCTATATTTTTCATATATTGTTTACGCTCAATTGCAGTAGGTTGTTTTTTTGTTGTATGCTTAGAAGAGGTTTGTGACATCTCTTTTCTTTGCTTTGTCATTTATTTTATTAAACACCTCCTTTTCTTTGGAATTATTGTAGGAATTATAATTGATATTTTAAGATTGTTAGAATGTTTTTCTTTAGAATGAAGATTTACGAGATGGTTGACGAATAGGAAGACGGTTAATAAGGGATTGAGTGCTTTCTTGAGGTCTTCTTTGTCTTACTTGGTCTTGACTTCTTAATGTAAACAAAGCGTGTCCCATTAATGCGAGACAATAACTACGGTCATCGTGAAGAATATTTTCAAATCCTGGTGCAAGATCATATCTAATATTTCCATTAGATGATTTATACTTATATATATGGGTTAATTCTTCTTTCATAGCATCAAGCTGTCTAAGACCAATCTCTTCTTCAAGGGACAATTTATAATTCTTTTCAATAACCTCATCGTTTTCTTCTTCAAGTATAGTTAGATATCCATGATAATCATATTCAGCAGTAAAACTAATCAAATCCTGATCGATCATTTCACATAACTGAGAATACATAATTGCTTTATATTTAGCTGGCTCACGCATACGAATAATATCAATAGCATCTGGGTATCTTTTAACATATGGAATAGCATAATTATAATTTGCATCAATTAATCCATGATGTTCATAATCCTTTTCACCTTTGTGTTTTGCTTCGTAAAAGTTATCAAAAAGCAGATCGCATATTTGGGTAGCTCCGCCCCCCGCCCCAGCATCTATATATACTCCATATATATTCTTGTAATCAGGAACACCATAACCATTATATCTAACAATAATATCTTGAAGCATGGCAACCTGTTCAGGTGTAGTAAGTGGTTTTTGGGTTTCTTTATCAATTAAATTTATACCATTAACTACATCTAATAGCCAACCACGTTTATCATCTTTGTATAATTTTCCAACTAGCACAAAGCTGTTATCTTTTTTTTTGGCTGGGTCGAAGCAGATGATCATAAGAGAATTATCATCATTAACAAGCATGGGAGGTCTAACAATACTATTTCTAAGTACTTGTGATTTTTTTACAGCAATGTCATCACCAAGGTCTGAATCGAATTTATTCATATACTCACGAGTAGCTTTAGTTGGATTCATTTTCATTTCTGAATCAATTTTTGCTTGTGTAAGCAATGGGACAGGATATACCTTTCCATTATAAGTGGCATGAAGAATTACCTCACAATCTATATCTGCACAGAAATAATTCTTATCACCTGCCATAGAGTGCATTGCGGCTTCTTTATATCTTTTATAAAAGACATCATCCATAGAACCCGCTGAACTTGCACATACAATTTGATTTGGGAAATTTGGTGGAAGTAATGTTACGTCAACATCACCACCAAGGGCGAAGTCACTGTTCTGGGTGACAAATGGAAGAGTAGCAGCAAACATATCTTCAGATACATATGATGCCTCATCATAGAAATTAAGTCGACTTCTTCGACCACGAGATCCATCAAAATTGGAGTTGACCGTAGCCAAACTCGATCCTGAATAAAGTTTAAAGGAGTAAGATGCTGGGTCGTGCCGAAAGCCCTCGCTGTTTGAGCTTTTTACAAGTTCGTTTAGAAAAACATCTGTCAAACCAGTAAAAGAAGCAATTTCTTTTTTTGCAATAGACTCGATCTTCTTCATCATACCTATACTTTGAGAGCCTGTGCTTGACAAGATGTAGCCCTCAAATTTGGGCAGTAACATTGTTTTTGCCATGAGAAATGGACTACCTAGAGTTGTCTTACCAGCGTTACGGCTCATACACCAAACAACATTTGGTGTAATCCACGACATCATAAATACATATTTCTGATAGTCAAGAAATTCGATACCGAAAAATCTTTCACAAAATTTTACTGGGTTTCTGCGCCCCCACTGGATTATTTCAGAGAATTTTTTCAAACCCTCTAATTTTAATTCAGACATATCATAATAAGTAGGTTTTTTGAAAAAAGTAAAATTCTTTGGAGTAAACTCATTTATAGAATCACCCATTAGGACAATTTTATCATCAACCATCTTCGATTACTTGTCCTTTTTTATCTATAAGACCTTTTTCAAATAAGAAATCTTTAAGGTCTTTGTTTTCTTTTTTTAACAACCTACTAAATTCAACAGCATTGTCTCTTTCTTTTTGAAGATTAAATAACAATCCTTTCTGATGAATAACTTCTTTTTCCCAATCGTTTTCATCAGGATTCAATTGTTTTAACTGGTTCTGATGATTTCTTGTCATAATATCTTCGATTGCCATATTGGTTTCATAATCGAAAGTATTCACCTCAGAACCGTCCAAATCCATTTCTTGTAATTCTTTTATGATGCCAGTAAGAGTACCAGCTCCTTTACTTTTTCTATTGTTATTATTTTCAGATATTCCGTTGTCTTTTGCTAATGCAAGGGCAGAAGATATCATTTTTTGCTTTGTTTCAGCTAAAGATTTAATTGTTGATATGACACTTGGATTACTACCAAGTTGTTTCTTATATTGTGAGATAGTATCATTAATGGTTTTTACATCTTTAAAACTCTGTACAATTTCAATTACAGCTTCAAGTTTCAATCCATCGTCTTTTACAGACTCATCAAAATATCCAACAAGTTTAGAATAGAGAATAGGTTGTTCTGAAATTGGTTCATTCTCAAAAGGATCATAACCTAAAAATCTAAGGACTGTTCGCTTGTTCTTTTTATACATTTCAACGACATCCTCAGATAACTCTTCATCTTTATTCTCTTGTGAAGTTTTTTCGTCTTTGTAAACTATTTTCTCTTTAAACATATCAGAATCCATATATCCCAGACCAACATAATTTTTCATACTGATGTTTTTGATATATGAAGTCCAAACATTTTCTTTACCTTTACCTGTAACCATATTTTCAGATTCTTGAATGCTTGCATTCCATACAGTTTCAAGGAAAGGTTTATTAAGATAATATAATGCTTTTTGAACAGACTCTTTCGTTGGTTCATGTTCTTCGCCACGCTCATCAACTCGTAACGCAATTTTACGAGCACAATCACGACAAATTCTCGAAAAACTTTTTCCACCAAGCAAAGGATCAGTATCATAGTAAAATTTTGATTCTATATCCTTATGTTTATCACACATAGGACAGTGTGCAGTACCTGCATATTTATCAAGTTTATGCTGCAACTCTTCAACTTTTTCTCTAGCTTCAGCAGCCGTTAATTTAACTGGTTGCATAGTGCTTTTTCTTGTAGCCAATTAACAGCCACCTCCTTTTTAATCCAAATAAATTAAGTACTCTCTGCAATGGCAGTAAGAGTGCTTTCTAAATATTCTACATAATCGTAGTTAATATTAATTTGTAAATTGTTTTCCTTAAACCATTTATCAAATTCTCCAATATCAATCCTATATACAAAATCTAAGAAATCATATGGAGAAAATCTCGTATATCCATAATTATCATGGAATAGTTTATGTATGTCCTTATTTATACAAGCTCCAAATCCATAAATTATATGTAAGTCTTTCAATTCTTCTCTTAGAAGTTGAAATTCATCTTCGCCATAATCACATACTTTTGATTTTACTTCTATACCAGTTAGTTTAAAAACTTCATCAACAATATCCCTGAAGGCAGTTGTGTGATGTACATTGTCAAATTCACCACCAGTAATTACACATTTATAATTACAAAACTCCATTGATTCGTTGAACCAATCTTTTGTATCAGAACGAAGTTCCGTATATGTAGGTAAAATACCACCTTTCCAACGACCATTAAGTTCGCCATTTAAAGGATTAATATGTCTCGGATTTTTATCACCAGCCCATTTGCCTTTCATACGTTCACTAATAGCTTTGCATTGTTCAGGACTTCGCTTTCTACCTTTCCACCAACTATCATGAGTTTTGTAATATTCTTTTTTAGTGGCAGAAATTTTATCTCTTGCCTCTTGTGAAATAATTCTTCCTTTTAATTTTTCACTGCATTTTAAACTTCTTGCAATATTAGCTCTATTTTTGGTTTCATAATTTTTTCCTACAATACCTAAAACACCTGCATGACATTCAATTGATCTTACTGTTCTATTTGGAAAGAATATATTATGTAGTTCTTCACCTGTAAAATCCTTATAATTTTCATACATTATTTTATCTTCGGCTTCAGACCATTTTTCAAAAACTGTATAATCAGGATCTAAAAATCCAGATTCTTTTTTACTACATTCTCTACATATATTTCGTAATCCATCTATACAAGCTAAATCAATTGGAAAATATAATTTATTATTTGGTAAATCACGTCCACATTTTTTACAATGACGAGTTCCTGAGTAAAATAAATCTTTTTCTCTATTTTGTTCAATAATTTTCAATCTTTTTTCTTTATTGATTATTGCTTGACAACTTTTACATATAGCATTCAATCTACCGATTTTCTTATTTGCATAAGAAAAATATTCATTAGTATTTGGATATTTTTTATTGCATTTAGTGCATATTCTTGTTTTAGAATCCAAAGATGTTCCATGTGTATAACCCATATAATTTTCTCGCTTTCCACTCGCAAAACTAATTAAAAAAAATAAAGAGCGAGAGAGTAGTGCGAGTATCTACTATACTAAAGTTCATGACTTCTTTAGCTTCTCACTCTGTAAAATTCAACTACCTGCTAATGAAACAGATGATTCTCTCATAGTTGACATATAATTATTCTCTGTTTTATAACAAAATTTTTAAAATAAATTCTTTATAATTGCATTTTGTTTATTTATGTATTAAAATAAATACATAAATTGCTAATAGGAGGGAGAAAATTATGGATAATTCAGGAGTAAAATTGTTAGTAGAAATTATTAAAGATTTAGCAATAGCAATTATTGCGGCTATAGTAACAGGAATTATTACAAATCACTTTACAGAAGGAGAGATTATGGATTCAATAACAACCCGTTTTGATTTTGTCGATAAAGAAATGTCATACAAACAAGCACTTGAGGCTATTTTATCAAGAAAGAAAAGAAGACAAAGAGGAAATAGAGTCTTTAAATAAAGAAATAAGCAAACAAGAAGCTTTAATTAATCAACAAAACTCAGCAGATGAGATAAATAAGACTATCCAAAATGCTACACAATATTGGAATGAAGCCAATTATCAACAATGTTTAACACTTTTAAAAAATTCAAAATCACGTTCGACAGATATTGATGCTTTATACACAAAATATTCAGATGATTATATTTCAATATTATTATCAAATGCAGATTCATTTATTTCTCAAAGAAAATACGATGAAGCTATTGAATTATTAAAAAATGGTAAAACTCTTGTCAATAATGATAAAATGCTTAACGATAAAATAAACGAAATAAATAATAATCAGCCAATTAAATTATCAGACATTAAAATATCTGCTTCAAGATTTTTTACTCAAAATCAGGATAAACCATTGGAAGATACGGTTGGAAATAAGTATTCTACTACAAATTCATTTATTACATATGCAGAGGGAAAATCAAATTATGGATATGCTACTTTTTATTTAGAAAAAAAATATAATACTTTAAATGGTATTATTGCTATTTCTGATGAAAGTGAAAATAGAAGAGATACTCAATTAAAAGGATGGATTGAAATAGGAACTAAAAGTGATGAAAATGAATTTAATTCTTTATGGTCTTCATCTGCACTTAGCCGAACAATAAGTCAAATAGAAATTCCTGAAATTAATATTAAGGATTCGGAGTGGCTTGAAATAAGATATTATAATAATGATAAATACTTTATGGACGGAACTTATCATAGTCTTCGTGTAATTATATCGGGTGTAACATTATATACCGATTAATTATAATTTTAAGCACACCTTAAAGGAGTTGAACCCTTACATAACGTTTTGAAGACGTTTGTTCTACCATTAAACTAAAGGTGTATAAATAGTAGGAGAGTAGTAGTGTAGCTACTCTCCTTAAAAAATAAGTATAAAAATGACAGCTATGGTTAAGCTGTCTTCATCACTTTAGATTTTACTTCATCAAGCAATTTTTGTTTATTTTCCTTTATCTTATTGATATCTACATCTTCCTTAATAGAAACAGCATTAGGAAAGAATATATCAAACGATTCTTTTAACTTTGAATATCTTTCATAACGATTCATATTCATACCAAGAAATAAAATATTCCACTCTTGGAGTTTTAATAAATATTCATTATATGTAGTAGTAAGACTATCTCTTGTAATATTGTCTCTGCATCCAATATAGGCACGAATTTCTTTTGCTGGAAATCCACTGGCAATTATGTTAATCGCATCAGCTTCAATTTTGTAGTCCCAATCATCTGCATTTCTTTGAACCATTCGCATCATGTATTCATCTAATGCTTTCTGCATTTGTTTATAACCTTGACGAAGCGGATAACGAATGAGTTCCCATTTAGCATTTCGTTTAACTGCCTTTTCCATTAAAATAAAATATTTACGAGTAAGTCTACTGTTTTCTTTTAATTCTTTACCTGCATGTAATGCTGCACCACAAAACATAGCAATTTCTTTTGCAAGTTCAATAGATAATAAATAATTCTTTCTAACGCCCATTGAACTTAATTTTTGTGCACTTTCACCGTTCGTTTCAAAACGAACGCCATCTTTTTCGTAAAATTCTTCATAGTCAGTTCCAATTAAATAGTCTTGCTTGACAATATTATATTTCGCCCAATCAGTAAATTTTGTTTTTGTATTATTTCCATTTAATTGAGTAAATAAATCTCTTGCATTTGTACTTAATGCATCTGTATTATCTTTCAATAATATTGGTAGTTTCTTTTGATAATCCAAAATTATTTGTGTTTCATCTGTAGTAAATCCACACTGGTCTAGTAATTGTCGTTTTGTAAATTTTTTAATCAATATAAATCCTTTCCTCGCATTTAGTAGCGAAACACTTTATCTTTGTCTATACGTTACTTGCAGATAACGAATTGTTATCTTATGTAGAGCAATCGCTGCAACGATTACTCAAAGGATTCTTATTGATATGAAATTTTTCAAAAGAATAGGGCAATTACCCTACATAAGATAATAATTTAGACATAATAAAAAAGAGCCATCTCAAATGAAATGACTCTTTTGTTGACTTTTTATTCAATTTAACAAATAATCAAATAAGAGTAGCAGTAGCATCCATATATTTATAAAACAACTTCTGTTTCACCTTCAAATTTAGTATTTAAACTTCTAAGTTCAGTAAGTTTTTTGCCAACTTCTTCCTGAATTTTAGTTGAAAATACTTCTGCATATCCTTTACCAAGTTTTTCAACTGTGTCAAAAACAGTATTTAATGCGCTTGTAGGAATTTTAGTGACATCAAAAGACATTACAATATTCATGTCTGCATTGATAGGATATTCCTTGTTGATAATGTTTTCAATTTTTACTTCTTCAACAGTTGAATGGTCTGCTGGATCTGTAACAACAATCGGATCCCCTGATGAACTATCAATTTTCATATTTGCTTTAAAATCAATGTCAGAAAATTTGATACTTCTAGGAAAATCTGATAAAATCTGAGCTTCTTCCTCGGATGTACTTGTGCTAGTTCCAAGTTCGGCAACTGCAATATCAACAGTGATAATATTATCTTCAATAGTTTTCTTTATGTTTAATTTCATTTTTAATTTTCCTCACTTTCGTTATTTGTTATAACTTGCCTATAAGCATCTTTAATAGCTATGAAGAAATCTCGCAAAACATCTTCACTGATTGTACAATCTAAATTGGACGTGTCAAATCTAGGATCGCTTACAGAAAAGTCCAATACTCCATCATTACGAGGCACGAATAAAATTTCCACATTATTATTCAATAGTAATGTAATGGAATCTATTTTTTCACCATTATTAGAAGTTACTTTACGAACTTGTCCGACTTTTAATGGTTCTTGTTCAATAATTAGTCTACTTGCCATGCGAAATGTTCCTTTCTTAAATTTTACTAAACTATATCTTTTAATCAATAAACGATGATGGAAGATAATGGGAATCGAACCCAAACCTTTGTGGGTGTTCCACAGGTGACGGCTTCCAGCACTATATCTCCATATTAAATATTAATGTCAGAATGAAGCACTAACTATCTGACATTGGACTGTACACATCCAGTTATTTAGAATAAAATTACTTATTGACAACTTAATTCATGCTTGTCTAAATCACTTTTAATCGTTTTTACTCGCTAACCAATGCACGAGATGGAGATTGAAACTTATATCAGCCAAAATACACTAGCTATGTACTGATATTCCATTTTTCTGCTCATATTTAAACTCTCCGCAGCGGAGAATGACAGTACATCAGTCAATTACTAAATTAAAGGTTCTCATTGACGCAGAGAGACGAATTCTCTATAGAATTATCAGAGCATTAAGTAGCTTGCACAAGCTAATATCTCATTTATGAGTGTTGAGAAACACCAAAAGACCCTAGATGTTGTAAGAAAGAATAGTAGGACTTATAATGCTACACGAATAGCAAATGCCAAGATTTTTTAATAGTGCTATCGGTCTGTCTGATTTTCACAGAGCCTTGTTGAGTTCTTATGATTTCTCAGAGCATTCGGCAATTAATTTTATTGTATATTTTTCGATTTTAGGAAAATGTTTTGACAGAAAATGTCAGATGTGATAACATAAAATAGACAAGCAAATTTCCATCATTTCATTTAGGCTAGATGGGATGGTTAATAGGCGGTTTTGAGTCACGTCAGAACAGTGATGTTCTGTTTATTATAGATATCCTCGTGACATCATGTAGGAAATACTTACAAAGGAGGATAATACGTGACAGAAGTTGCACAATTTATTATTGGAATTATTGGCAGAATTCTTAGTGGTTTATTCACTACATATATAGTTCGCCTTATTGATAAATTAATGCACAAAAATAACCGCCTTGAGAAATAAGCGGTTACTTTGCATTAAATAATATTGATTTATTTAGCCATAACTACCACATTATGACTCAAACCGTCTAACGGGATTTGCTTGTTTTCTTATATTGTATTATAACATAGAAAAAGGGGGATGTAAAGCAGAAATTAGATAAATGCTTCATCAGATTCATTAATATCTTCACAAATTACATACATTAAATTCCAAACATTGAATTGATAGTATCTTCCGAATGGTCTTTTAAATAACCCTGCGTTGTACTAGGATCTGAATGATGTGCAAATATTTGTATCTGTTCCAATGGGAACTTTTTAGGATTTCCATTCTCATCAAGTAGTCTTAAATCTGTTCCTTGTGAAAGACACTCTAATCTACTATGTCTCATAGTATGAGTAAAGATATTACAAGGTTCACCACGTACTTCTGATAAAATTTTTGAAATACTTACAATTCTATCATATAAAACACTAGAATCAGAAATTGGTTGTTTGTTATCACCTGAACCTTTAATCCATAATGAATCAATATCATCATCTCCACGCCACTCAAGATATTTTCTAATAATTTCTTTAGTATCATCTAAATACACAAGTGGAAATTTCTTACCACGCTTACCAACAACAATATTTGTTTTATTTCCATCTAATAAACCATGTTTTTCGATTTGAAATAGCTCATTTTTTCGCCCAGCAGAATCAAAACCTATACTCCATAATGTTGCTAACTGCCATTTCTCTTTAGCTACAAGAATATCTCTAACCTTAATAAATTCATCATATGTAAAAAAGAAATCATTATCATCATCCTTTACGCGGGATTTTGGTATTCCGTGAACTTTTTTAGCATAATTTATTTCATATTCATAATCATCATCATCTTCACAGAATGTAAGAAGACTATTTATTGCACTTTTAAGTCTATTTGTTCTTGCGGCAGACATCTCACATTCTTCTGTAAAATACAAGCTAAGATTACGAAAATCTTTCTTTTTCAAATCAAGGACACAACGATTATCTAGCTCTCGAAGTATATAAATCATAATAATGCGTAGATCATTGTGATAACCTGCAATCGTTCCTTTACTCTTTTTTCTCTGTTTATATTCTTGAAGAAAATCATTCATTATTCTTTTATTTTCTTTATTTACTTGTTCCCATAATTCCTCTTTATAAAAATTATGATAAATACGACCTCTACTAGCCAATAAATCTCACTTCCTTTCATAATAAAAAGAAGCAGTTGTGTTAAACACTAAACCGCTCCTTGATTTCCTTCTTTATAATTTTGTATAAATTCTTTTATCTGTTCAGGTGTATTATTTCGTTCGCCATATATTAAATGAAAACTATTTGGATAATTTATAAGATGGCAACGTTCACACAGTCCACAGACTGACTATAAAAACATCAATTAACTATGTATTTTATTAATTTCGTCCAAAATGTCATCAATTTCTGCTTCAAATAACTTTGTACAACATGAATATAAATCATCAATATATCCAAATTGTTCGGCATATTTTATAACAGATAATCTGTCTTTTTTCTTAGCCTGTTTTAAATTATATCCTTCGCATCTTGCTTCTAAATCAATATGGAAATTTTCTCGAAAACATTTGTATAGTTCTTTATATTTATTTGCATAGTTTCCATTTTTTCGTTTACAAATTCTATTTATAATATCTTTCTTTTTATAAATATCAGTATCATCTGTAAAACCATTAATAACTTCTTGTTTGTGATTATTATCAGCTAATAATTTTTCATTTTCTTCAACTTGTTCAACTAATTGTAATAATGCTTCCTTATATGTAGTTGGTAGTTTGTAGCTATTTTTTATTTGTTCTTCCATTTCTCTAAAGCGTCTAACATATTTAGCTGTGAAAATCACTCCCTTTTCACCTGTAAACTTATTGGCTAAGAAATCACAGCCCAGCTTTGTTACAAGATAACACTTATTCTCTTTTCCACTAGCGTCTTGATATGTAGACGGAATAAAATAATCACTGACCACGAAATCGTGGTGAGTTAAAACTTCAATAACTCCCTTTGTTTTCCCGTCTTTTGTACCCTCTAATTTTTCAAGTATCTTATAATGTTTCATTCCTAGCATATCTGCAATTTCAAGTGTTGTAATAGTTTGATTCATTGTTCCATTAATTTTTAATTCATTCATTAAAAATAAATCCTCTTTTTGTTAATAGAAAATTCTTAGTAAAGGAGAGGAATTAATGCTGTCTCACGACATGAACCTCTCCGTTAGTTAGTGCGATAGGAGTATACCCTATACATGCGTTCCACTAACGAAGGTAGAGATGGGAGAGCATAAGCCATCCTATATAACTCTTTACCAGATTATCCATCCGACCTATTTCTATATTCTCTGTTCCATTATAGGAACTTCAAAAGTTGATATGGCAAGAATCGAACTTGCGACCTTCTGCGTATCAGACAGATGCTCTAACCGACTGAGCTACATATCAATGTAAAAGAGCGTGTGATTTTCACCACACACTCCAAAAATTAAAATATTTAAATAATATTCCAAACCTTATTCACGAAGTTAAGAAAACCTGAAATATTTTTAATTGCTTCATCATATTCAGCTTTAGTAACTTCTTTTCCATTCACAAAACAATGAGAAGTAGAAGAAGCAGTAGTAGCAGAAGAATTGCTACTTAAATTGTATTTATCATTACAACAACAATGCTCACAATCACCATCGCAATCCTTAATTTCATCTTCAAAATCTTCTTCACCAATTATAACTTCAAAAATATCATCAGCATCAATTTTAGAAAGTATTTTAGAATTACAATCATTTAATACAAAACAACCGTCTGTTTCAATATTTAAATATTTATTCCCACGTTTTGCAGGAGACACCCAAATATCATTATCTAATACTGATATAATGTATTCATCAGAATAGCCATTAACATCTGTATCTGAAAGTTCATTAATTGAACCAATGTCATACCCAATTAAAATGAGTTGCTTAACAATTTCTTTTGCGTCATAATATTTGGCAACAATATTAATAGAATATTCATCATCAGCTAAAAAAATATCTTCAACGAATTGTTCATAATCTTCAAAATATAATGTATTCATAATTCACCACCAATCTTAATTAGGCAATTTCTTTTTTGAAAGTAGAGCTAAATTTAGCCTTTGGAACATCTTTCTCTGGTACATCAACTATTTCACCTGTTTTTGGTGAACGAGCAGTAGTAGCATCTTTATGAACCTTTGTAAACTTAACAAAGCCATAAAAATCAACTTCACCATCGTACTTAATACCTGCTTTAATAATATCAATAACAGTATCTACAATTTCTGTAGCTTCCTTTTTTGTAATTTCTCTTTCATTAGCTAATTTTTCAATAACGTCAATCTTTTTCATTTATATAAATTTCCTTTCGTTTTTTTAATTCAAAAAAAGGAGTAGTAATATTAACTACTCCAATGTATTTTTAGTTTAGTTTAAGTGTATATTCACATATTTTTCCTTTTGTTTGTTCAAATACCACCAATTTTGCAGAAGCATTTGAAGTTTTATTTAAAGAAAGAGAGTATGGGTCAACACCAATGATAGATGGAACATTAATCACTTCTGAGTTAATACCAACTTCTTCGATTTTTGAATGATGTAAATGTCCTGCAAACAAATATTGAATTGGAACATTATAAATTTGTGAAAAATCCTTTAACGCTCGTTCCATATTGCGTACTTCACCATGTATTCCCATTATAGTATTACAAGCAAGTTGTCCATAAATATATCCTGTGGGATTCTCGATAAAGGTGAAATTTGGATTATCTTCCAATCTTACTTTTATGAATTTTCTAACAACTTTACCCATATTATCTTCTGTGAATGTACCTTTTGGTTGTCCGAGTTGTCGAAGTTCAGTATGATTTCCATCTGTCATTTGAAACTTGACTTGTACATATTTTGTAAGTTCATTAAGCCAATTTGTAATAAAATTTGCATATTGAATAGTGCCATCAACTACACCACATCTTAACTTCATAAGTTGAGACACCCTAAGACATCCATCAGAAAAATCACCCATGGAATACACATGAAGAGTATCAATATTTTCCTTTTTTATAATTTCTATAGTCTGATTAAATAAATCCCACATTCTTTCTTCGAAAATTTCAGGGCTATAAGAATTAATAATATTTCCAAATAAATCTTTCAATTCAAATTCGGCACCATAATGTTCATCGCCCCATACTAGACAATAAGCTTTATTGTTATGTACTGGTTTAACGTATTTTGGAATACATAAAGGCGGAAGAGTAGTAATGGCTTCACAGATTTTTTCTGTGATAAGCTCATCTCTAGCATCTTCACGAAGCCATTTATTATATTCTAGTTTTTCTGTCTGAAGTTTTACTCGTTCTTTTTGTAATTCTCTTTTTTGAACTTGTAATTCTTTAAAATAACCATCTTCTTTATTATCAAAATTTCGTTGGCTTTCTTTCCATTTATAATATTCAGCAACAAAAGCCGAGCCTATAAGTGGTGGTTGAGAACCTTTTCTGATTGTATCAGGATTAAAATCAAGATTATATTTTTCGCAAATCTCAGACCAATCTAAATCACTAATTTTCTGAACTTTATTTGAACAGTCATTTAAAAGCTGTTCATACTTTTCTTGAGTTAGTCCATATTTTGCTAATTCTTCTTCAAAATTAAACAATCATTCACCAACTCTCTATTCTTCATCAACAGGAACATCAAGCTCCTCATCGGTTTTTAATGCAACAGTAAAATCAATTATCTGATTTTTAAAAGGTGCAAGTAAATCAACAACTTTTACTGTTTGCTCTGTATCATTTTCATCAGTGTAAGTAATAGTAGTACAATCTTCTGAGAGAGTACCTGTTTTTACTGATAATTTATCTGTTGTAGTTCTAACAAAACTAAGTTTTGACTTTGCCATTTTTTCATTTCCTTCCATAAAATTAAATATTATTTAACAAGATTTGCTTTTCTAATCTTACGCAAATCATTCAATGTACGTTTTGTTTGCGTGAGATAATATTTTGGATAGCGAGATTTACTTTTATGCAAACCAACTTCAGCTCCAAACTGATATCCCATTTGTTGAAGCTGGAAAGCTTCGTATTTAGAAATTAAAATTATAATATTCACGTCCTTTACTTTATATTTTCTGCAATATGCAGAATAATTGTGATTGTAGGATTCGAACCTACGACTTCACGCTTATGAAACGTGTGATCTACTAACTGAGCTCATTCGCAAAAATAAAAGAACCCTATACCAAAGTATAAGGTTCTTTTAACATTCTTTAGGCTGAGATATTGACCTAAAACACTAACATCTATTATGGTTGGACATAATTTATCACACAAGCGATTAGCTTGTAGTTAGAAGCAACACCGATTTCAGTGGCTATCGGCAAACTCTTACTACGAAGTGTTATAGATTTTCTTTCATCACATCGTCCCTTGCGAGGTTCAAAGAGTGCTAATCTTTTACGGTTGCAATTAATCGTACTTTCTCATATAGTACCTTGCGAGTGCTATATGTGTCCATATTTCATGACAATAAGTTGCTTTTCTCTTCATAGTCGCACACACTTTTGCTTTGTTTTCCTTTTTTGTCAAGATATAATTTAAATCCAAAACCAAAAGTATGTTAATATTTTATATGGATGATGAGGTGTACATTTGACCATCTGTACCTTTTGAGTACAGCCCAATCATCACCACCCTGCTTGACTTGCAATCGTCTTACTTTGTAATAAGCTTCCTATCTTTCGACTTAAGAAAGTTACATACAATTTTCTTAGCACTTATTTTTGCGAAATTCGTGCTAAAAAACAATGAACCAATACGCATTTCTGCGTTCTTTAGTGCCTATTTCAAGACATCCACCGTAACATATACCTCCGCAGTCGCTCTTGGTACTTAGAAAAGGTGTAGGTTCTATTGGTTTTCCGTCAAACTATATTTGAATATAGTCGCAGTCTTTAAAATACATTAATTAAGACCACTTTGTACCTATCACTAGGCTTATTTTAAGATATAAATATCTTACGACACGAAACCTGCCGTTTATCTACAAAAAGTAGAAACTCCCACAATTGGATTCGAACCAATAACTTACGAATTAACAGTCCGTTGTTCTACCATTGAATTATATGGGAAAAGTAGTAGTGGCAAGCGTGAATTTTTTTTACAAAATGCTTACCACTAAAATTAGATAAAATGAGAGAAATAAATGAATAAAATCGTTTTATGTAATACCCCTAGGGCAGAATGTGTTTATCATCTACCACGAATATTTATGCTAATAATATTCTTTAGCGTGGTAATGAAGAAAAGCTGATTTTATTGTTTTTTATATTCGGGGCAGATAATGATACGTCTGCCCCTAGTATACGTTTTAAACTTGCAAGCCCTTATTTTTTTACACGCATTTGGCAAAAGAGCGTGGGAGTTTACTAACGCAACTCTGCGCTTTCTTCCCTCCATATTACACCCATTGAGTGAAACGCTGAAAGCCTTGATTTTACTACGTTTTTGTTAAAAATATACAAGTTAATTCGGTAAAATTTATGCAAAAATACCTATGAAAAGTTTAGAAGAAACTTATCTTTGTTTGTTTTGTACAAAACATTTAAAATCTTTCTGGTATATTTAATCCCTTTACCTTTAGTGTTTTTACTCATCCCTACAGAAGTTTCCAATCCTAATGCCATTTCTATTAATCTATTTATTGTTGTTATATTTCCTATCTTTATATTACTCATATCTTGAATTAAAACTTTTGTTCTTTCAACAATACATTCATTCAATAACTCTGAATCTAAATTAGATATATAACATTGTTTAATATAGTTGTCATATTCTTCAATAATAGAACGTATCTTTGTCATTTGTCTATTATTTGGTTTTCCTTTCATTTTTTTGAAAAATTTTTCTGTTGGGATTGTTTCAATAGTAGAGGAATTTTGGATCTTATTAATCCAATCTTCAAGCCAATTCATAGGGCATGACAACTCTCGATTAATACGACTTTTAAGCTTATTCTTTGATTCGTCAATTTCTTCTTGAGGAAGTTCCTTACCATCTTTTGTATACTTAATTTCTCGTGTATACTTCATAAATTCAGGAAAGTCGTATTTTTTATATTTTGGTTTGCCTGAATCGGTATATCCAGCGACTCGTTTAATGCTCATACAAGGAAGTTTGCTGATTCTATCAATTTCTTTATTACCATCAATTTCATATTCTCTTTTACATCCATCAATAATAACCTGTGCAAGAACAGAAAGAATAATAAAATTATCATACAATTCTTTTAATTTTGCTTCATCAGGACTATCCTTTTGTAATTCAGTCCAATAATATGTCATAGCTAACTGTGCCAAATTACTTGAATATCCAATTCCCATACGAGATTTCGAGAATTTATTATCCATCGCAGCATAATCTTTTTTTGTATTATTATAAGTAATTCCAGACTCCTGTAATGCATTTACAATTGTGTAAAACTTTTTATAGCATTTTTTAGCACATTCAACCATTGTCGGTTGATTGGTAACTAGCATAAAATCTGAGTCTTCGTCCATTCCATTTGCTCTATCTTGAATATCCGTATGAATACAATTAACGGCTATGATATTTTTACTAAATGCAAAATACTTATTCATTTCTTCTGAATAAACATTATGTAAATAACATATATTGTTTGGAGAATTATGTGGATTTCTAAACGCTGCGAGATATTCATCGTCGTCAAAACGTTTAGTATAGCATTGGATACAATTAGGTTCTTGAGAAAGTGTTGAATCTTTTTCAAAATCCTCGCCAACAGAATAAAGTAGAAGCGCATAAGGATTACCACAAACAGTCAAGTTATCACCATTGACCATAATTTTTCCTTTTCGCATTTTAAAGACATATTGTTTAATAATTTCTTTCTTTTCGTATCTAAAAAATTTACTATTTCCAAACTCATGATTTTGAGCATATAAATCAGCAAGCATTTCATAATGGTTCACTTCATTGGCGTATTTTCTAAGGAACTTTTCGAATTCATCGTTGTCTCGTTTCAATAATTCAACATAATTAATGCTAGTCTGAGCAATATCTTTTACGTCATCCTTTGTACAAGGAAGAGTATTAATCATCTGATAACTTAACTGCTGATATTGACCTAATTTACTTGGATGATCTGTTTTAACAATACCCCATATATCACCATCTACATGAATTCTTTTGCACCAATATTCATAAGCTTCTGTAATATTATTACCCATGAGATCTTGAAATTTCTTCCATTTGATTGCATTATCTGTAGTAATCATTTTAATATCTTTTAAATAATGCCATTTACCAAACATGTCTTGAATCTGATATGTAGCATAATCATATCCATTTTTCTCACACCAGTCTTTAAAGAACTTTTGAAGATAACTCTTAAAAGCACACGCCTTAAAAAGATGATTTCTAAGTAACGCCATTCCGTTAATATAAGATGGTAGACGAAAATAATTAGGATCAGCCTCGATCAATGCCATTCCATCCCAAATTGTATTTTTTACCTGGCGCATTTCTTCCGATACAACACATTTTTTACGTTTTTCAATAACTTTTTCATTTTTGTTAGTTTCTTTATTTTTCTTTTTTACTTCAACTTTGTATTCTTCTGCTTTAACAACTTTTGTCATTGTTTCAAAAAAAGAATCTTGGTCTTTGAGAATTAAAATATCCTCGACAGGCATATGAAGTGTACCTATGATGGTAGAAGTAGTAAGAGGTGCATAAGCTGACATTTCAACGATTTTTGCATTATCATGTTTCATTTTCTTTCCGAGTCCAATTGTCAGCCAATCATACGCAATATTATATAACTTACTGTTTATAAAAATAACTTGTCCAAGTTTCGCTTTAGCACTTGTACGAAAAAGCATTTCGTAATGAATAGTCTCTTCTTTTATAGTTCCGTCTTTACGTTTTTGTTTATATGTAACATTGACACCATTTTCGTAAAAATATTCTCGAATTTCATCTCTTGATTTTTCGTTATATAAATCTTTCCTATCTTCAACCTTTTGTAGTGCCTTTTTGATGCGTTCCTTAGAATCGCCATCAGTATCATTAAATAACTTTTCTAAACGACCACGTTCATTATCATAAGAACGACTTCCAAATTCATAATCAAGACAAATTATATCTCGTGTACTTTCGCCTTTATAAATATTTAGTCCATTTTTTTGTAAGAAAAAACTAAACAAGCTGTTATTGAGCATAGCATCAGTATATGTAAAATAGTCTCGTGTGCCAAGATTTACATCATATAACATGCCAGCACTAATATTTTTAATCTTAATTCCATATTCACTCAAATTATTTTTTCACCGCCTTTTTAAAATTTAAAGCAACATATTTTAATTGTTCTGTAGAAATTTCATCTCTAATCCAATTCCATTGTAATCAATTGATTCTTTTAAATTCATATAATTTTACCTCTTCATAAATATTCTTCACTTGAGTTTTCTATTTGTTTTAATCAAACCATACAGGTACTTTACCTAAATCATAGCTTTTTAATATAAGATAGGAGTAGTACCCACTAATTAATTCATAATTTCTATTAATTTTAATAGGTTCAAGTATCCCTGTATTAATAAAATCGTTTCTAATGTGCTTATATTTTCTCCAATTTGGATGTATTTTTAAGAATTCATTCGTTAAAATAATCTGCTCGATCGGCACATAATATTCTTTATAATTAGAATAATCTATATCAAAAAATACTCTTAAAGCGTCAAACATCAAAATCATCCTCCATAGTTTTAAAATTATATCCCAACCAATTGATTATAAAATTAGTAGTAGGAATACAGTCATCATGTATACATTCTCCGTTATCATTCTTTAAATATTTCTCCTCATTTAACCACAATAACAGCAGTAGTAGTGTGATTTTGGTATTTCATAGTTAGGACATCTACAATCATGTCCAACTAATCTACCACAATATTCACAAGCCATAGTGTTACCTCACTTTTTCGTAACAGTAACCATCATTCGTTGTATAATAAATATGTTTAATGCCCAAATCTTTAATTGCTTCCATGCAACTAGGACATGGACGACACATACCGAATTCTTTATCAACTCTTGTTCTAAAAATATAAAGTTTTACTTTTGAGAAGTTTATATTCAGATGACGAATAGAATTAAGGCAGTTTATTTCAGCATGAAGAGTAGGAGTTATACCATTTTTATTCCACGAATGACGATATCTGTTGTAATATTTTTGTATTGGATGTGTTTTAATGGTATTACAACCAACTCCAACAATGCTTCCTTGATAAATAGCAACACACCCAATATGCGTTTTTTTATAATCAGAAATAGTAGCCATATATTTTGCTTTTTCAAAAAATTTATAATCTGATTTACTTAACATATAAATACATTCTCTTTAAATTAAAGATTTTTCTTCTTCTTTTTTAATTCAACTTCCCAATATCCATCACAATATTTAGTATTTAAGTCATTATAATGGAATTTGAGTAAGTCTAATATTTGATAAATATAATAAACATAATCAATTTGACCACTTTCAATGACTCTTAATACATCATTGATAAATGAACAATATTCTTGCCAATTTGTTTTCCCATGATATGTAGTTTCTTCACTTAAACTTCCATATTCTACAGAATATTTAGCATTCATTCTTTTAATATTAGGTGGATACGGTGTAACAAACATTTTTCTAGCATTAAATTCTTGTTGCCATTTTTTATCAGTAAGAGTAGGTTCAGGTCTTCCGTTTGTATTTGATATAATCTTTAATTCCTTTAATTCTTCGAATGTCATAGTTTTATAATTATCCTCCATTTGTTTTTTCTTTTTTTGTTCTTCTAATACAGATTGAAAACTATCAGCATCTGCATATCTTTTTATTCTCTTCTTATTTGGTTCATTTGTTGAAAAATCATCAGTGCTAATAATTCCTCCAAAATTAATGTGGTTTCTCTGTGTAATTGTGTTCATTTAATAAATTCTCCTTTTGATTTAAAATATTTTCCATAGACAAACTCCTTTGTGGTGTTATGTTTATAAGTTGCATTATTATTATTTTTGGATTTTATAATTGAATATTGCTTTTAATAATGAAATATAGATAGTTGTTAGATAGAGATGGGAGTAGTGGTGAGATGTTAATAAAAATTAGAAGTATCAGTGACAAATCCTACTAAAGAAAATGTCACTGTGTTTTTGATAATACGTCTTATAAAAAAGTAAATAAATATTTTATACATTAATGAATTGTTAAGATGGCTGCTTATGATATTTTTACTCAATTTGGAAGAGTATATTACTTTACTATTCTAATCTTCAAGTTTACTCATTTTTAATGTTCTCTTTTTAGTGAGTTTATAGTTATATTTTTCAACAAACAATTTAGCATATCTTAAAGATGCTTTCTTTGTACGAAAATCAGAATCTGCTTCTTTCTTTAGTCCAATTATACTTTCACGAGAAAGCACTTCTACAAGTCGTTTTCTATCAAATTCATCAATATAAGTTTCATAGAAATCAAACATTCCACGAACAAATCCCCATTGTAAAGAAAGTGGGTCTCCTCTGAAACAAGATTTAATAATATCAAGACATTCAATAAAATTATCAACTTTTTCTAAGTTACTGTATTCTTTATATACCTCTAATAACTTAGTTGGACATTTAATTTTAAAATCATTTCCAACTTCTCCATAAATATCAAGTTTAAAACCAATAGATTTGAAACAGTTATAAAAATCTTGCTCATTTTTATGCTCATTATATGTACCATGAATTTGTGCAGTTAATGTACGCTTACGTGATTGTCCACGTCTTTTTGTATTCTCATCACTAAACCAATCATTCTCTTCTTCTTCGCTTAGTCCATATCTTAATTCACATTCAACTGTTGTATATCCACGTTTTTTAAGAATAGCAATTGTATGTTGACCATCACAGACTTTCATAGAACCATCAGCTCTAACGCTGACAAGTACAATACTTACATTACTTTCTTTAAAAACACCATCTTTACTTTTTTCTTCTACGAATTGCATATCAATATCTCGTTGATAATTAAGCATAGAATCAAGTTTATCAATTGATACGCTTCTTCTTTCAGTTTTTTTCTCAACCAATCCTTTAGTATTTGTTACTTTTAAAGCTTCTTTTAATTTCATAATTTAATCCTCCGTTTTTAAAGTCGTTTTTTTCGCCAATTCAATAGCTTTCAATAGTTTCATTACATTATTCTCTGCATTGACAATACATTCATCTAATTCAAATTTAGTAACTTTATTTTCCATATCATTGAGAATGCTAACAAATCCATCATAATATGTCTCAAAATTAGCATTCATACATTCAATAATAGAAATCTTATAGTTCCAAATAGAATCAAGATATTCTTTTGTCTTTTCAGTTTTCAGGTCTTCACATATTTGTTTGACTTCATCACTAACTTTAGCTTTAGATGAAGTAGTTTGTATTGCTTTAGATGGTTCGTTATTACATTCTCCTTTTAAATTATTAGAAGCTATTGTTTTTTTATTTTTATTCTGTAATTCCTTATATGCTGCATTAATACTCTTTTCACCAGATAAAGTTTCTTTTTTTAATTTCTCATTATCAGAGTCAAGAATCTTTTTCCCCTTAGAATAAGTATCAGTAGAAACACCTGCTGTACTTGCTAATTTTGCACGTACATCAATTTTATCAATAGCCTTTGAAGAATTCTGCAAAGGCTTTTCGTCTTTTTCTTTTCTGATTCCAAACATTTTTCCAGCATTTATAAGATTCTTTTTAGCTTGTTTTTCATAAATAGGTCTATATTTTTCAGCTACCGCAATTCTTTGAATAGGAGATAAATTGCGTCTACCAAGCTGAATGTCAAGCATCCATTCCATAACTTCTTCCTTAGTTTCGTAAGCAAGAGTACCAACAACATATTCAATATTGTGTTTTCTACAAATAGAATAACGATTATGACCATCTACAATAAAACCATTCCAAACCATAATCGGAAAATTTTTGTCAAATCCATTTTCTATAATATTTTTTTCAAGTTGTTCATACTCGTTATCAGTGAGAGGTGGTAATAAATCCTTTAATTCAGGATCAATTTTTAGTTCTTTCTGTTTCATAAATAATTTTTCCTTTCTGAAATATAATATGTAGTTACAATATATATAAGATGAGAGTGTGATAAGTGATGCAATAATACATTCTCTATTTTAAATGATAAAACACTTAAATTTTATATATTTATTTTTGCTTACAATTCCTTCCTGCAATATTCAACATTTTCCTTTTATTAAAAAGTTATATTTATTAAAAATTTGAACATCACGAATTTTCTCTAAATAAGTTTCATCATTATTCTTTTTATAAAGTGCTTCATATTTATGATTTTCTTGCAATACATACTCATATACTTGTTGAATTTCTTCCTGTGAATATTTAGAGTCATTATTCTTATAAATTTGATTATATATTTGAGCAAATCGCCTTTTATCATTAGCTTTCTTTATATTATTCTCTACATATCTATAAGAATCTTTATATTTTTGTTGATTAATAGCAAAAGTATCAATGTAAATTTTATCTTCAGGTCTACCATATACATTAGTCAATCTGGTAATTTCACCTGTATCTTTATTAATAATAAAGTCATTTTGCCTGTATATATAAATAAGTCCTATATTTTCCAAGATTTTATTGTATTCTACAATAGACTTTTGGGTGATTCTGGATATTTGAGATATATAATCAATGGGAAGATTTCCAACTACACGACTTTTATGCTGATAGGGATCTATATAAACATCAATACTAGAACTAATCGTACTTATAAGATATATAAAATATTTTAGTAATAAAAAATTATCAATATTTTTTAACTCAAACAATTTTAGCAATTCTTGATATTTGATAATTGTAAAATATTCATCTTCTTTTGTAATAAATAAATTTGAACAATCAATAACATCATGTTTTCCATTAAAATCAATTTTTTTTATCACATTCTGTTCTAATAGTTCCTTATATCCCATCTTTATATTTTCACGAAATCTTCTTGAATAATGAATATTTTTTTTCAGTTGATATGCAAGTATATCTGTAGTTATACATATAGTCTTTATTTCTTCATTTGGTAAAAGAGTTTTTATTGCACAATAAACACCTAAGCCATAATTAGATATTTTGTCAGATTTATATATTTTTTCACTTAACCATAATTGCATTAATTTATTTCCTTTCATTTATCATTCGTTATATATATTCTCTAAATGGAAGTGAAAAGTATTAAATATAAATAAGTCAATTCACCATCATGTAAGAAGTGACACTTTTTTGCACGCACACTCCCCAAGTGTAGAGAAAGATGTGACCAAAAAAGTGTCACTTCTTACAGATAATTTAATTACTATGATTAATTTAATAACAATGATTTAAATTACACTCTTATTTTTTTGTTAATATTTTATTGCTTATGCTTATTTGTGTTTCAACTTTTATTAATAAATATTCAATATAATATTCTCTCATTAGCATTTTCTCTTTATTCAATATGCTTTTTGTAATATATATTATATTGCTTAAAATATCTTTTAAAATAATGTATGTGCATTTTACTTTTATTTATTTTTTATGATTTTTATTTTTTATTTGAATAATAAGTATTTTAATTAAATTATTTTATTAGTACCTTTAAAATTTCAACCTTGTATTTTGACCATATAGCTATTTTTATTTTATTTTTGATAATTTATATGCCTGAATTTTATTTTGGCTTATTTTCGATAATAGTAGTGTTGTAGAAGATTTGTTTATATATTAGTTTTTATATACCCCTATCTTTATGATAAATCAATGACTTTAATGGTAAATTTTAAGTTTTATGTATCAGTTAATAACTTATAAGGGTGTGTGGAATAGTGTCTAATTTTTCTCTCAGCGTTAATTTACTATAAGGATTAATTAAGATGGTATTTTCTCAGCTAATTCGTCAAATATATTTTTGTTAAATTTATATGAAAGGTTAAGTTTGTTCATTATAGAATTAAGTGTCATATCATATATGCATTCTATATCTTTATAATAATTTACAACATCAAGATCATATGGTTTTTCCTTTAAATTATTCTCCGTCATATAATCTTTAATATAATCAGAAAATTCTATATTATATGTATCTTGCATTTCGTTGAGGACTGTGTGCATTATATCTGATAAAGTAAATTTTTTGTTAGAATGGTCATTTACATAATCTCTTAAGATATTTAGCTTATCAAATGTATTAGTTTTCCAACGTGAATATTTCTTTTCAGGTGATTTCTCTGATTTCTCTAATAATTTTAAAGATTTTTCTATTTGTTCTAGGCGTTTATTTGTTGTTGCTTGAATTTCTAACATAGTATTAGATATTGTTTTTATAGTTGTTATAAGTGAATTCAATGTATTGTTTTCTTCTAGTTCATGAAATCTATTAACATATTTGGCTGTAAATTCTGTTCCCTTAATCCCTGTGAGCTTGTTAGCTATAAATTCGCATCCTTTGTGTGTAATGTTATAACAAGGTCTAATTTCATTCTTAGAATCTATATAAGTTGTTTCAATAAAGAAATCAACGGGTGCAATTTTGGACTGGTTAGATTTTTCCTTATTAATCTTATCAATCTGATTAAGATATCTGCGAATATCTCTTAATAAATATTTATGTTCTTTATTTATCATGTGAGCTACTTCCATAGATGTAATTGTTTCACTTTTGTTTGTTAATATGAGTTCGTTGTTCATATATATCCTCCTGAAAATTTTATAATTTTTATCTGTATAAACATTCTAATTTTTAATGTTTACAACTGATACATAGATATATTCTTTTAAATATACTGATTTATTTTGTGATTGAATTAATTTAAAGATGTTAATAAGATTGGATATTTCAATATCTTGTATAAGAATAATAAATTTATTTTAAGTCATTCTGATATATGGAAATAATTATAATTTTTGAACAACAAAACCGTTATCGTTAAAACCTATATAAATAAAGAAGATTTTGCAATTTGATGGTCAAAATTACATTTTTAAATTTTCAATTTTTGATGAAAAAAGTGGTTAAAAGCATTAATTTTACTAGGTTTTCACGATATGGGTTACGATAACATATTTTTTGACAAAAAGTGGAGTTTTGCTAGGAAAATAGGGCGTTTTTGGAGTTTTATTTTTTAAGTTGGTGTGTAGATGAACCAGCTATAGGAAATGTGATGAAGTAATTGCTTATTTTTTGTTTTTAGTACCTCCAGTAGCATAATTTTATATACTATTAATATAAAATATACAGCAATACTATTAAAAACCTATAAAAAGTATCTAAAAGTATAGTTTTAGATACTTTTATTAGCTACCAGTACCCACTTGGTTATAAAAACTAACATTTCTATTCTTATAATAATGTATCTGAATTTCTTTTCTATATTAAGGAACTTTGGAATTGTTTTGTTATCGTTGAAAAGACTTTATATATTATTACAATAGTTAATTAAATAGTTTAATAAATAGTTGACACAATAGTTATAACAGTGATATTATTATAATAATTATATATATATAAAGGTGGTGAGAATATGGGAAAAATAGAAAAAAAGCAATTAAATCTTCCAATTAATAAATTAACATTGGAAGCTTTTAAAACAGCTTGCGATAAACACGATTTAAAAATGAATTGGGTTCTCGAACAAATGATGAATTTGTTTATTGATGATGAGTTCGAGATTGTTAATACTAGATATGGTACAACAATCCAACCCAAAAAATAGTTGAAAAACTATTTAAAAAAATAGTTGACAAACTATTAAATATTTGCTATTATAATTATGCCGTTAAGGAACGGCAACACCCCACTAGGTGGGAACGATACAAGTTCCTTACGGCATACATAAAAAAGAAGTGTTCAAAATAGAACACTTCCAAAACAAAAAAAATAACAACTTTGAAAAGTTGTTATTGACAACCACTCAAAAGAGTGGTAATATAAAGTCAGTCAAGGAGATTGGCAACAAAAAAAATCCCCTTGATTAACAAACAAGTTAATAAGGGGACAAAAATAAGAAATGATAATACATTTCCCCAACCAAGAAAAGTATATCATTTCTGTTAAAACTTGTCAAGTCTGACGAGTTAATCCCTTTATTATAAATTGAATAGAAAGGGGTGAAATGCTATGAGTATTTTGCTCAAAATGATGATTGAGATAATCATTATCACTTGTATTATTTTAAAAATAATACAAGAAAATAATGATTAATACATATTAATCTTGATTATCAAAAAAGTAGGGCATTGCTAATAATCCCTTACTAATCAGCCCTACTTATTCCCCTTTCATTCAAAAAAAAGGTGTGCCGACACCTTAACAATCGGTAGCTGAGGAGTCAAGCTCCAAGTCCGCTCGGGCGTTCAACAGCTAATGAACATTGATAATTGAATAGTAATTCAAATATCCATATAGATATTTGAAAGTCGATTACATCGACCTTTAACCCTTATGTCAGTAGTATGCTGATTTAAGGATATGGGAAAAAAGTCGGGCTATAATTATAGCTTAGATTTTCGGGTTGAAAATGACTTAGGTTTTAGGTGGTTGTAGTCGGTGAGTAGAAAAAGGGCGTGGAGAAAGAATGAAATTCATACATAAAAACTACAAAAAATCCTACTCATTTGTGGGATATTTTCACTAAAGTAATTTAGTGGATTACGGCAAGTAATTGTCGTAAGTAGTAAAAAGTAGAGACAACGAGGAAACTCTACAAATTATTTACAGCAAGTAATCTTGCATTCTGCGAGATTGTTTAGTGTAATGTTTGTGCTGTAAGTCTATCTCATTTGATAGACGACAAAACTATCACAGTGGTTTAAGGGTTTGCGAAAACTTTGTTCCCCACTTAGAGTAAAACAAAGGTGTAATGTAGCTTGCACCAACGTACACGCACCACAAAAATAAGTCGTGTATTGTTAGCGTGCAAAAGGTCTAAAGCCCTTATAAATACAGATAGCACTTAGAAAAAATGGGAACTGCACAAAAATTCTCCCTTATACATATAAATTTTTTAAAAGGTGCAGAGAATGGAGTATAACTATGAAAAATATTAAAAACCAATTAACATTTGAGAATGTTAATGAGAACACACTTGTTCTTTTAAAAAAATTTCAGCAAGCAAGAATTAATCTTGCTAAAGAAAACGAGAAATACAAGAAAAACAAAAAGCCACTTAACGAAAAAGTTAAAGAAGTGGAAGAAAAACGTGCTACACTATTAGCAACTGGTATGGCAATAGATGAAGTAACGCAAAAAATTTCTCGTGTTGAAATTGACAATCAATTAAGATTGTTAGAAAACGAACACAAAGAAACAATTAAGCCTTTTAATGAAATTATTAAAAAGGCATATACCACAACTGTACCTGACGAGTTATATAACGGGTATATCAAGAAAATCACTGAAGACTTAAACGGTGTATTTCTTGATAATATCCGTTTGTTCTTAACAAATCTTGGTCTTGAGAAATTGCGTCAAGGTCAAGTAAACCGTTTCGCAAATAGTATTGCTCCAAAAATTGGGGCAAAAATAGCGACTGACAAATCCATTGTAAAAAACAACGGCAAATTGTCAGATACATATACAAAATCGCAGTTTAAAAAAATATTTTTAGCTGTGTTTGTAGATAGCTATATGCCAGTAGAAAAAACAGAAACTCCAACAGAGACAGAACCAGTTGAGACAAAGACAACAGAAGCTAAAAAAGCAACAAAGAAAAGTACTAAAACAAAAAAAGTTGTCACAAAAAAAGAGGAAGCTGAATTCCTCAAATTGGATAAGAAAGAAATATCTGAAACAGATTTGGATATAATCCACGACACTTATCCAACTATCACATCTAAAAATTTAGGTGTGACAGATAAAGGAGAGGACTTTGAAGAAGTTAAACTCTCTTTAAATGACAAGACAATTACAGTTTATGTTTGTCTTGCTGATTAATAATACATACAAAAAAGGGTAGAACTTGCAAATGCAAATCAGTTCTGCCCTTTAAAAATATCATAATTAATGTTAAAATGTAGTCACACACAGATAAAGGAGGTGATGACTTTGATAGTTTTCAATAGGAAGCTAGGTGACTACTTAGAAAAACATAACATGAAATGGGTAGACTTAATAAAAAGTGGTATAGCAGTAAATACGCCACAAAAATTTTCACACAACAGACCCGTTTCAACAGAAACTATAAATAAAATCTGCGAGTACTTGCAAGTACAGCCATCAGATATCATGGAATGGATACCTGATGCTGAATATGAAGCAAGTCAAAAAAAAATTGAGCTGGAAATGCAAGCTCAAGAAAAACAAAAACTGGAAGCTCAAATTGCCGAGCTTCAGCAAAAACTGAATAAACTGTAAACATAATAAAGGGTAAGGCAAATACAAATAGCCTTGCCCTTTTCTTAAATGGGGTACATGACAAACACCTCTAAGTGGTGTACCCTAGAAATGGAATTAATTGTATTCCAGCCAAGTTTTGTCATTATCAAAGTAACTAAACAAATAGGGGGTTCACGATAAACCTAGCCTAAGAAAATCGTGTAAGGCTATAAGGAGAGCCAAAAAATTATGGAAAATAAAATTTATTTAGGTAACGCATTCTCAGGACAAATGATTGTAGGCAATGCAATCATCAAAAAGACAAGAGTAGAAGTTTTAGAAGTCAGAAACGCAGACTGGGTATCTTGTATAGGACACCCTGACACAGCAACAGTAGTTTCTAACATTCTCGAAAGAGAAGTTGCTTGCAACAGAGTTTCAATCGCCCTTAACAAGGGTGACATTTTATATGTCGCTCAAGTAATGGGTGGTAGACTTCCAGAGGGAGCTACAAAACTCCCTGAAGGAATGGAAATCGTATTTGACAAATACGAAATAATAGAAATGTAACTTTAAAGCTGTCCTATCGGCTATACGGGGAGATTGGAGAATAAAAAATGAAAAAAATAATATTAGATAGAGGAAAAAAAGAAGAAAGATTTTTATATTTGGGAACAGCAAGAGAAATTTGTTCTCTGTACAATAATCTCAAAAAACGAGATATTGCACATTCAACTTTTTCTAATAAGCCAAAGTTTAATATGCTTAAATGTTATGGATTAATGGTAGAATATTATGATGTATATATAGAGGAATATTTCAAAACGCCTCAAATGGAAATTTGGAACAGTGATAGTTGTCTTAGTTTATTTTTCCAATTGCGATAAAAATAATATATAATAGGCTGACCTATCTGGCTATAATACGGGAAGAAATGGAGTTAAATATATGTTAAAATTAAAAAGAAATGAACAAACAAGAGCTTATAATGGCTTTATATTAAAAGCTGATATGTATTATGGTGTAGACACTGAAAGCAATCAGATTGTAGCTCTAACAGGCTGGGAGGTAAACGGCGATGTAGCCGTTTACGTTTATGAACCTCAAGAACAGGATTGGAAACGAACCTGGAGAGACATTGAAAAGGAAGATTTTGAAATTGAAAATCTTCCAAATATTGAAATTAAAGACATAACATTTAATCAATATCTCAAAGAAATAGAAGGGAGTGATTTTTATAATGATTATGTTAATGATTATTCTGGAATAATGGCAGAAAAAATAGAAATAGATTATAGGGACTATTTGTACGACTATGCACCTTTGTTCGTACAAAAGGGCATGGAAAAAGAAACCTTATTAATAATAAGGTCTTTTACTCAAAAAGAAAAATATAGTGTGGATACTTACACGCTTTCAAAAAAAGAAAGCCTTAAATACATAGAGGCAAAAAAACAAGAAGCCAACGAAGAAGGAGGTTATTTTTTAAAAATTAGTAAAAATTTTTATAAACTAACTACTTCAGAAGGTTGGTTCGAATATGAGCTTAGATAAGATAAATATACATATACATATACACAAATAATAGCACCTAAAGCGAAATTAAAACGCAATGGGTGCTATTTTTATACCCAAAATTTTGTCTGTCTTACGGTGTAAGTCCGTAACCGATGAGCAGAAGCGAAACAGATTTTAGAAGAATAGGAGAAAAATTATGAAGAAAAAAATTAATTTTAAAAAGGTAGCTTGTACGCTTGCAATAGGAGCTAGTGTTGTATGCTCTTTCTTTGCAGGAAGAAATTACAAAACAGAAAATGATATTTACAACGCAAACTTAGAAACTGTCAAATCAATCACCGACTGGAATACTAACGGTGACGAATTAGTGCTTAACATAGGCGATTACGAATTTTACGCCTATAAAAGCGAAAATATTTATGTAAATAACAAAGGTTTTATTCCATTTGACCAAGTTGTAGCGTGGTCAGAAGAGAATAATACATTATATATAACATTGTCAGATGGCAATGTATATGCAATAAATAAGTAGAGTAAGGTAGGCGAAAATATGAATAAAAGAGAATCTATCATGTATAAAAAAGAGCTTTAAAAATAGCTCAACAACTTTGTTACTCAAACGAAGTAGTTAAAGCTATTTCAAAAGCTAAAACAGAGTTTCAAATAACTCTCATTCTCAGTAGGGCAAGGAACAACTCATAGGAGGAAAACATGAAAATAAAGCCAATGACGTTCACTGCGTCAAATGGAAGTCAAATTGTAGATTTTCGATTTGATGCAGAATTAAGACGTGATGATGAGAATTATCTCATTGAGCGTCTTGAAAAAGAAAGAAAACATACTAACAAAAGAGAAAATAAAAATATAATAAATAAGAAAGTGAGGAAATTATATGCTAAAATATCAAGATTTTTTAAACATTGCCGAATATGGCAATGAAAATTGGAAAGGAAATTATAGTCCCGAAGAAATAAGGCAAAATGCAGATAATTATTTTAGCGACTACCAATGGTCGTTAAAAAATGAAATAGTAACAGGAACTATAACTTTTCTTTTATTTAATCTTTTACAGGATTGGAATGATGGAAATGACAATGACAATATTGTAAGTTGGATAAGTCAACTTATTAACGATTTAGACATAATCAAGGCAAATACATTATTAACAAAATTTATAAAGGAGATGGAACATAATGATTAAACCCATGTTTTAAGAGAGGCAATAAAGGGATTAAGAAAAAATTATCCTTATTATTGCCTTCATTGTAGGGAGAATATATTTAAGTTTGAAAACAACATTTACTAGGGAAAGGAGACAAATATGTATAGAGTTGAATGGTTAGATATTGATGGAGAACAAAAAGTAGTAAGAGGTTTTAAGACAAGTGAAGACGCTCATGAATGGATTAGAACGCATCATTTTGATATGGATTTTGAAATGCCGATGGTGTTCTATGATGGAGAATAAGCAAACTAAACTAAGATTTCTTTAAAGATTAGAAGAATGGAGGAAAATATTATGAGATATTATGATATTCACATAAATTATGACGGAACAAAAGACGGAGCAGGTTATTCCATATTTGTTAAGGCAAATGTAAGTAGTGAAGATGAAGCATTACAATATGCAATTGACAACCATCTGTTTGAGGAAGATGGAGATGAAAAGTATGTTGATTATGTAGAAGAAATTGACGAAGAAGAATATTGTGATGCAACAGGTGAATGAAACTAAAATTTAGAAGAGGAGAAGTAAAATGGAACAGTATAAACCAGATGTAACTGCACAATATAAGACAGCGTTTGAAATTTGGAGCAAAAGTTCTGATAAAGAATCTGTCGAAAAATTGTTTGAAACATTTACAGGAATGAGTCTTGTGAGGATATTTAAAATAATGAAATATTTTTAATGCAAAGGCAGTTAGGAGAATAAATACCTAGCTGCCTATTTTATTACAAGAAAGTGAGGAAATAAAAATGTTAAAGGTAAATGACAAAGTGAAAGTGCATATGTACGACACATGTAACAGAGAGATTAAAACACGGAATTATGGAACTGTGTTTACAGTGAAAGAAGTAAATGGAAAGCTTGGTATTGATTGGAATACAGAGAAGTCACTGACAACTTGTGATGGTGAAGTATTCACACCATTTGAAACATTTTCATATTCAGTAATTTTTGAAAATGTAGAGAACGGAAAGAAGTACTATTGGAGTAACGCAGAAAACGGAATTGTAGAGGAGGTTTAATATGAGCAAATGGTTATATGATCCTAAAACGGATTCACGGAATGGAAAAGAGTTTACTTATAACTCACCAATACATGAAAATGACACATTATTTAATGGATTTACTTATAGAGAAATAATGGATTTAGTGATTGCAAATTGTGGTCACGATGTAACGGAAACACATATCAATAAAGAAATCATTAAGCTTATGGAGCTAAGAACTGAGGAAATGAGAGAGAATTTGATGATGTGTAGAGAGAACATGTTAAAAGAAATTAGAAGGGTGTGATGAATATGAGCAGCTTGAAAAAATTTGTAGGCGATTATGCTTATTCTTATATTAAAAATATTGCAGTTGACCAAGATAAATTAAGACATGCATTAGTAACTCCACAGAACGCAAGGAATGTATTCTCTGAATTAGATGAGTTTCAGATAAAGTCTATTTGTTCTGAAATAAGTGCAAATGATACTTTTGGAACAATAAGGGAAACTACGCAGGAAGAAATCATTGAAGATTTTAAGAAGGCTGGATATGACACAGTAATTTTTGATGATGAAGAGAAAATAGCAGAATGTAAAAAGTATTATGCAACAGGAGAAGTAATTTGCACTTATAATAATCTTTCTGGTCGTATGAGTCAGTATCATATGTTGGTTGCAATTAAGAAAGATATTGACAAAATACAGAGAAGTAAAACACCAAAAAGGGAAGATGAGTATGGTACATCTATTCTTAATATTCAGATAGCAAAAAACGGAAGCCATATGTCTATTAAAAATCGTTATAATCACACTGTAAGTGAATGTGATAGTACACTTAATAATAATCTGGATTTGTTAGTTCCTGGATTACAGGCAAAGGTGCTTGGATATTATAACATAGCTTCTCTTAACAAGAATAAGAATTATTACAAAAACATCGTTAATATAAACGGAGTTTATCTAAAATATGTTACGGAAGTTGAAAATGTATATTTTGGCAACTTTGTTCTTGATAGTAAAAACGGAGTAAGATTTGAAGATAACGGAAGGTATTATGTGAATACTGATCGTGATAATCTTTGTGTTCTTGATTTTCATGACAAAAAAGTAATCAAGCTTCTTAATGAGAGAAATCAAATTAGTAAGGGAACTTTACTGACAAGAGCGATGAAAGAGAATTTGTTACATAGTGGTAACAAAGAGCATATAGATGAACTTAATATTGTTTTTGACAATGCTCTGAAAGAGTTATTACAGTGTAGAAGAAAGGCATTACAGTTTATTGCTGATTGTTATGGTTACGATTTTCAAAAGCCATTCAAGGTAACTGGTTTACTTGGAAAATTTACAGTTAATAGTATTAAAAAGATGACAGGAAGCAATAACGGAATATTATTAGTCTGTAAAGGAACAGAGGTTCGTTGTGTTGAATTAAACACAGGAAAGTTTAAAGTAGAAGTACCAAGAGATAAATATAAATATTCGATTGATGATTATTATGCAAAATATAGCTTTGAAGAAGATAGAAAAAGTGGAAAACTTGGAGTATTTATCATTCAGCAAGATGCAGAATATAAAAGGGAAGTAAAAAGAACTTCTACTTATCTTTGCCGTTATAGTTATAGTAATAATGAAATATTTGATAAAAGTGGATGCAACTTAACAGAAACAAGGGAAGCATTACACTATCGTCTTCGTAAATACAAAGATGATAAGAGAAAAAAAGAGGTTGATGCCATTAGTTATGAAGCAGATCTCAAAGAGATTAAGGAAATGTTTTCAAAATTAAAAACAAAACTTGTTCTCAAATTAAACGAGGCAAATACATACGAAGAATATAGCAAGCTTGAAAATGTATTTGACTATTATTTTGTATGGATGGTAAGAGATATTGAAAATTTAGAAAAGAAAGTAACTCAAAACAAATTTAATACTATAAAAGAGGCAACTGATAGTATTGCAAGTTTGAAAGAAAAAATTATGAAAACAATGAGAAAAATGGAAGGCGAGGAGGTTGAGTGATTATGCAGAAAACATTAATGGAAATGCTGATTGAAGCTGGTTATCCAAAAGAAGAAATTGATCATCATGATTCTGACTTGTATGTATATGTAACACCGCTTACAACAAAGGTAATTAAAGAATGGTGTAAAGCACATGATTATAGAATGAATTGGCATTGTCCTACATTTAAAGATCAGATAACAGGTAAAATGATATATGATTGTGCATTTCAGTGGTATGAAAATTAGCAGAATAGGAGTGTGATTATATGGCAAAACAAATATATTACTTACATAGTTGCAATGAATGGAAAGAGTATTCCAGTATGAGACTTTTATTCATTGGCACATCTCAACAAAAGTTAAAGATGAAAATCTCGAAAGAGATTGAAGAAGGCAATATGGAATATAAACCTGTTACTAGAAGATACGATTATGTTGACGGAAAATTTAAGCTAGTTGACAAAGAAAATACTCCAAAAAGAGCAAGCGAAGTTGTTTAGGCAGGATTGGAAAACAGAAACAAGAGACGCTATCAATTCTGAATTAAAATATGGAGATTTCAATTATACATATAATAATGAAGAAATGTAGTCAAAGGAAATTGTAATTTCCAAAAGAGAGTGATTAAAGTGGAAATAATAAAATGTTATGAAGATTATACAAAATTATGCAAAGCATTAAAGTCAAAACAATATAATTTAACAAATGATAGCATCGGTCAGTACAATACAGATGAATACAGTGTAGATATTACATTAAGAGATTATGATGGAAATTGGTGTATTGATTATGATGTGTACAAGCCAAATGGCAATCCAAAATATCTTGACGGTGGAAAGGTATGTAATGTATCTAAAATGCCATTGACCGACAAGGGGTTTTGGAAATTAATAAAAAAGAAATTTGAAAAGCATATAAAATAAGAAAGGTTAGGTAAATATCATGAAAGTAAACGAAATTAGAAAAACAGAAACAATCGAGAAACTGGTAAGAACAGAGTACATTGCAGAGGATGGAACTATATTTAGAAGCGAAGAAGAGTGTAAGAAATATGAGGAGTCAGCACTGTTTGCAATTAGTAAAGAGTTAAAGAGAATGGGTAACAAAAATTATTTATCACATTGCGACATAAACGATGATTGTAGCTGTGATGAGAAAGTTGAAATTTTTGATATACAAACAGAAAGGGATTTGGAAAACCTTAGAAGATATTTATACCTTGTTTTAAAGAAAAATGGAGCAAGTGATGATACGGTAAATGATTGTTTTAAGTCAAAAGATGGAACGAGAGATAAACATGTATTTGATGGTGTTACAGCAGGTCATGAAGTAATGATTTTCTGGAATTATGATGAGGATTGGTTCTGGGTTTACAATGACGGAAGTGTTAACGGATATTGTGAATTTTTCAGAGAGAAGATTACAAAACTTATTACACCAAAGGAAAATAACGAACAGTAATACAGAGAATAATAAGGCAGACGCAAGCAAATGTGTCTGTCTTATTTATTAGGAAGGAGAATGCGAAATGAGTGATAGCGAACAGAATTGGAAAGAGTTACTTGAAGCTTTACATTTTGAAGAACGTGATAATGTTTCATTTGGTGGAAAAGAAATACTTGACGATGAGGGAATACCAAAATGGACATATGATAGTGACAATGAAGAGTATAAACGGAATTTATTTATGTTCCTGAGTGGTGCATTATATATGAAACAGCATCTTGGAATTTTGAAATAGGAGGTAAGCGGAATGTATAAAGGATTTATTGGCTATGCAAAAGAGCCAGAAAAAACAGAAACAAAATATGTTGTTGAATATATTGCAGATAACAAAACATGGAATAAATTTTGTACTGCAATTGAAAATTATCGTTCAATGCCTGATGGTCAAAGAGAATGGGAAGACTTTTGCACGACAAAGGAGTTTAATAATGTTAAAGATGCACTCACATTTTATATGACTATATTTGTTGATTATGGCTTTAAATATTGGATTAAAATGTGGCAACAAATTTATGTAAATGGTGAAATGGTATTTGAAGAATGGATTGAGCCAAAAGGACATGTAGTAAATTCAATGAGAGAACGTATTGACAAAGAAATGAAAACAGATTTACGGAAGTTTGCAATCGAAAATGAGCAGTTGCACAAGTCAAATGAGCTTATGGATGGATTTATTAAAGCAATGGGAAAACAATTTCGGGAAATGTTTAAGGATTATTGCAAAAGAGAGGAAGAGAAAAATGATTAACGAAGATTATGTAAGACAGAGTGCAAATAAATATGAATGGAAAAGATATTATTCCACATTGCGTCCTGTAAGTATGGGAACGCAGCCTAAAGATGTTAGATAGAATAGAAAGTGGGGATTTTTAATCATGAAAACAATAATTGACAAAAGCGAATGCAAGCCATTAAGTAACAATATTGAAGGTAAGTTAGTTGTTATTAAACCAGACTTTTTCAAACCAGAGTTTAAAGATGCAAAATATCAAATTGTGCTTGCAACTGGTGGGTTTGGATGTGTTTTAAGTAAAATGGAGGTCGGGTAAAAATGAAAGTTTACAATTTAAATAAAATGATAACGATTATAAAATCCACAAAAGAAAACAATTGGAACGGATACCATGAAGTTCCATACATAGAATATCGTGAAGATGGAAGTATTAAATGTACTGGTACAGAAGATTTTTCTGGACAAAGAATGAAAGAATTGAAAGTATATGAAATTTTAACAAAAACTGAAAATAAAAATAAGGGTAGAAAAAACATATGGAAACACGAAACATATATATACACCTTTGAAAACCCATCATTAATCAAAAAGACATTTTCTAATAAATATCCAGATATGTCTGTAAGATTGTTGTAATTAAAATATTGTAGAGATTGGAGAGATGAAAATGACAAAGTTAGAAACTACCAAATGTCATAACGCAACAGAAAGATATGTTTTTAAAAATTATGAATAAAATTGTTGACACTGGTATATACTTTGTATATACTAATATCAAGGTATATCCACTGTATATACTTATCAGGAGGGATTATGTATGAGCGCAATGTTAAAAAGGGATGAACAAAATACATTTATAATACAGACAGCAATAAGGAGGTGGGGAAATAGTCAAGGAATTAGATTATCGAAAGAATTAATGGATAAAGTAAACTTAAAGGAAAACGATGAAATAAATATAACTATAGACAGTGGAAAAATAATTATTGAAAAAATCAATAAACCTAAATATCTCAATTTGCAAGAAAGGTTGGAGAAGTTTTATGGTAAACCGATTGATGAGATTTATGTAGAAAGCACTCAAGAGGTAGATATAGGTACTCCAAAAGGTAAAGAAATTTGGTAGAATATCATCAAGGCGATATTATAATAATGGATTTTAATCCACAACAAGGACATGAACAAAGCGGTAGAAGACCTGCATTAATAGTGAGCAATGATATTTTAAATAAACATAGTTCATTAGCTATGGTATGCCCAATAACTAACACAAATAAACATCATCCATTTCACATAGAATTGGACGAAAGGACTCAAACAACAGGAGTTATATTATGTGACCAAGCAAAAATGCTAGATGTTACAGCAAGAAATGCTCAATTTAAAGAAAAATGTCCTCAAGACATATGGAATGATGTAAAAGATTTAATTATAAGTTTTATGTAATATAATAAAATTAAATAAGTGTATGAAAAAGGAATTGTACAGATTAAGTACAGTTCCTTTTTTGTTTAGAGAATATTAAAGAAATAGCAATTTCAAGCGAAGATTGGAGTAATTATATATATGAATAAAGAATTTAAAAAATATGATCAAAAAGCACATAGAATAGCCTATATAGGAATTGAAACTTTAAATAAAATTCTTCATGAGGCAAATGCAAAAATAGTTTTTATAACAAGGGATGTTGAACTGTCAAATTGTTATCAAGCATATCTTGAAAATATTAAGGAAGAAATCATACCTCCATTGTCATTACATATGTATGAAGCACGATATTTTCGTGTTAAGTGTTCTGTGGAAAATTATAACGAAGATGAAATTCCAGCTTGTATAAAAATATGTGAAGCACTTGGAATAAAGACAGTATCTTATGAATGGAGTAAAGACTATTATGGAAGACAAAATAGTGATGAAATTAAATTAACATATACAATATAGAAAGGACGGTTGATAATTATGATTAACAGAGAAGATTATGATTTTACAAAAGGAAACGAATTGTACAATAAAATTGTTAGAGTGCTTACAGATTTTGAAAGCAAAGAAGACAATGAAGAATTAAACGCAAATGAAGCGGATATGTATGAAACATTGTGCGAAGCTCAAAACTTCTTGGAAGAAAATTTTGAGTGGATTTCAAAGTAAAGAATGGAGGAATGACATATGAGTAATGAATTTAAAAACGCAGATTTTCTTGATAATGAAGAGAAAATGAAAGATTTCACATATCTTACAAAGGAAGAATTTTTAAGCAGTTACAGTTATCTTACGGAAGATGAATATGATAATACATATAATAGGTATTATGCAAAACAAATGGCTGATGCATTAAGAAAATTTGCAGAGAAACCACAGAACATTAATAATTTTGAAAGCTATCTTGAAAATTGTTTTATAAGTTGGAAAGATAAATTTGCAGATACACCCGAAAAGATGATTGAAGATATGAAACATTTTGCAGAAATGGAGGTATAAGATATGCACATTCACACAGTAGAAGAGGATTATGAATACAGAATGGAAAATATAATGCAAAAATTTGTCAAGGATTATGAACTTGAAGGATTAAGTGCGGAAGAATTGCAAGATAAAATATGGTCAGAATACGCAGAAGAATTTGCTCGTGCAGTATTGCAAGATATGACTGATTTTTCAGGTGATGAATTATTTGAGATTGGAGAGTGATGATATGAGAACGAAAACTTTGCATAACGCAAAACTCATTGTAAAAATTGTAAGTAATAAAATTACAAATAAAATTACAACAGAGTCTGTATATGATAATAGAACAAAAACTTTTTGGGATGAAAAAAGAATTAATGAACGTGGCATTCAGTATTTCCTTAATATGGATGATGTAAAAGAAACATTAAATTGGAACTTAAATGGCGATGATTCTAAATATCAATTTAAGTGGGGACAGTCTGGAAAAGGAATTTCAGAAGGCTACGCTTATATTTTTGATTAGGTAAGTAAACAAGAGTTTCTTTGGAAGATTGGAAAGGAAATGGTGAATATTATGAGTATGAGAAGTAGTTTTGTATATGGATTTGGATTCAATTGTGATTGTGATGAGGGAAAATTAATTGATTTTATCAAAAATCATAAAGAATCATTTTGTAAGACAGATGGAGAAAAAGAACTGTATGAAGAAATGCTTGATTATACTGAAAAGGAATATGATTTAGAAGATTTCTTTGAAAATTATGAATGTGATAGTAATGGACTTGAAGGAATTGGTGCTGTTATTGCTAACATCATGTCAAGAGAAACAGGAATTCGATTTGATTATTGTATGCCAGATGGAGATTGTAATACTTTGGCTTCTGTCGTATTTGAAACTGGTTATCCTTGGCAGCTTAATGAGACTGAAAAGAATTTAACAGAAGAGAAATTAAAAGAAATTTGCAAGACATATATGGATGAAATTGGTTTAATTGATGAACCTGATTATTTAGAACTTAAATATTTTGGATAATATGAAATGAGGATTTACTCGGAAAGAGAGACAAATAATATGGTAAGAAAAACTAACAATAGATTATATAAAATCAATACATATGCTTCTGCACACATTATTGAAATAGATGACAACTATGATGAAGAAGTACAGAAGTTAAGAAAAGAAATTCAGCTTGACAGTCTTGGATACAAATTAAATTTACTTGTATATCTTGCCACATTAACGGTGCAAGGCTATGCGATTTTAAGCGTAACGGAATTTAACATTGATGGAAGTAAACCTAGAGTTGCTTATGCAAGTAGTAAGGATTTTAAAAAGATTGTTAAATATTATTCTAAGCAGAAAGCATAGGAAACGATGATTTCTTAATAAGAAAGGATAAATAATATTATGTGGAAAAAAGATGGTGTAATTGTAACAAAAACATTTACAGATGTTTGGAGCAAACAACCGAATGGAACACTTCATGGTTATAACTATTTTGAAGATGAAAGTGGTGAATGGATATATAATATTGATTTTCATGTAGACGGATGCTTTGCACCAATTCAGATAAAATTTCCAAAACGAATTTCTATAACAAGAGTTGTACAAAAAGCAAGAAAAATATTTGAAGAAACAATATGGTGTCCACAACCAGATTGAAATAATTAATCTATGATTTGCTGAGAAGATTGGAGGTTAGTTATATGAACGAAACGCAAGAAAAGATATATGGTTTATTGGAAAGTTATTTAGAATACTGTAAAACAAACGGATATACAGATTTCAGAATGTGGTGTGAAGATAATATTGATACTATTAATGAAGATGCATTAGTAGAAGATATTTACGAAGAAGTAAATTATGTAGCTGATAAATTATTTGATTTAAACAAATAAGATTGGAGGAAGTTATATGACAAATAGAAGTAAGGAGTGTATAGAATTTAGAAATGACCATGAATCAAAATGTTATTTAGTAAATTCAGACACAAAACAGACTGGATTTCAGAGAATACCATTATCACAAGGATATGAAGAGTACGGAAATGGAAACACAATGTATTTCTTCGAAGCTGTTGGGAAATATGATAGTTCAATTTTAGATATCATCCATGCAAACACAAGAGAAGAAGCAGAGGAACTTGTAAATACTAAATATAAGGAAAGATTTAGAAGAAATACAATTATTCCATTTTCAACCAGAGAACTTGTTGATGAAAGGTGATATTAAAGTGGTGACTTAGAAAGGAATGATTATATGAAATGTAACTATATTGAGTATCATAGACTAACAGATCAGATGTTTTATGGTATTGCACAAACGGACGCACATCTAAATCAATATACGGAGGTTTTAAGACAATATCTTATAAATGGTGGTGCAGGTGATATAATGCTAAAACTTGGTGTTGGAATACAACTCACAACTAAGAAATTTATGTTGTTACCTGAAGAAGTTATTATGAGAAGATTTATATGGCTTAAAGGCAATAGAAAAGGAGAGTTATTAGAAAGATACGAAATAGAGGCATTAGGAATGTTTCTTCCTGGTGGTGCTTTATATGGAAAAGAAGATAATTATAAATGGTAATGGAGTGATGATTTCTTGACAGAATGGAGGCTTAGAATATGACAAGAGAAAAAGCCACGAGAATTGTAAATGGATTTTTTAATGATATGAATCCTACTTTATGGAATGGAGAAGGTAATAAACCCGAAAGCTTTGATGAACGATCTTGGCAATGCAAAATAGTTGATGGTATAAATCTTGAAATTACTTTTGCTTATGACGAAGAAGATGGATGGCATCATTATTGCGATTTAGTTTACACCAAAGATAACAGTTCTTTTGACTTAATGAGTGGTTATGGAATTGATTCTAAACTAAATGTGATAGATACAGTAATGGATATATGTAGAGACTATGAGTAAGTATTGGGATTGTGATTTAGATAGGAGTGATTGGAATGGATTATAAAATAGGTGATACAGTAAAAATATCTGTTTATGTAACAGAAAAATGGGGTAGATTAGTTCCTTGTAAAATCACCAATAAGTATATAAGGAATAATACTACTTATTATTCTTTGCAAGAGATAAATGGAATTTATAGAGTAAGTAACGTAAAAGAAAACCGATTCATACTTGATTAACATGAAACGGAAATCTAACGAATCGGCGATTTGAAAGGAGCGATTACTATGGATATCGAAGAAATAATGATTGAGTTTTTATTACATAAAGCGAACGATGAACAGATTGAAGAATTTTTCGGATATGCACCACATGGATTTAGTAGAGAAGAAGAAGAAATCGAAGATAATCTGAGACAGATGCCAGATGATGTATTTGATGAGCTGGTGAAAGAATTTGGACTTCCTACAGATGGAGTTAAGTTGTAAAAGACACAATGATAAATGAAGATAAATGAAAGGAACATAAGTATGAACAAAAATGAATTACGTGAAAAGGCAGTTGAAGATATCCGAGAGGAGTTAGAGGAATATCTTCAAGGACTTGTGATTAACGATTATATCACAAGGCAAGAACAAATAGAAGTTATAGATAATTTTAACAACTGGGCAAAAGATGCCCAATATGGTGATGTTTATTACTACGATGAGGAGAAATACATCATGAAAGAACCAACGGAAGAATAATAGTAAACCGATGCCAATCCTTTGTAAAAGCAAATGCAAAAGATTGGCATTAGCTTTAAAAATTGAAATTAGGAGGTTTAATTATGAGAGAGATTGAAAAAGAATTATTAGAAAAACTTGGAGAGCTATGCTCTCAAGTTTCTGATGAAATTTACGATGATGGTGAATCAAATGGTACGGGTGGAATATTAAACCTGTGTGATGAATTATATGAAAAGATTGATGATTTGTTGATGAATGAATAAAACGGAAATTCAAGTCTAAATTGGAGGTAAATACTATGAGTATCACATGGAACAAAATGAAAGCTAAATATCCTGAATATAGAGATCAAATGTCAGAGGAAAGAGAAAAGGAATTTGTCAATGATTGCTTTGATTGCTATGAACAAGAAGGTTTTGCAAAAAGGTTTTGGAGTCCGTTTAGCGATTATAGAGAACGAATTGGGCAGAATTTTGAAGTAGTTGAAAGATGCTCAACAAAAGATTCTGACTTATCATCATTACCTATGTGGAATATTAAATTTGCTGATGGAGTTACTATTGGGGCATATCCAGAAGAGATTATTGTAAGTGAAATGAAAGATAATGGATGCACTTTAGATGGAATCGAGTAAAAACAGATGAAAAGCACATTTGATTGGAGAAAGAAGGTAATATTATGAGAAGTATTACATGTGTATTAATTAGTGGCTTATGTTGGTACATAGGATTTAATATGAATAAAGGTAAAGAATATATGATAATACACACAATTTTAGTAATTGCAGGATTTATCACACTATTAGGAGCAATTTTATTGATGATTTTAGGGTTATAAAATTATGAAAATCGTATTTCAAGAATGGAGGTGTTCTATGAATAAACAATATTTAAATTTAAGCGACTTTAATATGTCTGTATCTGATTATGATAATGGCATTTTTGTAAAACTAAGCGAAATTAATAAAATGATAGAGCTTGGTGTTTTAATGTTAAATAAGGAAAAGCTTGAAGAATATCATATAAATACAAGAGTTGTTAAATAAATAAGAGAATATCTAAGGGACTAGATTTAATTTAGTCTCTTATTTTTTATGAAAGGAATGGAAAATATGAATACAAGAATAATTAATGAAAGAGATTTATACAAAAATGATGATTTTATTGAAGATGAAGAAAAAATGTATGATTTTGTAAGGTTGACAAAGGAGGAATTCCTTCTGAGTTACAGTTATCTTACAGAAGAGGAATATGATAACACAATGAAAATTTATAAAAGTAGAAAAGAGGACATGTAAATGAGTAGAACAACAGCAGGAATTTTTAGAATAAACGAGGAGTTACAAAAAATTTCAGGGCTTGATGGCATCGTAGCGGATAAGATTGAAGCCCTTGAAACACAAGTAAGAGAACTGGTGTTTGATATTTTAGAAAACCATTCAGAGGCAAGCCTTTTTGATTATTTAGGGAAACCATCATTAAAAATTGATGAAATATTAAATCAAATTGATGAGTCTCCTATACTAGATGAAGTTTTAAAAGACGGAGAAAGACTTGCCATTGATACATTCGATACGTATCAAGGAGAAATAAAAATAAAAATCATTAAATATAAAAATGATATTTATTATATAAAATACGAAGATGAAAAAAGCATATCATTTAGACAATTATAAAGAAAAATAATAAAAAGGAGTAATGTTAATATGAGTTTAAGTAAAGTTACAATTAAGTGTGAATGCAAAGCGTATGAGGTGTTTAAAAACGCTTGCAAAGAAATAAATCTAATCCCTGATAAAGTATATAAAGACAAAGAAAATGAATATTTAATTTGTTGGGATTGGCTTAAATGGGACTCTAACGATAATTCGATTATCCAAGTTATGAAATACTTGGATAATGAGATGTGTAACAAGAAAGATTACGGATATAAATTTATTCGTATGGGTGAAGAAATTGGCGATATAGAAATAAGGCAGAATAGCCATTTAGAAATTGCAATTATAAGAGAATTTATACTCCCAAATGGTTTGCAAGAAATAGAATTTTAAATTAAAGGTCATTGGATAATTTACTTTGTCCAGTGACCTTTATTTAGAAAGGAATGAATATGGTTAAAGATGACGATTATATTTATAATTTCAGATTAATCAGACAAAAAGATGGTAGTGAGTTTATAGATGATAATTTAAAAACACCTATAAGCTCACTACTTCCATCAAAGCAAATAGAGTACGATTTTGTTGAAAATTCTTTATTTGCTTTATATTTAGAACAAAAGAAAAAGGAAAGAGAACAACAAGAAAAAGAGAACAGATTATCTTATAAAATACTTACATTTTTTAATCTTTTAAAATAGTGTAGGTATAAATTATTTTTAATTGAAAGAGAGGAATATTTTATGTTAGGTGGATTAATAGGATTGATAACTTTAGGTGGATTAATAGGAAGTGGTATAAAACAAGCAAGCGATAATTCGTATGTTAAAAAACATACATATCGCAATGATATATATGGGAATACGGTATGGAATAACGGAAAAGGCGAGACATTTGTAAATGGGGAAAAGACCCATGAAGTGTTAAAACACGACCAATATGGTCATTCTCATATGTATACAGTTGGAAATAGAACTGGAAAAATATACGCCGATAGCCATGATTTGATTTTGAATAGAATGAGAATTGAAGACCAACAAAGGTTGGAAAAAGCAAGAGCCAATGGATATCTTACATATGAAAAATACAATGATGCACTAAAGATGAGACTGACAACTGAAATCAGTACAGGAAAGGCAATTGCAAAACTATATACTTTTAAAAAAGATGGAAAGGAGTATTATAGAAAATTTTATTTGACTGATAATCTTATTGATAGGTATGAAACACCTTATTGGAAAACAATACCAGGTGACTTTGGCACGCCTATTACTAAAGAAGAATATAAAAAACTAGACATACCTTCAGGTAGTCATAGAAATGGTTGTGGACTAGATCCCTATGTAATGTTTAATATTGGGACAGAAAAAGACCCATATTGGAAAGGTGGTGAAAAATAAAATGAATAAGCAAAGAAGAAATAAAATTGAGAAATTTAAAAACGAATTAGAGGTTATTTTAGAAAAACTCAAAAATACCAAAAACGAATTAGAGGTTATTTTAGATAGCGAACAAGAAGCCTTCGACAATATGCCAGAAGGTTTGCAAAGTTCTGAAAATGGCATGAAATCTGAAGAATCAATAGAGAATCTTGAAGAAGCCATTGAAAACCTCGAAGAAACAATTGACTTATTAAATGACATAATATATTAATTATTTAACCTACTAAAACAAATCTGCTATAATGTTTTAGTAGGTTATTTTAAATGAAAGGAAATAAAAATATGAATGATATAAAAATTCTGCTTGCACCTACCTATGAATTAGCTTTAAAATTTGATAATAATGTAGAGGCTACGGTCGAAGCTGAATATGGAGATAAATGTGTTAATGGAAAAATTTATACATTAGCACATCATGGAAGTAGAAGTGCTAATCCAGCACCCTGTAACACCTCAGTAATTCCTATTAAAAAAGGAACAGTTCTTGTATCTCATATAGATTTAGACACTATTGGCGGTTGTCTAGCATTAATGGGATTAAAACAAGTTGCCAAATCTTTTTGGCAAGCTGTAGAGTATATAGATGTAAATGGCGCACATCATATTCAAGACTTATCACAAGAAAATCAAGATAAATTAAATGCAATTTATGCTTGGAATGCGAGCCAAAATAAAAAAGAAAAGACTCTTAGTATAGCCGATGTAACAAAAGATATACTATTATATAAATCCATTTTTGACATCATTCTAAATAAAGACAATCCACAAAATATAGAATTTATAAAACAAGGTAAAGAATGGGCTAAAAATAGAACAAAAGAAGTCGAAGATAGACTTCTGTTTGAAAATGAACATATAAGAGTATTTCAAACAGATGGCATTTTTTGTAATGCAAGTTATTACTCACCTAAAACTAATAAGATAAAAGATTGTACAATAGCATTAAATACCCATTTCAATGCAATTACGCTTGCATTTGAAGATGGCGGCAAAAGATTTAATGCTCAAGAAATTGTGCAACAATTGTGGGGTAACGAAGCAGGAGGACGAGCTGGTATAGCTGGTAGTCCTAGAAATTGGAGTTTAAGCAAAGATAAAATAAATAAAGAATTTAATAAACTCATTCAAATTGTAACAGAAAAGTACAAAAATATGATATAATCAATATTAAATAATAAGAAAGAAGGTATGCTTTATGTTAAAAATAAACACAGAATTTATATATGAAGTAGAAAATATTATAAAATTAAATTTATTAAATTATCGACAGATGATATGGTATATTATTCCTAAAGATGAGTGTCATCCTGACAATGAATATGAACTTTTGTTAAAAGATAGAAACGAGATAAATATTTATGAAGAATATAATTATTTTTATTTAAACTCTAAAGATTATGAACGTATGGAACGAACTGAATACTATGATTTAGAACAAGAATACCTCATCAACAATTTTCCAGATTATAATGTTGATGATGAAGATGCAGACTTACCTAATATAACCATGCAAGAAAAAAGTTTATTATGGTACAAAGCTAATATAATTACTAAAAATAAGATTGCTAAAAAAATAGTAAAAATAATTAGGAACTTATATAAAACAAAAGGAAATATTAAAATTTATGTTGGACGAACAAAAATGTTTGAAGCAGAAAATGAAACAGATGAAGATATAACATTTAATGAAAATATTACTGATAGATTAGAGTTTGATATTTTAAGTGCAAAATATAATAATTTTTATAGGCAAGATTGTACTCTTGCCTATAAAACTATAAGCGAAAGAGGGAAAAAACGCAATCATCTTTATCAACTTAGTAGATTAGGTGAATTATATGATCAATATCCAAATTGGTCAGAAAACTACATAATGAATAATCAATAATAGTATGTTATAATATTTAAAAATCCCATAAGAAAGGTGCAAAAATATGAATAAATATGAAGTAGGGCAGATTATAGAAAAATTTAAAAATTATCAAGAAGGAATGCGATTTGAATTATCCGATGATGGAGCAGTTTTGCAAGTTTTTATACAGAATCCTACGGAAAATGAAATAGAGCAGTTTGCTTCTAGAAATAGATTTGAAATACGTTTTATAGAAATATATAACGTAATAATGATAACTGCTAAAATAGGTAGTCTTAATTGGATGGATGCCCCTTATTCATCTCATCTCAGTAATGAATTAAATAAATTTCAATTACCAAATGAAAATCAAGGATTGACACTAATTTTAGTTCTCATAGACACTTTAACAGGAGAAATTAAAAATTTAAGGCTGCTAGGTTTGTCTGAACATTTTACAAAAAACTTATTTTGTGCTATAATGGAACAAAAAATAAAACCATTTAACATCGAAGAATATAGGATGGGAGTTAGTAGAATTTACGCCAGTTATTCTACCAATAAACTAGCAAAATTAAGTAAAGATTATTGCAAAATTAATTAGGAGGGAAACCATGGAAAATATTAAACAAGGGCAAACAATTTACTATCAACATGAAGATGAAAAACTACTTGGAGTATTTGTTGGTTATGCCAATAATAAGGAATTTGCCGATGTGGATACATTAGATTATAAACATATTCACATTAGAAAGAAACTACCTATTAAATACATACAAATAATCCCGACTCAAAACGAGCTTACGGATTTATTATTAAAATTTGAAAAAACTCAAGATCAAAACATTTTGCAACAATGGGTGCAAAAATGTAAAGTATTAGCAGATGCAACCGAAATAATGCAAGATATCTTAAATAATAACAAAAATTATATCAATGATCTAGCTGAACGTGGAGAAATGATCAAATTCTAATCAGAAAATTAAGTAGAAATAGACAGGTAAATTAAATACCTGTCTATTTTATTTTAACAATAATAAATAAAGGAGTATTTAATATGGTAAATAATTGTATACCTTTAATCTTAACAAATCAATATGGAAATAAATATCCTGGAATATGGGATAAATTAGAAAATATCTACGAAATGGAAAAGAAAAGACCTTTTAATAAAAGGAAAACCAATGATAGACTTATAGATATAATAAAAATGTATAATAAAAATTATGAACATGTCGCTGATTTCTGGAATTGGGGGAACGCAAGTCAAGCTTATAATATATTAGTAGATTCAAATATGTTTTATCTTACACAGTATTTAGGTGCTTGGAGGATTCATAAGCAAATATATCGATTTTCAAAAGAATTAGAATACCTGTTATATGAGCAAGATGATGGCTTAGACACTCCTATTAAAATTTTAAATAATCTCCCATATGATTCAATTTATATAGAAACTAATTCTTTATCATATAATAATAAAACCATTCTAGGATTTTTTGTTTCAAAAATAGATAATAGAACTGATTTAAGAGGATGTATAAATTATCATTTTTGTGCAGTTTATGAAGATTTAAGTACTCAATGCTGTTCATTTCGATATAGTATGGCATCCGAAGATACAAGTATTTATGACGCAATTCTTAATACTGTTATGAAGGAAAATTTTTTATATGATACTAAAACTGGAAGAAAATTAAGTAAAAAAGAATTAAAAGAAATAGCAATTAAAAATATTAAATATCAATTTGAAAATGGTGAGCTTCAATTATTGCCTAAAATGATGCAACTTGTTTTTTATATTTGTGCTGATAATAAGGAAATTATCAAAAATGATGAGCAAAGCAAAATTTTTGATAAACCTAAAAATAAGCAATTTATTAAAGATAAATTTACTGAAGTTCAAATTTGGGATTGTGGTAATAAAATATCAATTAGAACTTTTTCAATTCGTAATAATCATGATAGTAGCACAGAGGCACAAATAGAAAAAGAGTTTGTTACAGGTAAATCCAAAGCTCCACACAGTAGGAGAGGACATTGGCATCACTATTGGGTTGGAAAGAAAGATTCGGAAGAAAGACGATTGATTTTAAAATGGATTGCTCCTACATTTGTAAACGGTACACCTAATACCGTTAATATAAATATAGTTGAAAATGAATAATTTATTAATTAAAATAAAAATAGAATGGAGGATATGTGATATGGCAAAAGCAAGAGTAATAATAGTGTGTAAAAAATGTGGAGAAAAGTTTACATGGTCGAAAGACTGCAGCAACAGAGAAGAAGCTAATAAAGCAGAAGAATGGGCTGTCAAGAATATTGAAGAATGCCCAGACTGTACATTTAAAGCAAAGATTAAATATGAAAATCAGAAAGCTCAAGAGCTAACAGAGGAACTTCAATTACCAAAACTTGAAGGAAGTGAGAAACAAATTGCATGGGCAAACACAATCAGAATTAAATTTATAGATTGTTATAACAATCTTTTAACTTCAACAAAAAAACAAGATAAAATTAAAAAACAAACTTTTCAAAAAATTATAAAGAACAAAATTCATACAAGGTTTTGGATAAATAATCGAAACGAAACGTTTGATAAATTAGTTGAAGATTTTATGAACGATGAAAAAAGTTCCTGAATTACTAAAAGGGTGTGTATGGAATAAACAAATATATGGAAAAACTGAAAATTATTCTGTGTACTTAAATGGCACAAAAAAATCAATTACAAACGAACAGGCTCATAAGATAGAAGAGTATTTACAAAATAAAACAGAATACCAAAGAAAAGTTTCAGATATATTTACTAAAAAATAATATATAGTCGAAACACCCCATTTAAGGGGTGTCTGCTATGGATTGGTCGCCATAACACTGATGATGACAGACCAGAAAGGAATAATTATGAATAAAGCAATTGAAGAAGCAATTGAAAAGGTTGGTGACGATAGTCATCTCGAAAATTATCTCTGGGTTACTGACCTAGCAGATATTGATATTGGAGATATCATCGAATTGGGGCAACTTATAGATGATATTGATATCCAGTATTATCTTAATGAAGAAGGCGTGGGTTCTGTTGTATTCTTGGATACAGAAACCGAACAACTTCAAATTTGTTATGAAGCTGTTCATAATACAGCTACATACAATTACTACGGGGAAATTAAACATCTGACCCCAAAAATGAAAGGAAAGGAGGTTATTTATGAAAACGAAAGTGAAATAGAAGTAAGAGTAACTAAAATAGAATTTCGTGATAAAAAACAAAAAGATTAATTAAATAATGTCTTCATGAGATAGAAGGGAGAATAATATGGAAGGTACGAATGGATTGCATAATTTAAAAATTGATTTAGATAGATTGGATTATTATTCACATCATAATAATGTTGATAAAGTAGAAGAATATAAGGATTTAATAGTGAATCATTTAAGAGAATTGGTATACAATACAGACCCATATTCAAAAGAATTACAAGTAAAGGAAATCTTATCAAAAGAAATTTTTGAGAAAATGCCAGATCAAGGAGCTGCACAGGTATTGAGAAGTATTTTACTTGCAGATAGAAATAATGTGATTGATTGGAGTCAGGCATTTTATTACGTTCAGAAGTATATGCCTGAATTGAAGATGTTTGATTAAAGCAAATTTAACTTTATATAGTTTTTAAATAAGGTGAGAATATTCCAGACAGAAAAAGTAAGATAATATATTATTGAGCTTGATGCAGAAATCAAGAGATGTAAGAATTTATATTTTTTCAGCCAGAAAACCCATGGTCTTTAGACCGTTGGATGAATGGCG
>ENA-ORUA01000078-ORUA01000078.1-human-gut-metagenome-genome-assembly--contig:-NODE-78-length-99788-cov-10.439874_pt1 | contig 99788 bp, 101 predicted proteins | sample MGYA00242076_ERZ509201 | MGnify/ENA primary metagenome ERZ509201 (study PRJEB26280, sample SAMEA2338863) | human gut metagenome | biome: human gut; feature: human-associated habitat; material: faeces...
ACTGACAGTTTGTAGTATATGATTTTCTGCTGTGTTTTGCTGATTTGAACTTTGGGAAACCATTTTTCTTTTTGCGTGACTTACTAAAATAATTACGAAATGCTTCTTGCAAATCAAGTTGTTTATTTGCAAGAGCAAGGCTGTCTATTTCTTTTAGATATGGGTATTCTTTTTTATATTTTGCTGGTGTAACACTAACAAAACGACCTGTTGATTTATAACTTTCAATTTTATCAGCAAGCATAAGATTATAGACCTTACGGCAACAACCAAAGGTCTTAGCAAACATATTTATTTGTTCAGTTGTAGGATATAATCTGTACTTAATTGCTTTATTTGCCATCTTATTTCCCCTGTGATTGAATATATTGTTTGATAATATCAACAGTACTACGCTTTGTTATGAATATATTATAATACTAGAATATAGAAAACTCAAGCCCACTGTACTCCGCAATTCATCCCGCCACCTATAGAGGTGGGGGATTTCTTGCTCATGGTGTGTTAAAAATACAAAACAGGCAACTTCTATTTAATCAAGTTTTATGTTATAAATAAGTGGCGCCCCCCCATAGCTTGTACTTAATTTATTTGTTCTCATCTTGATATGATTTTTGAATGGTTCGTCTATTGTATACAAGGTGAAGATACATTGCGTCTTGAGCTTTTACTGGATTATGAGAAGCAATAGCATTAGTAATTTCTCTATGCGTTTCAATAGTTTCAGTCTTAAGGCGATTGCCAGTTGTTTCTACAAAAAGAGGTATTGAACTGTTAATCACTGGGATAAGTCTTGGAACAACAACATTTTTACTGCTCATAGCAATAGCAGTATGAAAATCAATATCTTTTTGAGTATGGTCTTTTTTCTCTATTAAAAGCTGTTCAACTTCGTCACATAAATCAACAATTTTTCTAATATCGTCATCATCAGCATTTGTAGCCGCCATAGCTGCAATAGATGGTTCTAATAAAAAACGAACTTCTAAAAGGTCGTGTACAAGTTTTTCCTTATTTCCAATAAAAGTAAAACCTAACGGGTCATCAACCATTCCGGGGGTAGAAGCGACATAAGTTCCCGAGCCTTGTTTGATTGTTACAATATTTCTTGAAGCAAGAAGCTTCATAGCTTCTCTTATAGAACTTCTTCCGACAGCAAGTCTTTCAGAAAGAATAGATTCATTTGGAAGTCTGTCACCGGGGTGGAGATTTTCTTCAAGTATAAAAGCAATAATATCTTCTGAAATTTTTTGTGGAAGACTTTTTTCTTCTACAGATAAATTCATCATATGAATTACCTCATTTCTAATTAGTTAATTTACATAAATAATATAATAATTTTTTGTAAAAGAAAAGTCAAATCGTCAATATGCACAAAAAAGTGTTCTAAAATTATGTAAAAATATAGTATTGATTTTTGATGTAAAAAAATATATAGTAAATTCATCAGATGAATTTCGAAATAAATCTAAAAAAATAGCAAAAAAATGGTTTTATAACAAAAAAATATTAAAATAGGTCAGATGTATTTGAGGCGTTTGTTAAAATATCTGATGAATTAAGGAGGTAAATTATGGTTGAACCAACTAGAGTTATAATTTCAGCTATTGTAGGAATTGCGTGTCTACTTGTATTAATTATAAAATTCAAACTACACCCTGTAATTTCTATGATGTTATCAGCAGTTATAATAGGAATTGGTGCAGGAATGCCACTTAGTACAATTACAGATACAGTAGAAAAAGGCGTTGGAAAAACCTTGCAAGGAATTGCACTACTTGTTGGTCTTGGTGCTATGTTTGGCGGTATATTAGAAGTAAGTGGTGGAGCACAAAGGATAGCTAGTACCTTAATTGATAAATTAGGGCAAAAGAAAGCTGGTTGGGCATTAGGAATTACAGGTTTAGTAATTGGTACAACAGTATTTTTTGAAGCAGGAGTTGTTGTACTTATACCTTTAGCATTTAGTGTGGCTAAACAAACTAAGAAGTCAACATTATTTTATGCAGTTCCACTTTTATCAGGGCTTGCAAGTGGTTATGCGTTTGTACCACCGTCAGCCGGCTCAGTGCTTACAGCTAACACATTAGGCGTTAATCTTGGAACGATGATTATGGTTGGTGTTCCAGTCGCCCTTGTATGTATGATAGTTTCAGGTGTAATATGGGGAAAGTTTATTGGTGAGAAGATATTTACAAAGCTTCCTGCCAATGTAGAAGAAGTTCACGATGATGGAAAAGAACTTCCACCTTTTGGACTTGTTGTTTCAGTAATACTTATACCTCTTGTTCTTATATTAATAAGCACAATATCACAGTATATGCCAATTAATGAAAATGTAAAAAATATATTAGGTTTTATTGGCAAACCATTTTTTGCATTAACAGTTGCAATTCTTGTATCAATGTATTTTCTTGGTATAAAAAGAGGATTTTCAGCAGAACAGTTAAAGAAAATATTAGACCATTCATTAAGACCCGTTGGAATGATACTTCTTGTAATTGCAAGTGGTGGTGTTATAAGATGGATGCTTCAAGATTCAGGACTTGGAAATATTATCGCACCAGCCCTAGAAAAAAGCGGTATGCCATTAATAATAGTTGCATTTTTAATAGCTCTTTTTGTAAGAGCATCGGTTGGTAGCTCAATAGTTGCAATGACTATGGCTTCTGGAATTATGGCTACAATGCCAGCAGTAATGGCAACAAGTGTTTTATATAGAGCAGCAATGTGTTGTGCGATATGTGGTGGAGCTACAGCATTAAGCCATGTTAATGACGCAGGCTTTTGGCTTGTTGGAACTTTTCTTGAAATAGACGAAAAGACAACATTAAAGTCATGGACTGTTATGGAAACTATAATAGGTATTACAAGTCTTGTAATGGGATTTATTATTTCAATATTTGCATAAATTATGCAGAAATGGAGCGCAAAATGATTAATATTCCAGTGTATTTAAGAAGTTTAAATGACGCAAAACATTTGGTTATGGTAGCTGAAAGTTGTAGTATGGACGTTGATTTGGTTTGCGGAAGATATGTTGTTGATGCAAAATCAATGCTTGGTGTATTTAGTCTGCCACAGTTTGATAATGTTGAAATGTTGGTAGATGAAAGTCAAGCTGATGATATACGTTGTAAACTTGAAGAATTTAAGCTTATAAAAAAATAAAATAAAGGAGTAAAAAAATTATGGAATTAGTAAGTCAGGAAATGAGAAAACTCGCACCAGAGCTTGACCCTCTGCGTATTGGAACAGGTTGGAAAAAGGAAGACCTTGACAAAGTACAGGTATTAATAGAAAGTACTTATGGTGACAGCCATCCGGGAAGTGGACATTTGAATATTCTTGTAGAAGAAGTAAGAAAAGGTGTGGCAGACGAAAATGGATTTGGTGCAAAATATTTTTGTACAGATATATGCGATGGAGAAAGTCAAGGAACAGATGGTATTAACTATAGTCTTGCAAGTCGTGAAATGATAGCAAATATGATTGAAATACATGCAAATGCAACACCATTTGACGCAGGTGTATATCTTTCAAGTTGTGACAAGGGCGTTCCGGGCAATCTTATAGGAATGATGAGAGTTAATATACCATCAGTATTTGTACCGGGTGGAACTATGAATGCAGGGCCAGAAATGCTTACACTAGAACAACTTGGTATGTATAGTGCAAAATATGAACGAGGTGAGATTGACAAAGAAAAGCTTGATTGGGCGAAATGTAATGCTTGTCCTAGCTGTGGTGCATGTTCATTTATAGGAACAGCTTCTACAATGCAGATTATGGCAGAAGCACTTGGACTTGCACTCCCAGGAAGCGCACTTATGCCAGCAACAAGTCCTGACCTTTTAGAATTTGCAAGACAGGCAGGAAGACAAGCAGTAAAACTTGCAACTATGGAAAATATGAGACCATCAGATATTGTAACAATGGATAGTTTTGAAAATGCTATTTTAGTTCATGCAGCGATTTCAGGTAGTACAAATTGTCTTCTCCATATTCCAGCTATAGCACATGAACTTGGAATTGAGATTACAGGAGATACATTTGACAGATTACACAAAAATGCTAGATATTTACTTGATGTAAGACCTGCAGGACGTTGGCCAGCAGAATGTTTCTATTATGCAGGTGGAGTCCCAGCAATTATGGAAGAAATAAAACAACACCTTCATCTTGATGTTATGACAGTTACAGGTAAGACATTAGGTGAGAATTTAGAAGAATTAAAAAACAATGGTTTCTATGAAAAGTGTGATAAGTGGCTTCAAGAATTTAATAAACGATATAATATAAATATTACAAAAGAAGACATAATAAGACCATATAATAAAGCAATAGGAACTGATGGAAGTATTGCCGTATTGCGTGGCAATCTCGCACCAGAAGGAGCAGTAATTAAACACACAGCTTGCCCTAAAGAAATGTTCAAGTCAGTGTTGCGTGCAAGACCATTTGACAGTGAAGAAGAATGTCTTGACGCTGTTTTAAAGCATAAAGTTAATAAAGGTGATGCCGTATTTATACGTTATGAAGGCCCTAAGGGAAGTGGAATGCCAGAGATGTTTTATACATCAGAAGCTATAAGTAGTGACAAAGAGTTGGGAAAGAGCATTGCACTTATAACAGATGGTCGTTTCTCAGGAGCTTCGACAGGTCCAGTTATAGGTCACTGTAGTCCAGAAGCCGTAGATGGAGGCCCAATAGCACTTGTAGAAGAAGATGACTTAATTGAAATTGATGTTATGGAGAGAAAGCTCAATATAATAGGCGTAAAAGGCGAGAAAAAGACAATGGAAGAAATTGATGAAATATTAAAAGAACGCCGTAGAAACTGGAAACCTAGAGCGCCAAAGTACACAAAAGGCGTGATGAGATTATTTAGTCAACACGCAGCAAGTCCAATGAAGGGCGCATATTTAGAATACTAATTTTATATTAAATAAAGGGACTGTCGCATTAAGAAAATTTTATACAAAATATAGATATTTAGCAAATAATTCTATGTATTGTATAAATTTTCGTTAATGCGGCAGCTTTTTTGTTTTATTTAAAGTTTGTACTTATATAAGAGTTTGATAATCGTAGCAATTACTTGAGAAACTAATTAATTTCCTACTGACAGACCATGCTTAATTATGTTAAAATATTTTTCATCAAATTGCTAAATGGCATATTTTAACATTATCAAGTATAAAATTCCACAGTAGCAATTAACTAAGCTAAAAAGAAAGGACAAAAGGAATGTTAAAAAATTACAAATTATCATATCTGCCAAAAGATATAGCAGCAGGTATAATTGTAGCACTTGTTTCAATTCCAATATCAATGGGATATTCACTTGTAGCAGGACTTCCAGTTGTTTACGGTCTGTACGGTTCACTTTTACCTATACTTGTATTTGGGTTAATATCATCGTCACCACAGTTCGTATTTGGCGTTGACGCAGCTCCTGCCGCACTTGTAGGTGGTGCAATAGCGACACTCGGCATAACAGCAGAAAGTAGCGAAGCTATGAAAATAGTTCCACTTATCACACTGATTACGTCAGCTTGGCTGTTACTCTTTGCGATATTTCGTGTAGGAAGATTTGTTAAATTTATATCAACTCCAGTAATGGGCGGTTTTATCTCAGGCGTTGGACTTACTATTATCTTAATGCAAGTTCCAAAACTTTTTGGCGGAAAGGCAGGAACTGGCGAGGGCATTGAACTTGTTATTAATATAGTAAACCAACTCGATAAAATTAACATTTTATCAGTTATATTAAGTGTAAGTACAATTACTATAATAATGATATCTAAAAAATACATACCCAAAGTGCCAATGTCAGTTATATTAATGTTTCTTGGCGCAATAATTTCAGCAGTATTTCATATAGAAGATTATGGAGTTGCAATGCTTCCTAATGTAGAGCCGGGACTTCCTAAAATATCACTTCCCGACTTTAGTTATCTAATGAGTGATACAAAGACAATAGTAATACAAAGCCTTATAATTGCTATCGTTATTGTAGCTATAAGTTTGCTGTCAACCAATAATTACGCATTAAAATATGGCTACAAGGTCAATAACGATAGAGAGATATTAGCTTATTGTGCGGCAAATGTAGCTTCTTCTGTAAGTGGCTGTTGCCCCGTAGGTGGAAGTGTTTCAAGAACAGGGATAGCCGACCAATTTGGAGTAAAGTCACAAATGATGTCGGTAGTTGCAGCACTTACAATGCTTTGCTTGCTTTTATTTGGAACTTGGTTTATAAAATATCTTCCCGTTCCAGTATTAACAGGTATCGTTGTCTGCGCCCTTTATGGTATACTAGAAATAAAAATGGCAAAGAAGCTTTTAAAATCTGATAGAACTGAATTTATGATATTTGTTGCCGCATTTTTAGGAGTATTGTTACTTGGAACAGTTTATGGCGTTGCTATCGGTGTAATTCTTTCATTTATAGCAGTTATAATAAAAGCCGTAACTCCACCTCGTGCATTTCTAGGTATAATTCCGGGGCAAAGAGGATTTTTTGACCTTGCAAGAAATAGAAACGCAAAAGTAATAAGAAATGCAGTTATATATAGATTTAGTGGTTCATTATTCTTTGCAAATATAAATACATTTCAGGAAGAAATAGAAAATTCAATCAAAGACGATACAAAATGTTTTGTCGTAGACGCAACAGGTATTACAAATATTGATATAACTGCGGCAGATAGACTTATGATTATAAACGATAAGTTAAGAAGCAAAGGAATAGATTTTTACATAACAGGACATGTTGGAAGTGTCAACGACCAGTTGCGAGCATTGGGAGCTGAAAAGCTTGTTGATGAAGGTGTTGTAAGAAGAACAGCTTCGCTTGCACTTAGAAATTCGGGCATAGATAAGCCGTATCCTTATGAGGGTGATGAAAATGACACCAATACAAGTATCATTGAAACAAATGAGCAGCTTGCCGAGATAGAATGGGCATTTGGTGATGACGCAGATGCTAAGATGGAACAGTTTGCAAAAGAAATGCTTGATGGTCTTGTCGAAAGCATAAAGCAATTAGAAAATCCCGAAAATGCAGATATTCAAGATGTAATAATAAAAGAAGCTGAAAAGAATGCTTCTTGGGGAAGATTTGGTCTTTATGATGAAGACGAACTTCTTGAAAGAATTGAAATGCACTTATCAGAGCTTGCCATTACATCACATGATGCTGAAGAACTCGAAGCTAAGATTGAGCAGAGAAGAACAGTTATTGAGCATAAGATTAACAAATTAAATCCAGATGCTTTTAATATGCTTAGCAAACACAGAAAAGATATGTTAGAACATTTTAAAAATAAAAATCCAAAGGCTTATGAACACATGCTTCAAAGAAGAAAAGAACATATTGAAAGAATGGAAAAAACTAATCCTGAGCTTGCAGAAAAGTTTAAAAAGCTGTATAACCATAAGTACTAATTAATATTAAAAAGTGATGGCACTTAGAAATGAGGAATTTGTGAATATTTTAAATGCTGAAAAAATAAGTAAAACATTTGGTGAAAAAGAATTATTTAATCAAGTAACACTTGGTGTAAATGACGGTGATAAAATAGGCGTTATCGGTGTAAACGGAACTGGAAAATCTACATTTTTAAAGATAATAGCAGGAATTGAAGTACCAGACGAGGGGCAAATTGTAAAGGGCAGAAGTGTTACAGTAGAGTATCTGCCACAGACACCAGAATTTCTTGAGAATGATACAATTATAAGCTATGTAATAAGGGGCAAGAAAAATAGTAGCGAAGCACAGGCAAAGACTATTTTAAACAAGCTTGGAATAAGTGATTTTGAAGCTGATATTAATACATTGTCAGGCGGTCAGAAAAAAAGAATTGCACTTGCCAGAGTACTTGTAGAGCCAGCCGAAGTGTTAATACTTGACGAGCCAACCAACCATCTTGATAACGATATGGTTATATGGCTTGAAAATTATATCAAGAAATTTAAAGGTGAACTTATAATGGTTACACATGATAGATATTTTCTTGACAATGTAACAAATAGAATAGTAGAGCTTGACAAGGGAGGACTTTACAGTTATGAAACAAATTACTCTGGTTTTCTTGAACTGAAAACTCAAAGAGAAGATATGGCAAGAGCTACTGAAGCTAAGCGAGCTAATATTCTTAGAACAGAGCTTGAGTGGATAAGACGAGGCTGTAAAGCACGTTCAACAAAGCAACAGGCAAGAATAGACCGTTATGAAGATATGAAAGAAGCTTCAAGAAAGGCAAGAGCGAGCTTTGAAAAGCAATCCCTTGAGATGAGCTCAGTGTCTACAAGACTTGGTAAAAAGACAATCGAAGTAAAAAATGTTTCAAAAAGCTTTAATGGTGTGACATATATCAACGACTTCACATACATTTTCTTAAAAGACGACAGAATAGGTATAATAGGTCACAACGGTTGCGGAAAGTCTACACTAATGAAGATAATTACAGGACTTGTTAAGCCAGACAGTGGTAGTGTAGAAATAGGAGAAACTGTAAAGATTGGCTACTTTATGCAGGAAAATGAACCGCTCGATGAAAGTCTTAATGTACTTGAATATGTTAAAAATATTGGAGAATATGTAAGAACAACGACAGGGCTTATAACTGCGTCACAGATGTGTGATAAGTTTTTATTTACACCTAAAATGCAGTGGACACCAATATCAAAGCTATCTGGTGGTGAAAAAAGACGACTCTACCTTTTAAGTGTTTTAATGAGTGCGCCAAATGTACTTATCTTAGATGAGCCAACAAATGATTTAGATATAGAAACTTTAGAGATTTTAGAGGATTATCTTGACTCATTTGCGGGAATAGTAATTACAGTATCACATGATAGATATTTCCTTGATAGAATAGTTGACAGAATATTTGCATTTGAAGAAAATGGAGTGTTAAAACAGTACGAGGGTGGCTTTAGTGACTATTATGAAAAACGAGTTTCTTCTATATATAATGCGTCAGATAACGTAAAAGCAATTCAAGTGGCTTCGCCATCAACTGAAAATGCAGATACAGCACAAGCTAAGAAAAAGTATGTGAATGAGCATAGCAAAAAATTGAAGTTTACTTATAAAGAACAAAAAGAATATGAAACTATAGACGATGACATAGCAAAGCTTGAGTCAGAAATAGAAAAGCTAGATGAACAAATAGCCGAGTCAGCAAGTCAGTACAGTAAGTTAAATGAGCTTATGAAAGAAAAAGCTGAAAAAGAAGAAGCACTAGAATACAAAATGGACAGATGGGTATACCTAAACGACCTAGCAGAACAAATATCAGCACAATAAGTATAGTAATTATTTGCGGTCACGTTCGGCGTCAAAACATATTTTGTATTGCAATAAACTTCCGTAAGATAGCAATAGTATATAAACAATAAATGCACCATTAAAAAGAACAAGTTACTGTATTTGTGTGCTTACAGCGAACATACTTGTTCGATGAGGGCATACAAATGCAGTTACTTGTTCTTTTTTTGGTGTGTGCTTGTTTATATACTATGGCTATCTTCAAAACCTAAAATGCAAAATATGAAAACAATCAAAATTGTTTTTAAAAAAGAACAATATTTACTGTTGATTTTCTATACTTATTCATGTATACTATCAATTGCTGTGACATGATAGCTGTGAAGCGTGAGGTTGCTACGACACAATTACAATAGTAATACAGCCGCAGGTTTTCCGTGGAGCGAATGTCAAAGTCAATACATGAGGTATTGACGCTAGAATCTGGCGACAAGTCACTGTACAAATAATCATCTGCAATCCGCAGAAATGACACGTAGTAACTAATGATTTCAATTGTTGAATGAGACGTTATGATACACGTGGGAGTGTGTACAGTCACCGCTTGTCGTACTTATAAATTAGAAAGTGCGAAAAGGAGGCGACTTTTTTTATGGCAAATCAGGTAATCAGAATTACATTGAAAGCCTATGATCATCAGTTAATTGATCAGTCAGCAAAGAAAATCATCGAAACTGCTAAGAAGACAGGAGCACAGGTAAGTGGTCCAGTACCTCTTCCAACAAAGAAGGAAGTTGTTACAATTCTTAGAGCTGTTCACAAATATAAGGACTCAAGAGAACAGTTTGAACAGAGAACTCATAAGAGACTTATCGATGTTTTACAGCCATCTCAGAAGACTGTAGATGCTTTATCTAAGTTAGAGATGCCAGCTGGCGTATTCATCAATCTTAAGATTATGAACTAATCTTTAGAATTAACATTTTTTCATTATTAAGTGTAATAATCCTGAAGGGTTTAATATAGAAGCAACAAACATCAGTGGTGTAGGTTCCACTTATATTAGCTGTTCTAGGATGACAAGATGCGCTGACAATATGTATATCATCTTGTCCGCTGTAGATTAAACAGGAGGAAAATCAATGAAGAAGGCAATTTTAGCTACAAAAGTCGGAATGACTCAAATCTTCAACGAAGATGGTGTTTTAACACCAGTAACTGTATTGCAGGCAGGACCTTGTGTAGTAACACAAGTAAAGACTGTTGATAACGACGGTTACGATGCAGTCCAAGTAGGATTTGCTGATATTAAGGAAAAGTTAGTTAGCAAGCCTGTTAAAGGACATTTTGACAAGGCAGAGGTTCCTTACAAGAGATTTGTTAGAGAGTTCAAGTTTGAGAACGCTTCAGAATACTCAGTAAAGGACGAAATCAAAGCTGATATCTTCGCAGCAGGCGATAAGGTAGATGCTACTGCTATTTCAAAGGGTAAAGGTTTCCAGGGCGCAATCAAGAGATTGGGTCAGTCAAGAGGACCTATGGCTCATGGTTCTAAGTTCCACAGACATCAGGGTTCAAACGGATCAGCAACAACACCTGGTAGAGTATTCAAGGGAAAAGGAATGCCTGGACATATGGGTTCTAAGAGAATCACAATCCAGAATCTTGAAGTAGTAAGAGTTGATGTTGAAAATAACGTAATCTTAGTTAAGGGTGCTGTACCTGGACCTAAGAAATCATTAGTAACACTGAAAGAAACAGTAAAGGCTAGTAAGTAGTTTTTGCTAAGGAAGGAGGACCACACAGATGGCAAACGTATCTGTTTACAATATGGAAGGCAAAGAAGTTGGTTCAATCGAATTAAACGATGCAGTATTTGGTGTTGAAGTAAACGAACACCTTGTACACATGGCAGTTGTGAACCAGCTTGCAAATAAACGTCAAGGAACACAGAGCGCAAAGACACGTTCAGAAGTTTCTGGTGGCGGAAAGAAACCTTGGAGACAGAAGGGAACTGGTCATGCAAGACAGGGTTCTACAAGAGCTCCACAGTGGACAGGCGGCGGTACTGTATTCGCACCAAAGCCAAGAGATTATTCATTCAAGATGAATAAGAAAGAAAAGAGAATTGCTCTTTTCTCTGCATTATCATCAAAGGTTGCAGAAAATAAGATTATTGTTGTTGATGAATTCAAGCTTGATGAAATCAAGACAAAGAAGTTTGTAGAAGTTATGAACAACTTAAAGGCTAACAAGGCTTTAGTTGTTGTTGAAGAAGATAATAAGAACGTAGTTCTTTCAGGTAGAAATGTTCCTACAGTTAAGGTTGAAGCTAACAACGAAATCAATACTTACGATGTAGTTAAGTATGATACATTAGTTGTTACTAAGGCTGCTGTAGAAAAAATTCAGGAGGTGTATGCATAATGGCAAACGTACAGTATTATGATGTAATCCTCAAGCCAGTAGTTACAGAAAAATCTATGGCAGATATGGCTGTTAAAAAATATACATTCTTAGTTCATCCAGAAGCTAACAAATCTATGATTAAGGAAGCTGTTGAAAAGATGTTCGAAGGAACAAAGGTTGCTAGTGTAAACACAATGAACAGTGTTGGCAAGAAAAAGAGAAGAGGTAGAACAGTTGGTACTACAGCTAAGACTAAGAAAGCAATCGTTCAATTAACAGAAGAAAGCAAAGATATCGAAATCTTTGAAGGACTTTAAAATAAAAGTGTAGAAAACAATATTACACAGACTCGAAAGGAGAGATTATAATGGGAATTAAAACATATAACCCATATACACCTTCCAGAAGAAATATGACTGGTTCTGACTTCAGCGAAGTTACAAAGACAACTCCAGAGAAGTCATTATTAGCTTCTAAGAAGAAGAACGCTGGTCGTAATAATCAGGGTAAAATTACTGTAAGACACCACGGTGGTGGAAACAGACAAAAATATAGATTAATTGATTTCAAGAGAAATAAGGAAGGTATTCCAGCTAAGGTTATTGGCGTAGAATACGACCCAAATAGAACAGCTAATATAGCACTTATCTGCTACGCAGATGGTGAAAAGGCTTATATTCTTGCTCCACAGGGATTAACAGACGGAATGACTGTTATGAATGGTGCAGAAGCAGAAATCAGAGTTGGTAACTGTTTACCACTTTCAGCTATTCCAGTTGGTACACAGATACACAACATCGAATTATATCCAGGTAAGGGTGGACAGCTTGTTCGTTCTGCTGGTAACTCAGCTCAGTTAATGGCTAAGGAAGGCAAGTATGCAACACTTAGATTACCATCAGGTGAAATGAGAATGGTTCCAATTATCTGTCGTGCTACAATCGGTGTAGTTGGTAATGGTGACCACAGCCTTATTAACATTGGTAAAGCTGGACGTAAGAGACATATGGGTATCAGACCTACAGTTCGTGGTTCAGTTATGAACCCTAATGACCATCCACACGGTGGTGGTGAAGGTAAGGCTCCAGTTGGACGTAAGAGCCCTATGACACCTTGGGGTAAGCCTGCTATGGGTCTTAAGACTAGAAAGTCTAAGAAGTCATCTAACAAGCTTATCATCAGAAGAAGAGATGGAAAAGGCATTAAGTAATTATTAACTTATTAACATTGAAGTATCATAAGGAGGTTTTGAACCTATGGCTCGATCACTTAAAAAAGGACCATTTGCTGACGAAAGCTTACTTAAGAAAGTAGAAGCTATGAACGCATCAAATGACAAGCAGGTTATTAAGACTTGGTCACGTCGTTCTACAATTTTCCCACAGATGGTTGGACATACAATTGCAGTTCATGATGGAAGAAAGCATGTTCCTGTATATATTACAGAGGATATGGTAGGTCATAAGCTCGGTGAGTTCGTTGCAACAAGAACTTACAGAGGACATGGTAAAGATGAAAAGAAATCACGTTAGTATTTATCATTTGAAAGGAGGTTTTTAATCCATGGCAAACGGACATAGATCCCAGATAAAGAGAGAAAGAAATGCTGTCAAGGATACAAGACCAAGCGCAAAGTTGTCTTACGCTAGAGTATCAGTTCAGAAAGCATGTTTTGTATTAGATGCTATTAGAGGCAAGAGCCTTGAAGAAGCATTAGGTATCGTAATGTACAATCCAAGATATGCTTCATCATTAATAGAAAAATTATTAAAGTCAGCAGCAGCAAATGCTGAAAATAACAATGGTATGGACCCAAGCAAGTTATATGTAGAAGAATGCTACGCTAACAAGGGACCAACAATGAAGAGAATTAAACCAAGAGCACAGGGTAGAGCTTATAGAATTGAAAAGAGAATGAGCCATATCACAGTAGTACTTAACGAAAGATAATTTGTTAGTACTCTGTGCAATGTGCAGGGTAAACCTTTTGGAAATAATATTTCCTCAAGAATGGAAAGGAGATTTAAATGGGACAGAAAGTTAATCCTCATGGTTTGAGAGTCGGCGTTATCAAAGACTGGGACTCAAAGTGGTATGCAGAAGATAACTTCGCAGATAACCTTGTAGAAGACTATAACATTAGAAAATTCCTTAAGAAAAAGTTATATGCTGCAGGAATTTCAAAGATTGAAACTGAAAGAGCTTCAGATAGATTAAAGATTATTATTCACACAGCTAAGCCAGGTGTTGTAATTGGTAAGGGCGGTGCTGAAATCGAAAACTTAAAGAAGCAGGTTGAGAAATTAACAGATGCTAAGAGATTAAGCATTGATATTAAAGAAGTTAAAAGACCAGATAAGGATGCTCAGTTAGTAGCTGAGAACATTGCTAGTCAGTTAGAGAACCGTATCTCTTTCAGAAGAGCTATGAAGTCTTGTATGGGAAGAACTATGAAGCAGGGCGCTAAGGGTATTAAGACATCTTGTTCAGGACGTCTTGGCGGTGCTGATATGGCTCGTACAGAATTCTACAGCGAAGGTACAATTCCACTTCAAACACTTCGTGCTGATATCGACTATGGTTTTGCAGAAGCAAATACAACATACGGTAAAGTTGGTGTTAAGGTATGGATTTATGAAGGAGAGGTACTTCCAACTAAGGCTAAGGCCAATGATAATAAGGAAGGGAGCGATAAATAATGTTACTACCTAAGAGAGTTAAACATCGTAGACAGTTCCGTGGTTCAATGGCTGGTAAGGCTACAAGAGGTAACAAGATTACAAATGGTGAATTTGGTATTGTTGCAACAGAACCATGTTGGATTAAATCAAATCAGATAGAAGCAGCCCGTATCGCTATGACACGTTACATTAAGCGAGGCGGTAAAGTATTTATAAAGATTTTCCCAGACAAGCCTGTAACAGGTAAGCCAATCGGCGTTCGTATGGGTAAAGGTAAAGGTAACTTAGAGTGCTGGGTAGCAGTAGTTAAACCTGGACGTGTAATGTTCGAAATCTCAGGAGTTTCTGAAGAACTTGCAAGAGAAGCTTTACGTCTTGCAACACATAAGCTTCCATGTAAGTGTAAGATTGTTTCACGTGCAGACTTAGAAGGCGGTGATAACAGTGAAAATTAATAACTATGTAGAAGATTTAAAGGCAAAATCAGCTGCAGAATTAAACAATGAATTAGTAGCTGCTAAGAAGGAACTTTTCAATTTAAGATTCCAGAACGCAACAAATCAGTTAGATAATACAGCAAGAATTAAAGAAGTTAGAAAGAACATTGCTAGAATTCAGACTGTAATTGCGCAGAAGAATGCATAAAACATGCCTATAGTGCATTATTGACTATTTATTCCTAGAAAGGAGAACGGCTGTGGAAGAGAGAAATTTAAGAAAAACTCGTACAGGTAAAGTTGTAAGCAATAAGATGGATAAGACTATCGTTGTTGCAGTAGAAGATAACGTTAAGCATCCACTTTACAATAAAATCGTTAAGAGAACTTACAAGTTAAAGGCTCATGATGAAAACAATGAATGTTTAATCGGTGACGTAGTTAAGGTTATGGAAACAAGACCTTTATCTAAGGATAAGAGATGGAGATTAGTTGAAATCATCAGTAGAGCTAAATAATTTTGTTAATATAGAATTTAATGTTAAAGTATTAGATTGAGATAGATTAACATTGATATTACTGAAAGGGGTAGTATTATGGTACAACAGGAAACCAGACTTAAGGTTGCCGATAATACAGGTGCTAAAGAAATCCTTTGCATCAGAGTTATGGGTGGATCTACAAGAAGATATGCGAATATCGGTGATGTAATTGTCGCTTCTGTTAAAGAAGCAACACCAGGCGGTGTTGTTAAAAAGGGTGACGTAGTTAAGGCCGTAGTTGTTCGTACTGTTAAAGGTGCACGTCGTAAAGACGGTTCATATATTAAATTTGACGAAAATGCTGCTGTAATTATAAAGGACGATTTAACTCCTAAGGGAACTCGTATCTTTGGACCAGTAGCTAGAGAGCTTAGAGATAAGAAGTTCATGAAAATCGTATCTTTAGCTCCAGAAGTATTATAAGGAGGTGCCACAATGTCAGCTGTAAGAATTAAGAAAGGCGATACAGTTAAGGTTATCGCAGGTAAAGACAAGGGCAAAGAAGGCAAAGTAAAGTCTATCAATGCTAAGAACCATACAGCAGTAGTTGAAGGTGTAAACATGGTAACAAAGCATGCTAAGCCAAGCGCAGCTAATCAGCAGGGTGGAATTCTCCACCAGGAAGCTCCAATCGACATTTCAAACATTATGTATGTCGTAAAGGGCAAGACTACTAAGATTGGTTATGACTTCAAGGACGGTAAGAAGGTTCGTGTTGCTAAGGCAACTGGCGAAGTTATTGATTAATTCAGGAAGGAGGCAAAATAATTGAGTAGACTTAGAGATTTATATGAAAACGAAATCACTAAAAAGATGACAGATAAGTTCGGTTATAAGAACCCAATGATGGTTCCTAAAATCGACAAGATTGTAATAAATATGGGTGTTGGAGAAGCTAAAGAAAATTCAAAGCTTCTTGATGCAGCCGTAAAAGAACTTGAAACTATTTCAGGCCAGAAGGCAGTTCTTACAAGAGCTAAGAATTCAATTGCTAACTTCAAGCTTAGAGAAGGTCAGGCTATCGGATGTAAGGTTACATTACGTGGCGAAAAGATGTATGAATTCTTAGATAGATTAGTAAACCTTGCATTACCTCGTGTTCGTGACTTTAGAGGCGTTAGCGCTGAATCATTCGATGGTAGAGGAAATTATGCAATGGGTATCAAAGAGCAGATTATCTTCCCAGAAATCGAATATGATAAGATTGATAAAGTAAGAGGTATGGATGTAATTATTACAACTACAGCCAAGACTGATGAAGAAGCTCGTGAATTGTTGAGAATGTTCAACATGCCATTTAAGAAGTAATTATAGGAGGGAAATTCAATGGCTAAAACTTCAATGAAGATTAAGCAGCAGAGAGCACCAAAGTTCTCTACAAGAGAATATACTCGTTGTAGAATTTGTGGACGTCCACATGCTTATTTAAGAAAATACGGAATCTGCAGAATTTGCTTCCGTGAATTAGCTTACAAGGGTCAAATCCCTGGTGTAAAGAAAGCATCTTGGTAAGATGTAAATATGCAACTCAAAGCATTTGACAGTTGATACATTTTGTATTACTATGTAATACGGCTAATAACTAGCCGTATTGCTACAGATGCAACCATTTAACGTAGTCCCAAAATTAAGGGAAACCGGTGAATTATTAAGGAGGAACATTTAAAATGACAGATCCAATCGCAGATATGCTTACAAGAATCCGTAATGCAAACACAGCAAAGCATGATACAGTAAACATTCCATTATCAAAGATGAAGCTTGCTATCGCAGGTATTCTTTTAGATGAAGGTTATATCAAGGCTTATGATATTGTAGATAACGGTAATTTCAAAGATATCAAAGTAACATTAAAGTATGGTAAAGATAAGAACGAAAAGATTATCTCAGGCCTTCAGAGAATTTCTAAGCCAGGTCTTAGAGTTTATGCTAACAAGGAAGAACTTCCAAAGGTTCTTGGTGGTCTTGGTATCGCTATTATCTCAACAAACAAGGGTGTTGTAACTGACAAAGAAGCTAGAAAGCTCGGCGTTGGTGGAGAAGTTCTTGCATTTGTTTGGTAAGATTATCGCATTTTAATGCTTATAATGTTTTGATAATATGATATCTTTATGTATTTGCATTTATGTCATATTTTCAGATAGATAACCCAAAACAGAAAACATATTCCTATTTTAAAAAATGTTTTCTCACAAATTTTAGGAGGTGCACGGCATGTCACGTATAGGAAGAATGCCTATCGCTATTCCAGCTGGAGTTACAGTTGATATAGCAGAAAATAATAAAGTGACTGTAAAGGGTCCTAAGGGAACACTCGAAAGAGTATTACCAGCAGAAATGGACATTAAAGTTGAAGGTTCTGAAGTTATCGTTTCAAGACCTAACGACTTAAAGAAGATGAAGTCATTACATGGATTAACAAGAACACTTATTTACAACATGGTAGTAGGTGTAACTGATGGCTACGAAAAGAAGCTTGAAGTTAATGGTGTTGGTTATAGAGCTCAAAAGCAGGGTAAGAAGTTAGTATTATCATTAGGATATTCTCACCCAGTAGAAATGGAAGACCCAGAAGGACTTGAAACAGTTATCGAAGGTCAGAACGTAATCATTGTAAAAGGTATCAGTAAAGAAAAAGTTGGCCAGTATGCTGCTGAAATCAGAGCTAAGAGAGCCCCAGAACCATATAAGGGTAAGGGTATCAAGTATGCTGATGAAGTTATCAGACGTAAGGTCGGTAAGACTGGTAAGAAATAATTAAAGGAGTGAACGATAATGGTTAGTAAGAAGTCAAGAACAGTAGTTCGTGAAAATAAACATAGAAAATTACGTAATCGTTTCAGTGGTACAACAGAAAGACCACGTTTAGCTGTGTTTAGAAGCAATAATCATATGTACGCTCAGATTATTGACGATACAGTTGGAAAGACACTTGTTTCAGCATCTACACTTGATAAGGAAGTAAAGGCTGAATGTGAAAAGACTAATAACGTTGAAGCTGCTACTGTAGTTGGTAAGGTAGTTGCTAAGAGAGCATTAGAAAAAGGTATCACAACTGTTGTCTATGATAGAGGCGGTTTTGTATATGAAGGAAAAGTAAAAGCATTAGCAGACGCAGCTCGTGAAGCTGGTCTTGAATTTTAAGCGGAAGGGAGATACAGTATGAAACGTACAATAATTGATGCTAGTCAGTTAGAATTAAATGATAATGTAGTATCAATCAAGCGTGTAACTAAAGTTGTAAAAGGTGGTCGTAATATGCGTTTTGCAGCATTAGTAGTTGTTGGTGACGGCAACGGACACGTTGGTGCAGGTGTTGGTAAGGCAGCTGAAATTCCTGAAGCTATCCGTAAAGGAAAAGAAGATGCTATCAAACATTTAGTAGAAGTTCCAATTGATGAAAATGGTTCAGTTCCACATGATTTTATAGGTAAGTTCGGAGGCTCTACAGTATTACTTAAGAGAGCTCCAGAAGGTACTGGTATCATCGCTGGTGGTCCAGCTCGTTCAGTTCTTGAACTTGTTGGTATTAAGAATATCCGTACAAAGTCTCTTGGTTCTAACAATAAGCAGAACGTAGTTTCAGCAACAATCGCTGGTCTTCAGGCTATGAAGACTCCAGAAGAAGTTGCAAGACTTCGTGGTAAGTCAGTAAGCGAAATTCTCGGCTAATTGACGTTGTAAATTGTAAATATGCCGCATGTGCCAAAAGCACATGTAGGCTAAAATAGTTCATTAACCGCTTGGCGGAGTGGAGGAATAAAAATGGCAGAGAAGAAGTTAAAGATAACTTTAGTAAAATCTCCAATTGGTGCTGTTCCTAAACATAGAAGAACTGTTGAGGCTATGGGACTTAGCAAGTTACACAAAACAGTTGAGCTTCCAGATAATGCAGCAACAAGAGGACAGATTCAGCAGATTGGTTATATGTTAAAGGTAGAAGAAATCTAATAAAAATTTAGATAGGAGGTGCAGTGATGGATTTATCTAATTTAAGACCTGCAGCAGGTTCAGTAAAGAGTGATAATTTCAGAAGAGGCCGTGGACATGGTTCAGGTAATGGTAAGACAGCTGGTAAGGGTCACAAGGGTCAGAAAGCTCGTTCAGGAGCTCCAAGACTTGGCTTTGAAGGTGGTCAGATGCCATTATATAGAAGAATTCCAAAGAGAGGATTTACTAACAGAAATCAGAAAGATATCGTTGGTATTAACATCAGCGCTTTAGAAAGATTTGAAAATGGTTCAGAAGTTTCAATTGAAACATTAATTGAAACAGGTATCGTTAAGAATCCTAGAGATGGTGTTAAAATTCTCGGTAACGGAGAATTCACAAAGAAGCTCACTGTTAAGGCTAACGCTTTTAGTGCTTCAGCAAAGGAAAAGATTGAAGCTCTTGGTGGAAGCTGTGAGGTGATTTAATGTTAAAAACACTAGTCAACGCATTTAAAAATAAAGACATACGTAAAAAATTGCTTTATACACTTATGATGCTTGTTGTAATTAGAATAGGAAGCTTGCTTCCTATTCCTGGTGTTGATACAGAGTATTTTAGTACCCTGCTTAGTGGTATTAATAACGGCGACTTGAGTTATCTTAGTGCGTTTACAGGTGGTTCATTTGAAAAAATGTCTATTTTTGCATTAAGCATAACACCATATATTACATCTTCAATTATTATGCAGCTTCTTACAATTGCTATTCCAAAGTTGGAAGAAATGCAAAAAGAAGGTGAAGATGGCAGAAAGAAAATTGCTTCAATTACTAGATATGTGACTGTTGGTCTTGCATTAATCGAAAGTATAGCTATGGCTATTGGCTTTGGTAAGCAGGGCCTTATTAAGGGTTATGCTGATATGAGTACAATCCACTATGTTGCAAGTATTATTGTAGTTGTTGCAGCACTTACTGGTGGTTCTGCATTGTTAATGTGGATTGGGGAAAGAATTACAGAAAATGGTGTTGGTAATGGTATATCTATAGTACTTTTAATAAACATTATTTCTGGTATGCCTAACGACTTTGCAACACTTTACAGCACATTTGTCGCACCAAAGACAATTGCGAAAGGTGTTCTTGCCGGAGCAGTTATTTTGGCAATTTTAGTACTTATGGTAGTACTTGTCTGCTTCTTACAAGATGGTGAGAGAAGAATTCCTGTTCAGTATTCACAGAAAGTAACTGGAAGAAAGTCTATGGGTGGTCAATCTACACATATTCCTTTAAAGGTTAATACTGCTGGTGTAATGCCAATTATTTTTGCATCATCACTTATGCAGTTCCCTGTAATTATTGTTCAACTTTTCTCAAGTACAACTTATGAGTGGACAAAATACCTTAGTTCTTCATACTGGTGTAAGGTGGCAACACCTAAGTATTCACTTGGTTTATTATTATATGTTGTATTAGTGATTGTCTTTGCATATTTCTATACATCAATAACATTTAACCCAGTTGAAGTTGCAGATAATATGAAGAAAGCTGGTGGAGTAATTCCTGGTATAACACCTGGTAAATCTACTAGCGAATACTTAAACAAAATATTAAATTATATCGTATTCGTAGGCGCTGTAGGCCTTATGATAATTGCTTTGATACCAATTCTTTGTTCTGGCTTCTTTAATGCCAGTGTATCGTTTGGTGGAACTTCAATCATCATTATTGTTGGTGTAGTTCTTGAAACATTAAAGCAGATTGAAGCTCAGATGTGTAATCGTTATTATAGAGGCTTCTTAAGCGAATAATTTTTTAACATAAAGACAGATGACTTGCCTAGTTTACGCTGGGCGAGTCGTTTGTGTATAAAGACGAGAAGTTGTTGCACTAAAAATTTGAGAATTTATAAAAATTTTATATAATGCAACAAACTGCTAAATTCTATAGAAGAAGGGCATGGTGATTATTTTGAAGATAATTATGTTAGGAGCTCCTGGTGCTGGTAAAGGTACACAGGCAAAGAAAATTGCAGCAAAATATTCAATTCCACATATCTCAACAGGAGATATTTTCAGAGCTAATATCAAGAATAATACTGAACTTGGACAGAAGGCTAAGACTTATATGGATAAGGGTGAATTAGTTCCAGATGAATTAGTAGTAGACCTTATCATGGATAGATTTAAAGAAGCTGACTGTGCTAATGGATATGTTCTTGATGGTTTCCCTAGAACAATTCCACAGGCAGAAGCACTTGATAAAGCACTTAATGCCCAGGGAGAAGCTGTAGATTTTGCTATTAATGTAGAAGTACCAGATGAAAACATTATTAACAGAATGTCAGGAAGGAGAGCTTGTGTAGGTTGTGGAGCAACATATCATATACAGTTCAATCCTACTAAGGTTGAAGGCGTTTGTGACGCATGTGGTGAAAAGCTTATTTTAAGAGATGATGATAAGCCTGAAACAGTTAAAAACAGACTTTCAGTTTACCATGAACAGACACAGCCATTAATTGATTACTATGCTAAGAAAAATGTATTAGCAGAAGTTGATGGAACAAAAGATATGGAAGATGTATTTGACGCTATTGTTGAAATATTAGGAAAGTAATTTATTATGTCAGTATCAATAAAATCTAAAAGAGAAATTGAGATAATGAGGGAAGCTGGGAAAATTCTTGGCACTGTAATGAGAGATTTATCTAAAGAAGTTAAGGCAGGAATGTCTACTTACACTTTAGATAAAATTGGCGAAGAAATGATACGAAGTTACGGTTGTATTCCATCATGTAAAGGATATGAAGGTTATCCGGCAGCATTTTGTATATCAGTTAATGAAGCAATAGTTCATTCAATTCCTTCAAAGAAAATAATTCTTAAAGAGGGTGATATTGTGAGTCTTGATGCGTGCCTTGAGTATAAAGGATATCAAGCTGATGCCGCAAGAACAGTAGGTGTTGGACAGATTAGCAAAGAGGCTGCTCAGTTAATTGAAGTAACAAAACAAAGCTTTTTTGAAGGCGTAAAATATGCAAAAGAGGGCTGTCATCTTCATGAGATTTCAAATGCGATAGCTGCATATAATGAAAGTTATGGATATGGAGTAATAAGAGAACTTGTTGGCCATGGAATAGGAGCAGAAATGCACGAAGACCCACCAATTCCTAACTTTACACAACAAAGGCGTGGAATAAAGTTATATGAAGGAATGACACTTGCAATTGAGCCTATGGTATCGGCAGGTGGCTATGAAGTGGAATGGCTTGATGACGATTGGACTGCTGTTACAGCAGATAGGTCATTAGCTGCTCATTATGAGAATACTGTTCTTGTAACAAAAAATGGGCCTGAGATACTTACACTTGTTGAATAATAAAACAAGTAAAAATATTTGCAATTAATAAACAATATATTTATTTGGGAGGCTTATCTATGAATGAAAACCTTATAGGCTGTTTTGCAACATCGCTTGCAGGGCATGATAAATGTAAAGTATATATAATAACAGATATAGATATGGAGTATATATATCTTGCAGATGGAAAATATAAATTAATAGAGAAGCCTAAGAAGAAAAAACGTAAACATATTCAAATTACTGATATTAAAGACAGCAATATACAGTTAAAGCAAAATAGCAATAAAAAAATCATAAATGAAGATATAAAAAGAGCAATTAAACAATATATACAAAAAAGTATGTAGTTAGTTGTTAAATATAAGGAGGATAATTTATGTCAAAGGCAGATGTAATCGAAATCGAAGGAAAAGTAGTAGAAAAGCTTCCAAATGCTTTCTTTAAGGTTGAATTAGAAAATGGTCATCAAATTCTTGCAACTATAAGTGGTAAGCTTAGAATGAACTTTATCAGAATTTTACCAGGAGATAAAGTAACAATAGAACTTTCACCATATGATTTAACTAAAGGAAGAATTATCTGGAGAGATAAGTAATTGTTTAAGTTAATGATGGTGAAAAAGCAGATATATTAATACTGATTGAAAGATATTATTCAAAATATATAATATCTTACAATAATAAAAGGAAAAATTTGTGTAAAATTTTTCTTGCAATTAAAAAATTAGTTGTGCTATAATGTATAACGAACTTGTCTGAAAGGAGGCTTTTGCAGTGAAGGTTAGATCATCAGTAAAACCAATTTGTGAAAAGTGCAAAGTCATTAAAAGAAAGGGTAGCATAAGAGTTATTTGCGAAAACCCTAAGCACAAGCAGAGACAGGGTTAATTTTACCTGTACAGGAAGAAGTAATTTAAGCTTCTTAAGATTTTCTGCATTTATATAATACAGTCTATGACATTTTCATAGAAGTATTAGAGAATATTTCTGCGTTTTGTAAAGCAGAAATAGTTAATTTGCGGCTGCAGTAATGAACCGCCCGGCAAAGTTGTAAGGTGGTCATTGCTATTTTATATAACGTGGTAAGGTGGCAACGCACACATTTCAGGCGTCAGTATTGACGAGCTGCGTATGTATCTATACTACATTGATTTTAACATTAATTATTGATTTAACGGAGGTTAAAAAACCATGGCTCGTATTTCAGGTGTAGATTTACCAAGAGAAAAGCGTATTGAAATCGGACTTACTTATGTTTATGGTATCGGTAGAGTAAGAGCATCTAAAATTCTTGAAGAAGCTGGAGTTAATCCAGATACTCGTGTAAAGGATTTATCAGATGAAGAAGTAGCAAAGATTGCAAAGGTTATCGATGCTGACCACGAACATTTAGTAGAAGGTGACTTAAGAAGAGAAGTTGCCATGAATATTAAGAGATTAAAGGAAATCGGATGTTATAGAGGTATCCGTCATAGAAAGGGACTTCCTTGCAGAGGACAGAAGACTAAGACTAACGCAAGAACATGTAAGGGTCCTAAGAAGACAGTTGCTAATAAGAAGAAATAAGATAGGTAAACTCATAGGAGGTTAGTTTAAAAATGGCTCAAAAAGTTACAAAAAAAGCAACAAAGAAGCGTATTAAAAAGAACGTTGAAAGAGGACAAGCACATATTCAGTCATCTTTTAATAATACAATAGTTACTTTAACAGATGCAGAAGGTAATGCTTTATCATGGGCAAGTGCCGGTGGTCTTGGTTTCAGAGGTTCAAAGAAATCAACTCCTTATGCTGCACAGATGGCTGCTGAGACAGCTACAAAGGCTGCTTTAATTCACGGATTAAAGTCTGTAGACGTTATGGTTAAGGGACCAGGTTCAGGTAGAGAAGCTGCAATTCGTGCACTTTCAGCTTGTGGTCTTGAAGTTACAAGTATTAAGGACGTTACTCCTGTTCCACATAATGGATGCCGTCCACCAAAACGTAGAAGAGTTTAATTAGGAGGTATAATTAAGATGGCAGTTAATAGAACACCTGTACTTAAGAGATGTAGATCTCTTGAGTTAGACCCTATATATTTAGGAATAGATAAGAAGTCTAGAAGAAAGGCTAAGAATGCTGGAAGAAAAGTAAGTGAATATGGTTTACAGCTTAGAGAAAAGCAGAAGGCTAAGTTCATCTACGGTGTATTAGAAAAGCCTTTCAGAAATTACTATAAGAAAGCTGAAAAGATGAAGGGTATGACTGGTGAAAACCTTATGGTTATGCTCGAAACAAGACTTGACAGCATTATCTTTAGATTAGGTTTTGCTAGAACAAGAAGAGAAGCAAGACAAATCGTTGACCATAAGCATGTATTAGTTAATGGTAAGCGTGTAAATATCCCTTCATACTTAGTAAAGGCTGGAGATGTAATCGAAATTAGAGAAAAGTCTAAATCTTTAACAAGATATAAGGATATCTTAGAAGCTACAAACGGAAGACTTGTTCCAGAATGGCTTGAAGCTGACAGAGATGCTCTTAAGGGTACAGTTAAGCAGTTACCTACAAGAGAAGCAATTGATGTTCCTGTAGACGAGATGCTTATCGTCGAGTTATATTCTAAGTAATCTGTAATCTGATTGCATGAATAAAACTTTTAAAACCCAAAAAGGAGGGGCTATACATGGTTGACGCAGATTTTAATTTTAAGATGCCTAAGATCGAGATGGCAGAAATGTCAGAAGACGGAAAGTACGGCAGATTTGTAGTAGAACCACTTGAAAGAGGTTATGGATTAACTCTTGGTAATTCTCTTAGAAGAATTATGCTTTCATCATTAGTTGGTACTGCTGTAAGCAGTGTTAAGATTGACGGCGTACTTCATGAGTTCAGTTCAATTCCTGGTGTTAAGGAAGATGTAACTGAGATTATTATGAATATCAAGCAGCTTGCTATCAAGAATAATGGTAATTCGGTTGAACCTGTGGAAGCTCATATTGACTTCGTAGGAGAGGGTGTTGTTAAGGCATCAGATATTCAGGTAGACCCTGATATTGAAATCGTTAATCCAGATCTTGTTATTGCACATCTTAATGGTGGTGCAGATTGTAAGCTTTCTATGGAACTTACAATCACAAATGGCAGAGGATATGTAAGCTCTGAAAAGAACAAAAAGGAAGATCAGCCAGTAGGCGTTATCGCTGTAGACTCTATTTACACACCAGTTGAACGTGTTAATATGAAAGTTCAAAACACTCGTGTAGGTCAGGATACAGATTTTGATAAGCTTACACTTGATATTTTTACAAATGGTACAATAGCACCAGATGAGGCGTTAAGCCTTGCTGCTAAGGTACTTAGCGAGCATTTAAAGGTATTTATCAATCTTTCTGAAAATGCTGTAAAGGCAGAAATCATGGTTGAACAACGTGAAGATGAGTCAGCTAAGGTACTTTCAATGAGCATTGAAGACCTTGAATTATCAGTTCGTTCATTCAACTGTCTTAAGAGAGCTGGTATCAACACAGTTGAACAGCTTTGTAATAAGACACCAGATGACATGATGAAGGTTAGAAATCTTGGTAAGAAGTCATTAGACGAAGTGCTTTTAAAGCTTAAAGAATTAAATTTACAGCTTAGTCCAAATGAAGACTAATTAGTATTAATTAGGGCGGCTACCAATATTGTATGATACAGAGATTTATAATGATTAATCTCTGTATTATGCACGTTAATAATAATAGAATTTGTAGAGAAAACATATATACAGTAAGTCCAAAAGTGCGTGTATATACGTTACAAATGGAGGATAATAAAAATGGCAAAGTATAGAAAACTTGGAAGAAACTCAAGCCAGAGAAAGGCTTTAATTAGAAGCCAGGTAACAGCTTTAATCGAAAATGGTAAAATCGTTACAACAGAAGCAAGAGCTAAGGAAGTTCGTAAGCAGGCAGAAAGACTTATCGCACTTGCAGTAAGAGAAAAGGATAACTTTGAAACAGTTACTGTAACAGCTAAAGTTCCTAAGAAGGACGAAAACGGTAAGAGAGTTAAAGAAGTTGTAGATGGTAAGAAAGTTACTGTTTATGATACTGTTGAAAAGGAAATTAAGAAGGACCTTCCTTCAAGACTTCATGCAAGAAAGCTTATGGCTAAGGAACTCTATGTTGTAAAGGAAGTTCCAACAGAAGCAGCAGGAAGAAAGAAGAACACAAAGACTGTAGACCTTACAAACAAGTTATTTGACGAAATTGCACCTAAGTACGAAGAACGTCATGGTGGTTACACAAGAATAGTTAAGATTGGTTTAAGAAAAGGTGATGCAGCAATGCAGGTTCTCCTTGAATTAGTATAATTAGTACGAGAATAAAAAGATTTTTATATAAATAAATTTGATAAACAGCGCATTAAAAACTGTCATTTTATGAGAAATCATAAGATGGCAGTTTTTTTATGCTATTAACAATTTTATTGTGATAATCAATTTAATGTATATAAAAAGATTATATTTAAAATATTGCTATGTTTTGAAATAGAATGTATAATAAGCATTATTGCATAAATAATTAACTGACATAGCAAGTTTTTAATAGCAATAAAACTTAGAAGTATAAGTTATTCAGAAATGGAGATTAGCATGGGCATTGTAAAATCAGATAAATTGACGTTTGAATATATAAGACGTGACGAAGAGGGCAATGTTGATAGCATTACTACGGCTGTTGATAATGTGAGTATTGATATTAAAGAAGGAACATTTACAGCAATATTAGGTCATAATGGTTCGGGAAAGTCAACATTTGCAAAGCATATTAATGCACTTTTATATCCCACAGAAGGGACATTATGGGTTGATGGCTTAGATACTTCTGATAGTAATAACACAATGAACATAAGACAGACAGCAGGAATGGTATTTCAAAATCCAGACAATCAGATGATATGTACATTAGTTGAAGAAGAAGTTGGGTTTGGACCTGAAAATATTGGAGTACCAACAGAAGAAATATGGACAAGAGTTGAAAAAAGTCTAAATGCAGTAGGTATGTATGCTTTTAGAAAGTCATCACCAAGCAAACTTTCAGGTGGACAAAAACAACGAGTTGCAATAGCCTCAATAGTTGCAATGAAGCCAAAGTGTATTATACTAGATGAACCAACAGCTATGCTAGACCCACTAGGTAGAGAAGAAGTAATTCATACACTACATGAACTTAATCGTCAAGAGGGTGTTACTATTATTTTAATAACACATTATATGGAAGAAGTAATAGATGCTGATATGGTGTATGTAATGGACGATGGAAAGCTTGTAATGCAGGGGACTCCAAGACAAGTATTTTCACAGGTTGAAAAGCTGAAACAGTTACGACTTGATGTACCGCAAGTAACAGAATTAGCATATGAGTTAAAGAAAAGTGGAATACAGATAAAAGATGGTATATTAACTAATGAAGAGCTTATTGCAGAACTTGAAAAATATAGATAAAATTTTGCAAAGTAGTCTATATTATAGGAACATTTCTGTATTATCAGAAAGTGAGATTTTATAAAAAATGCAATAAGTAATAGTTATAAGCAAGTAGCAAAACAGATTGTAAATATCTGTTTGATAAGATTTAAGAAAGGAAAAGCTATTTGGATTAATTAATAGTAGAATATCACAATTATGTCAATCATAGTAGATAAAATCAGCTATACTTACGAGATAGGTACGGGTTTTGAAAGACAGGCTTTAAAAGATGTTAGTTGTGTAATTGAAAATAATGAATTTATTGGTCTTATTGGTCATACAGGTTCTGGTAAATCAACATTTATACAACATCTGAATGGACTTGTGAAAGCGACAAGTGGAAATATATTTTTTGATGGTCAAGATATATATTATAAAGATTATGATATGAAAAAGTTAAGAAGCAAGGTAGGGCTTGTATTTCAATATCCTGAACATCAGTTATTTGAAACAGATATATTTAAAGATGTTTGCTTTGGCCCTAAGAATTTAGGTTTGCCTAAGATGGAAGTAGAACTTAGAGCATACGAGGCATTAAGACTTGTAGGTATGGACGAAAATTTGTATTATCAGTCACCATTTGATTTATCTGGCGGGCAAAAAAGGAGAGTTGCAATTGCAGGAGTTCTTGCAATGAAGCCTGATGTTCTTATATTAGACGAACCAACGGCAGGTCTTGACCCTAAAGGTAGAGATGAAATATTAGGTTGTGTAAAAAAGCTTAAAGATGAAATGGGAATTACTGTTATTTTAGTATCACACAGTATGGAAGATGTTGCAAGATACGTTGACAGAATAATGGTAATGAACGATGGTATACTTATGTATGATGATACGCCGCAAAATGTATTTGCACATTATAAAGAACTTGAAAAAATCGGACTTTCAGCACCTAAAGTAACGTATATAATGAATGATATGAAAAAAGCGGGCTGGAACATTGATACAAAAGCTCTTACAATAGAGCAGGCAAGAGATAGTATTTTAAGAAATATTATTAAAAAATAGATATTTTAGTAAGTGCAGTATAAAAATTACTCACATATATTAAAACATTAAAAAGATAAGGAAAAGGAAAATGTTAAGAGATATTACAATAGGACAATATTATCAGACTGATTCAGTAATACACAGACTAGACCCAAGAGTAAAGCTTATGGGAACTATGATATTTATTATATCTTTGTTTCTTGACAGAACGATATGGTTGTATCTAGGTGTTACAATCTTTCTTGCAGTAGTGATAAAGCTGTCGAAAGTCCCTTTAAAATTCATTGTAAAAGGTCTTAAAGCAGTTGTTATATTAATAGTATTTAGTGCAGTATTTAATTTGTTTTTGACGCAGGGAGAGCCGTTAATAACTATATGGAAGTTGACTATTACAAAAGAGGGACTTATACTTGCTATATTTATGGTAGTAAGACTTTTGTATCTTATAATGGGTTCTTCGCTTATGACACTTACAACAACACCTAATAATTTGACAGATGGTCTTGAAAAAGGTCTAGGCTTTTTAAATTATATTAAAGTACCAGTGCATGAAATAGCAATGATGATGTCAATTGCGTTAAGATTTATCCCAATTCTTATAGATGAAACAGATAAGATTATGAAAGCACAGATGGCAAGAGGCGCGGATTTTGAAAATGGCAATCTTATACAGAGAGCTAAAGCAATGATACCAGTTCTTGTACCATTGTTTATATCAGCTTTTAGAAGGGCAAATGAGCTTGCAATGGCGATGGAAGCTAGGTGTTATAATGGTTCAAAGGGAAGAACAAAAATGAAGCCACTTAAATATACAAAAAATGATTATATAGCTTATCTTATATTATTTGGATATTTAGGGGTAATGATAGCAATAAGTGTGATTTTTTAATAGGAGTGTGAATGTGAAAAACATAAAACTTGTTGTAGCTTATGATGGAACAAATTACAGTGGTTGGCAGATACAGCCAAATGCAGTAACTATTGAACAAGTGCTTGATAATGCAATAAAACAACTTACGAAAGAAGACATTCATGTAACAGGTGCAAGCAGAACAGACGCAGGAGTTCATGCAATGGGAAATGTAGCCGTATTTAAGACAAATTCAACAATACCGGGAAGAAGATGGGCTTATGCACTTAACAAATATCTCCCAGATGACGTTGTTATACAGGCTTCATGGGAAGTTGATGAGAACTTTCACCCAAGGCGTTGCAACACTGTAAAAACTTATGAATACAAGATATTAAATACAGAGTTTCCATTTCCAAAGGAAAGAAATTATAGCTGGCATATACCACATAATCTTGATATAGAAAATATGAATACTGCCGCACAACTTCTAGTTGGAGAGCATGATTTTAAAAGCTTTTGTTGTGTAAGAACACAAGCCGAAAGCACAGTAAGACATATTTATTCATTAGAAGTGGTTCGGGAAGCTTCTAATTATATTACAATTCGTGTAACAGGAAATGGCTTTTTATATAATATGGTAAGAATTATTGCTGGTACATTGGTGCAAGTAGGGCGTGGTAAAACTACATTTCAAGATATAGAAAATATGCTTGAAAGTAAAGACAGATGTAGTGCAGGTCAAACAGCACCACCACAAGGACTTACACTTGTAAATATTAAATATGTAGACGGCGATGATAAAGAAGTTGTATAATAAGTATAAAGTATAGTTACAAGCTTTTTGTAAGTAAATAGTACAGTTGACAAATTACATGCCAGTAAAGTATCTTAAAAATATTATTTATATTAGGTAATTGCGAAATGAATTGACCGTAATTTATGTATTTTGCATAGAAATAAGCCCCAATATGATATTTTAGACCTTGAAATTTAGGCAAAATAGATATAAAAGTTTTTATTTCAGTGAGGAGCATTGCAAAATAGAGGCTCAAAGAAGTTAGAGTTTATGCAGCTTGTGGAGTTTCGCAAACGCCTAATTATTTATATAATAAAAAGGAGGTATTTTTATGTTTAAAGAAATCAAATTCAATAATATGCTGATGTCTATTGTGTATATAGCACTGGGACTTATAATTATTCTTTTCCCAGGTACTACAGCAAGGACAATCTGTTATGTAGCTGGCGGTGCGGTAATCGCATTGGGAGCAGTTACAATGTTGACTTATATGGCAAGAGAAATTCATATACGTTACTATCAAAATGATTTTGCGTTAGGTTTGTTAGAGATATTAAGTGGTATATTTATTATTTGGAAATCAGACCTTATTATTTCACTTATTCCATTTTTATTTGGATTTTTCGTAATGATAAGTGGTTTTATCAAGCTTCAACAGGCATTAGATATTAAAAAAATGGGGATTTCAACTTGGGCAAGTGTGTTATTTGTTGCTGTGATAAATATTATTTTTGGACTTATACTTCTTATTAATCCATTTAAGGCAGCAACAGTATTATTTATGTTGATAGGAGCAGGCTTGTTATTTAGTGGAATTTCAGACCTTATAATTAATGTTGTTATTTCCAAAAAAGTTAAGAATTACATGAGAGATAATTCTCCAATAGATACAACTTATAAAGAAATTAAATAAATAAAATAATCAATAAATTTTATTGACACATGGGATTTAGTGTTATATAATTCTATAATGTGGCGTGGATTAGTGCGCTCATATATTTTTAATTAGATATAAGATGTTTAGCCAATGCCCCGGAGAAACATTTTTATATATTAGTTTTGTTAATTATAACGTAAATAATGCAATATTTCAGGAGGAAAACCAATGAAAAGTTATATGGCTACTGCATCAAGCATTGAAAGAAAATGGTATGTTGTTGATGCTGCAGATTATACATTAGGTCGTTTAGCATCACAGGTTGCTAGTGTTTTAAGAGGTAAGAATAAGCCAACTTATACACCATCAATGGACTGTGGTGATAATGTTATTGTTATTAATGCTGACAAGGTTCAGTTTACAGGTAAGAAGTTAGACCAGAAGATTTACTATAACCACTCAGAATATGTAGGTGGAATGAAAGAAACAACTCTTAAGGAAATGTTAGAAAAGAAGCCTGAAAGAGTTATTGAACTTGCTGTTAAGGGAATGCTTCCAAAGGGACCTTTAGGAAGACAGATGTATACAAAGCTTCATGTTTACGCTGGTCCTGACCATGAACAGGCAGCTCAGAAGCCAGAAGTATTAAAGTTTTAATTAAAGGACAAATAAGGAGGAAATCACAGTGGCTAATAATGCAAGCGCAAAGTTCTACGGAACAGGTAGAAGAAAAAGCAGTATCGCTAGAGTATATTTAGTACCAGGTAACGGTACAATTACAATAAATAAGAGACCAATCGATGAATTTTTTGGTCTTGAAACACTTAAGGTTGTAGTTCGTCAGCCTTTAGTAGCAACAGAAACTCTTGATAAGTATGATGTTATCGTTAATGTACATGGTGGCGGATACACAGGTCAGGCTGGTGCTATAAGACATGGTATCTCAAGAGCTCTTCTTGAAGTAGATTCAGACGAATATCGTCCAATCCTTAAGAAGGCTGGTTTCTTAACAAGAGACCCAAGAATGAAGGAGAGAAAGAAGTACGGCTTAAAGGCAGCTCGTCGTGCTCCACAGTTCTCAAAGAGATAATATTTTCGTATGCCATAAGCAACGTGAAATTAGATATAAAAAACCGATTGCAAGTTTTATCGACTTGCAGTCGGTTTTTTGTTTTATAAAGTTTTGTCAATAATAATCCGATATCAATTAAAAGAATGTAACTAAAGTAAATGATATATTTGAAAATATTAAGGTAGCAATTTAACACTAATAAGTAAGTTCCACATTTCTATTGTGTAGGGCAAAGTTTAGGAGATTGGGACTTGCTAGATAAAGTATCAATTATGATTTATGCGAACAGTTAGCTAAAGTTTGCATTTGCACAAGACTTTGGCGATTGTCACTAAACTAAAAGAAACTCATAGAGAGTGTTTCTCATAGTTGGAGGTAATGGTTATGAAGATATCAGAAGCTAGGGCAAGTTATAATTTATATGCAAAAAAGTTATCGGACAATAAAAAATCATTAATTAAGAAACGTGATGAAGCAAAAAAGAATGCTGAGAAAACAGGGGATAGTAAGTATTTAGATGATGCGGCTACATTGGAATTGTCAATTAAGGAGCTTGAGGAGAAATCAGAAGATAATCAAAAGGTTATAGACAGTATATTTTTACAATGGAATTTGCAATTTGAAGCACAGCAACAAAAAAATTCATCGGAAAATGCTAAAAAGACAAGTGCAGAAGTTGTAAAAATTATGGAAGTGGCAAGGAGAATTTCATCAGGAGCAATAGTGCCAGCTTCAGATGAAAAGAAGTTAATGGAATATAATGATAAATTATACTATGCAGCAAAGCAAGCTCAAATGTTCCATAAGATGAATGATAAAAAGAGAGAAAAATATAAATCTTTGTGGGAGGATGATGAAAATAAAAAGGCACAAGATAACCCAGACCCAGCAGAAGTGGCAGACAATACAGAGATTTCAATAGAAGCACCAGATATGCAGGAATTGGATATAGATAATGATAATACTTAATATCAAGTAGGCCTTGCAATAGGATTGAAATAAGAAGTAAGCAGGAGCTTGTTTTATAGTGTTACAATAAGTAATTAATTCATAATATATATTCAATGTTGTAATATAGTCTGTATTATAAAGAGTATTGATTAAAAAAAATAAGTGATTGATGTAATGATTTGTTGTATAATAATTTTATTTAATAAAATATTGCAATAATTAAAAAACTCTTGAAAAATTGGAAATATATGTTAAAATAGCTGAGTTAGCTAAAAATAACAAAAATATTAATCAAAGCTGTGATAAGTAGCAGTTTTATGAAAGGGGAATTTGGTTATAAACACTTTTTACGAGTGGCTTTACCAATAAGGAATTTATGAACAAAAAAATGAAAACACGTAAGCTGAGTATTCAGACTAAAATATTGCTATCAGGCTCTATTATTATTGCTTTGGTATGCTTATTATTAGAGTATAATGCTTATCAAAGATTTAAGGAAAGTCTTGTACAAATTGGAGTTGAAGAAGCTGACCTTGCGGCTTCACTTACAGTAGATAACTTAAATGGTGATATATTGTCAAACATAAAGGTGGGTTCAGATAATAGTCAAGATTATAAAGACACTTTACAAGTATTAAACAGAATGCAAAATAGTAGTGCAATATCATTTTTGTATACACTGTATACAGATGGAACTAATGTATATTATGGCGTTGATACTGATAAATCTGCTGCGAAAGTGGGAGATAAATATGAAACACCATATAGCGAGTTAAAGAGTGTCTTTGAAGGACAAGACTGTGTACAGGATTATATAGACAGAACAGAAGAGGGTGACTTAATCACTGTTTATAAGCCTATCAAAGATAGGTCAGGAAATGTAGTTGCAATCTTAGGTTGTGATTACAACGCAGAAACAGTTGTTGCACATTTGGACAAGGCAGTAAGAAGAAGTATCCAATTAACAATTCTTTGTATAATAGTTGCATTTATTACTTTGACATTAGTAGTAAAAAGAATAACAGCTAGTATGGCAAAGGTTAATAACAGATTATTTGAGTTAGTAAATAATGGTGGTGACCTTACACAAAAGTTAGAGATAAAAAGTGGTGATGAGTTAGAGCTTATCTCAGAAAATGTAAATGCTTTATTAGAGTACATAAGAAATATAATGAAGGATATATCTGCTAATTCGGAAAGGCTTAAGGTTGGCGTTGCTGATATGGTTCAAAACTTAGATATCTGTGATGAAAATATAACAGATGTATCATCAACAATGCAAGAGATGAATGCAGGAATGGAAGAAACAACAGCTTCTATTAATCAGATAAATAGTGCGATGAGTAATATTTATGATGTTGTTGAAAATGTTTCAACTAATGCCAATAAAGGCAGAGATTATGCAAATAACATGAAAGGACATTCTGTTTCTTTAAAAAATGAAGCTGTTGCAAGTCAACATAAGGCAATGGAAGAAACAGAGAAAATCTCGGCAGTACTTATGGATAAGATAGAGCAGTCAAAGGCTGTAGAACAGATTGCTATGCTTACAAGTAATATTATAAGTATAACACAGCAGACTAATCTATTGTCGTTAAATGCAAGCATTGAAGCAGCTAGAGCTGGGGATGCTGGAAAAGGTTTTGCGGTAGTAGCTGATGAGATTGGTAAGCTTGCAAGTAATTCTGCACAGGCAGCAGAAAAGATACAAGAAGTATCAACTTATGTAATTAATGCAGTTAATAGTCTATCAGAGCAAGCTGAAGATATGATAGAATTTACAAAAACTACAGCGACAGATGGATATTCAAAACTTGTTGAAATGAGTGATGATTATGGTGATGCTGTAGATAAAACTACTGATTTAATGAGACATTTTGCTAAGATTTCAAATGGCCTTAATACTCAAATGGACGAGATAAAGCAATCAGTTGCTTTGGTTAATAATTCTGCTGAAGAAAGTACAAAGGGAATAACAGAAGTTACACAAAGAATGATGGAATTATCGGAAGCTGTAAGTGAGTTAAATTCACAAGCAGATGATGATAAAGAAATATCAGATGATTTGTCAGCAGATGTTGCTAAATTTAAAATTTAATATTATCAAAAAAGCCCCCTTTCTAATGTTTAGAGCAGTAGAAAGGGGGCTTTTAAGTTATTTATTCGCTTATATTGTTTTCCTTCATATATATTCCAATCTTTTTATCAGCTACAAGAATGTGGTTAGAAAGCCAACTTAGTAAAAATTGAATTAAATCAAGTAAGTAAGCCTGTTGATTGTTGTCGATTTCGTCTAGGTGTTCAAGGTTGATATCAACTAGTCTTTCAACAAATGCGGTATGAGCACGTTTTTGAGTTTCGATTTCAGGATAATTAATGCGCTGCATAAGTTCTTCTTCATCGTGAAAATGTAATTCTGTATAATCTTTAAGTTCTGAAAGAAGACGCATAATAGGGTCGTATTTATCGTGGAGAAGTTCTTCTCCTATTAAGTCATTAGTGTCTTTTATTATTTCAAAAAGATGACGGTGTTCATCGTCTACAAGTTCAATTCCTGTCTTATATTTGTCAGTAAATGCAAATGGGTCTGTATTTTCAAGTGTTGGTTTAATCTTTCCAATCATCATATCACTACTTAATATATGTTTATATAACCAACGTACAAGATATCCTAAAAAGTCACTTAAACACTTCTTTGCTGCTTCTTTAGAAGAAGTATCTAAAACAAAATCATTTACTTTAGCTGTAAATGAAGCATGTTGTTGTTTTTGTAATATAAGTTCAGGGTCATTAATACTTTCCATATAAGCTTCTTCATGTGCAAAATGTGTTGCAGCATAATCTTTTAGATTTGCGATAAGATTTTTAGAAATAGTGCTTATATCGTCTGTATGTTCAACAAGGGAAATGGCTTCGTTAATCATTTGAAATAGTCTTTTGTGTTCGTTGTCTAACTGTTCAATATTAAGCATACAGTCTTTAGTAAATTCGTACATACAAAACCTCTTTTCTGCACACTTTTTATTTATGCGAATAACAAGCCAAAGTTTGTATTTGTACAAGAATTGTAAAGTGTTACAATAACTTGGGAAATTTGCAAATTGCATTTCTTATATTTAATAAGAAATTGAGTGTGCTAAATGTATTATTTTTATTAGTAATTTGTTTGATAATATTAATTTATTATAGAGTATTTTATTTATTGTTGCAAATATTTTTGATATTTTAAATTTTGTGTTGTGAAGATAACAGGAGTATATACATAAACACACACTAGAAAAAAACAGTCACTTATATTTGTATTCCCTCATCGAACAAGTATGTTCGTTTATATCATACAAATATAAATAACAGTTCTTTTTAATTGTGCATTTATTATGTATATACTCCTATTATCTTATGAAAGTTTATGATAATGCAAGGTATAAAAACATAAGTTTGACTTTATATTTGTGAATAATCTGACGATATAAAATATAGTTAAAAAATTATTTGTTTTACAAAAGTGAAGGAGGTTTGTGTTATGGATAATACAATGGCGGGAATAACAAGTACAGTTAATAGTACGGTTAATAATGACATTTCATCAGTAAAGAAAAGTGATGTATCAGGTAAGACTGTTGGTAATCCTAAACTTAGTGAAAAAGCATCTAAGTATTATGAACAGCTTAAAAAGAAGTTTTCTAATATGGACTTTGTTCTTGTTAGTAGTGATATGAAAGAGCAGGCTAAAGCTAATGCTGCAAGTTATGCTAATCCATCTAAGATGGTGGTGCTTGTAGATGAAGAAAAGATTGAAAGAATGGCAGAAGATGAAAATTACCGCAAGCAGTATGAGGGAATAATTGCAAATGCTTCAACAGGTATGGCTTCTTTAGGCAGCAGTCTTTCAGCTACTGGAGCGACTGTAAAAGGCTTTGGTATGCAGGTAAATGACAATGGAACTGCGTCATATTTTGCGGTGCTTGAAAAGTCATCAGCTTCACAAAGAGAACGTATAGAAAAGAAAGCTGAGCAGAAAAAACAAGCTAAAAAGGCGGAAGAAAAAAAGACTAAGAAAGAAAAAGAGCAGGAACGCCTAGATAAATTAAAAGACAAAGATAAGACCTCAAGTTCAAAAGATGACAATACAATTACAATAACAGCTTCGTCACCAGAAGAATTACTAGAAAAAGTAAAAGAACAGGTGCAATGGGACAAGAGCGATACAATGCTGACTGATGATGAGAAAAAGATAGGACAGAAATTCGATTTTTCATTATAAAAATAATTTTTAAAAAATATATAATACACATATAGATTAAGAAAATAGGAGTGGGAGCTATGAGAATTGATACAAGTAATAACTTTCAAATTAGTATAAATACTGGTAATAACATTTCAACACAAAATACAAATGATACATCAAAAAGTGGTAATGTTAAGTCAATATATGTTGGCAACCTTAATCAGAACAATACTACACAAAATAATATTGAGCAGAAAAAACAGCAAGCCAGAAAACAGGCTATGAAGCTTATGTCAGATGCTTGGGATAAAGATAAAAGTAGACAAGGTAAAGTTGATGACCTTAATAATACAAAGTCAGATACAGTACAACAAATTTCTGACTTAAAAGAACGTATTAAAGATATTGACAATGAGAAGGAAAATAAACGACTTGAGTATGGGGTGGATAAGGACTCACAAGAGCAAAAAGACCTTGAATTACTTGAAAAGTATCAAGAAAATAGATATGGTAGTGCAAATGATAAGTTTTCACAAGAAGAAGTTGATAGATTAAAAGAATTACAAAATACGCCACGTACAGATTATCAAAAGAGTGCGCTTAGGCTTAATTCTACAAAGACAGATTTTAATACAGATATTGATAGATTAAATAGTAAGCTTATGGGACTTTCAATGTCTATTATTGATGCTGAAACTGATAGGGAAAAAGCTCAGGATATGGTAAAGGCTTCAGATACAGGAGATAAGATTATTGAAGCTGCTAATGATGAAATATTGGGTATGCTTGTAGCAGAAGGTAAAGATAATCTTGACCAAAAGACAGAGGAAGCCGAAAAGAAGCAGGAAGAAGCACAAGACCAACAGCAACAGCAAGAACAAGACGAGCGTCTTGATGATATAAAAGAAAAACGTAAGGAACAAGAAAAGATAATTAAGGGTCAGGCAAATGCTGATAATATACAGATAGATGTGAATTTAAAGAAGCAAACTACAGATAATATAAAAGACGCACAAGATAAGATACAAAAACTTATGAAAGAAAATAATATGACAAATGAAGATATTAAGGGTATAGAGATTGATTTGAATTTCTAATAAATATAATTTATAAGATTTGTAAGATATTTCAAATTATAAAAACTATAGTAATGAGATTGACACAAGGTTTTTGGACGCATATAATTGCCGTAAAGGTATTAGCTAATATGTATATAAATGTAAAATTAACTAAAAAAACTTTATGAAAAGAGGCATGAATTTATGATTATAACTATTGCAAGAAAATGTGGCTGTTATGGTGATACTATAGGAGAAGAATTAGCTAAAAAATATGGTATAGCATTTTATGATAAGGAAAAAATATCAGAACTTGCAAAAGAAAAGGGAGTTTATGATAAATATCCAGATTATTATGGAGAAATTCCAGTTGATACTCTTTCCTATACAATATCATTGTCAGAAGAGGATAATGTGCTCTATGAAAAACCTCAAAAGGCATTAGCACAGCTTATTGGCGATGAGGATTGTGTAGTACTTGGCAGATGTGGTAATTATGCGTTCAAAGATAGAGATGACTTAATATCTGTATTTATTACGGGCGATGATGATAAAAGAGTTGCTCATATTGCAAGAAAGCATGGGTATTCGGATAGAAAAGCATTAAAAATAGTAAGAGAAACTGATGATAGAAGAAGTGCCTATCACAAGTATTATTCAGGAGAAACTTGGGGACTTGCAAGTAATTATCATTTATGTGTTAATGTATCAAAACTTGGACTTGATGGCACTATAAATATGATACAAGATTATATAGAGCGTATTAAAAATAATACAGGCAATAGCAATATTTAATTTGTTTTGCAAGATTAGCAAAATAGATTATAAATATTTGTTTAACCAATTTATAATATTAATTAGTATTAATATGATGGGGATACTATATTTATTTAATTTAATGGAGGGTATATGTTAGAAAATGTTATATTTGATACAGGAGTGGACAAGCAAGAGATTAAGGACACATTAAAATCTGAAGTAAAAAGGCTTGGAGAGAGATTATCAGTATTACAACAAGATATTAAGAAAAATGATATTCCTGTAATAGTGCTGTTTGAAGGTTGGGGAGCAGCAGGTAAAGGAAGCTTTATTGGTAAGACAATACTTAATCTTGACCCTAGAGGCTCACATACATTTAATACAACAAAGCCAACTGAAGAAGAAAAAAGAAAGCCATTTATGAACCGTTTTTGGTGTGATATTCCGCAAAATGGGGAGATTACATTTTTTGATAGAGGTTGGTATTTTGAGTATTCTAAAGAGAATAATAAGCAGATTAAGATATTTGAAAGACAGTTAAGAGATAATGGCTATCTTGTAATTAAAATATTTCTTCATATAACAAAAGAAGAACAAAAGGCAAGATTAGATAAGCTGTTAGCTTCAAAAAATACTGCATGGAGAGTTTCAAAAAAAGACTTAAAAGAAAATAAGAATTATGAGAAAAATTTTAAAAAATATGATGAAATGTTAGAGATGACTAACACTGAATATGCTCCGTGGAATGTAGTGTCAAGTATGAATAAAACAGAAGCTATGCACGACATATTAAGTATTATTGTTGAAAATATTGAAAGCAGATTAAAGTCAAAGGACAGTGATAGAATTGGTATAAGAGCTGAGTCTATGCAGCATGAACTTGTAGATATGCCAAAGCTTAAAGATATAGACCTTGCAATTTGTTCAATGGAAGAGGATGAGTACAGAAAGACATTAAAGAAACTCCAAAAGAAGTTAAATAAGTTATCGTATAAGTTATATAAAAAGAGAATACCACTTATTATATGTTATGAAGGCTGGGATGCAGCAGGTAAAGGTGGCAACATAAAAAGAGTTGCTTCAAGCTTAGACCCTAGAGATTATGAGGTTACTCCGATTGCCGCACCAGTATCTTACGAAAAGAACAGACATTTTTTATGGCGTTTCCAAAAGAAGCTTCCAAAGACAGGACATATTGTTATATTTGATAGAACATGGTATGGTCGAGTAATGGTAGAAAGGCTTGAGGGCTTTTGCAGCGAGAACGCATGGAAAAGGGCATATAATGAGATTAACGAATTTGAAGCGGAGCTTACCGACTGGGGCGCAGTTGTTGTAAAGTTTTGGCTACAGATTGATAAAGACGAGCAGTTAAAGCGATTTAATGATAGAAAAAATACTCCTGAGAAACAGTGGAAGATAACTGATGAGGACTGGCGTAACAGAGAAAAATGGGATAAGTATGAAGTAGCAGTTAATCAGATGATTAAGTATACTTCAACAAAAAATGCTCCATGGACTATAATAGAGTCTAATAGTAAATATTATGCCAGAATTAAAGCATTAGAAACAATTATTGCAGCAGTTGAGCAAAGGCTTGACAGAGAGTAAAATATTACCTAGTAAAATAAAAGTTCTTGTAAAATATAAAATTGTGAAATAAGTTACAATTATATTTGGCAAGAACTTTTTTGGTAAAAATATTGTGTATTTTGCTAATAAGAAATATAATAAAAAATAATAAGGTATATTTTATGGTAAATTAAAATGATATATACTATATTTTTCTTGTGAGTAACAACTTATTCTGATAAACTGTCATAATAGTGTTGTGAGTAAGCAAATGGAATTGTTAATACATATCTAACTATTTAGTCTTAAAATATATATTAGTTAATTAACAAAATAAACGGAGAAATTTATGCAGAATACAATTTTTACAAGAATAAAAAATACTAACCCGTGGGTAATATTTTTTGAAATGTTCGTCATTGCACAGCTTATATTAATATTTGTATTTAATCTGACACATTTAAAATATGAAGCAGGCTTTGATTCGTCAGCAGCAATGTCGCAGGCAATGGAGATATGGAAACAAAAGACGATATTTTTAAAAAATTGGGAGTATCAGTCCACATTAGGGCTTGACTCAGTTATAATTCCAGCGAGTATATTTTATGGAATTACGCATAATATATTTCTAGCTTATGGTATAGCAGATTGTTTAGGCGTTTTGCTATACATATATATTTTTAGAGATATATTTAAAATGCTTAATATACCTAAGCTGCCAAGAATGATAATATATGTATTGTTATTAACACCATATTCACTAGAACCATTAGGATATATGCCTATGATGTTTACAGGAGCGGCGTACTATATTGTTAAGGTGCTTATACCAATTATGCTTATAGATATTATATTAAAGCTACGCCTTAATGTACCAGTAAGAAAATATATACACGTTTTAATAACATATTTTATATCAGTATATCTTACAGCACTTTCTTGTGGTTTATATATTTTAATATGCGGAATTATTCCAATAATAATGTATGAGCTTTACAGTACAATATGTAGTGGAAATATTAAAAATATATTGAATAAACGCAGTCTGTTACTGCTTATAAGTCTTGTGCTTTACGGCGCAGGTTATGCAAGTGCTAAGCTTTATGGGGCAGAAGTGTTTACAAATGAAATGGTATTGACACCTGTTAATAATTTTATTGAGAATATAGGAAAATGTGTTGTAGGTGTCGCAGAGCTTTTTGGAGCATTGCCAAGCAAAGAAATATATGTTACATCAGCATTTGGTATTCATTATCTTGCTCACATGGCTTCATTTTTAATATTTCTTATAATTGTAATTGCTGTTATAAAAGTTACAAAGCCATTATCAAGACTTGTTAAGGTACAAGAAAATATAGAACTTGATAATATTGTAATAGGTATGGTGTCATGTATAGTGGCTATTAATCTTTTAGTGCTTATTTTAACAGATACAACTTATGGTTCAGAAACTTTTGAATTTAGATATCATTTGATTTCTGTTGTAGCAAGCTTTCTGATAGTTGGAATTGGCATAGGAAAGATGATAGATTGGTTAAAGAAGCAACACAATAAGCTAATCTTTACTTCAGCAATGGCTATTATAAGTATAATATGGTTACTTAGTAATGTAGTATTTGCATATTATTATAGTAGTAAAAATATGTATGATACAAGTGCAGCAATAGTTAATTATATCAAAGAAAATACAGATTATGATTTGGTGTATTTTATTGGTGACAGTAGCTCAGAGGTTATAGAGGTGTCAAGAGTTGCAAGACTTATAGAAAGTGACCTTAATATTGTAGATGGTCCAGCTGTAGGTATGTATATTGGTTGGGGAACAAGCAATAAGCATTTTGAGCCGATTGACAGTATTGATAGAATGATATTAGTATGTACGCCACAAGAATATGAAAATCTTGAGCCTAGATTGCAACATAGCATGAGTATACTTGAAGAATTTGATGGATATATTATCTTTGAAGTGCCTAGAATTATGACAGAAGATGAATATGAAGAACATATAAAGAATATTGAGAGTCAAACATCAGAAGAAGTTGAAGATGACGAAGAAGCTCAAGACAGCGAAGATAATCAAGATAACGAAGATGTTGAAATGGAGTAACTTTATTAAGTGAAATATTAGCGTATATAAACAACGATGAGATTAGGTTGTTTGTGATATATAATTGGCTTAACGGTATTAAAATCAAAAAAATAAAAAAAATTAAAAAAGTTGTTGACAAATTGCCGAACATACTGTATATTATTAATTGTGTTCGGCAAGAAACAACACGAACAAAACAAAACAAAACAAAATTAAATATGCGCGAGTGGCTCAGTTGGTAGAGCTCCTCCTTGCCAAGGAGGAAGTCGCGGGTTCGAGTCCCGTCTCGCGCTCTCAGAAAACAAAAAGGAGATATCCAGTAGGATATCTCAGAGTGTAGATAAAGTCCGAGGCGAAAGTCTCGGACTTTTCTCGTTTCATAATTAATTAAAATGTGAAAAAATGCAGCTTGTATATGAAAAGTTTAATTTAACAAAAATGTTACATCAATTAAAACCACTTGTTGAGTCTAAAATTAATGAGAAAAATATACATTATATAGAAGATATTAATATTAAACATGAGTGTTTTATAGGTGATGAACTTAGATTAAATCAAGTACTTGTCAACTTTTTAAGTAATGCAATCAAATATTGTAATAAAGATGGTAATATAAAACTTATAGTTTCTGAACAAGTTATTGAAAATAGCAATGTACAATTAGCTTTTGCTGTACAAGATGATGGAATAGGCATTGCAAAGGATAAACAAGAGTTAATTTTCCAGAGTTTTGAACAAGCTGACAATTCAGAAATAGCAAGAAAACAAGGAACAGGTCTGGGGCTTGCTATATGTACAAGAATAGTGCATATGATGGGTTGGATATTAAGTTAGAAAGTGAACTTGGAAAAGGTAGTAAGTTTAGCTTTGCTATTAATTTACAAGCTATTAATGATGAGCATGTTGAATAGAGATGATTGCAAGTACATTTCTATATATGCTATGAGTGCAAATGCTTTTGATGAAGATGTTAAGTGCTCGCTTGCTAGTGGAATGAATGGGCATTTGTCAGAGCCCATTGATAGGGTTAAGTTAAAAGAAGTGTTAGTTAAATGTTTAAATAAATAGGGTGGTTTGCCTATTTTTAATATGTTGGAGATATCAGTATTATATAAAGTATACACACACCAGTGAAAGTAAAACTATCTATATTTGTATGTCCTTGTCAAACAAGTCTGTTTGCTACAGTCATACAAATATAGGTAGTTGTTCTTTAAATAGTACATTTATTACTTTATATAATGCTGATATCTTGTTTTTGGGCTTCTATAAAAATAAAATGGACAAAATGTTAGAGAGTTGAATTGTATATGTTGAGCTTTTTAGAATTAGAGCAAGATATTATTTGTGGGGAGAAGAAGTTTAATAAATTTATGGATATTTGTGTGAAGTTGTGGTATTCTTAAATATATATGACAATTTTTAACACAACATATTTTGGCATAAGTTTTATACTTTATCCTTTTAGTTGTGCTGATATTTGATATGGTAAAATATGTAAAGGAGAAATTGAGAATGAAAGTAACATCAGTTAAAGGCACTAATGATTATCTTCCTAATGAGGTTGAAATAAGAGATTATCTTCAAAATAAAATATTAAGTGTATATACAGAAAATGGTTTTGAGCATATTGTTACACCAATTCTTGAAGATATTGAAAATCTTGATAAGAGTGAAGGTGGTGAGAACCTTAATCTTATTTTTAAGATAATGAAAAGGGGAGATAAGCTTGATAAGGCATTAGCTAAGGGCGTAACCTCTGAAAATGAAAACGAACTTGCAGATATGGGTTTAAGATATGACCTTACACTTCCTCTTAGCAGATATTATGCTAATAACAAGGATAAATTAACACTTCCTATGAAGTGTATTCAAATGGATAGAGTGTATAGAGCTGAAAGACCACAAAAGGGTAGATTAAGAGAATTTATTCAATGTGATATTGATATTATTGGCTCTGATTCAGCAGATAGTGAAGTTGAACTTATTCTTACAACAACTAAAGCTCTTAAGGCAATTGGACTTAAGAACTTTAAGGTTAAGTTAAATGACAGAAGACTTTTAAGAGCAGTTCTTATGCAGATGGGCTTTAAAGAAAGCGAGCTTGATAGTGTATGTATTACATTTGACAAGATGGATAAGATTGGCATGGACGGAGTTAAAGAAGAACTCACAGAAAAAGAATTTGACAATACAGCTATTCAAAAGTTTGTTGAATTTTTATCAAAGAAAGACTTTAGCCTTAATTCATTAAAGGATATGCTTGAAGATAAGACACCAGTTGAAAGTCTTGAGTATATTATGAACGCAGTAAATGAACTTTCAGATAATTCATTTGATGTAGTATTTGACCTTTCTCTTGTAAGAGGACAAGGGTATTACACTGGTACAGTCTTTGAAGTAGAAAGTATTGACTTTAAGGGTGCAGTTGCAGGTGGTGGTCGTTATGATAATCTTATTGGCAAGTTCCTTAATCAGTCAATTCCAGCAGTTGGATTTTCAATTGGTTTTGAAAGAATATTCTCAATCCTTATGGAAAATGGAATTGATGTAGAACATAAGTCAAAGAAGATTGCAGTTATGTATGACGAAGGAAGTCTTGTTGAAGCTATTAAAACTGCTGATAAGTTAAGAAGTGAGGGTAACATAGCTTCTATTTATGTAAGACCTAAGAAGATGGGTAAGTTCTTGAATAAGTTAGAAGAAAGAAATTATGATGGCTTTATTGTTGCAGGTCAAAGTGATGAAGTTAGTATGTTTGAAAAATAATTATATAAGATAGTTGATTTTAACACTATTAAGTAAGTTCTCCAGTTGTATTGCAAAAGGCAGTCAGTGGAGAACTTGCTTGTATTAGAAGAAGTTAAAATTTATTGAAGTAATAGTGAATTATTAATGTTAAAAATAATTATAAGTAGGGAGAAAATATGGAATATTGGGATATTTATGATGCTAATAAAAATGTTACAGGTCGTACAATGAAGCGTAATGACTGGATACTTAAAGATGGAGAATATCATCTTACAGTGCTTGGAGTTATAAAAAGAAGTGATGGAAGATTTCTTATTACTAAGCGAGTAATGACTAAAGCTTGGGCAGCAGGCTGGTGGGAAGTATCAGGTGGCGCAGCACAAGCTGGTGAAACATCTAAAAAAGCCGTAATAAGAGAAGTTGGTGAAGAAACAGGGCTTGATGTATCTAATGCAGAGGGCGGATATGTGTTCACATATAAAAGAGAAAATCCGGGTGAGGGTGACAATTATTTTGTAGATGTGTATAGATTTGAAATGGACTTTGCAGAGTCAGACTTAAAGTTACAACAAGAAGAAACAGACGGTTACAAGCTTGCGACAAAGCAAGAGATTGAAGAAATCGCAAAGCAAGGAATATTCTTACATTACGACAGTATTAAGAGAGTGTTTGAATAAATAATATAAAGATAATAAAAATATAAAAACTGCCATAAATAATTAGCAATTAATAGCTAATTATTTATGGCAGTTTTTGTGTTATAAATATATATTTATCTAACAATACACTTACTAAGTGCTTCATCAATAGCATTAAGTATCATAGTGGAAGTATATTTATTATCAGCCTTATATGATATATTCTTAGCAGTTCCATTTTTCATAACTTCATTTGCAATCTCATCAAATACATTTTGGATAAGAGGATACATAGTAGTTATTGAGTCAGATACATTTACCATTTCAATATTGTTAATATTATTTTTATCAACAGTCACTTGAATGTCAACAGGATTTCCATTGAGTGAAAGAGAGGCAGTATATACCCCAGGAATATATGTATTACCTTGCACAGATGTGTTGTTGCTTTCAACAGTTTCATTAGTACTATTTGAAACCACATTATCAGAACTAGTTTTGGCATTAGAATTATATATGTTATTACTTGAAGATGGTGCAGGTTCACTGTTTAAACTTAATGCAATTATTATAATAAGCAAAATCACAGCTACTATAGCAACCCCAGCCATTATCAAACGTTTCATTGGAATAACAACAATTTTAGTAGAAGAACTCATGCGCACACTTCCTTAAATAATAATAATCTCCTATATAGGCTGTTATAATTATATGCGTAGGATTTCTTAATATGATAATACAATTAAAAATCATTATATAAAAATAACAAATAATTGACGATACAACATATTTGTTGTATTATTGAATTGCAAAAATTAGATTAAAAATAAAGGTAGAATAAATGACAGATTTAGAATTTAAAAGATTAATGCAATTGCAAAAAATATTTGTAAAAAGTTCAATTATATTACCTAATAATGGTGAAAATAGTATATATGATTTAAAAAGTAAAGAAACACAAGATAAGTTTTATTTAGATGTAGATAGGCGTGGAAGAATAGAATTATCAAGATTTAAATTGCAAACTAGATACGCTGTAACAAAGTTACCACTTGTAAGAATAGACATAGACTCTCCACCACATTTAAATCCGGATGGTACAAAAACTTCAAGAAATCACATACATATTTATAGGGAGGTTGATAATGATACAGGTAATCTTCCATGGGCTTATAGTTTAGAAGAATTTGAGCAGATAAAGTTTAATAGAAATAATATAGTGTTTATGGATATTCTTTCAAGTTTTTGTGAATATTGTAATATAAGCATGGAGAATATACAGGGAGTGATATGATGAATACAAAATTGAATATAGATTTTGGAAAAACGTATGTTGATTGGTTAAAACAAAATATTGAGCAGTATAGATTAAATGATAATACATTTAGATTAACATTGCCATTTTTAGATAGGAATAATGATTATATTGAAATATATATTATTGATAATGGTGATGGTACATACCATATAACAGATGATGGAGCAACTATAAATGATTTAGAGTTAGGTGGTTTTGATTTTGTAAATAGTAATAGAAGAATGTATATATTAGAGTATATTATTGCATCGTATGGTGTCACAAAAACTAATAATAATGAATTAACTGTTAATTGTACAAGTAATGATTTACCATTAAAAAAACATATGTTAGCTCAATGTATGATTAAGGTAAGTGATATGTTTTATTTATCAAGAAGTAATGTTCAATCAGTATTTCTTGATGATGTTCAAAAGTTTCTTGATGTAAATGATGTACGTTATGTTGATAATATTTATCTTACAGGAAAAAGCAAATTGACTACACATTATGATTTTGCTATAGCTCGTTCAAAAAAATCTTCTGAGAGATTTATCAAAGTAGTTAATAATATGGATTTGAATAGTGCAAGAAATATTATTTTTGCATGGAATGATACAAAGGATATGCGTCAGCATGAAGCAAAATTATATACATTTATTCAAAATGTAGATAAAAAAGTGTCCAGTGATGCAATTGGAGCATTAAAAGAATATAATATTAATCCAGCATTATGGACAGATAGAGATAAATATATTATAGAATTAACTGCTTAATATTTTGAGAAAGGATTAAGATATACTTAATATTGTTATGAGCAAGTAGCAAAGAATTAAGAATATCTTTTTTAGTTATATAAAATTATGAGTCGGTTTTTTGATGATACTATGCAAGGATTGTTACAAGCTGTTGCAATAGATAAAGAAGAAACTCCGTTAATAAAGAAAGACAATATGCCAGCACCAACATTTGTTGCTTCTGAAATGGAAAAGCAACTTATTCAAGAAGTAACAAATTTGAGAAAGAAACAAAATATATCTCAAAACAAATTAGCCCAGCTTACTGGTAATAAACAACAAGCAATATCAAGAATGGAAAAAAATGAACATAGTCCATCTTTAAAATTATTTTGTAAAATGGTTAATGCTTTAGGATATGATATAAAATTAGTAAAAAAGAAATAATTAAATTACAAAGTCCCAGTGGAAATATAACATTTTCTATTGGGACTTTATTAGCAATAAAATAACATTGACATTAAAATCAAATATAGTATAATTAAATAAAAGAACATATGTTTGTATAAAGCTATATTAGAAAAGAGGTAGTTCATGTCCCTGCAATTAGTTATAGGAAGCTCTGGTTATGGTAAATCGACTTATATATATGAGAATATAATAAAAAAGTCAATTGATAATCCAGACAGTAATTATATAGTAGTTGTACCAGAACAGTACACTATGGAAACACAAAAAAAGCTAGTAATGTTACACCCGAACAAAGGAATACTTAACATAGACGTTGTCAGTTTTGAAAGATTGGCTTATAAGGTATTTGAAGAAGTTGGTGGAGAGAATAGAACAGTAATAGATGATACAGGTAAGAATTTAATAATAAGACACGTTCTTGAGAACTGCAAAAGGCAGTTAGGCTTTTTTGGAAATAGTATTAATAAGACAGGCTTTGTATCAGAGTTAAAGTCAGTTATATCAGAACTTTTACAGTATGATATAGGAATAGATAAGCTTGATTTAATAAGACAGTCACAAGACATTGAAAAAAACAGACAATTAAGTGCAAAGCTTGAAGATGTAAGTCTTGTATATAGTCAGTTTAAAGAATATATGAGCGACAACTATATAACATCAGAAGAAATTCTTGACGTATTATGCAGTATAGTTGACAAGTCAGAGATTATAAAAGACAGCGAGATAGTATTTGATGGCTTTACAGGTTTTACGCCAATTCAGTACAAGTTAATAAGATTGCTTCTTGTACTTTGTAGACAGATATGTGTTACTGTGACAGCCGACGCAAAGGAACAAGTTAATATCTATGATGGTATGCAAAATCTTTTCTTTATGAGTAAAGATATGGTAAGCAAGCTTCATAGGATATGCGATGAGCAACACGTTACAGTCGAAGAAAATATTTTACTTAACGATAAGAGTAAGTCAAGATTTTCACAATCGGGTGAGTTAAGTTTTCTTGAACAAAATTTATTTAGATACAATCACAATAGATATTACAACAAAGTTGACAATATAAAAATATTTGCCGCTTCTACTCCAAAAGAAGAAATTCAATACGCAATTTCTAACATAATGATAATGACTAGAAAGTTAGGTTATAGATATAAAGATATAGCAATTGTAAGTGGTGATATGGCGCAATACGGAACTATGGCAGGTAATATGTTACAGCAAAATGATATTCCATTTTTCGTTGACCAAAAAAGGTCAGTTACAGATAATCCATTTGTTGAAATGATAAGAAGTGCGCTTGAGATTGTAGAAAAAGGCTTTTCTTATGACAGTGTAATAAGATATCTAAGAACGGGTATGACTGATATTTCAAGAAATGATACAGATATGCTTGACAATTATTGTCTGGCTACTGGTATAAGGGGCAGAAGTGCTTGGTATAACGAGTGGAAGAAAAAGAGCCGCCGTAAGAATAAGATGTATGACTATGAACGTCTTGAAAATTTAAGAAGCATTATTGTAGAGCCATTAAAGGAGCTTGATAGTGCATTAAGACAAAAAAATGCAACGGTAAGAGATTATGTAACAGCACTTTATTATTTTATAGCAGGAATGGATTGCCAACATAAGATAGAAGAATTATCACAGCTTGAAGATACGGGCAATGAATATGGTCAGCTTTACAAAAAGGTTATGGAGTTATTTGACAAAATAGTAACACTTTTAGGGGAAGAACGTGTATCTGTTAAGGAATTTAGAAAGATAATTGACGCAGGCTTTGATGAAATCAAGGTCGGACTTATTCCACCGACTGCTGACTGTGTTGTAGTAGGTGATATTGAAAGAACACGACTTGACAATATTAAGGTGTTGTTTTTTGTTGGAGTAAATGATGGTATCGTGCCTAAGAAAAATGATAATAAGGGAATACTTTCAGAAGCAGATAGAAGTTTATTAGAAGAAATGGACGTAATGTTGTCACCGTCTTCAAGAGAAAAAGCATTTGTTCAAAAGTTCTATTTGTATCTTATAATGACTAAAACAAATAAAAAGCTTTATATAACATTTGCCAAAAAAGACAGCGAAGGAAAAGCACTTATGCCATCGTATCTTTTGCGAAACATGAGAATAATGTATCCAAAGTTAGAAGTTGATGAATGGGAACTTGAAGATGATACTCAAAGAAAATATATCAAGATACCAAAGTCTTCTATAGAATGGTCAGAGGAGAATTATATTAAGGCTTTAAGTGAAAATGTTGTTAATAATATGTACGGTGACAATATTGAAGGAAGTGTAACGGCATTTGAAAGTTATGCGGCGTGTCAGTTTGCATATTATTTGCAGTATGGTCTAAGGCTTGAAGATAGAGAAGAATATAACTTTAGAGTAAGTGATTTCGGTACTATTTTGCATAGAGTAATAGAAGAAGTGTCTGTGCAGTTAAAGAAAGAAAAGAAGTCATTTTCACTGTTAAAAGATGATGAGAGAAGAAGCTTTGTTACAGACAGTATCAAACGCCTTGCAGATAAGGAAGAATATAGCATACTCAAAGATACAACAAGAAATCAATTTATGATAAAGCGAATGACAGAGCTTGCAGACAGAACGATATGGGCGATTGGTAAGCAACTGGAAAATGGAGTGTTTAGACCAGATGCTTATGAAAAGACATTTGAGCTTGCAGGAGAAGTTGTTGAAAAGAAAAAGACACTTTCAATGATAGGTAAGATTGATAGAATTGATATATGTGAAGATGAAAACAATGTATATGTAAGGATTGTTGATTATAAATCGGGAAAGTCAGATTTTGAGTTGTTAAAGACTTACTATGGCTTAAAGCTTCAACTTATTATGTATATGAAAGCAGCTAAGTATATTGAGCAGAAGCGTTATAATGGCAAAAATGTTGTTCCAGCAGGTGTTTTGTATTTTAATATGGATAATCCAATAATAGATATGACTGATGACGCACTAGAATTTTCAAAGCTTAGTGAAGAAGAACAAAAGGAATGTGTTAATACTAAAATACAAGAAGCATTGAAAATGAAAGGTGTTGTCAATGATAATGTAGATATTATTAAGAAAATGGACGATACAGACGGAAAGTCGCTTAACATTCCAATAGCGTTTAAAAAGGGCGGTCAAGAATTAGACGAAAGAAAAAGTAAGACTATGACAACAACACAGTTTGATATGCTTGAAAAGTTCGTATCTGGTAAGACATTAGAAATGACTAAGCAAATATATGACGGAGAGCTTAGTATTAATCCGTACAAACAGTCAGACAGAACAGCTTGTGATTACTGTGAGTTTAGTGCCGTATGTGGTTTTTCACCAGACCTTAATGGAAGTCAATATAAGGTATTAAAGAAATTCAATGACGAAGAACTGTGGAAGAAGATTAAGGAGGGGGCAAGTGACGATGGCAAACAACTGGACGTTAGAGCAAAAGAAAGCGATTGAGCTTGACAATAGAAATATATTAGTATCAGCGGCAGCAGGTTCGGGAAAGACAGCAGTACTTGTTGAGCGCATTATACAAAAGATTGTATCAGAAGATAATCCTGTTGATATAGATAAAATGGTTATTGTTACATTTACAAAGGCAGCAGCTTCTGAAATGAAACAACGAATAAGAGAATCTATAGAAAGTTATTTAGATAAAGAACCTAAAAATGCAAGACTTCAAAGACAACTTACATTAATTAACAATGCACAGATAACTACAATAGACAGTTTTTGTCTTAACATTATAAGGAATTATTTTACGGATATTGATATAGATCCCGGTTTTAGAACAGCGGATGAGGGTGAGATTAAGCTTCTTGAACACGATGTAATGGAACAACTACTTGAAGATTATTATGCAGAAGGTAGTGATGAATTTATACATTTTGTTGATGGATATGGAACGGGCAGAGATGATACGGCAATAGAAAGTATTATTCTTAAATTATATAATTTTGCAAGAAGTTATCCGTGGCAAGACGAGTGGTTTGCTTCAGCTTTAAGTTTGTATGATATTGACAGCGAAGAAGCTTTTGAAAATAATTTAGCAGTAAGATATCTTAAGGATTATGTGTTTAGAAGACTTAATGATTATTATAAAAAATATGAAGTTTATAAAGCTATGTGTGATGAAGTAGATGGCCCTAAGCAATATAAGGAAGCTATAACAGATGATAGTAATGCAATAAGCTTAATGTTAGGTTCTAATACATTTAATGACTTAGCCAAAAGAGTAAGGCTTATGAGTTTTACAGCATTGGGAAGAAAAAAGGTGGCTGATGTATCAGAAGAAAAAAAGGCTTATATTAAAGACGGTCGTGATGACTTTAAGAATTTTTTAACAAAAACTTTAAAGGGCAAAATCTTTACACAAGACGTTACGGGTATGATACAAAATATTAAAGAAAATTACGAAGCAGTATCAGTAATGATAAAACTTGCAAAAGATTTTTCTGACAGAATACAGGCTGAAAAAAGAGATAGAAATATTATTGACTTTAATGATATGGAGCATTTGGCGTTAAATGTACTTGTTCATCGAGAAAATGGTGTAAGTACATATACAGATGCTAGTGATATTTTAAGTGAGTATTATTCAGAAATATTAATTGACGAATATCAGGACAGTAATATGCTTCAAGAAGAAATTCTAACAGCAGTATCAAAGGGGAAAGTTAATCCAGAATACAATAATATATATATGGTTGGTGACGTTAAGCAAAGTATATATCGCTTTAGAATGGCAAGACCACAGTTATTTATGGAAAAGTATAACACTTATACGAATGACGAAAGTAAATGTCAAAAGATTGAATTACAAAAGAACTTTAGAAGTCGTAAAAATGTTCTTGAATGTACCAACGATGTATTTAAAATGGCAATGAATGTGGATTATACAGGTGTGTTATATGATGACTCGGCAAAACTTAATGTTGGTTTTGACTATGACAACAATGATAATACACTTGATAATAATTTATGTGTAACTTTTGGTGCAGACAACGCAACAGAAATATTACTTGTAAGTCCCAAAGAGCCAGAAGACGAAGAAATAACACAAGAAGATAATAATATAAAAGATGTTAATAAATCTGTTGATTTAAGTGGTAGTGTTAGTCAAAGTAAAAATAAAAAAGTTAATAATATATTGCTAGATGAAGAATTAACTTCAAAAGAACAGCAAGCAAGAGCTATTGCAAATCGTATTAAACAACTTGTTGAAGGTGACACAAAAAGACCATATATGGTATATGATAAAAAATGTGCAGAAGGTTATAGGAGAATTAAGTATTCAGATATAGTAATACTATTAAGGACAATCACAGGTTGGGCAGATGTATTTGTAAATGAGCTTATGAATAATGGAATACCTGCGTATTCAGACGCAACAACGGGCTATTTTAATGTAAGAGAGATTAAGTTAATAATTAATTATCTTACAATAATAGACAATCCATTACAGGATATACCTATGGCAGCAGTTATGCTTTCTTATTTTGGCAAGTTTGATACAGACGAGTTGTCAAAGATAAGGCTTATTGATAGAAAGAGATGTTTGTATACAATAATGTCTGATATAGCAGAATATGTAAAGTTGGTAAATGACGATAATAAGACGAGTCTTTTATTAAAAGATAATTTAGCTAAATCAGATAATATAAGTAATTTGGATAATAATTGTATAACTACATCTTTAAAAGACGATAATTCAATTGAAAAACAAGAAGATATTAAAGATGGTGATTATTTAGAAAAAGATGTAGCTAAAGCTGTACAACAAGATTTGGGACAAGAAGCTGTTAGCTTTGAAACTTTAAGTTATATTGAAATGTATGGCTTAATGAACCTTGATGAAAAATTGATTGAAAAGATAATATCATTTGTTGAAGCTTTAGAAGTCTTTCGTCAGAAGTCAGAGCTTATGTCTATCTATAGTTTGTTATGGGAAGTTATGTATAACACCGGTTATTATGATTATGTAGGAACAATGCCAGCAGGTAAGGCAAGACAAGCTAATCTTGATTTGTTGCTTTCAAGAGCATCATCATTTGAAAGTACAAGTTACAATGGGTTATTTAATTTCTTAAGATATGTACAACGTATGCAGAAGTTTGAAGTTGATTTTGGTGAAGCTTCTATTTTAGGCGAGAATGAAAACCTTGTAAGAGTAATGAGTATTCATAAGAGTAAAGGACTTGAATTTCCGGTAGTATTTGTAGCCGGAATGGATAAGAAGTTAAATCTTATGGACGCAACGGGAAATGTTGTAGTAGACCAAGATTTTGGAGTTGGCACAAATGTTGTTAATCTAAATAAGCGAATTAAAAATCCAACTTGTATAAAAGCGGCAGTTGGAATTAAAATTACACAAGAAAGTATAAGTGAAGAATTAAGAGTATTATATGTTGCGATGACAAGAGCAAGAGAAAAGCTTATAATGGTTGGAACAGTGTCTAGTAAAAGCAAAGAAAACAAGATTAAAAAATGGCAGGACAAGGCAAGACAGATAACTAAGTTAAATGGTTTTTCTTATTCAGATGTATCAGAAGTCCAGAATTATTTTGATGTAGTAATGCCAGTTGCCTATATGGATAACAACAGTGGAATATTTAAAATACTAGAATTAGACACATTGAATAAATCGGACATAGAACAAGAAGATATACAAGCTAACATTTTAAAAAATAGTGATATAGCTGTTGATAAAACTGTAATAGATAGTAATATGTCACAACAAGAAACATTGAATAAATCAGACATACAACATAATAAAGATACAATAAATAGTGAGTCTAAAGTTGAAAATTCAGCAGAAGATTTATTGAATAAATCGGACATAACACAAGAAGAACTTCCGCCATATCCATATAAAACAGAAGCTTCATCGAAATTAAAAGTAACTGTATCAGAATTAAAGAAAATGCAAACAGAGTCAGATATTGACGAGCAAAGTATGATGATAGATGAATTAAAAGAAGCTCTTGAAAAGAATGACGAAGAAGACAATGAGATAATACCTGACTTTATTTCTGGTGAGAAAAAAGTGCTTGTCGGTAATGAAAGAGGTTCGGCATATCATAAAGTTATGGCTTGTCTTGATTATAGTATAGCAACATCTAAAGAAGCTATAGCAGACAATATAAAACAGATGTATGAAAGTGAAAAGTTATCAAAGGCGCAATATGACACTATAAATGTAAATGATATATATACATTTATATGCTCTGACATAGGAAAGTTAGCAAGGCAAGCATATCTTAATAGACAATTAAAACGAGAGCAGCCATTTGTATTTATAGATAAAGAAGCTGGTAATGACCTTATTATTCAAGGTGTAATTGATATGTGTATACAAGAAGCTGATGGAATTACAATAGTCGACTATAAAACAGATAAAGTGTATAGAAGTAAAAGTGGTGAAGAAGAACTTAAGAAAAGATATAAGGTACAGCTAGATTACTATGCAAAGGCAGTAAGTCAGATAACGGGATTAAATATTAAAAGAAAATTAATATATTCATTCACACTAGGAAAAACAATACAACTCTAAAAATATATTGAAGAAATGTAAATGATGAGTTATAATAAATCGCACACTAATTTAGACGAAATTCGTCAAATTATGATTAGTCAGTTAAGATTTAATTAAAATTTTTAAAATCTAGGAAAGGAAAAGCTATTTTATAATAGCAGAAATTAATATGAAAAGAACATACAGCGTTAAGTTTAAGAATAAGAATAAGATGTTAAAAGATGAGGAGTCAATAGCACAGGTTAAGAATACAATTATTGAAGAAACATCAGCAACAGGTGTTGAAATAGCAGAAGAAGGACAGCTTGTAACAATTGAAGCTAATGACGAGGAAGATTATCAGTCAATTATGAATATAGTAGTTAATGTATTTAGAAAGCTTGATGACAAGTCAGAAGTATCTTACAAATTCGGTTTAAACCGCAACTAATACTAAGGAAAATAGTTATAAACAGGAGGATTAGCATTGGCTGACATTAAAAAAGAAATCGAAAAAAGAAGGACATTTGCAATTATATCCCACCCCGATGCAGGTAAAACAACATTAACAGAAAAGTTTCTTCTCTATGGTGGAGCTATTAACCTTGCAGGTTCAGTAAAGGGTAAAAAGACGGCAAAGCACGCCGTATCTGACTGGATGGAGATTGAAAAGGAGAGAGGTATCTCTGTTACATCTTCTGTGCTTCAGTTTAATTACGGTGGATATTGTATTAATATCCTTGATACACCGGGACATCAAGATTTCTCGGAAGATACTTATAGAACACTTATGGCAGCAGATTCAGCAGTCATGGTAATTGATGCTTCAAAGGGTGTTGAAAAACAGACTATTAAGCTTTTCAAGGTATGTGTAATGCGTCATATTCCTATATTTACATTTATTAATAAGATGGATAGAGAAGCAAATGACCCATTTGAATTATTAGATGAGATTGAAAATGTATTAGGAATTAGTACTTGTCCTGTGAACTGGCCAATTGGTTCAGGTAAAGAATTTAAGGGTGTATACGATAGAAATGAAAAAGAAGTATCATTGTTTAAGGCAGCAATGAATGGTCAAAAAGAAGTTGATACAAAAAATATTGCTGTTGATGATGCAGCTTTGGCAGATGAAATCGGTCAGGGATTTTTTGAAAAATTAAATGAAGACATTGAACTTTTAGATGGTGCAAGTGCAGAATTTGATTTGGAAAAAGTACAAGCAGGTGACCTTACTCCTGTATTTTTTGGTTCAGCTCTTACTAACTTTGGTGTTGAAACATTTCTTAAGCATTTCCTTAATATGACAACATCACCACTTCCAAGAAATTCTTCAATAGGACTTATAGACCCATTCAAAGAAGACTTTTCGGCGTTTGTATTTAAGATACAGGCTAATATGAATAAGGCTCATAGAGATAGAATTGCGTTTATGAGAATATGTTCAGGAAAGTTTGAAGCGGGGATGGAAGCTAATCACGTTCAAGGCGGAAAGAAGATTAAGTTATCACAGCCACAGCAGATGATGGCACAAGAAAGACATATTGTTGAAGAAGCTTACGCAGGAGATATTATTGGTGTATTTGACCCAGGTATTTTCTCAATAGGTGATACAATATGTTCTTCACCTAAGAAGTTTGAATTTGAAGGTATTCCTACATTTGCACCAGAGCATTTTGCAAGGGTAAGACAAATGGATACTATGAAACGTAAGCAGTTTATTAAGGGAATAAGTCAGATTGCGCAGGAAGGTGCAATTCAGATTTTCCAAGAATTTAACACAGGTATGGAAGAAATTATTGTAGGCGTTGTAGGTGTGTTGCAGTTTGAAGTATTGCAGTACAGATTACAGAACGAATACAATGTAGAGATAAAGCTTGAACCGCTTCCTTATGAACATATAAGATGGATAGAAAACCCAGAAGACGTTAATATCAACAGAATTGTCGGAACATCTGATATGAAGAAGATAAAAGACCTTAAGGGCAATCCACTTCTTATATTTGCTAATAGTTGGAGTGTCAATATGGTGCTTGAAAGAAATGAAGGTTTGAAGCTTTCAGAATTTGGACGCAATAATTAAGATTTTTAATTGTTAAAGATATCTGTAGTATATAAACACATATCATTAAAAGAACAACAGATTATATTTATATGATATTATCAAGCAAGTATGTTTGCTATTGTCATACAGATATAGTCTGTTGTTCTTTTAATTTTGAGAATATAAGTATTATATAGTATAAGAACTGAATAAAAAATATATACATTGACATATTGGGTCTAATGTGTTAGACTAGGCTTAATGAATTAGACCTAATTTTAAGGAGATTATAATGCAGGTTGCTATTTTTGAAAGTGAGTATAATTTTTGTAAAATTTTATGGGAAAATGAACCAATTAAAAGTACAGAGCTTGTCAAGCTGTGCAAAGAAAAGTTAGAGTGGAAAAAGTCTACCACTTATACTGTAATTAAAAGGTTGAGTGAAAGGGGCGTAATAAAGTCGGAAAATGCTATAATTACATCAATTATAAAAAAGGAAGACGCACAAACAATGGAATGTATTAAGACAATAGATACAAGGTTTGATGGGTCACTTCCTAACTTTATTTCAGCTTTTATTCGTGCAAGAGATATATCAGAAGAAGACAAAAAAAGGATAATGAAAGAGTTTGATGTAAAAGAATAATTAAGGGGGAGTAATTATATTAATATTTGAAAATAGTTTAAAAGCTACGATTATTATTTGTATATTTTTTTTAATATGCAGAGTTACAAATATAAAATCTGTAAAAGTTAAATATTATTTAATGTGGATTGTATGGCTAAAGCTTTTAATTACATATACATTCAAGTTTAAAGTAGAAAAGCTATCTACTGATACATTATCGAATGTATATCAAGGTGTACAAATTAAACATAATTATAACTTTATAGCAATTATATGGTGTTTGGGTATAATTGTGTTTTGTATTTTTAATCTTTATAAATATATAAAGCTTAAGAAATTGTTAGCTATGAGTATTCCTGAAAATGTAAATTTACAAGGTAAAACTGTAAAAATATATAGAAATGATTTTATAGATACAGCGTTAGTAAATGGTATTATAAAGCCTAAAATTTATGTTTCAGTAATGGTAGATAATTCACAATTAGAATATGTGTATGAACATGAAGCAATGCACATAAAAAAGCATCATAATATTATAAAAGTTTTTACAGGTATACTAACAATAGTATATTGGTTTAACCCTGTAATATGGTTCTTTTATAAAGCTTTTGTAAATTATATAGAAATGGTATGTGATTATGAGTGTTGCAAAAAATATAGTAATCAAGAAGATTGGAGAAACAATTACGCCAAGACTCTAGTAAATCTAGCTGTCAATAATAGGCACATGAATATGAGAGTATTGGGGTTTAACAATTTAAGTATAGAAAGGAGAGTGAGTGTAATTATGAAAAAAGAAAAGACTAAGATTATTGGTGTAGTTACTTCAGGTGTAGTTATGTTAGGTGTAGCTATGTTTTTATTTGTAAAACCACAATATAATATTATTAAGGCAGAAGAAAATAACAATACAGAAGCTGGTCAATCTCAAGAAGTAGACAGTGAACCACAAGCTATTGCTTCATATGCCAAAGCTAAGATAAATGCTGCGTATGATTATAAGGTGAAAAAATATTATACATTACTTAATGACTTACAAACAATTATATCAAATCTAAATAATGATAATTAATAAGTGGATAAATGAAAATATCAAAGATTATTGGTATAGTTAAAAATATTAAGAAAGTCCCCCATTATATTGTTTAAAGCAATAAGTGGGAGATTTTCTTGTTCTTCTAAATTAAATGTTTATATCTTTTAATGCCTTCAAGTATATCATAAGGAATACACAAACGTCCGTAGCCTATTCCAAGTTCTAGCTTTGGTTTATTTGCACCATGATAATCAGAACCGCCAGAGATAAGAAGATTATATTTTTTAGCAAGGTTTTTAATTTCAATTTCTTCTCCCATAGTATAAGTAGAATATATTCCTTCAATTCCAACAAGACCAGCTTCACAAAGATAATTCATAAGTTGAGTCATTGCATCATTTCCAAGATGATATAATGTAGGGTGAGCAAGAATTGGTAGGCCACCAACAGACTTTATAAGTGTTATGGCTTCGGCTGGAGTCATTTTCTTGCGTGGAATATTACATGGACAATTGTCACCAAGATAACGGTCAAAGGCTTCGTTACGACTGCCGACAATACCTTTTTTTAGAAGATAGTCAGCAAAGTGAGCTCTAGTTATTACAATATCACCATATTTCTTTAGCATATCGTCATAGTTGATGTCTATACCTAGATTGCGAAATGCTTCACATATTTTTATGTTACGGTTTTGTCGAACATCTCTTAATGTTTCAAGTTCTTTTTTAAAAGCTTCGTTAGTATAATCTATGTATAAACCTACAATATGAATTTCTTTATTATTGTAAAATGTACTGAGTTCAATTCCAGGAATAATCTCAAGATTATTTTCAGCACCAGCTATCATAGCTTCTTGTATTCCATCAATTGTATCATGGTCAGTAAGCGCCATTGCACAAAGTCTCATTTCAATTGCGTGTAATACTAATTCAGTGGGAGTAAGAGTTCCATCGGAAAATGTTGAATGAACGTGAAGGTCAATTTTTCTCATAAAATAAAGTCCTTTCTTTGTGTATGTAAATTGTTATAAAAATTTTAACACTATTAAACACATATAGCAATAATAGTATTATGCTGTATTTTTTACATTTTTTTAATTGTAATTATATTAGTTTTGGTTTAAAATGTAAAGTATACGCAGTATAAAGTAAAGAATAACAATATACGAGACTTTTAAGATATTAATACACTGTTATATTTCACACTGTTATATAAAAATAACAATTTAGAAACTGCAAATGACAGATTAAATTTTGTCAGAAACTATAAATATTTAGATTTCCATTTTTAAAATGGGTTAGGAGCTACCTAAATGAGAAAAAAATCACATATTTCATTATCAATGTATCTTGTAAACAGTATGGACAGTGAGCTTTTAGAAAGTCACAAGAAAGCATTTATTTTAGGAAGTATTCTTCCAGACTGTAAACCATCGTTTGTTACAACTAAGCATAATATTGCTGAAACTTTTGATATTGTATGTAAGTTTATTGATGAATTAACAGTTGATACAGAAGATTTTAAAAAGATTTCTACAGCTTATTGTCGAAGACTGGGAGAGGTAACACATTACCTTGCAGATTACTTTACATTTCCACATAATGAGATATTTCATGGAACATTAAGAGAGCATTGTAAATACGAAAAGTATTTAAAGAAAGCTTTAAAAGCTTATATTAAGAGTGATAATATCAGTGTTAATAAACAGATTGTAAGCAGCTTTTCAAAGCCAGAGGATTTAAGAGATTATGTGCTTAAGGTGCATAAGCAATATCTTTTATGTAATAAGACAGTTGAAAGTGATTGTATGTATATTGTATCTTTATGTCATGTAGTTGTTGCAGGAATATTAAGTCTTCTTACAATGAATAGAAGCGTTGTTGCAGCATAATTAAGGTTAGTTTACTGATAAGTTAGGAGGAATATAATGGAAAGACAGCTTGTAATAGGCGGATTTTATAGACATTTTAAGAATAAGCTGTATCAAGTAAGAGCGATAGCATATCATTCAGAAACAAAAGAAAAGATGGTGGTATATCAGGCATTATATGGTGATTATTCAGTGTATGTAAGACCTTATGATATGTTTATGAGTGAGGTTGATAAGCAGAAGTATCCTGATATTTATCAGAAGTATAGGTTTGAACAAGTTTATCCAGATGGCTCAGATATGCCACATGTAAATAATTCAATATCAAATAGTAGCGCTTCACAAGATATAGCTAAAGAAGTTATAGAAGTTAAAAAGTTCAAAGAAAATAAAGAACAAAATCAACAAAATATTCAGTATGAGCAAAATGTAAAGTCAAATGTTTCAAACATAAATAGTCCAACAGTAAAAGTAAATGAAGCATATAAAAATAATAATTTAATTCATACAGAAGTAATTGATATAAAAGAGGTTGATAATAATGAATTAGAAAATGTAAATGAAGAAGAACAAGTTAATCCACTTCTTATGGCATTTCTTGATGCAGAAGATTATCAGCAAAAGTTAAATACATTAACAGGAATGGCTTCTAAGTTAGATGATAAACTTATTGATGCTATGGCAGCTTCAATGGAAATAGAAGTACCAGAAGGGCCTATAGAAAAAAGATATGCTTCACTTAGAAGTTGTATTATGACACATGCTAAGTTTGAATGTACAAGGTTAAGAAATTAACAATATACTCTAAATTACACAATTAGGAAAGGGGAATTGCTTATGAGAGAAAAAGACTTTTCACACATCACATCACAAATTGAGGATTTATCAGAATTATGTATTGAAAACAACCAGATTGATATGTCTTTGTATGATAAATATGAAGTTAAAAGAGGTTTAAGAGACCTTAATGGTAAAGGTGTGCTTACAGGACTTACAGAAATTTCTGAAATTCATGCTTCAGATGTTGATGAAAATGGAGTATCTCACCCTTGCGATGGTGAACTTTTTTACAGAGGGGTAAATGTAAAAGATATTATTGCAGGTTTTACAAAGGATAAGCGATTTGGGTTTGAAGAAGTGACTTATCTTTTATTATTTGGTAAAATGCCAGATAAGAAAGAACTTAGTGATTTTACAAAGCTTTTAGGTGAATATAGATGTATACCACCAAACTTTGTAAGAGATATAATAATGAAAAAGCCAAGTAGAGATATAATGAATGCTGTGGCAAGAAGTGTTCTTATGTTATATTCTTATGATGATAGAGCTGATGACCTTAGTATTCCTAATGTTGTAAGACAGTCTTTACAGCTAATATCAGAGCTTCCATTGCTTGCTGTATATAGTTATCAGGCATATAGACATTATCACAAGGGTGGAAGTCTTATAATACATGAACCAGACCCTAATTTATCTACAGCAGAAAATATTCTTCATTTATTAAGAGCAGATGGTAAGTACACACCACTTGAAGCAGAAATACTTGATATTGCATTAGTTCTTCATGCAGAGCATGGCGGTGGTAATAACTCAACATTTACAACACACGTTGTAACATCATCAGGAACAGATACATATTCTTCAGTTGTATCTTCGTTAGGTTCACTAAAAGGTCCTAAACATGGTGGTGCTAATATTAAAGTCGTTAAGATGTTTGACGATATTAAAGAGCATGTTAAGGACTGGGATAATCAAGATGAACTTTCTTCTTATGTAGATAAGATACTTCATAAAGAAGCATTTGATAGAACTGGTCTTGTATATGGAATGGGTCATGCGGTATATTCTTTATCTGACCCTAGAGCTAAGGTGTTTAAGAAGTTCGTTGAAGAACTTTCAGTTGAAAAGCATATGGAAAAAGAATATAAGCTTATGTCAGATGTTGAGCGTATAGCTGCAGAACTTATAGCTAAGGAAAGAAAAATTTATAAGGGTGTTAGTGCTAATGTCGATTTCTATAGTGGATTTGTTTATAGAATGTTAGGACTTCCAACAGAACTTTATACACCTATATTTGCAGTAGCAAGAATATCTGGTTGGAGTGCACATAGAATAGAAGAACTTATTAATTGCAATAAGATAATAAGACCTGCTTATATGAATGTGTGTGACCGTAAAGAATATGTTGATTTAAAGGATAGATAAGAGTCTTTTTAAAAGATTGCATTAATATAATTAAAGTGGTATATTAGTGGTCGATACTTTACTATTTACACATTAGTTTAACATATTGATTACAGACTTATACATTAAAAAATAGGCTGTAATCTTAATATTCATTATTATAATTGTGAGTAGTAATATCAATGATTTGCGATTATGTAAGACAAAAGGAGTTTATTTTATGAATATCGTAGTATTAGCAGGTGGAACAAGTACAGAACGTGATGTATCAATTGTGACTAGCGTTAATGTAGCAAAGTCACTTAAAAGAAATGGTCATAATGTTAATTTGATAGATGTATTTTTAGGTACAGATAAGTATAAGTCAAGTGATGAGTTCTTTAATGAAGATAATGACTTTGATAAAGTTGAAGAAGAACTTAAAGCTAGGACAGCAGATATTCCAGCACTTATTAAGGAAAGACTTGAAAATGGAGAGCCATTTTTTGGCAACTCAGTATTAGAGTATTGCAAAGCAGCAGATATAGTATTTATGGGATTACATGGTGCTAATGGAGAAGATGGCAAGATACAAGGAACATTTGATTTGTTAGGAATTAAATACACAGGTACAGGATATCTTAGTAGTGCAATTTCAATGGATAAGGAGCTTACAAAGAAAGTGCTTGTTTCAGAAGGAGTGCCAATGCCAAAGGGCGTTGCATTAAAGAAAGGTCATAAGCTTGAATATGTACCATTTCCATGTGTAGTAAAGCCTTGTTGTGGCGGTTCAAGTGTTGGTGTTTCTATAGTGCAAAGTGAAGAAGATTTTAATGCAGCAGTTGAAGAAGCATTTACTTATGAAGATAACATACTTGTTGAAGAATATGTCAATGGTAGAGAATTTTCTGTTGCAGTAGTTGATGGAAAGGCACTTCCTGTTGTAGAGATAGTTCCTCTTAAGGGCTTCTATGATTATGAAAATAAATACAAAGATGGAGCTTCTGAACATATTAGTCCAGCACGAATACCTGATGATATAACAAAGAAAATGCAAAGATGGGCAGAGAAAGCTTGCGAAGCAGTTGGTGTTACTTCTTATGCAAGAGTTGACCAGTTATTAGATAAAGACAATAATATATACTGTCTTGAAATTAATACTCTTCCAGGAATGACACCTAACAGCCTTATTCCAATTGAAGCACAGGCAATGGGTATGTCTTACGATGAGCTTACACAACAACTTATAGATGTTTCCTTAAAGAAATATAATTAAGAATTAAAGGATTTTTTATTATGAAAGGCATGACGATAAAGGCTATGACAGCCGTTTGTAATGGTACATATTATGGAGATAAACAATTCTTTGAAAAAGAAGTAAGTGCAATTACAACAGATAGTAGAAATATTGAAAAAGACGGAATGTTTATTGCAATAAAGGGAGAGCGAAGTGACGGACACAATTATATAAGTCAATGTTTTGACAATGGCGCACTTTGTTGTATATCAGAAAATGTACTTGAAAATGAAACAAGACCATATATTAAAGTTGACTCATCTTTACAAGCTTTAAAAGACCTTGCTGAATTGTACAGAAGTAATCTTGATGTTAAGGTAGTAGGAATAACAGGAAGTGTTGGAAAGACGAGTACAAAAGAAACTATTGCGGCAGTTCTTTCGCAAAAATATAAGGTATTAAAAACTCAAGGTAATTTTAATAATGAAATAGGGCTTCCATTAACTGTATTTAGACTTACACAAGACGATGAAATAGCAGTACTTGAAATGGGAATTAGTGATTTCGGTGAAATGACAAGGCTTACTAAAATTGCAAAGCCAGATATATGTGTTATTACTAATATTGGTCTTTGCCATCTCGAAAATTTAAAGACAAGAGATGGAATATTGCAGGCTAAGACTGAGATATTTAAGTCAATGAATAAGAATGGAACTGTTGTGTTAAATGGTGATGATGATAAGCTTATTACTATTAATGAAGTATATGGAAAAGAACCAGTGTTCTTTGGCGTTAATTATAAAGACGGTGTATATGCTGATAATATAAAGAATTTGGGACTTGAAGGAACAAGTTGTACACTTCATGGTGTTAAAGCTTCTGATAATGTGAGTGAATTTGATATTAAAATACCTATTGCTGGGCATCATATGTTATACAATGCTTGCGCAGCTGCAGCCGTTGGTGCAGTTCTTGGTCTTACCTCATGGCAGATAAGACAGGGAATTGAAAGCATGGAAACATTAGCAGGTCGTAATCATATTATTAAGGAAAATGGTTTACTTATAATTGATGACTGTTATAATGCTAATCCTGTTTCAATGAAGGCTTCAATTGATGTAATTGATACTGCCATTGGTAGAAAGGTATGTATTCTTGGCGATATGTTTGAGCTTGGAAAAAATGAAAAGCAACTTCATTTTGACGTTGGCGAATATCTTGGAACTAAGAGTATTGATGTGCTTTTAACTGCTGGAGGACTTGCAAAGCAACTTGCTGAAGGTACTATTGATTATATTGACAATCATTATAAGGCGCATGAGTGTGAAGTTCATGCTTATGATACAAGAGATGAGCTTATTAGTGATTTAGCTAATGTTATTAAAAAGGGTGATAATATTCTTGTTAAGGCATCACATGGAATGGAGTTTCCTAAGGTGATTGAGGCTTTAAAGAAATTGTAGTTATGTAGCAAGAGAAGAATGTGAGTGATTTTATAGTTGATGGATAAAAGCTAAGTATTTCTAAGATATGCTGATTTATATAATTAAAACAGACGTGACCGCAATCAATGCGACATCGTGTCGCTGATTGCTTTATCGCACCTCCATGTGCGATAATCACTGATTTTATACAGCATATCTAAGAACTACTAAGCTTTTACCATAGACTATAAAATCACTCACATTCTTCTATTTACTTTTATGACATAATTTTAAGTTTACTACAATTTATTTGATTTGGGGGAGATTTAAGTTGTAAATTATATTAAGTAATGGGTAGACTTTAATGATTTATTATAAAAATACTGCCATTTTGTCTTTTTGTTAAATTGATAATGATTTTTTATTTTGAGTTATTCATTAAAATCAGTGTATGGAAATTTTAAGTGATTATTATATAGATTTGTGTTATTAGTTGTTGTATATTGTTTGTGAGAAAATATTTTTAAAAATATAAAAATATACTTTACAAATAGTATGTAGTGTGTTAATATACATACACAAGATATCTTTCAATTTACAGCGCAATGCTGTGTCTATTATAAATGTATACATTTCAAATTTTTCCCGATTTTTAAAAATAATTTTTATGATTTTAGGAGGTGCTTTATGAGCGATATAATTGAACATTATGGTAAGGTGGTTGTGGCACTTGCAGGAGTGTTGGCGGCTGTGTTGTTGACTGTTGTAGTTGTTGGAACGGTTAATGAAAAGACAACAGAGGCAGTAAATAGTCTTGAATATGAAAGTAAGATAAGTGACCAATTCGGCACTAATAAATAAGTTTTTATTAAGAATTATAAAAAATTGCTCTTATCAGAAGGGGGCAAGCTCCTTCTGATAAATCAAAGTAGTGTGCTTAAAAGCAATAAAGTTAATTGTGATATTTATTTAATATTATAAATATTAACATTAATGAGTAATTTAAGAATAATAGAAAGAGAGAAGTTTATTGAATGAAAATATAAGTTTAAATACTCTTATTGAAATGAATAAACATACTTTATTTGTTGAGCTTGAGAGTGAGATTAACAATGATAATATTACTGATATAGAATGGGACGGATATAATCTTTGGATAAGTGACCTTACAAAAGGGTGCTATTTATCTGACAAAATATTAAGCCAAGAATATATTGAAAATCTTTCAATAAGGTTAGCTAATATTATGAAAGTACCATTTAACAGAACATTTCCTGTGTTAGAAGCTAATACTGATGAATTTCGTATATCAATATGGCATGAGTCTAGGTGTTCAAAGAAAAGCATTTCAATAAGAAAAATTCCTAAAAGGTTAAGGTTTGGCAGAGCTGAAATAATTAATACAAAATATGCGCCAGAAAAACTTATTAATCTTATTGAAAATTGTGTAATAGGTCATTGTAATTGTGTGATAGGCGGACAACCACATGCTGGAAAGACGGAACTACTTAAGTATATGTCAACCTTTATTCCATATAATGAAAAGGTAGGTGTATATGAAGATAACCAAGAAATTCATTATAGAACAATTAATCCGGGTAAGAAATGTACTGAGTTTTATGTTGATGATAAATTTCAATATTCACATATAATAAAGGCGGGGTTAAGACATAATATAGACTGGGTATTGCTTTCTGAGTCGAGAGGACCAGAAGTAGTTGACCTTTTAAACAGTCTTTCTACGGGGGCATATTGTATGACAACTATGCACCTTGACAATGTGAGTGGAATACCTGACAGAATGTATAATATGTTAGGACAAGGAAGTGTAACAGATAGATTTATTAATAGTATCTATAAGTACATAGATTTAGGAATATTAGTTGAGTGTGATAAGAATGAAAAAAGAAAAATTACACAGGTAGGTTTCTTTACAAGGCAAGAGGGCATTAATAAATGTACCATTATATATGAAAATGGAGAATTTACAGAAAATAATATTCCAGAACAGATACTAGGAAAATTAAAAAAATATGGAATTGGTGATGTGTATGAAAGGTAGGGGTAATAAAGAAATACAAAAAATGCTAAAGAAAGGATATTCGTATTTTTCCTATAAAAATATGAATGAGAACGTAGTAGCTTATGGTTATGAATATCCTATAAAATACCATATTGAAACTATGGTGTTAATGATTATTATAACATTTATAACAGGATTATTTTATCAACTTGATACTGCTTATATTGCAATTGTTATTTTTACGGGATTAGTATGTGTACCTAAATTAATTTCAGTTTATTTTTCTAACAAGTATAAGCAAAGAAGATTTAATGATGTGGATATTTATATACATCAGATGGCATATTCATTTCAAAGACAGCCTAAGATAAGTACGGCGTTAGAAGATACTTATAAAATAGCTTCAAAAGATTTAAAAGAATGTATTGGCAAAGCACTTGATGAGCTTCAATATGATAATACAGATAAGGTATATGAAAGGGCTTTAGGTGTTATTGAAAATGAGTATGATAATTCAAGAGTAACAACACTTCATAAATTTCTTATTAACATTGAAAAAAAGGGTGGGAGTTATTCAACATCACTTTCTGTATTATTGATGGATTTTGATAATTGGGTGAAAAATGTATATAAACATCAGCAGGATATAAAAAGAGTAAAAACTAATTTAGCTATTGGACTAATTTTGAGTTTTTTTCTAGCAAGTGTATCAGTTATTATTGCATTTATTTTAAAAAATACATCAGAAATACAGCTTGATATTACAAAGAATTTGACATATCAAATTTGTTCAACAGTATTTATTGTACTTTGTTTAATTTTTTATGTATATACAAGATGTGCATTTAATGATGACTGGGTTAAGTTGGGTAGAGATGACAATAAGATTATTAAAGATTATAAAATGGCATTTCATACAAAGGTAAATACAATACAAAGAAAAATGTTTCCAGTGTGTGTTGTAATGCTTGTTGTTGCATTAGCCTTGCTAGTAGCAAAATTATATGTGTGGTCAATAGTTTTATTTTTATTTGCAGTATATATAATGTATGTTCCAAAGTTAAATATAAAAAATGCAAGAAATAGAATAAATGAAGATGTGTACAGAGGTTTTTCAGATTGGTTAAGAGATGTTGCAATAAATCTTCAAGAAGAACCACTTATGATGGCAATAGAAAATACTTATAATACTTGCCCTGTAGTGATAAAAGAGTCTTTAGAAGAATTTATATATGAAATTGAAAGTAATCCATCAGATGTAGAACCATACTATAACTTTATGAGTAGATTTGGTATTCTTGATATATCTTCAATGGTAAGAACTTTGTATTCATTGTCAGAATTGTCAACAGAAAGTGCAGATGATGCAATTAACAGCTTGATAAAAAGAAATTATGAATTGATGGATAAGCATGAAGCGGATAAGAATAAAGATACAATAAGCACAATGAAATTTGCCGAGTATATACCAACAGTTTTTGTTTCATTTAAAATAGCAATAGATATGATGTTAGTTGTATCTAATTATTTATAATTATAGGTATTATATTTAAAAACTTTTATTGTCTTATCAAATTTTAATTAAAGGGTGAAAATTATATGGAAAAAATAATTGAAGAATATGCACAAGCGGTCACAGCAATACCAATTGGTACAGTTATTGTCACAGTATTTGTTATGATTTTATTAAAGGTGACTTAAGAAATAGCAATTTAATTGATGGTATTAAATTCTAAATAATTGTGTGACAGATGAGGTGTATGTGGAAGAAATAATAAATGAATATGGCAGTACAATAGTTACTGTGATTGGAATAGGTGCAGGAGTAGGCATATTAATACATTGTATAAGTATGTATAAGGATAGCATTTTTAATATGTTAGCTTCGATAATGTATAGGTAATTATTATTTGATTGCCATAAATAAAAAAGAAAGGAATATATTTTTGAGAAGTATTATAGAAGTATCAGCTTGTCTTATTGTAGTGACTATAATGTGTTATCTTGGAATTGATTATGTAAAAATGAATATGCAGGTATCAAAGGTAAATGAAACAGTTCAGTATGTGGGGGATTATATAGAAATACATGGAAAAGTAGAAAATAATAATACAATTGATAGCACAACAATTGCGCAAGTACAAAAGTATATGAATAATTATAATATGTCAGCTAATTATGAATATGATTGTGATACAGATGATTATTATTATTTTAAAATGAGTATGAATTATACAATAGGAAGTAATTTTATGAACATAAAAAAGCAACATTTGTATGAACAAATAGTAAGAGTTCCAAAACTTATAAATGCTTAGATAATAAAAAATAATATAAGAAATGAGGTAGTTTTGAGAAGTGTAATAACAATAAGCGCAACGTGTATTGGGATATTATTATTTATATTAATTAATAATGTGATTATTAGTATGAATATGAGAAACAATGAAGTAAATACAGGTATGGAAAATGCCATAGATTATGCGATTGATATATTAGATGATGTATATGCAGGATATGATTATACATCGTCTAATAAGAATGAATATATTGATACAATAATGAATGTATTTTGCAAAGCTTTAAATGAAAAAATAAATACAGACGGAAATATAACAGTTAGTGTAGCTAATTATGACTTAGATAAAGGAAGACTTGATATAAAAATTACAGAAGATTTTTCATATAATTTTCTGAATAAAAAAGGAAAGGTTACTTGTGAAAGGTCAGTTACATTTTAAGATTTTAATTTATCAAAATATAAAAGTGGCTATTGCACTAAGAAAAATTTATACAAAAATATATTTTGTGTAAACTTTTTTAGTGCGACAGCCACTTTTTATTTACGAAAACAGTCATTAAAGTCTGCGTTTGTATAAGAGTTTGTTATGATAACTTCTTAGATTAAAATATGTTAATTATTGCGCTTCTGGTTCTTCTGGCAATTTTAATAACACTAATTCAATTCTATTAGAAGAAGCTCGTTCTATTTTAAAGTGAATATTGTCGATATCAAACTGTTCGCCGATTTCAGGAAAACGGTCAAGCTTTTCAATAATGAAACCTCCAATGGAATCATTATCTTCTGATGTAAACTTAAGATTTAAAGAGTCGTTAAGGTCATCAATTTTATAAGAACCATCAACAAGATAAGATAATGGCCCAACCTTAATAAATGGGTCAGTTTCGTCAGTGTCATATTCATCACGAATTTCACCGACGATTTCCTCAAGTAAATCTTCAGTAGTAATCATGCCTGCTGTAGAACCATATTCGTCTAATACAATACTAATGCTGTGAGAACTTCTTTGCATAACGTTAAAAAGTTCAGAAGTATTCTTATGCTCATATGTAAAGAAAGGTTTTCTCATAACAGAGCGTATATTAAACTTATCATCATGTGGTGTAAGTATAAGGTCTTTAATATTAAGAATACCAATTACATTGTCAGCATTACCCTCATAAATAGGAATTCTAGTATACTTTGTTTCTCTGAATAATTCAATTATATCATCATAGCTAGTATTAACATCAGCAAGAGTCATATCTATTCTAGGTATCATAACGTCTTTAGCTTCAGTGTCACCAAAGTCGAATAAATTATTAATAATTTTCTTTTCATTAGACTCAATAACACCATCTTCATGACTTACTTGAACAAATGTTCTCAATTCTTCTTCAGTAATCTTATTATGACCACTGTTAGGGTCAACATGAAGAGCTTTAAGAATTACGCCAGAAAGCTTATCAACTACGAAAATTACAGGTGTAAGAACATTCATAATAAAATAAATAATTGGTGCATAAAACAGAGCAAACTTTTCCGCATGAATAGTAGCAGTAGTTTTAGGCGTAATTTCACCAAATATAAGAACAAGAACAGTCATAATACCTGTAGCAATACCTGTTGCATAACTTCCCCATAAGTGTATTGTAAGTGTTGTCATAAGAGAAGATGCAGATATGTTGACAATATTATTTCCAATAAGAATTGCGCTAAGCATTTTACCAGAATTGTCAATTACTTTACCAACTGTAATAGCTCTTTTGTTACCTTCTTCAATAAGAGAACGAATTTTAATCTTATTGACCATAGTAAAGGCTGTTTCAGCAGATGAGAAAAATGCTGATAATAATAATAAAATGATAATAATAATAATTTGTGCGATACTGTCCGTATCCAAAAAAAATCACTCCTTTATAAATATTGATAGTAATGATAAGATTTTACTAAAAGCCCAATAATATGTCAAATAATTTTCTGAAAATAGTTATATAATTAATAGATATTTCATAAAATATAACGTGACAAAATTACATTTTACATAGTATTACACAAATATTATGAATATTGGGAGGAGATATATGTCAGTAAAAGTATTAAATATGTTAAAAACAATGGTTATTTCATATCTAATTACGGGAATTATGCTTATTATATTATCATTTGGATTATATAAAATGGGTTTATCAGAATTTCAAGTTTCAGCAGGAATTATTGTAACTTATGCGCTATCTGCTTTTGCTGGTGGGTATATTATTGCAAAAAAAGAAAAAACAAGACGACTTATGTGGGGAATTGGCTTTGGAATATTGTACTTCGTAGTATTATTTGCAATATCTTTATTAATAGGAAATGATATTGATAACTCATCAGCAATAAGAAGTGTTATTATTTGTGTATGTGCAGGGGCAATAGGCGCATTTGCAACGCCAGTACCACAGACTTGAAGTTAAAAACAAGTAAAAGTTATCATTATTTAATTAAATTTTATACTTATATTTTAACAACAGAAACATAAAAATAAAAAATTCGACAAAATTAAAATAAAAAAAAGGAAATACGAAAAAAGTGTAGAATATTCTAATTAGAACCCTATTTTAACAGTACTAAATAAATGATTGATTTAGATATTATTAAGAGTAACTAAGTTTATATAGGGGGCAACTGATTATTGTATTTAATGGAAGCTGGGGTATATGTATTCAAGTGAAGTTATTGAAGAAGTAGTGTCAAGAAATGATATTGTTGATGTTATTTCTAATTATATAAAACTTAAAAAAAATGGTAGTTCGTATGTCGGATTATGCCCATTTCATAATGAAAAGTCGCCATCATTTTCAGTATCACAAAGTAAACAGCTCTATCATTGTTTTGGTTGTGGTGTAGGTGGAAATGTTATAACCTTTGTTATGGAATATGAGAATATGACATTTTTAGAAGCTGTTAAGCTACTTGGGGATAGAGCAGGCATGACACTTGAAGAAACGTCTTATTCTGAACAAGAACAAAAAAATCGTGATATAAAAACTAAACTTTTAGAGATTAACAAAATAGCTGCTACTTATTATTATCATAATCTTAAAAGTGAAAATGGCAAGGTTGGTCTTGATTACTTTGCAGGTAGGGGTCTTACAAGTAATACAATCAACCGTTTCGGATTAGGATATGCAGGTCAGACAGGTAATGAATTGTATAGATATCTTAAAAGTAAGGGATATGACGATGAACTGTTAAAAGAAACAGGGCTATTTACTTATGAAAGAGGTATACACGATAAGTTCTGGAATCGAGTTATGTTTCCTATTATGGATATTAATAACCGAGTTATTGGCTTTGGTGGTCGAGTAATGGGAGAGGCTAAGCCAAAGTACCTTAATTCGCCAGAAACAAGGCTTTTTGATAAGAGTCGTAATCTATATGGGCTTAATATTGCAAGAATGTCAAGAAAGTCTAACATGATTATATGTGAAGGTTATATGGATGTTATAGCACTTCATCAAGCAGGCTTTAATCAGGCAGTTGCAAGTCTGGGTACGGCTTTGACATCGGCACAAGCTAATATTATGAAAAGGTATACTGATAATGTGTTAATAACGTATGATAGTGATGAAGCTGGAACAAAAGCGGCATTAAGAGCTATTCCTATTTTAAAAGAAGCAGGTCTTTCAACAAGAGTTATTGATATGAAGCCTTATAAAGACCCTGATGAATTTATAAAAGCATTAGGGGCGGAAGCATTTCAACAAAGAATTGACAAAGCTAAGAATAGTTTTATGTATGAAATTAGTGTAATTGAGAAAAAATATGATAAGACTGACCCAGAAAAAGAAACTGCCTTTGAAAGAGAAGTTGCAGAAAAGCTGGTAACATTTTCACAAAGACTTGAACGTGAAAATTATATGAGAGCAGTCTGTAAGGAATTTTCAATATCTTATGAGGGAATGAGAGAGCTTGTTGCCTCCATTGGAAGTCACAGTGGCATAATAAAAAGACCAGAGCCTACTAAAAAAGCGCAGGCTACAAAACGTGAGAGTGGAATAAGACAAGCTGAAAAGATACTTCTTACATGGATAATTGATGATAGAAATGTATTTGAAAAGGTAAGACAGTATATAACCCCAAAGGATTTTCTTGACCCATTGTTAAAAGATGTGGCAGATAAGCTTTATATACAGTTTGATAACGGTAAAGTTAATCCAGCGACGATTATTAATACATACGAAACGGAAGAAGAGCATAGTGAGGTCGCAGCGCTTTTTAGTGCGGAGCTTGATGCAGGTTTAAGTCAAAATGAAAGACAAAAGGCGCTTAACGACACAGTTATCAAAGTTAAGAATAACAGTCTTGAGTATGAAATGGATTGCGCAACAAAGCAAGGTAATTCAAAGCTAGTACAAGAGCTTATGATGGAACAGATTAAATTAAAAAATCTTAATATAGAGTTGTAATTAAAAATAGAAGGTTTTATTTTATATAAGCCTGATAATTTATTTATAAGAACAACAAGCTAATTCTGTGCTTGCAGGTGAGTTTGGTGATTATTGAGATAAAACATAATGAATGTAATTGCATAAGTATTTTACAATTGTATTTCTTAAAATATGGATTGTTAATATAAAAGGTGCATTACTTATAGAAAATTGAGTATTTGCTCAAAAGACACTTAAATGAAGAATTGAAGATGGAAGGATGGACTATAATGGCAAAGAGAGTCGAAGATTTTGAAGAAGATGTAATTAATCAGGAAGCAAGAGTATCAAAGAAGCCAATAAAAAAATCAAAGGCAGAAGCCGAGTCACAGGAATTAACAGAAGAAGCTAAGGCTGAGTTAATTGCAGCTAAGTTCGATGAGAAATGTAAGTCATTATTGCAGATAGCAAAGAAGAAGAAAAATGTTCTTGATTACGAAGAAATTATGAAGGCATTTGCAGATACAGACTTTGAAGCAGACAAGATGGAAAAAGTATTTGAATTTCTTGATATTAACAATGTAGATGTTAAAATGCCAGATGATGACAGTGATGAAGACGATATTATCTTAGATGATGAAGATGACATTGACATTGAAAAGATTGACCTTTCTGTACCTGATGGTGTCGGTCTTGAAGACCCTGTAAGAATGTATCTTAAAGAAATAGGTAAAGTTCCACTTCTTAGTGCAGATGAAGAAATAACATTTGCAAAGAAAATGGAACTCGGTGCTGCTATGAAAAAGCAGATGGAAGAAAATATTGAAGCTTTCCGTTCATTAAGTAAGGAAGAACAAAAGGAATATAAAAAAGCGATTGACCAGGGTGAAATGGCTAAAAAGAGATTAGCTGAGGCTAACTTAAGACTTGTTGTAAGTATTGCAAAAAGATATGTTGGTAGAGGAATGTTATTCTTAGACCTTATTCAAGAGGGTAATTTAGGTCTTATAAAAGCCGTTGAAAAGTTCGATTATAGAAAAGGCTATAAGTTCAGTACTTATGCAACATGGTGGATAAGACAAGCTATAACAAGAGCTATAGCTGACCAAGCTAGAACAATAAGAATACCAGTTCATATGGTTGAAACTATTAACAAGCTCGTAAGAGTATCAAGACAACTCCTTCAAGAATTAGGTAGAGAACCATCGCCAGAAGAAATTGCAGAAGCAATGGATATTCCTGTAGAAAGAGTAAGAGAAATTCAAAAGATTTCACAAGAACCAGTATCACTTGAAACACCAATTGGTGAAGAAGAAGATAGTCATTTAGGTGATTTTATTCAAGATGACAATGTTCCAGTTCCAGCAGAAGCAGCGGCTTCAACACTGTTAAAGGAACAGCTTGTTGAAGTATTAGGAACTCTTACAGAAAGAGAACAAAAGGTATTAAGACTTCGTTTTGGTATGGACGATGGCAGAGCTAGAACTCTTGAAGAAGTTGGTAAGGAGTTTAATGTAACAAGAGAGCGTATCAGACAGATTGAAGCTAAGGCTTTAAGAAAGTTAAGACACCCAAGCAGAAGCCGTAAACTTAAAGATTACCTTGATTAAAAATAAATTTGCAGGAGTGCGCCAAAATGGATAATTTTAAATTGTCAGAGCGTCTTAAAAAAGTTGCACATCTTATTAATAAAGGAAACACCATAGCAGATATTGGAACAGACCACGGATATTTGCCGATATATATAATTAAGCAGAATATATCAAATCATGTAATAGGTATGGATTTAAGAAAAGGGCCTCTTCAAAAAGCGAAAGATAATATAAGACTTTTTAACGTAAATGATAAAGTTGAATTAAGACTTTCAGATGGTTTAGATAAGCTAGAGAGTGGAGAAGCTGATACAGTTACTATATGTGGTATGGGTGGAAAGCTTATACAGAGCATTTTAACTAAGGGCAAGGATAAGCTTAGTTGTGACACACAGCTAATCGTTTCTCCACAGTCAGAGATTGCCGAGTTTAGAGAGTTTTTACAAAAAAATGGTTATTTAACAGTATCAGAGTATATGTTAAAAGAAGAAGGTCAGTTCTATCTTATTATAGAATGTCGTATAAATAAAAATAGCGATATCAATGAAAATGTATTTGACGATATGCAAAGAAGTACTTATTACAAATATGGTAGACAGTTGCTTGAAGAAAAGAATGAGTGTTTGCATGAATACTTATTAAAAGAAAAGCAGATTAATGAAAGTGTATACAATAAAGTTATATCACTTGAAGTTAATGATGGTGTAAAAAAGCGATTAGAACAGCTACAAGCAGATAGAAAATGTATAGAATATGCGTTATCATTTTATGAATAGTGTCAAGAAAGGCGTGATGTTATGACTAAGACATTAATACAATTAGCACAAGAAGAAGCAGTAAAAACCAATAAGATAATTACGGCGATAAAAGTCGAGGGTAAGCTTAAAGAACTTTCAGACACAGTGGTAGAAGAGGGCAATATTGAATTTATTACAACGGAAACTAAGATTGGAATTGAAACATATAGAAGAAGTGTAATAATGCTTATGTTGAGCGCAATACATAATATGTATCCTAAAGACAATAAGTTAAAGGTATATGTTCAATATTCTGTAAGTAAGGGCGTGTATTGTGAGATTAAGGGAGATTTTGAGGTTACACAAGAGTTTTTAGACAATTTAAAGGTTAAAATGCTTGACTATGTAGCTAAGGATATTCCAATTAATAAAATGACATTAAAGACAAGTGAAGCTGTAAAGTTATTTGAAAAGTATGGCATGGACGAAAAGGTGAAGCTTTTTAAATATAGAACAGACTCTTATATAAGTGTGTATGGACTTGATGGCTATAACGATTACTATTACGGTTATATGATGCCTTCAACTAAAAGTTTAGGTATATTTGAACTGTATAAATATAGTGACGGTTTTGTGTTACAGCTTCCAGTTAAGGAAGCTCCTTATCAAGTTCCAGAATTTGCGCCACAAAATAAAGTAAGTGACACTTTACACAATGCTACAAAATGGGCAGAAATGATGGAGATGCACACAGTTGGAGATATCAATCAGCATATTATTGATGGTAATATTAATTCTATGATGTTGGTGCTTGAAGCTAAGAAGCAGCAAGATATAATAAGTATTGTCAATCAGATTAAGGAACATAAAGGTGTTAAGTTTATTATGATTGCTGGTCCATCTTCATCGGGTAAGACAACATTTTCGCATAAGTTATCTATACAGTTAAGAGCAAGTGGTTTTAAGCCACATACGATAGGTGTTGACGATTATTTTGTTGAAAGGGAGCAGACTCCTAAGGATGAAAATGGCAATTATAACTTTGAGGATATAGAAGCCATTGACATAGAGCTTTTTAACCGCCATATGACTGCACTTTTAAATGGTGAAGAGGTTGATATGCCTACATTTAACTTTAAAAAGGGTTGTAAAGAATATCTTGGCAATAAGATTAAGATGGGTAAAGATGATATTCTTGTTATTGAAGGAATACATTGTCTTAATGATAAGTTGTCTTATTCACTTCCTGTTGAAAGTAAATTTAAGATATATATAAGTGCACTTACACAGCTTAATATTGATGAGCATAACAGAGTGACATCTACAGATGTTCGTCTTATAAGAAGAATGGTAAGAGATTTAAGAACTAGAGGTGCTTCACCTACAAGAACACTTGATATGTGGGAGTCCGTAAGAAAAGGCGAAGAAAAGAACATTTTCCCGTATCAAGAATGTGCAGATGTAGTTGTTAATTCTGCAATGTCTTATGAGCTTTTTGTATTAAAGCCTTATGTCGAACCACTATTATATTCTGTAAGTGAAGATGACCCAGAATATTATGAAGCAAAAAGACTTCTTAAGTTTTTAAAGTATTTCCTTTCTTGTAGTTCGGAATTTGTACCAATGGATTCAGTTTTAAGAGAATTTGTTGGTGGAGGCTGTTTTAAGATTTAGAATATTAGAATTAATTTTATAAAAATGGGACTGACACATTAACGAGAATTTATACAAGATATAGACTTATTTACTGATTAAATATTTATATTTTGTATAAGATTTTCTTAGTGTGACAGTCCTATTTTTTGTAAATTGACACTTTAACTGCTAAAGAATATAAGACAAATTATTTTCTATAAGACTTAATCCAACAGCTAAAGAAGTAGGATTTTGTGTATTATTGTAAATCTATAAATGGCAAGTTTATATTTAAAGCACCATTTTTACTACTTAATATTGAAAGTGCTAATAGAAGAATTATAAGTGTTAATAATGCAAATATAACAGATATTCTTCGTCTGACTTTGTAATTTTTTTTTGACATAGTAACAATCCTTTGTGAATTAAAACATATCTAAATTTCTTAAAATGTATTTCTGTAATTACGGGAAGTATCAAATAAATCTGATACATAACCGTCTGTTTTATTGTTGATATTATCACGCACATTTGCAAGTAAGTCAATATATTTTGTAAGAAGTTCACATATTGCATCGGAATTAGTAGCACATATTTGGTCCCACATTTCAGGAGAGGAAGCAGCAATACGGGTTGTATCTTTAAAACCGCCTGCTGCCAAAAGGTGCATATAGTGAGAATTGTCGTCATTATCCATTACAAGCTTTGCAAGAGAAGCAGATATAATATGTGGAACATGGCTTATGCCTGCAACCGTATAATCATGTAAAGAATAGTCCATAACAACAGGATAAGCCTTACAGTCTTTTACAAGCTGAACATAGGCTTGTAACTGTTCTTGCGTAGTTTTTTTAGTTGGAGTTATAACATACTTTGCGTTAATCATAATATCAGCAGAGGAGTTAAGATATCCCGTAAGCTCAGAACCTGCCATTGGGTGCCCACCTATAAAGTTGTCTTCCATATCAAGTTGCGTTACAGCTTTATGTATAGCACCTTTTACACTTCCTACATCTGTTATTATACAGCTTTTTTTAATAAATGGCTTTAACTGTTTTAAGTATTGTGTGATTGTAATAACAGGTGTACATAAAAATATATAATCACAGTTATTAAAACTTTCATTTACAGTTGGCACAATATTATCTACCACACCATCTTTTTTAGCTGGTTCAAGCACACTTAATGTACGAGTTGTAGCTGTTATAGTACAATTTGGGTGTGCTATTTTTAGAGCTTTTGCTATTGAACCACCAATAAGACCAAATCCTACAAAACCAAATTCCATAATGTACCCTCATTTCTAATTTACTTATATTTAGATACTACTTTAACACTTTAAAGTAAAAAAATAAATGAAAAATGTGATTGTACTTGAAAAAGTACATCAAAAGATGTAAACTGATTGTATAAGTAAGTATGTAAGGTATTACTAATAACAAAATTTATGCGACATAAGATGCACTTTAAAGATACCTACATTTTTCGTGCATATCATAATGTGAGCAGGAACGGAGCGGATTATGAAAGAATTTAATACTCAAGACATTAGGAACATTGTAATCTTAGGAGGAAGTGGAAGCGGTAAGACAACACTAGCAGAAGCCGCAGCATTTGCAACAGGAAAGACTAATAAGCTTGGAAGTATTCAAGATAAGAATACTATAAGTGACTATGATAAGCAGGAGAAGAAAAGGGGATTTTCTATCGGCTTGTCAGTTGTTCCAGTTATCTGGAATGATTGCAAGATTAATTTTATTGATACTCCTGGTGGAATAGATTTTTCTGGTGAAAGAGAAGCAGCAGCAGATATAGCTGATGGTGCAGTTATTGTAGTCAATGGTAAGCGTGGACTTGACAATGCAACATTTATGGCTTGGAAGTTGTGTGACAAATACAAGTTGCCACGAATTATATTTGTAACGGGCATGGATGATGACAATGCAAGTTATAGACAGATAGTAGAAGAATTAACAGAAAAATATGGCAATATAATAGCACCATTTCATATGCCAATAAGACAAGAGCAAAGGCTTATAGGATATGCTGATATTACAAGAATGAAAGCTAGAAAGTTCAATGGTATTGCTAAGTTTGAAGATATTGAAATACCAGACTATTGTATGGATTACCTTAAAAAGTACAAGGATATTCTTGATGAAGCAGTTGCTTCTTCAGATGAAGACAAGATGGATAAGTTCTTTAGTGGTGAAGAATTTACACAAGTAGAGATGGACGCAGGACTTAAGGCGGATTGTGTAGATGGAAGTATTGTTCCTATTACTATAGGTTCTGGTCTTCATGTACATGGTGTATGTATGCTTATGGATTGTATTACAAAGTATATGCCGGCTCCGTATATGATTAAGACAGGAATTAATGTAAAGACAAATAAGCTGTTTGACTGTTATTACGATAGAAATTCATTTACAGTAGCCAAAGTGTTTAAGACAATATCAGACCCTTACATTGGAAAATATTCTATTGTAAAGGTATACTCAGGCGAGATAAGGCCTGATATGAATATATTTAGTCCATTGTTTGATATGGAACAAAAGATTGGTAGAGTATATTATATAAGTGGTTCGGAATTTGAAGTTACTAATAGAATAATAGCCGGTGACATAGGTGCAATTCCTAAGCTTGTAAATGTATCAACAGCCGATACTATTTCAACAAAGGAAGTGCCTATAAAGTTTACTAAGTCAGAATATGAAAAGCCTTATACATATAAGAGAATAGTTGCTGATAATAAGAAAGATGAAGAAAAGTTATTACCAGCAATAACAAAGCTTATAGAAGAAGATATAACACTAAAGACGGTTAATGATGCAGTTAATTCGCAACAGCTTATAGCAGGAATTGGAGAGCAACAGCTTTCAATATTTGAAGATAAGTTAAAGGATAAGTATAATTTAAGTATACATCTTGAAGCACCTAAAATTGCATATAAAGAAACAGTATGTGCAGAAGTGTCAGCAAGGGGTAGATATAAGAAGCAGTCTGGTGGTCATGGTCAGTTTGGGGATGTAGTGATGACATTTGGGCCATCAGGAGATAGAGAGCAGTCATATACTTTTGAAGAACAGATAGTTGGTGGTGCAGTTCCTAAAAATTATTTTAGTGCTGTAGAAAAAGGCGTTCAAGAAAGTGTTAAGAGTGGGCTTTTAGCAGGATATCCAGTAGTTGGTTTAAAGGCTGTGCTTACAGATGGTTCTTATCACCCAGTAGATTCAAGTGATAATGCGTTTAAGATGGCAGCAATTATGGCATTTAAAGAGGCGTATTTTAAGGCACAGCCTATAATATTAGAGCCAATTGCAGCAGTAAAGATTTATGTGCCATCTAAGTATACGGGTGATGTTATAAGCGACTTAAAGACAAGACGAGCAAGAGTAATTGGCATGGTGCCACAAGACGATGGTGATTCATATATTCAAGCAGATATTCCAATGGCACTTCTTGACGGATACCTTGCAAGACTTCGTTCACTAAGCGAAGGTTGTGGTAGGATTGAATATGAGCTTTCAAGATACGGCAAAGCCCCAGATGATGTGGCTAAGAAGTTAGAAGAAGAATACAAGTCACAGCAGTAATTAATTAAAACTTTATTAGGCAAGTGCTATATTATATTTTAATTTATGTGAACAATGAGCCAAAATCTGTATGTGCATATTTATTATAAAAATGTGAGAAATCCGACTTCTTTAGATATGTGATGATAGCACGAATGTATAAAGTTATGGTTGCTTAATTTGAATAATATGTTATAACAAATACAAGTTTTAAGTAGGAGTATCTATCAGATATCAGAGAGTTAGTAGGAGGCGTTTTTTATGGTTGAGTATAAGAAAAGCTATAGTGGTTTAGTATTAATAATAGCATTGTATGCAGTATTAATGCTAGGTGTTGTATTCATACCCAATATTAGTGCAAGATTTGCGAATATTTTAATATTAAATGGTACGAATTTGTGGATTGCGTTTTTAAGTTGGGTAATTTACAAGACAGAAAGAATATACTGGTTTACTGGAATTGACTATAACAAAGCACTAAATGTTCCTTCACAAAGCAGAAAAGAATATGCTTTAAAGCATTTTCAAAGATTTGGCTTGTTTACAGCTGCATTTATTGTGTATTCAATAATATCTTGTGTTAGTGGAATGTCAGTGTGGTGGGATATTAATATTGAAATAGTTGGAATTATTGGTGTAGCATTTAGTACAATTGGAATTAAGTTGGAGTAATTTTTGTATTTTACTCTGGGAAGTTTTTTGAAGCTAGAAGTAGGCTATCAGCAAACACACACCAGTGAAAGTACAGCCCCCTATATTTGTATGCTATTATCGAACAAATATGTTCGCTATTGTCACACAAATATAGGTGGTTGTTTTTTCAATGGTGCATTTATTGCTGATAGCCTACTTCTAGCTTATGCAACTTTTTTGGCATAAAATATAAAAATTGGTGTGTTGATGGGGCTATTTTCCACATCAATCCCCCATCAGCGACATAATCTGTGGCAGTAGTTGTAGTTCTTGTGGTGATAGTTGGTCTTTTATCTGGTCTATTATAAGAAGCATATCGTCTTTTGTAAAAGTTATTCCCGCTTGTTTGGCTTTTTGACTGATAGCAAGTACAAGTGGAAGCATTTCGTTAAGGCTTTTTCCTTTAGCCATAGTTTTAAATTCATTAATTATAAGTTGTTTTCTAAAGTCTAAATCAGACATAATACTCCTTTATAAATATAATTTTTTATCTATTCTATTATACAATATACAAAATTATGCGTTTTCCTTAGAAAAGTCTATACCATCTAGTTGGTTAAGAAAGCTGTTATACATTTCTTGTTGCTTAGGCGAAAGCATATTTTGAAGCATACGTTCAGTAGGATTAGGTGGTGGTGGTTTTTTAGGGGGATTATTAGGTGGTGGTTTAGGGATAGGCGGATTAGGTGGCGGTGTATCAGGTTGATGGTGTGGCGGTTTAGGTGGCGGTATATCTGGTTTGTGGTGTGGTGGTCTAGGTGGTGGTATATCTGGTTTGTGATGTGGTGGTTTAGGTGGTGGTACATCTGGCTTGTGTGGTGGTGGCGGTTTAGGTGGATTGTTAGCCTTTTCGCTTGGTTCTTTATTTCTAGGCGGAGTGTTATTATTAGGAGTGTAAATATTGCTGATATTTTTTAACATTTCAGGGTCAATAGAAAAATTAAGAGATTTTGCAATATTTATAATATTGTTAAAATCAATGTTTTGAGAACTATCAGTATCATTTGAAAATAAAATACCACTCTTATTTAAAAGGTTTATGACATCAGACATTTTGGAAAATTGCTTATAATTTTTAATAAAACCAACATAATTTTCAGGACAGTAAGGCATGATTGTGTTAATAATCTCATCGTTGCATAAAATATTATCAAGAGAACTATATAAAGTTATAATTGGGCTATTTACACAGCTTCTTATTGTGCAGAAATTCTTAGTATCACTAAAAAAGTCCATAGTTTGTCTAAGCTCATTAATTCTAATAATAAGTGCGAGATTTTTTTGTAAATCAAAGTCAAGAAATGGCAGAATAGCCTTTAACATTTGTAAAGACTGATTTATTGTTAATATATCAAAAAGAGTTATTGGTGTTTTCTTATCCATGATTATCTCCATTTCTTTGAAATCTATATGATAAGCTACTGAATTATAAACGTGACATACTCTTAACACTAATGTGTGATATATATATGATAGAAATAATAAGAATAGTACTTAATACAAGTCTAAAAATTAAATCTAAAGATATATAGCAGCTACTATAATATTAATAGATATTTATATTTAACAATATATTAGCACTAATTATTAAAATAAAGTTTAAACATATCAAAATAAGTAAAAATATATAATTAGTAATGAAATGGGGCGTATAAAATATGCAAAATAATAAAAATTTCAGTCAATGGCTAAAAGTCTTATCACAAAATAATAATAAATCATGTCTTTTTGAAAAATCTATAAATAAAAAAGATATAGTTAATAATAGAAAGACTAAAATTAAACAGCAGGAAAATGAAAACTATATAGTAGTTGAAGATGAGAATACTATTTACGAAATAGACAAAAGATGTCTAGAAAATATAAAAAACATTAAAAAGTGAGTAATTAAAAAACGAGTGAAAAGTTTACTTATTTAGTTTAGATGTTGGATGATATTACCAATGTATATAAGAATTTAACGAGCTTTAACTGTTGTAGTATCAGCAAATAAATAAGAAAACCGGCTCTCAAAGTTATAATTAAAACATAACTTTGGGAGTCGGTTTATTTATGCGAACAACGAACTAAAGCTCGTGTTTGCACAAGATTTAAAGCTTGTTGTAATAATTTGAGAAACTTTCAGAGGGAGTTTCTCATAGCTTAAAAACCCTTTGCATTAATTAGTTGCAACCACATCCACAACCGCAGTCATTATTTGATGAACCATTACAGCCACCGCAGAATAAAAGAATAAGAATAATCCATAAGCAACTGTTATTGTCACCACAACCGCCGCCACAGCCGCCAAATCCATTTCCACAGCCGCCGCAAAGAAGTAAAAGAATAATAATCCATGTGCAAGAATTACAGCCTCCGAAGTTGTTTAATCCTCCGCAATCGCCACATCCACCACAATTTGTTGCTGCTAAATCACTCATTTTATTTCCTCCGAAATATCATATACAATAAAATAATATGTAGAAATGCTTGTATGTGTTACTTAATAAATTTATTAAAATTTAAAAATGGAAATTATTTATTTGATTATTTTTATTGCATTATTTAAAGCTTTGTTATATTATCTAACTTAGTATGATTATGACAATTAAAAGAAAATCAAGGTTATAAACAGCAGTTTATAATGTGGAGGAGATTTATGAAGGTATCAGTTATTATTCCATCACTTAATCCAGATAATAAGCTGGTTAGTGTTGTGGGTTCTCTGATTGAAAAAGGATTTGATGATATTATTCTTGTAAATGATGGAAGTGACAGTAAGCACATGGCTCCATTTGAAAAGGTATCAGCTTATCCACAGTGCACAATACTTACGCATGAAGTTAATAAGGGAAAAGGCAGAGGATTAAAAACAGCATTTGAATATTGTCTTAAGAATAGAAAAGATATTGACGGAGTTGTTACAGTTGATGGAGATAATCAGCACAAAGCAGACGACATTTACAAGTGTTGTAAGGCAATGGTAGAAGCTAAAGACAAAGTAGTGCTTGGTGTTAGAGATTTCTCAGAAGAAGATGTTCCCTTTAAGAGCAGATTTGGCAATAATATGACAAGCTTTGTGTTTAAGTTTGCGTGTGGTCTTAATATTTCAGATACACAGACTGGATTAAGGGCAATTCCATATCAGTATCTTAAGACTTTTTGTGAAGTAAAGGGAGAACGCTTTGAATATGAAACTAACATGTTATTAGAATTAAAGCAAAGCCATATAGGTTTTTTAGAAGTTCCAATTGAAACTGTATACATAGAAGAAAATGCTTCAACACATTTTAACCCTATAAAAGACTCTCTTAAAATATATGGAGTTATTTTTAAGTTCTTATTTAGTTCTTTGGCATCTTCACTTATAGATTTAGGTATGTTTACTGTTATAGAAGCTCTTTTGTTAGGCAGAGTAAGTAATTCACTTAGAATATTTACTGCTACAGCAGGAGCAAGAGTTATATCATCATTGTTTAACTATTCTTTTAATAGAAAAGCAGTATTTAAGTCTTCTGGAAGCATAAAAGGTTCTATTGTAAAATATTACATACTTTGTGTATTACAACTTTGTGTATCATATATGCTTGTGTATGCAGTTACAAGTCTATTGTCTTTAGGTTCTGTAATGACAGTAGTAGCTAAGGCAATAATTGATACTATTTTGTTTGTAATAAGTTTTCAGATACAGAGAAGATGGGTGTTTAAGTAAATATATTTTGTTAGAATGGAGAATGGAATGGCAGATAGAAAGAATGTCGAAGATTTAGAATTTTTAGAAGTTGAAGATATAGAAGAAGCATCAGAAAATATTGTAAATTCTTATACTTCAACAGATAATTCTAATTCTGAAAGAATACATAATGCAGGTATTGCTAAAAATGTTGAAAAATACACAGAAGAAGACGATAGCTTAACACAAGAAAGAAAAAATACAGAGCAAAGAAGACAAGCTTCAGAAAAAAGAACACAAGCACCACGAAAACGTAGACGTAAAAAGAAGTCGAAAATTAAGAATCCAGTACTTCGTTGGGTATGCAGAGTATTGGTAACAGTTGTTGTAACACTTGCCATACTTTGTGTTGGTTTATATGGAGTTATGGCAATCCTTACATTTGGTCCATCAAAGACAGCAAAAGAACAGTTTGTTATGTCAGTTCAAGAAACAAGTGCTATAGGTTTTCTTGCTAACTGGTTTTGTTCAGAAGAAGAAATAAAGCAGATTAAAGAAAGAAACTCTGTAAAAGATACAGATGAAGTAACAGATGCAAGTCTTGTTAATGTTGATGCTGCTGCGTCTAATGAAGATATACCGGATATACAGGTGGTTGACGTAAAAGGTGCAACATACAGAGGTAAGCTTATGATAGTCAAAGACCCATCAAGGTTATTTGTTGGAACAATAGATGACTTTGGCAATAAGCAAGGTACAGTTGTAGCTGATATTGCAGCAAGATATAATGCTGTAGCAGGTGTAAATGGTGGAGAATTTGTAGATGGCGAAACAACATATACAGGTATGCCAGTAGGACTTGTTATGGTAAATGGAGAAGTGCTAAATGGCGATGCAAATACAACATACCATGTAACAGGTATTACATTTGATAATAAACTTGTTGTTGGTAATATGACTGCAGCTCAGGCAAAGGAAAAAAATATAAGAGATTGCGTAAGTATAAGTAATTCCATAGGACCTTTCCTTGTAATAAATGGTGAAGCTCAAGATGTAGCTGGTCTTGGTGGAGGAATTAACCCTCGTACTGCAGTAGGTCAGACAGCAGACGGTTCTATATTACTTCTTGCTGTCGATGGAAGACAGGCAAACAGTCTTGGTGCGTCATTCTCAGACCTTCAAGATATTATGCTTCAATATGGTGCTGTTAATGCGTCTACAATGGACGGTGGTACATCAACACAGATGTACTATGAGGGCGAAGTTATTAATACACCTTATTCACCAACAGGCCCTAGAGCTTGTCCAACAGCATTTTTAATTAAGTAGTAATGGAAAGGCATGGTATTAAAATGGCTAAAAAAAGAAGACGTAAAGCAAAAGGCTTTAAAGACTTCCTTATAATTTATTCATCAGTTTTAGGCGTAATTATATTAATCACATGGTTTTTGTTATATGGTCTTTTAAAAGATTATGAAGCAGGAAGACCATCAACGACTATGGATACTATAATTAGTAAGTTTACAGTTGATAATATTGAGGAGTTGCTAAATGAAAGTGGCGTAACGTATAGTGAATTTGAAGATAACAAAATTGTTGGAGATTATCTCAAATCTAAACTTGCAGACAGTTCAGCCACATATAAGAAAAAGAGTGGAGAGTATTCTGAAGATAATCCAGTATATGTAGTATATGCAAATGATACAGCAATAGCAAAAGTAACACTTGAAGCAGACGGTAAAAATGGGCATAATTTTACAAAATGGAAAATGGGTAGTATATCCTTTGATGAATATGCTGATAAGAAAAACAGCAAAGCATTTACTCTAAATGTACCAAAGGGTTCTACAGTGAAGTTGAATAATATTGATGTGTCAGAAAGCTATATAACAGCAGACGACCAACAGTTCGACCCATGTAAGCATGTTTCTAATTATGTAACAACACCAGTAAATACTGTATACACAGTTTCAAATTTACTAGTACAGCCCCAGATTTCAGTTCAGCTTAATGGTGTAGAACTTACAGTAAATGCAGATACTAAAAACAATACATATACAGCCGTTTATCCATCAGATGATAAATTACTTGCAGAGCAGCAGAACTATATAAAAACTGTAGCTGAAAGCTATGGTAAGTATATTATTAACAGAGGAAGTCTTTCAACACTTTCCGGATATATGTTAGGATATGCAAAGGAATATGTAAGTGACATTCCAGCGGTATGGGCATTTCTTTATGGTAAGACATATACATACGAATTTCAGAATGAAAGTATATCTAATTTCAGTAAATATTCTGACAACTGTTTTTCATGTGATGTTTATTATGATTTGTATGTTGACTATGGAACAGGTAATACAACATACAACACATCATTAACATATACATTTGTTAAAACAGGTGGTAAATGGTATGTTGCAGATTTTATAATTAATTAATAAAAAAGGGGCAGATTACGATATGTTTTCTGCTCTTTTTTTGGTATAATTAAAAAGATTGGTGTAATATCTTGTAAATTAAGAATAAGTAACAAAAGCAGAATTAATAAAATATTGGGTTTTTCATTATTAATAAATGGTTACACTTAATATATAATTAATGATATAAATGAGGTTTCAAGAATGTCAAATAAAAAAAGTGATTTTTTAGTTCATGGCGGAATACTTGCTATGGCAGGAATACTAGTAAGAATAATAGGAATGTTGTATAGGATACCACTTGTTAATATAATTGGCAGCGAAGGAAATGGTATATATAGTGCTGCGTATAATGTATACAATATTATGCTAGTGTTATCTGCATACGGACTTCCTATGGCAGTATCAAAGCTTGTGTCTGCTAGATTTGCTCAGAAGCAGTATAAAAATGTTGCGCAAATATTTAGGTGTGCATTAACAACTGCCATATGCACAGGTGGAATAGCGGCACTTATATTATTTTTTGGTGCTGGATTAATTGAAAAAGTGTTTTATAAAGGTGTAGCAGGAATAGCAATTCCACTTAGAATACTTGCTCCAACAATATTTATAGTTGCTATTTTAGGAGTTATGAGAGGCTTTTATCAAGGTCAGGAAACAATGATACCAACAGCAATATCACAGCTTGCAGAGCAGGTAGTTAATGCTATTGTAAGTATTGTTGCAGGTTATATTCTTGTTAATGCCTTTAAAAATTCAGCCAATCAATCAGCTTATGGTGCAGCAGGTGGAACGTTAGGAACAGCAATTGGTGCATTGACAGCGCTTGTCTTTCTTGTAATCTTATATATGATATATAGACCTACATTTTCAAAAATGGTCAAACATGATACTGTAAGTAAAAGAAAAAGTGATGCAGAAGTATATCAACTTATAGCAGCTACAATGATACCTATAATTCTTGGTCAGACATTTTACCAGATAAGTGCAGTAATAGATGATATGATGTTTAGTAATATGATGGTAGGCAGAGATATTTCAAAAAGTATTGCCAATGACTTAGGTAACTTCAATTCAAGTTATTCACTTCTTATAGGTATACCACAAGGCGTAGCGTCAGCTTTGTCATCTTCAATGCTTCCGAGTATTGTTGCTTCATATAGTGAGAGTAAAGAAAGACAGATATGTTCCAAAATAACAAGTACTCTAAAGACGAATATGTTAATAGCAGTACCATCATTTGTAGGGCTTGTAATATTAGGTCAGCCTATTATTCAACTTTTATTTGCAAGGTATGATAGCGCACAAGGCGCAATGATGTTAAAGCTTGGTGCGGTAGCAGTAATATTTTATACACTTTCAACTGTTACAAGTTCAGCCTTACAAGGAATTGATAAGATGAACGTACCAGTAAAACATTCAAGTATTTCGTTAGTTGTTCATATAGTACTTGTATATATTTTGCTTAGGTTTTCAAGGCTTGGAATATATGCTATAGTAATAGGAAATGCGACATTTCCTATATTAATATTCATACTTAATATAAGGGCATTGCATAGATATATAGGATTTAGAATAAATTATATAAAGATATTTGCAGCGCCTTGTATATGTTCAATTATCATGGGAGTAGCAGTAGCATTAACTTATAAATTTATGTTTACTATTACAGCAAATAATATAGTTTCCCTTATAGTATCGTTTATTATAGCTGGAATTTCTTATTTTGGTCCAATGTATATATGTAAGAAAAAACATTTAATATAATTGTTAAAGAAAATTATCATGGAAGGTCGTGATTATTAGTATGTTATGTGAAATTTGTAAAAAAAATCAAGCCACCATTCATTATACAGAAGTTGTAAATGGAATAAGAACAGAACATCATGTGTGTAGCAGATGTGCCGCTACACTTAATTTGTCAGGCTATGGAGGATTACTTGAAAATGATTTTCCATTTGTAAAGTTACTCACAGGACTTTTAGCTTCAAATGAGGGAATGACATCCTCTTCCGATTTGACAATGCAGCATATAAGATGCCCACAGTGTGATATGAGCTTTGCAGAATTTGCAAGAGTAGGAAAGTTTGGTTGCGCAGGCTGTTATGATGTTTTCGGTCCATTAATAGAAGAAAATATCAAAAAAATTCATGGAGATATTGTTCACAAAGGCAAGAAATACAAAAAGAAACAGCAAGGTTTTTCTGAAAATGATATAAATAAAAAGCTAGAAGATGAGATACTTAATCTTACTATGAAACAAAGAGAAGCTGTAGAGTTTGAAAATTATGAGCTTGCGGCAAAGTATCGTGATGAGATTAAGGAGCTTAAGAAAAGTCAGAATGAAGAAAGGAAACATAGCAATGCTTAGATGGTTTGAACAAAATGGTAAAGACAGCGATGTTGTGATTTCAAGCAGAGTAAGACTTGCAAGGAACTTAAGTAAGTATAACTTTTCTTTAAAGCTGGATAATAAATCAGCAAGAACAATGACAGACAAAGCTGTTAATGCAATTAAAGCAACCATAGATATGAACGAATATACGGATTATGATTTTAAAAATCTTGATAAATATCAAAAAATAGCAATGAAAGAAAGACATCTTATAAGTGACTTTTTACTAGGACAACAAGTTGCAGCAGGTTTTGCTTCACTTAATGAAAATATGTCTATAATGATAAATGAAGAAGACCATATAAGAATACAGTCATATTCAGCAGGCAAAGATATGCAGACAGCCTATAAACAAGCTGATGATATGGATAATAAGATAGGAGAAGTACTTGATTATGCGTATGATGAAAAGTATGGATATCTTACAACTTGCCCATCTAATGTAGGTACTGGTATGAGAGCTTCTTATATGCTTCATTTGCCGGCATTGTCTGGAAGTGAAAGGATTAGTGGAATATCTGCCGAGGTTGGAAGATTTGGACTTCAATTAAATGGGGTGTATTCCGATGGCAATGGCAAGTTTGCAGGTGACATATATCAGTTATCAAATATTATAACACTTGGAAAGTCAGAAGCTGAGATTATAGAAAATCTTAATAAAATAGCTGAGCAGGTTATAGCACAGGAGAGAGCTGTAAGGAAAGAATATATCAAAAAGAAATATATGACAGCGCTAGACAGTGTAAGCCGTTCTTATGGTGTGTTAAAATATGCTAAAAAGATATCTTTAAGTGATGGTATGTTTCTTTTGTCTCAGTTAAGATTTGGACTATCAGAGGGACTTCTTACAGATAGTTCGGGAATGAATACCTCAATATATCAGCTAATGATAGGTATTCAACCGGCTAATCTTAAGATTATGAATGAAAAAGATTTATCAGAGGAAGAACTAGATATAAGCAGGTCGCAATTTATCAGAGATAATCTTCCAATGGTACAGTAATAATATATACTAGAATGTATAGAAATGAGGAAAGTATGCAGAGTAGATTTACTAAACAAGCGCAGGAAGCACTTAGTCATGCCGCAGATACAGCCGCAATGCTAGGACATGGCTATATAGGTTCAGAACATTTACTGTTAGGACTTATTCAGACAGAAGGAAGTCTGGCTTCTACAATTTTAATTAATAACGAAGTTACAGATGAAAGAGTAACTAATCTTGTTTATCAGCTTATTGCACCAGATAGTCAGATTAGTGTAAAAGAGCCAACAGGTTATACACCAAGAGTAAGAAGAATACTTGAAAATGCTTCAAAGGAAGCCGTAAGATTTAAGTCCGAACTTATTGGAACAGAGCATATACTTATATCAATCTTAAAAGAGTCAGAAAGTGTTGCTGCAAGACTTCTTAATACAATAGGTGTAAGTATAAAGAAATTATATATAGATATAATGGTTGCAATGGGTGAAGATGGCAATACTTATAGAGAAGATTTTCAAAATGGAAAAGTAAGAAATAAAGATAAAAGAGCAACACAAACACTTGACCAGTACAGCAGAGATTTAACACAACTTGCAAAAGAAGGCAAGCTAGACCCAGTGATTGGCAGAGAAGAAGAAATAAAAAGAGTTATACAGATATTGAGTAGAAGAACAAAGAATAACCCTTGTCTTATAGGAGAACCGGGAGTTGGTAAGACAGCAATTGCGGAAGGTTTGGCTTCAAAGATAGTAGAAGGTAGTGTTCCAGAAAATATTAAAAACAAAAGACTTCTTACATTAGATTTATCTGGCATGGTTGCAGGTTCTAAGTATAGAGGCGAATTTGAAGAAAGAATTAAAAAAGTAATTAATGAAGTAAAAAATGATGGAAATGTATTGTTATTCTTAGATGAGCTTCACACAATTATAGGTGCAGGTGGGGCAGAAGGGGCAATTGACGCTTCTAATATATTAAAACCATCTCTTGCAAGAGGTGAGATACAGCTTATCGGAGCAACTACTATAGAAGAATACAGAAAATATATAGAAAAAGACGCAGCTTTAGAGAGAAGATTTCAGTCTGTTAAGGTGGAAGAACCATCAGAAGATGAAGCAATAGATATATTAAAGGGCTTAAGAAGTCGTTATGAAGAACATCACAAGGTTACAATTACTGATGAAGCAGTAGAGGCAGCAGTTAAGTTGTCAAAAAGATATATTAATGACAGATTTTTACCTGATAAGGCAATTGACCTTATAGATGAAGCCGCTTCAAAGGCAAGACTTAAGTCTTACGTTATGCCAGAAGAAATAACTAAGATAGAAGAACAATTAAGTAAGCTAGAAAGTGAAAAAGAAGAAGCTATAAAGTCAGAAGCTTTTGAACAGGCAGGCGAGATTAAGAAAAAGCAGACAAGAAAGAAAGCTAGATTAGAAAAGTTAAAACAGCAATGGGAAGAAGATAAAAATAGCTCTAATATAATTGTTGGGGAAGAAGAAGTCGCAGAAGTAGTGTCAACATGGACTAAGATACCAGTTCAAAGGATTGCACAGGCAGAAACAGAACGACTTATTAAGCTTGAAGAAACACTTCATAAACGTGTTATAGGACAAGACGAAGCCGTAACAGCAATAGCTAAGGCAATAAGACGAGGACGAGTAGGCTTAAAAGACCCTAATAGACCAATCGGTTCGTTCTTATTCTTAGGGCCTACTGGTGTAGGTAAGACAGAGTTGTCAAAGACACTTGCTGACGCAATGTTTGGTACAGAAAATGCACTTATAAGAGTTGATATGTCTGAATTTATGGAGAAGCACACAGTGTCAAAGCTTATAGGTTCTCCTCCAGGATATGTAGGATATGATGAGGGCGGACAGTTAAGTGAAAAAGTAAGACGTAATCCATATTCCGTTGTACTATTTGACGAAGTTGAAAAAGCTCACCCAGATGTATTTAACGTACTCTTACAAGTGCTTGATGATGGTCATATCACAGACTCAACAGGTAGAGTAGTAGACTTTAAGAATACAGTTATTATTATGACATCTAATGCGGGTGCAGAAAATATAGTTGCACCAAAGACACTCGGTTTTGCAACATCAACAGATGAAAAGCAAAGTCATGAGAATATGAAAAGTAAAGTTATGGACGAAGTAAGACGTATCTTTAAGCCAGAATTTATTAACAGAATTGATGAGATAATAGTATTCCATATGCTTAATAAAGAGCAGATTGGAAAGATAGTTGATATTATGATTAATACTGTTAATAAAAGAACTCTCGAGCAAATGAAAATATCAATAGAACTTGACGATGAAGCTAAGAAGTATATTGTTGATAAGGGTTATGATGAGAAGTATGGCGCAAGACCACTTAGAAGAACAATACAAAATGAGTTAGAAGACAATATTGCAGAAAAGATACTTGAAGGAAAGATAAAAGAAGGTAACAAAGTAAAAGTAACTGTTAAAGATGGTAAACTAGATTTTTCTGTCAAAAGAGGAATTAATAAATAATAAAATTAATATAAAATACTAGCTTATTTTGTCGAATTATTGTATAATAATTATAGCAAGGTGTAAGGGACAATAGTTGTCCCTACATCAATCGTTAAATATACGGACAATAGAATATAGGAGGAAGAATAGATGCCAGTAGTTAATGAGTTAATTCGTTCAGAAAAGGATGGAAAACTTAGTTTTGGTAACTATAAATTAGATACTAAGTCTAAATTATCAGATTTTGAACATTGCGGAGATACATATAAGGTAAAGACATTCAATGAGATTACAAAGTTAGAGCGCAATGGTTCGTTTGTATATGAGTCTGTACCAGGAACAGCAGTTAATGATTATTCAGAAGTTGACGGTGGTGTAAGCTTCAAGGTAGAAGGCGTAGAAGATGCACAGATTACTCTTGAATTAGAAGAAGGTTCAGAATACGAGATAACAATTGATGGCGAAACAGCAGGCAAGATGAAGACTAATATGGGTGGCAAGCTTGTTTTATCAGTAGAATTTGATGGAGAAAAACCTGTTGACGTTGATGTAAAGAAAGTTAATTAATAATAGTTTTTTTATATAATATGTGAACAATATTAATTAAGTATCAAGGCAGATTGTGAATATTTGCTTGATTATACTAAAGAGTTCCTCACTTTTATTGTATAATGCAATAAGAGTGGGGAATTTATTTATATTGACATTAAAGGGAGTTGTGTATGGCAAAATCTAAATCAACAGCATTTTTTTGCAAAGAATGTGGCTATGAGTCATCAAAATGGTCTGGTCAGTGTCCAGCATGTAAGGAATGGAATACATTTGTAGAAGAAATAGTATCGCAAGATAAAAAGACAAAAGGCGTAGTAAATGTCAATTCCAAAAGGGAAAGCAATGTTAAGCCAAAAACATTTTCACAGATAAGTACAGAAGATAAAGATAGAATGACTACTGGTATTGCAGAGCTTGATAGAGTCTTAGGCGGTGGTGTAGTAGAAGGCTCACTTGTCCTTGTAGGCGGTGACCCAGGAATTGGAAAGTCAACATTACTTCTTCAGATGTGTAATAATATGGCTTCTGACAACAGGAAAGTTTTATACATTTCAGGCGAGGAGTCATTAAAACAGATAAAGATAAGAGCTGAAAGACTAGGAAATAATAACGAAAGTATGCTTTTGCTTTGTGAAACTAATCTTGAGGTTATCGAACAAGTACTAAAGGAAGAAAAGCCGGATATAGTAATTATTGACTCAATTCAAACAATGTATCGTGAGGAAATATCATCAGCTCCCGGAAGTGTAAGTCAAGTAAGAGAGTCGACTTCTGTTTTAATGCAGCTTGCAAAAGGACTGGGAATTTCAATATTTATAGTAGGTCATGTTACTAAGGAAGGTGTAGTTGCAGGCCCAAGAGTTTTAGAGCATATGGTTGATACAGTGCTGTATTTTGAAGGCGACAGAAATGCGGCATATAGAATACTCAGGGGAGTAAAGAACAGATTTGGTTCAACAAATGAAATTGGAGTCTTTGAAATGATGGACAAGGGACTTGTAGAAGTAGAAAATCCATCGGAATATATGCTTAATGGCAGAGCAAAAGAAGCTTCTGGTTCAGTTGTCGTATGTTTAATAGAAGGGACAAGACCGCTTTTAGTAGAAATACAAGCTCTAGTTTGTGACTCTAACTTTGGACTTCCAAGAAGAACGGCAGCAGGTACAGATTACAATAGAGTTAATCTTTTAATGGCAGTTCTTGAAAAAAGAGCGGGTATTCATATGTCAAGTAGTGATGCTTATGTAAACATAGCCGGTGGAATTAAGGTTACTGAACCGGCACTTGATTTAGGGCTTGTAATGGCTCTTGTAAGCAGTTTTAAAAATAGACCTATAAGTGATAAGACAATAATATTTGGTGAAGTAGGATTAGCAGGAGAAGTAAGAGCAGTAAGTCAGGTACAGACAAGAGTAAATGAAGCAATAAAACTAGGCTTTGAAACGTGTATTATTCCTTATGTGTGCTTGAAAAGTATAAAGAAAACTGATAAAATAAATATAATTGGCGTACAGAATATAAATGAAGCTATTAAACTTATATAAACTAGTTTATTAATTGTTATAAACTATACTATACAGCAAGTCTGAATTAATATATTGTACACCTTGTATAAATGTTTTATAACAATATTTTAAATAATTTGTTTATGACAAATATTAATGTACTCATAAATACTTAGAAATGGAGATTATTATGGCAGAAGATAGGTTAGTTAGTAATTTGGCGGATATACTTAATGGATTAGATAATTCTCAGGAGAAGCTTGAGAAGAATGCGTTTGATGTTATTAATTCATCAGATACCTCTCTTAATCTTGTAAAAGAAAGTATTGGTAATGTTGAAGAAATTCTTCATATGATAGATAATCTTAATAAAATTGTTGAGGAGTCCTCAGCAAAGATACAAGAACTTGAGAGCTTATCTAAAAAGATTGAGCAGTTTGCATCAGTAATAGCATCTATTTCTAATAGAACTAATATATTATCGCTTAATGCGTCAATAGAAGCAGCAAGAGCAGGAGAACATGGCAGAGGTTTCGCTGTTGTTGCTAGTGAAGTAAGAAATCTTGCTTCGCAATCAGCTAAGTCTTCTAAAGAAATTACAGATACAATTAATATGATTCAGACTTCAGTAAAAGAAACTGTTGAGTCAATGAATAATATTTACCAAAGCGCAGTTGACCAAAAGTCTAAAGCGGACAGTGTAGGTCAGGTGCTTAATAAAGTAGTAGACGCAGCCTATACAGCTAATGAATTAGCAAGAAATATAGAAAATGAAATAGCATATCAAAGAGAAATTACAGATAAAGCTAAAAATGCTTTAAGATAGTTATAAAGAGATTTTAGTTAATAAGAAATTATCTTTAAAATATAAATAAGTCCTCTACATATTTATTGCTTAGTGCAATAAAGCTTATGTATGGGACTTATTTAATATTGTTTAATGATTTAATGCTTTTATTATATAATGGGAAAGTTTAAGACATAGATAATCTTTAAAACTTGCTTATAAATATATAATAGATATTAAGATTTTTGTAATTGTATGTAAATATATAAATATTAGATAAATGTACTTGAATATGAATGTATTATTAATATGTTTAATTGTTTTTATATTAGGTTTTTGTATTTTTATTATATTTAGTAATAGGTAGTAAGGTGTTTGAATTTAATTTGTGGTATTAATGTTTAATGTTGTATTTTATAATATAACAAGGTATAGTGATTTTAAGTGTTGGCAAATACAATATATAGTGTATTATAAAGACGGAGAGAAAAGACTCAAAAAAACTCGAAAAAAAATAAAAAAAGTGTTGACATTTATGGGTGGTGATGGTAATATAATCAAGTCGCCGACAGACAGCGACACACAAAATAAACAAAACAATTAAATATCAACTCGATAATAATTGATAAGTTTATAAATGAACATTGATAATTGAACAGTAAAACAACCTTGAAAATTCTTTGAGAATTTTTAATCTAAAGCGAATTGTTATTTATATAACATCCTTTAAAACAGTAAATAAACGTTTGTTAGAAACGGATATTTAAGCTAGTTAGTTTAACTGACTGGATAAACTTTTTATGAGAGTTTGATCCTGGCTCAGGATGAACGCTGGCGGCGTGCTTAACACATGCA